>Ga0326728_10006265_pt1 | contig 32229 bp, 21 predicted proteins | sample MB3enrmetagenome_FD_207602 | JGI IMG/M metagenome (GOLD analysis project Ga0326728, IMG submission 207602) | Lab enriched peat soil microbial communities from McLean, Ithaca, NY, United States - MB31MN | ecosystem: Environmental > Terrestrial > Soil > Wetlands > Peat | place: USA: New York... | reverse complement strand
GGTTATCTCCATATCCCCGACCCAAGTCACCCTCAAGGATAGGCAAGTTCATCCTAATACGCTGACCTGCAAGCACTTGGCCGTCGTTCTAAAGTAGCCGCACCCAATTCCCCCTCGGCCTGTACTGCTCATCTACGGCCTTCTGGAATTGCCCGCCGACAGCGACCGGCGCCCGCAGATTAAGGCTGCTTTGCCAGACGCTGAGCTATGGGTGGTGCCAGGCGCCATCCATACCAGCGCTTACACGAAGGTTCCTCAGTCCTACCTCGCTAAAGTCGGGGCGTTTTTCGAGAAGAACCTGAGATAACCCAACGAGCGTCTCGCGCAGGACAGTTTTGTGACCAGCCCGGACGGGTACCGGCTACAGCTTGCAGCGGCCGCAAGGAATACAGGATCACGCCAAACACATCGCGGTCGAAGCCCGACTCGGGACGCATTTCGTGACTTAATCTCACCACCCCGGGGCGCGGCCGCGGACCTGCGCAGCCAGTGGCGCAGTCTGGCTTATCTTGCGTGCCTATTTTGAGTCCTCACGCCGCGAGAGTCAGCACGGACTGCCTCATTATCTCGCGGTTGTTCCTGTTTTGAACTGGAACACGCTGCTCCAATCCCCGATATCGCCACGGCCATCGCGTGCACGAACCTTCCAATAGTAATTGGCCGCCGGATTTAAGAAGGAGGCAGGCACCTTTTATCAAATTGCGCGAACTCGGGCTACCGGTTGTTCTTCTCGCCCGCGCTGACTTCCCACATCGCCGTTCCCCACTGCGCGCAAGATGCCAGGCCCACCTCTGGCGGACTCCAGGCAGAACCAGCTACGATTCCAATTTCACGGGCGTAACCCCCAGTCGTCGGCATGTTCCTGTAGCGCAACGCGCACCAGCTGGCTTCGCGTGCGGACGCCGGTTTTTGCAAATAACTGCTGGAGGGCAGACTTCACTGATGCCTCGGACACGTTGAGGCGAGTGGCGATTTCTTTATTACTCAAACCTTCGAAGACCGTCAACAGCACCTGCCGTTCACGGTCGGTTAGTTGCTTTCTGCGCTCACGTTCATTCGTGCGATCCACCGCCTGGACGAGGGCCTGAATGCAGCGCTGATCGATCCAGGTTTCGCCGGCGATTACCTTGCGAATTGCTTCAGTCAGCAACGCCGGTGAGCTGTGTTTGAGGAAAATGCCGCACACTCCTTTGCCCAGCGCCCGGACGGAGTCGGCGTCGGTCATGCCTGCCGTAACTATGAAGATACGGCCGGTATAGCCCGCGTCGCGCGCCTTGCGGATAAACTCGAAGCCGTATTCATCACCCAGGTCGTAGTCGAGCAACACCAGATCGATGGGCTCGCGGGCTAGGACCTTGAGCGCCTGGCTTGACGTCGCACAGTGGGCCACCATCTGGAAGTCGGGCTCACTGTCTAGCAGCCGGCTGAGGCTCTCCCGAAAGAGCGTGTGATCGTCGAGCAGCAGCAGGCGGGTTTTCACCATGTTCCGTATCCAAAGGTTCTTCCGGCCGGTCCCATACCGGAGTCAGGACAACCGCAAAGCAGCATCCGGCCTCGCACGGCTCGTACTTGATGTCACCTTGAAAAGCGCGGACGAAAGCTCGCGACAAATATAGGCCGAGTCCGGTCGCGTCGGCACCCGGCTGAAAGGGCTTGAACAGCTGATCCGGAGCGGCAACGCCGTGTCCGCTATCGATGAATCGCACGACCAGGGCGTTGCCATTCACCCCAACCGTGATCGTCATTTCCTTGCGCGGCTGATTCTCCATGGCGCGCTGGCCATTTTTTGTGATGTTCAGGAACGCTTGCAAAAGTGCCTGCGGCTCTGCGGAAACCGCCGGCAGCGACGCCGGTATTTCCCACCGAATGGAGATGCCGGATTCACGAAAAGAAGGTTCGATTACGATGCGCAGATCCTCGAGAACCGGGTGTAAGTCGATCCTCTCCGCCTCCGGCTGTTTCGTGTGCTGTAGCTCGAGCCCGGCCATCCTGCCCAGGCCTTCCACTAGAGATCCGAGCGCACGAAAATCGTCGCTGCGGGACAGCCGTTCGTTCCGCGCGAGCTTGGCATGAACCGCCGCGATGGCGCCGCACATGTTCCGGATCTCATGGCAAACGGCTCCCACAAGGATTTTGGAGGCTGACTGCAACTGCTGCAGGCTGAATTCCTCCCGCTCCCGCAAGTCTTCCGAAGCGTCGAAGACAACCGCGGCGAGTCTCGGGCCGGACGCCGTCCGGTAAGTGGAGAACCAGATGTGGGCCAGCAGAACTTCACCGTTCTGCCGCCAGCCGCGGCACTCCATCACTGTTCGAAAGGCTTGCGTTTCCGCCTTTATGGCCGGCACGACCGCGAGGGCGGGAAAATACCGGGAAATGTATTGGCCTTCCAGCTCATGCGCTTCCATCCCGAGAAGCCGGTGAGCCGCGTCGTTGGCCAACAGAACCTTGCCACTGGCGTCCAAAGTGAAGATCGTAGCCGGACTGCTTTCGATCAGGAACTTCAACTGCTCCTCGGCCTCACGGCGCAGCCCGACTTCCTTCTCGATCTCCCCTAGGTGCTGATTGGCCAGACGGCGGTTTCGTGCCGACTCAAAAACAAATAACCCCGTGCCAAAAAAAGCCGCGAAAGTGAGGATCAGGCGAGGAAATCCGACCTCCGGCGTCCAGGGAAAGGAACCGAACGCCTCACTGAGGCCGGTGTAGAGTGCGGCTACCAGTGCAATCTGCCATCGGGTAAGGCGCCCCCCCACCATCAGCATGGGGAACAAATAGAGAAAACCGAAGGAAATGTTCACGTCAAAACGCCAATCGATGAGCGCAATGACGGTGGTGAGAACTCCCGCGCGCAGCAATATTGCAGCCCTGCCTCCTTGCAGGAAGCGCGAGAACAGTTGCTGCGGCTTGCCTTGTTGCAATGAGATCCTGTGCTCCCATTTTAGAGGAAACCGCCCAGCTCCGTGCCCTGTATCCATCGGCTAACCAAAAGATCCAATCAAAAGACACACGAGATGTAGAAGAATGATGAATGGAGGGGCGGAGTCCGGTATCTCACAATATTGAGTGAACTGCCCTGTCCAGCACACCCGTTGTGAAGTACTCCTCATGAAAATCTTGCAAAATCAGTGGCTTAGAGGCCCAAGCGGGCGGCATGGCAGCAGAGCTGAGATGTCCCCAAAGCATATCCCTAAAAGCGCTGTACAGCGATCGCACGGCCTTGGACGTTTTCTGTCGAGCTTAGCCCGGCACGTTCCAGTAGGGCTTCTCGTGATTGTCGGGCTGGCCCAGAGCATGTCCGCTCAGACGGCTTTCACCTGGCAGCAGATCAAGGACAAGTTCGAGGCTACGAACCCCACCCTGAAAGCTGCTCAGCTCAATATCGACGAATCCAAGGCCGCCGAGATCACCGCTAATCTCCGCCCTAACCCCGACGTAACGGGGAGCGTCGACCAAATCAACCTTTTCTCCACACAGCCCTCACCCAACGGGGTGGGAAGCGGCTACCGTCCTTTTGCCTTCGCGTTCCCCTCCGGCTCCGTCAGTTACCTGCACGAGCGGCAGCACAAGCGGGAACTACGCCTGGAAAGCGCAAAGAAGTCCACGGACATCGCCGCATCCACTTTCCAAGACGAGGAGCGCGGCCTGATGTTCAACCTGCGCAGTGCCTTCGTACAGACGTTGCAGGCTAAGGCAGTGCTGCAAAATGCGAAGGAGAACCTGGAGTATTGGGACCGGGAGCTCACCGTAAACCGCACTCGCTTCAAAGCTGGCGACCTGGCCCAGGTCGACCTGGATCGTCTGGAATTGCAGCGCGTCCAATTCGAATCCGACTATGAGACGGCCCTGGTGAATCTCCGCACCGCCAAAATCCAGCTCCTCATGCTCCTGAATGAACGGACCCCGATCGAGCAATTTGACGTAGCCGGGCCATACGATTTTGCCGAGCAGGTGATGACCCAGCAGGAATTCAGGGATGTCGCGCTGGCGACCCGGCCCGACCTGAAGGCCGCGCTGCAGAACGTGGACTTGGCCAAGGTGAATCATCAACTCGCCGTTGCGAACGGCTCGACAGATCCCACTTTCAGTGTGGATTTTGCGCGCAACCCTCCGATTCCCGTTTATATGGGTTTCAGCGTCAGCATTCCGTTGCGCATCTTCGACCGCAACCAGGGCGAGAAGGCGCGAACACAGCTCGACATCGGACGCAACGAACGATTACGAGACGCAGCCGAAGCGCAGGTTTTCAGCGATGTGGACTCCGCGTATGTGACGTTGGTCAGCGCTTTGAATCTGCTCCATCCTTACAAGACCAAATACTTGCAACTAGCCACCGATAACCGAACCAGGATTTCCTTCTCCTACCAGAACGGCGGCGCGTCTCTGCTGGATTATTTAGACGCGGAGAAAGCGTACCGGGACACACGACTGGCATACCTGAACCTGATCGGTTCGTACTTAACAGCGGCCGCCCAAATGAACATGGCGGCAGGGCGGGAGGTTATCCAATGAATCGTACATTCCTCTTAACAGCAATTTTGTGCTCGGGTTTGAGCCTTCTCGTCACCGGGTGCGAAAGGAAGGTAACGGCCCAACAGAGTCCGGAAGCCGGCACAGGTCCGGTACCGGCAGTCGTACAACCTGACCTGGACGCTAACAATTTCAAGGTGGACCATCCGGAACGCTTTCCCCTGGCCACGGCCGGTGAGAAGATCGCGATACCGGAGCTGAACGTAACAGGGGCCGTCAGTCCCGATGTATCACGTCAGGTGCCCGTGCCCTCGCTGGCTTCGGGGCGTGTGGTGGAAATCGATGCCCGGCTGGGCGACGAAGTGAAAAAAGGCCAGCTTCTTTTCAAAGTGCGCAGCACGGACATTTCGGGCGCGTTTTCGGATTACCGGCAGGCCGTGAAGAACGAGCAATTGACGAAGATCCAGCTCGACCGCGCCAACATCCTGTTCGAGCATGGGGCGATTCCGAAGAGCGCTCAGGAAATCGCTCAGAATGCTGAGGATGACGCCCAAATTGTTCTCGAAACAACGAAGGAGCATCTCCACCTTCTCGGATCTGATCCTGACCATCCCACAGGAATCGTCGAAGTTTACGCTCCGGTTTCCGGCGTAATCACGGACCAACAGATTACCAGCTCCTCGGGCGTGCAGGCTCTCACCGCGCCGAATCCGTTCACCATTTCTGACATGTCCCATGTGTGGATCGTCTGCGACGTGTTCGAAAACGATATGGCGCAGGTTCATCTGGGCGAGTACGCAGAAATCCGTCTGAGCGCCTATCCGGATCGAGTTCTAAAGGCACGAATCAGCAACATATTGCCAGTACTCGATCCCACCATTCGCACGACTAAGGTCCGGCTGGAAATGGAGAATCCTGGCTTGTTGCGCCTCGGGATGTTTGTCACTGCCACGTTCCACGGGCTCGAACGGGAAAAGCGCGCGGTCGTTCCGGCGGCCGCCATTCTGCACCTGCACGACCGCGAGTGGGTCTACACGCCAACGCAGAATGGAAGCTTCCGCCGCCTCGAAGTCGTCGCCGGGAATATGCTCCCGGGCTACATGCAGGAGATCGTGCGCGGCGTCGAACCCGGCGTACAAGTCGTTGCGAATGCGCTGGTGTTCCAGAACACCGTGGAGCAGTAGATGATTGGCAAGCTCGTCGATTTCGCCCTGAAAAACCGTTTTCTGGTTCTGGCGGCGGCGATTCTGCTATTTGCCTGGGGCGCGGTTTCGTTCCATCAACTCCCGGTCGAAGCGTATCCTGACGTGGCGAACAACTATGTGGACGTCATCACGCAATGGCCGGGAATCTCCGCGGAGCAAATCGAGCAGCAAGTCACGATTCCGCTCGAAATCGTAATGAACGGAATTCCCGGGGTGGTGCACCTGCGTTCGTTCTCGCTGTTCGGGCTCTCCGACTTGAAGCTGATTTTCGATGATGACACGGAGAACGCCTGGAACCGGGAGAGAGTTCTCGAACGGCTTGCGCAGGTGACCCTGCCTCCAGGTGTCGTGCCGCAAATGGGCACCGACTGGAGTCCGGTGGGTCAAATCTACTTCTTCACGCTGCACAGCACAAACCCGGCCTATGACGTGATGGAGCTGAAATCCATCGAAGACTGGGTGGTCGAGAAGAACTTCAAGGCCGTCCCCAATATCGTCGATGTGGCGAGCTTTGGCGGCCCCACGCGCGAATATCAGGTGCGCGTCGATCCGAACAAGCTGATCGCCTACGGGCTCAGCCTCGCCCAGGTGGAACAACAGCTCACCAACAACAATGTCAATGCTGGCGGCAGCTTCGTTGAGGCCGGTCTGCAACAGATCAACGTCCAGGAAGTGGGCCTGGTCAGGAACGTTCACGATATCGAAAACACCGTCATCATGACAAAGAGCGGCACCCCGCTCCGCGTGAAGGATATCGCCGTCGTCCAGCAGGGCCCGAAGATCCGGCTGGGCCAATTCGCGCGGGCGATTCGGCACGACGATGGAAAAATCATCGACAACGACGATGTGGTCTCGGGAATCGCGCTCCTGCGCAAGGGCGCCGATACAGATCCGGCGCTAGAGGCTCTTCACGAAAAAGTGAAGGAGATGAACGATCATATTCTGCCGGCGGGAGTCAAAATAGTCCCGCTGATCGACCGTAGCGATCTTCTGCACTTTACGACCCACACGGTGCTGCACAACCTCACCGAGGGCATCATTCTGGTGGTCATCGTTCTTTTTCTGTTTCTGGGGAATGCGCGCGGAGCCATCATCGTCGCCCTGACTATCCCGTTTTCGCTTCTGTTCGCTGCGACCTGTCTGAAACTCAAGGGCATTCCTGCAAACCTGTTGTCTCTTGGAGCGCTGGACTTCGGCATGGTGGTGGATGGAGCGGTGGTCATGGTCGAGAACATCGTGCGCCATCTCAGCCGCCGCGAAGCCGACGGCAGGACCCCGAAAGAGAAGATCTTCGATGCGGCGCATGAGGTCCAGCGGCCGGTATTTTTTGCCATCGCGATTATCATTACGGCGTACCTGCCCATCTTCACGCTGCAACGCGTGGAAGGGCGATTGTTCAAACCCATGGCCTGGACGGTGACATTTGCTCTTTTAGGCGCCTTGCTGTTTTCGGTGCTGGTTTCGCCGGTGCTCTCTAGTTTCTTCTTTCCTAAAGGTACCCGCGAGTGGCATAACCCTGTAATGATATGGCTTACCATTAGATACCGGTGGCTTCTACGCGTGGCCATTCGCATGCGTTACTTTACGGTCGCCGGGGGATTGGCCGGCCTAGCCTTGGCCCTGTATCTTTGGCAAAGCGGAGTGATCGGTTCCGAGTTCCTGCCCCACTTGGACGAAGGCGCTTTGTGGGTGCGCGGCACGCTGGCTCCTAGCACCGGGCCGAGTGAAGGCATCCGGTTGGCGAATCAAGCCCGCATTCTGCTGTGCTCCTGGCCCGAAGTCAAGCAATGCACCAGTCAAGTGGGGCGTCCGGATGACGGGACGGATACCACCGGCTTTTTCGATACGGAGTACTTCGTAGACCTTAAGCCCAAAGAACAATGGCGTCCGGCGTTTCACCAGAACAAGGAGGAAGTCATCGCGGCCATGAACCGCGAACTCGAAAAGCTCCCAGGTGTCATCTGGAACTTTTCCCAGCCTATCGCCGATAACATGGAGGAAGCCGTTAGCGGAGTCAAAGGGCAACTTGCCACCAAGGTGTATGGCGACGACCTCAGGGTTCTCGAAGATAAAGCCGATCAGATTGTCAACGTCATGCGCAAGGTTCCGGGAATCGAGGATCTGGGAGTCTTTCGAGTCCTAGGCCAGCCTAACGACAACTTCATCGTGGATCGTCAAAAAGCGGCGCGCTATCAAATCAACGTGGCAGATGTTCAAGATGCCATCCAGACCGCGGCCGGGGGGAATGCCCTCACTCAGGTCCTACAGGGTGAGCAGCGATACGATCTGGTACTGCGCTACCTCCCGCAGTACCGCAATACCAAACAGGCCATCGAGAACATTCGCTTGTTGTCTCCTACGGGCGAACGCGTTTCGCTCGCACAACTCTGCAAAGTCGAAGAGCGCGACGGCGGGTCTGAAATTTATCGCGAAGGTAACCAGCGGTATATAGCGATCAAGTACAGTGTGCGGGGCCGCGACCTTGGGAGCGCTGTCGAGGAATCGATTCAGAAAGTAAACCAGCAATTGAAGCTGCCTCGTGGCTATCACATTGACTGGGAAGGCGAGTACGAAAGTGAGAAGCGCGCCGCGGCGCGGCTCTTGGTCATCGTGCCGCTCACGATCCTGCTGATCTTCATCATTCTCTACACCATGTTTCGCTCCCTTAAATGGGCGATTTTGATTCTCGTCAATGTGATGATAGCGCCGATCGGCGGCCTGCTCGCGCTGCTGGTCTCGCACACGAATTTCAGTGTCTCCTCTGGCGTCGGCTTTCTCGCGCTGTTCGGTGTCTGTGTTCAGACCGGAGTGATTATGCTCGAATACATCAATCAGCTTCGCGCACGTGGCCGTACGGTGACGGACTCAGCGATCGAGGGAGCCGTTCTGCGGCTTCGCCCCATCATGATGACCATGCTAGTGGCGACCCTGGGATTGCTGCCCGCCGCACTGTCGCATGGCATTGGCTCTGACTCGCAGCGGCCCTTTGCGATCGTGATCGTTGGAGGGTTAATCGTCGGCCTGCTGATGAGTATTTTCCTGCTACCAACTCTCTATGTCTGGATGGCTCGCGAGAGCGACGTGCTCCCGGAAGTTGACACAGCGGAAGAGGTTTAGCGTTGCGAAAAGAGTCGTGCCGGCCTGGACTTGATCCAGCCGAAGCGTGGAAAATATTGAGATACCGTCGCGACGAGCTCTGTTGATGGGGTTGGGCTCATCCTATTTAATGGCGGGCTCAACGCCGAGAATCTCACTCGGCTGCCAGACGAATGCGTGGCCCATCGACCCGGCTCGCTTCGATTCGCTCCTCGCCGTGCTGGGAAAGATTCGCGAACTCGGCTTCGCTGGCTTCGAGACCGGTTTCCGCAACCTGCAATCACAAGTGGAACATCTCGAATCCGCGCGCCGGAAGATCGAGTCGTCGGGGCTCCAATTCTTCGGTGTACATATCTTCCTTTTGCAGTATGATGAGCGAACGCATATCGCGCCCGCGGAGTTGTGTGAAAGCGTCCCGAAAACCGGCGCGGCACTGGGCGCGCAACGGCTGATTTTGAGTGGGGCGCCGGCGTCGACCGATGAGCAATTGGCGCACAAAGTGGAGGGCCTGCACAAAGCGGGGACCTTGGCGAAGAGTTTTGGTTTGAAGCTGGCGTACCATAATCACGACAAGGAATTCAAGAATGGGGCCTGGGAGATCCAACGGCTGCTGCGCTTCACCGATCCGAACCTCGTCGGCTTTCTGCTCGACGCAGGCCACGCCTTCCAAGGTGGCACTGATGTGCCGGCGTTCCTCGAAGAAAACCATCGGCGCATCATCGGTCTGCACCTCCGCGATTTTCGCGATGGCAAGCAAGTACCGCTCGGCGCTGGCGACTTTCCTTTGGCGCAGGTAGCCGCGGTGCTCAAGAAAGCTAACTGGCAGGGCTGGGTGCTGGCGGAAGAGGAGCGAGAGGACGGATCAAAACCGGGCGAGCGTGCGGTCGCACCGGCCATGGCCGCACTGCGCAAACAATTTGCATGATTACTCGACGGCACTTCTTATTCGCGGTAGCCGCGCAGACGGCACTGCCAGGCTTCGCCAAGGGAACAGTGAAAGTCGGTTGCCAGGCGAACGGATTCGTACTCAAGCCGGGCGACTTTCCCGCTCTGCTGGGCGCTCTCGGCAAGATGAAAGAACTTGGCTACGCCGGCTTCGAGTGCAACGTCCGGTTCGTGCGCAGCCAGTTCGACCGCAGCCAAGAGGCACGCAGCCAGATTGAGCAAACCGGCGTGGGTTTCATCGGCGCGCATATGTCGATGGCCGAGGCACGCTCGGATACCTTCCCTAAAACACTGGAAGGAGTGGCGGCGCTGGGCGCCGAGTGCATCGTCATGAGTGGCGCCGCTCTCTCGCCGGAGGGCAAATTCGAACCGGAAGCGCTACGAACGAAGGCGGCCAAGTTGGAGGCTCTGGCAAAGACGTGCCGGGAGAAGGGCCTTCGCCTCGCTTACCACAATCACAACCCGGAGTTCGCCAACCACAATGCTGAGGTGGAAGCGCTCGCGAATGCTACGAGCGCGGAGTTAGTGGACTTTCTCATCGATGCGGGGCACGGCTATCTGGGCGGCGGCGATCCGGCCGAGTTTCTGCGCCGGCACTCCAAGCGCATTCTCGGCTGCCATATCAAGACGTTTCGCCGTGGGACCGGCGAGCCCACGCAGGTTCCCCTCGGGCAAGGCGATTTTGACTTTCAGGATTTGGCGCTGGCTATCAAGAAAACCGATTGGTCCGGCTGGCTGATCGACGAAGAAGGCGGCGGCCCGACTCCGGGCGACACGGCGGCGCTGGGTCCAGATAGGGAACATATCCGGCGCGTGTTTGGGGTGTAGAGGCGCCACCGCTCTCCTCTCGGGGTATAAAAGAAGAGAACAAACCAATGGAGAAACCTTGAGAATCGCGAAAGATGTCATTGAGCTAGTCGGCAATACGCCGCTGGTCCGTATCCGCCGGCTGTCCGCGGGAGCGGCTGGCGACCTGGTTGCGAAGCTGGAATTCTACAATCCGGCGCATAGCGTGAAGGACCGCATCGGTGTTTCCATGATCGAAGCCGCCGAGCAGGCCGGCCTCATCCATGAAGACACGATCATCGTGGAACCGACCAGCGGCAACACGGGGATTGCGCTGGCGATGGTCTGCGCGGCTCGTGGCTACCGGTGCATCCTAACCATGCCGGAAACGATGAGCAAGGAACGCCGCCAGTTACTGCGGGCCTATGGCGCCGATCTCATCCTCACACCGGGTCCGGAAGGCATGGCCGGAGCCATTCGAAGAGCGGAGGAGTTGGCTGCGTCCGATCCCCGCTACTTCATGCCCCAGCAGTTCAAGAACCCGGCCAACCCGGCCGTCCATCGGCGCACGACCGCCGAGGAGATCTGGCGCGACACCGATGGGCAGGCGGACATTCTCATTTCCGGTGTCGGCACGGGAGGAACCATCACGGGTGTGGGCGAGGTTCTCAAGTCGCGCAAGCCATCTTTCCGATGCGTGGCGGTCGAGCCGGACGCCTCGCCGGTATTGTCGGGAGGCGCGAAAGGACCCCATCCAATCCAAGGAATCGGCGCAGGATTTGTTCCGGATATTCTCAACCGCGAGATCTACGATGAGATTATTCGCGTGAAGAATGACGATGCCATCGAAACCGCCAGGCGAGCGGCGCGTGAAGAAGGGCTGCTGGTCGGGATCTCCTCCGGCGCTGCGCTTTGGGCGGGCGTGCGCGTGGCGCGCCGGCCGGAGAATGCTGGCAAGCTGATTATTGTCATCATCCCGTCGTTCGGCGAGCGCTACCTCAGTACCGTGCTGTTCGCGGACCTGTCGGTTTAGCCAGGGATCGCGCGGATATGCACCCCGCACGAACGATTGTCCGCGACGTCCGATCCGTCCTCAAGCGCGACCCCGCCGCCCGAAACGCGCTGGAGGTCTTGCTCTGCTATTCGGGCCTGCACGCGATCTGGACCTATCGCCTCACGCACTGGCTGTGGCGTCACAAGTTCCGTCTGGTGGCGCGAGTGCTGGCCCAGGGGACCCGCACTCTGACAGGCATTGAAATCCACCCGGGTGCGAAGATCGGGCCCGGCTTTTTCATCGACCACGGCATGGGAGTGGTGATCGGCGAGACCGCGGAAGTCGGCGCCGACGTGACTATCTATCATGGAGTGACGTTAGGCGGGACGAGCCTGAGTCACGAAAAGCGCCACCCAACGCTGGGGGACCGCGTGGTCGTCGGCGCCGGAGCGAAACTCCTGGGAGCGATCGAAATCGGCGATGACTGCCGCATCGGGGCGAATTCGGTCGTGGTCAAATCGGTGCCGCCGAATTCGGTCGTCGTCGGTGTCCCGGGCCGCACTATCATTCGCGCCAAGGCGCACTCTCCTCGCGACGATCCTGATTTTCAGCACACGTTGCTGCCGGATACAATCGGCGCCACGCTCACGACTCTCATGGCGCGTGTCGATCGGCTGGAAAAGTTTGCCGGGGATGGCGAGCCGTCGCACACTCCGGTACCGGACGAAGAAGGCGTGTGGCACGGCGAGGATTTTTCGATCTGAGGTTCTTATGACCTTCCCGCTTACCAGACGCGACGTGATGAAAGGTGTCATGGGCACAACGGCCACGGCGGCTTCTTACCGCCGCGTTGCTGGAGCGAATTCGCGAATCGGCGTTGCACTGATCGGCTCTGGCCGGCGCGGGCGCGAGGTTACGGCCGCCCTGCTCACTGACAGTCGTGCCCAACTGGTCGCAATCTGCGACATCTACGATGTCCAGCGGAACCGTGCCGTGGCCGCGCTCAAGACCGGCGACGGCGTCAAGCAACTAGTGGCACACGAAGACGCCCTCGCGCTCACGGGTGTGGACGCCGTAATCATTGCCGCTCCCGACCATCTGCATGACACGCTGGCAACTGCAGCTCTCGCCGCGCGCAAGCACGTGTATCTCGAAAAGCCCACCATCCACCGATGGCAGGAGCGGGCCCAACTAGCTGGCGCTCTCGAAGGAAGCGGCAAGATCCTACAATGCGGCACGCAGCAGCGAAGTGGAGCACACTATTGGCGGGTGAAGCACGAAATCTTCGAAACCGGGCGCCTCGGCAAGGTGGTTTACGCCCGCTGCGTGTGGCACAACTTCTCGTGGCAACGGCGCCAAATCCCGCCAGCACCGAAACCCGCGGGACTGGACTGGGAACGTTTTCTCGGACCGGCGCCGCATGTTCCGTATGAAGCCGTCCGGTACGATTCCTGGCGCTACTTCCCGGAGTACGGCGGTGGGCTGCTGGCCGACATTCTGACGCACTGGGCCGACGTCGCGCAATGGATGCTCAACGATGATGCGCCGCAGTCCGCGGTTGCCGGTGGAGGAATCTTTGTGCTCAAAGATGGCCGCCGCAATCCCGATACCACCAGCGCGCTCATTCAGTATCGTGACTGGAACCTGAGCTTTGAATCCTCCGTACTCTCGATTCGCAACGACCGTCCCAGCGTGCTGTTCGAAGGAACCGAGGGCCTGCTCGATCTTTCCCGCGAGGGATACACGTTCACGCCTCGCAGCGGCGCGGCGGAGACCGTGAACTCCACCGAGAACTTGGAGCGAGCTCACACACGGAACTTCCTCGACGCCATCACCGGCGATAGCAAACCGAATGCCGGTTTACAGGCTGGTATCTCAGCGACGCGCCCCGTGCAGATGGCGCTCGAAGCCTACTGGACGGGCCGCAGAATCAACGCCGCCGGCCTGGCGGGTTGAGACGAATCGCGGCGCTCTCAGGATCGACTACCTTTCCCTTCGATCACCGTGATGACTTGATTCGCCGCAACAGCAACCCGCTTGTCGACGACGCCACTTGGCCATCGAATCTCCAGGTCGGCCTTCGACGCCTTTCCCAGTCCGAAATGCACGCGCAGATCGTTCTGGGACATGTAGCTGCCGCCGCTGCGGACTTCGTCCATCTGCCGGTGGCCACCCTCGGTCGTACAGTAGATGCGAGCGCCGATGCCCGAGCGGTTCGATTTCACGCCCACGGTTTTGACCTTCAGCCAGTTCGTCTTGGCCGCTTGATCGCAACGCAGCAATTGGGGAACGTCGTTCATGCAGTTGACCACAACGTCGATGTCGCCATCATTGTCGAAATCGCCGAAGGCGCAGCCGCGGCCTGGAACCTGTTCTAGAATGCCCGGCCCGGCGTCCATCGACACGTCGGCGAACTTGCCGTTTCCCAGGTTGCGATACAGTTCCTTTCGCTCACGATAACCGGCTTCAAGGTTCGTCTCGCCGACTTCGGGGTACACATGGCCGTTGCAGATGAGAATATCTTGCCAGCCATCGTTATCGAAGTCGAAAAAGCCAACGCCCCAGCTCAGGAAACGGGTGTTGCGGCCGAGTCCGGCCTGTAACGTCTGATCGTCGAAAGTCATGTTGCCTAAGTTCCGGTAGAGGCTCGCGGTGTCGCCGGCGAAATTGGTCTTGACTAAGTCAAGGTATCCGTCACAATCGTAGTCGGCGGCGGAAACGCCCATGCCCGACTGCGGTTTCCCATCGGGGCTGTAGGCCACGCCCGCCTCAATCGCGATGTCCGTAAACGTGCCATCGTGATTATTCTTGTAAAGACACGAAGACGTCGAATCGTTGGCAACGTAAATGTCGGGCCATCCATCGTTGTCGAAATCAGAAACTAGCACACCCAGTCCGTACGTTCCGGGCGTCTTCAGCATGCCGGCTTTCTCGCTCACATCCGTAAACGTGCCGTCGCCGTTGTTGTGAAACAGAATATTCTTGCCGCCTTGCAAGCCCGGCGGACCACAGGCCACCAAAAGGCCTTTATAAAGGCACGGCCCTGATTCCGGCAGCGGCGTAGTTTTCGGATTGAAGTCAATGTAGTTGGCGACGAACAGATCGAGATGCCCGTCGCGGTCATAGTCAACAAAGGCGCAGCCGGTATTCCAGCGTTCCAGGCCGGTCGTCGTCCGCGTGGTGACTCCTGATTTCACGGCAACGTCAGTGAATGTGCCGTCGCCATTGTTGTGATAGAGGGAGCAATCACCCCAGTACGTCACAAACAAGTCATCGTGGCCGTCGTTGTCGTAGTCGCCCGCGCACACGCCCTGGCCCCATCCGGTGCGCAGCAATCCGGCCTTTGCGGTCACATCCGTAAACGTTCCGTCGCGGTTGTTCTTGTACAGGCGGCTGACCGGTGCATCGTCCGGACCCCATTTGGCCTCGAAGCGCGTGCCGTTCACCAGAAATACGTCCAGCCAGCCGTCACTGTCGTAATCGAAAAAGGCAGCTCCGCAGCCGGTCGTCTCCATCAGGAACCTGTTTCTGTGCTCGCTGCCGAAGATGGTCCTGGCACGCAGGCCCGCTTCGCGTGCGACGTTCAAAAACTGTACCCCGAGGGGAACTCCGCGCATGAGCTGGTCAAACGAAAAAACCGGAACAGTCGCGCAAAGCGACCGTATGAAATCTCTGCGGTGCATGTGTGATGCGTGTTGGTACTTCCAACGATTGTAGCCGATGCTCGTGGCGAGCCCTTGGTATTTTCCTAAAGAGATCGAGTGCAAACCAAATAGGCGATCGGTAGGTTGCCAGGCCGCTTTGGTATTATTTAGCACGGTTATCGCAACCGATGGAAGTCCGGTGCGTGGCGAAACGCCATTGTAACTTGCGGCAACAAAGGCGCGCGATTCAGTAACAATCCATTTAATCAAATGAAAACACGTTACTTATTCGGTTTAACTGTAACAAACCTCTTTACCTCTTGTTCTCCTCTCTAATATAGATCTATTATTCGTGAATCTCGTAATCACCTCGTGTAAAGGGTTGGGAGGAAAAGATGCTCGGTTCGCGCAGATCGGCCTTGTTCGCCATGCACGTTTCTCTTGCGCTGCTTGTTTGCTTCACCGGGAGACTCAGCGCACAACAGGTTTTCGGTAGCATCGTGGGTACCGTTACGGACGCGTCGGGCGGGGCGGTGAACAACGCCAAGATCACCATCACAGACATCCAAAAGGCCACCAAATTCGAGGTGACCACCAATGAGTCCGGCAACTACACCAAGGGCCAACTCATTCCAGATCAGTACCAAGTGAGCATTGAAGCAACCGGATTTCAGAGGGCCGTCTCCAACCCGATTACGGTACAGGTCGACGCGGTAGCCCGCTTCGACGTTGCCTTGCAGGTCGGCAATGTCACCCAGGAGGTGGAGGTGACGGCGGCCGCTCCGTTGCTTCAATCCGACCGCGCGGATGTGTCTCAAACCTTTGATGCCCATCAGATCGAGGAACTGCCGAGCGTGGGGCGCAATCTCCAGGCATTCGAGTTGATGAATCCGGGGACCGTACCGTTCGGATGGGCGCACGCCTCGGATGAAAACCCGCAGGGCAGTGTGCAGATGATTTTCAACGGCCAAGTATTCGACTCGATGGGGTACGAATTGGACGGCACCACCAACCAGGATCCTATTCTGGGGATTATCGTCATCAACCCGACGTTCGATTCGGTAGCCGAGGTGAAGCAATCGGTCCAGGACTTCGATGCCGAGTTTTCGTACACAGGCGGCGGCATGGCGGAATACTCCACTAAGTCCGGCACCAACGAATATCACGGGGATGCGTTTGAGTATTTGCAAGTAAATACGCCTGGATTCCAGGATTTCGCCCGCAACCCCTTTACAAACGCCAACCCGGTCTACCGGCAGAATCAATTTGGCGGATCGATTGGCGGCAAGATTCTCAAGGACAAGTTGTTCTTCTTTGCCGATACGCAATTGAACCGTCAGGCCCTGGGCGGATCTGTGAACACATCAGTACCGACGGCTTTGAACCGCACCGGCAATTTCAGTGATTGGCTGGCCCTCGGTTCGGAGTATCAGCTTTACAATCCGTTCACTGGAAATCCGGCGAACGGCACCGGCCGACAGCCATTCGCGGGCAACATTATCCCGCAAAGCCTTTTGAGCCCACAGGCTCTGGCCATCATGAACTACTGGCCGCTGCCCAATACCTCGCAGTTTGGCACCGTAGGCAACAACTATGATGCCAGCGGCGACGTCGCCATTACGGGCAACTTGTGGAATACCCGTTGGGATTACTACCTGAACAACAAGAACACTATTTTCGGCCGGTACAGTTACGCCGCCTATACGGAACAGGCGCCGGGCGCATTCGGCCTGGAAGCGGGTGGACCCAATTTCGGCAACTATGCAGGCGACTCCCAGGCGTTGAACCAAAGCGTAGCTATCGGATGGACGTACACCTTCAGTCCGACGGTCATCAATGAATTCCGGTTTGGCTACATGCGGTATCACGTTTTCGACGTGCCCAACGGCTATGGAACAGACCCCGCCAAAGAAGCCGGCATTCCAGGTTTGAACCTGGACAGCACCTACACGTCCGGCATGCCGTACTTCGACGTTCAGGATCACGGCTACGGGGACGCCAAGCTCGGGTATGGTCTGGGCGTCAACCAGTGCAACTGCCCGCTGACGCAGACCGAGCGTCAGATCCAGTTCATCGACAACGTAACCAAAATCCATGGCAACCACAGTTTCAAATTCGGTGCGGACCTGCGATATGCGGAAAACCTGCGGGTCCCGAGCGATAGCCACCGGGCGGGCGAGTTGTACTTCAATGGCAACCAGACTGGATTCGTCAGCGCGCCGGGCGCGAGCCCCATTGATGGCTTAGGGCTGGCATCGTTCCTTCTTGGGGATGTGAATAGCTTCGACCGCTATGTCAGTTCCAGCACCAATGCTCAAGAGCGTCAGAAGCGCTTCTTCTGGTACGGGCAAGATCAATGGCGCGTAACCAACAAGTTAACAGCGTCACTCGGTGTGCGTTGGGAAATGGTGTTCCCGGAGAGCGTCAATGCAGCGGGGAACGGCTCCACACTGGATTTGTCGAACGGCCTGATGTACGTTTTCGGCGAGGGAGGGGTTTCCTCGCACGGCATTCAGAACATGAACTGGCACGAGTTTGCGCCGAGAGTGGGCCTAGCTTATCAGCTTGACAAGAAGACTGTCATCCGCGCAGGGTACGGCTGGTCCTACAATTTGGGAACCTTCGGCTCCACATTTGGGCACAACGTGACGCAGAACCCGCCCGTGCTGGACTATCAGAGCATTAATAACCCGGCTTCGACACCGTTCGATGCCGTGTTTACTCTCGCGCAGGGGCCGACAGCACCCACACCCGTCACGGTCGGCTCGAACGGAACTTTCCCGCTCCCCAACGGGATTTCGCCGAAGTTCCGGCCTGCCGAGATGACGATGCCGGTGGTCTATCAGTACAACTTCACTGTCCAGCGGCAGATCAGGGACAAGATCTCGATCAGCTCCGGCTATGTGGGCAATTCCCAGCGCCACGGCTGGATCGGTACCAGCAACACCATCAATCCGAACGAGGCTGAATGGAATCCGCAGACCAACACTGCGACGCAGCCGTACTTCGCCCTCTACGGATGGACGCAGGGTTTGGGCTACTATTGCAACTGCACGAACCAACAATACAATTCCTGGCAAACCACGTTCACGGTAAAGAACTGGGCCGGGTGGACCCTCCAGGGAAGCTACACGTACCAAAGGCTAAACACTTGGGACGGGCCCTATGACACGAACTACTACTTTATCTACGGCCCCCAGAACGGAGCGGGCGGCTATGGGGACAGCAGCTTGATACCGCATAATCAGATCACGCTGGCCAACAACTACGATGTGCCCTTCGGGCATGGCCAGAAGTTTGGTTCCAGCGCCAGCAAGCCGTTGGATGCGGCACTAGGTGGCTGGACGCTTGGTTTGACCACGACCTATTACAGCGGCCTTCCCTTCTCGCCGACTATCGACTACTACGGGGCAGGGTCGGTCAGGCCGAGTACGGGACCTAACAATCGGCCCGTTTTGGGAAGCGGTCCCGTATATGCGCCCAACCAGAACCGTAACCAGTGGATTGAGGGCTGCCCTGACCAGCAGTGTACTTCGGGGCCTTATATGTTCCCGTCGTCTTCCACGTTCGGCAACTACCCGATTGACACGCTGATCGGCCCGCGATTCATCAACTTCGACTTCATGGCGATGAAGAGTTTCCACATCACGGAGAAGATTTCATTCGCGCTCCGCATGGATTCCAGGAACTTCTTCAACCACACTAACCTCGGCGGCCCGAATGCCGATGTCACGGCTCCCAATGTCGGCCAGATCACCAACATCGCGTTCGGTGGCAATAACGGCGTTGGAATGCGGACGTTACAGTTATCCGGAACCGTCAGGTTCTAGCGCGGAGCGGTTGAGCCGCGATTGAATTGAGGCCGGCAGGGCTGATGCTCTGCCGGCCTTTCTTGTGTGGGTAGTAGTCCGAGCGTGCTCGGCGCTATAGCAAATCGTCAAATGTTCGGACGTTGGGCCACGCCTTACCGCGTGCCGACGTTGGGATCGATCTTCTTGGCCAGCGCCAGTTCCGCCTCCGATTCGGCTGTCTTGTTCTCCTGCTCCAATGCCAGCCCCAGACTGTAGTGAAGAGAGGCGAGTAGCGGGTTTACGTCGATGCCTTCGCGGTAGATCTTAATGGCCTCTTCGTACTGGCCTTTGGCGTAGAGCGCGCCGCCCCAATTGAGATAGGCCAAAACATAATCGGGATCGATTTCCAGAGTGCGCTTGTATTCGGGAATTTCGTCCGGGTTGGCCAACGCGCCGTAGGCGAGCGCAAGGTTGAAGTGGGCGCCGGCGTCCTGGGGATAGAGCTGGGTTGCGATGGTCAGAATCTTTACACCCACGGCCGGATTGCCGCTTTGCCCATACGTGGCGCCGAGCCAGGTCAGCGCGCGCAGAAAATGCGGATAGATCTTCAACGCTTCAAGCAATCCGTTTACTGCTTCCTGATGCTTATCTTGCTTCTGCCAGGCCATCGCCTGGTTGAATGCCGCTTCCGCCTCCACGCGGAAATTCCGCGGCATTCGCTGCAATATCACGTACTTACCGTTTGCTTCGACGACATTAGAGATCTCTCCGGGCTGGAGCTTCAATGCTGCCGCAGACCATGCCGGATCGAGCTGGCTAGCATTGAGGTCCCCCAGATAGCCGCCCTTGCTCGCCGTCTCACGGTCGACCGAATTCGCCCGCGCAAGCTCGAAGAAGGATTCTCCCGATAAGAGCTGCGGCCGGATGGACGACGCTTTTGCCTTGTCGTCCATAACAATTATGCGGAGAAACAGATGCCTGGGAGTGACCGTGGTTCGCCATGCCGGATTGTGCGACGTCACTTTGATCTTTTGATCGGGATTGACTCGAATCCAGTGCTCCGCGATGACAAACGCGCCGCGTGTCTCGTCCAACATATGGCATCCCGCGCAGCCTGTCATCCGATTCACCGGGCACAAACCCGCATGATTCGTTACCGTCGCGCTATGGCAACGCAAACACGTCTTCTCGGCCCTGGCCTCCAGTACAGAACGGGGCGCATCCTGATGCGGGTCGTGACAGTTGATGCACGTGATCTCACCCCCGCTTTGACGCCAGCACTCGCTGTTTCTCAACGCCGTCACTTGATCGGAAATCAGCACGTCGTCGGGCATCGGATCTTCAATGATACTGGAGCCCGCATGACATTGCGTGCATGGCCGCATGCGCTCAGACATGGGCAGCTTGCTCGGGTTCCACATGGCGAGCTCACGCGAGTGGGTGCTGAGCGCGGCTAAATGTGGTTGGCCTGGGCCGTGGCAGTTCTCGCAAGAAACGCCCGTCTCGACGCGCGTTCCATGAGTTCGCGGCGCGCCATGGCAGCTCAGACATCGCTTTTCCAAATATGGCGTCAATACGCGGCCCATGGCCGTTTCGTAAGTCGTGGGCTTCTCTTCCGGAAAACCTAGCGAGAAGGCGAGTTTGTTCTGCAAGGCATAGTGGAAGTAGCGGGCTTCGAGCAGGCGCGAGACCGGCAGGGGCAAGCCTTGCAGAGAGGGAACGCGAAGCAGAAAACTGATGCCATGACGCTGACCGCCGACCATGGTTTCCACCGGATAACCAACCGCCGGCTGCCCTGGCATTTGCACTTGAAATCGCAGATTCGGGCCCGTTCCCTTGAGCTCGTACGCGATCTCAGGCGTCGGTCCCTCCGCGACCGTCTCGGCATAATTCACGGGGGGGTGGCGGGTAGCAGGGTCCTGCCAGGTCCGCGCCATATTGGTGCCAGACTGCACTCTGGCAATATCCTTGTGGCAGCCGGCGCATACGTCGCGCCCCAGATAGCCGCTGTTTTCGCCGGCGCTCGCGAGCGAGGAGACCATCAGCAGCAGGTAGATCAGACGCACGGGTGAGGCGGACAATCGGCCCATGTAGTCTGCCGAACTCATCCCAGTTCCAGCCCCTTGCCCTTCACGCCAACAATTTTATCTACAATCGCACTTAGCCAGTGAATCTCTAAGTCCGCCTTGGGCGCCTTATTCAATCCGAAGCGCACGCGCAGATTTGAGCGTACTGTCGCACCGCAAAAGCTGCGGCAAGGTTGTGATACGTTTACCCTGTGAAGTTGGTTTCTACCCAACCCTCCACCAATGCCGGGCGGCAAACGCTCACACCGCTCACGATCTACACGCTCCTGTTCGGCTGCCTTGCCATAGGCCACGCCGAGGAACCCTGCGCCCGCTGCCACCCCTCCGAAGCCGCCGCCTTCTCTCGATCTCCAATGGGCCGATCCATAGGCCCTCCGTCCGTCTTCACAGAAGGCCGAATCACCCACAAGCTTTCAGGGAGCACCATCACCATCCGCCAGCGTGGTTCGCTTCTGGAGCACCGGCTGGAGCGGCGCGGCGTGGTTGCTGAATATCCCGTCGCGTATTCCGTGGGAGCCGGTATCGTCGGATACAGTTACATGGTTCGGCTGGGGCGATACCTGTTTCAATCGCCGGTTTCCTACTACACGCAAACCAAAAGCTGGGACCTCACGCCGGGCTACGAAACCGAACCTCATCTCGATTTCACGCACCAAATCTCTAGCGGCTGCCTGTTCTGCCACACCGGCTCCGTGAACTTCATTGCGGGAACAGCAAATCAGTTCGCAGATCCCCCATTTACGCCGATCTCTTGCCAACGATGTCATGGTTCGCCAGCCGAGCACCTCAAGAACCCCGTCCCAGGCTCCATCGTAAATCCCGCCAAGTTAGCTCCGGCCCACCGTGATAGCGTATGCGAGCAGTGCCACCTCGAGGGGGATGTCAGAATACTCAATCCCGGCCGCGATTGGTGGGACTTCCATCCGGGCCAGGCGGCCGAGAGCGTTTTTGTCACTTACCTGAGGACCGCCGCTCCGGGCACGCTGCGCGCCGTGGGCCAGAGCGAGTTGCTCGCCGAGAGCCAGTGCGCTAGGCAAAGTGCTGGCCGCCTGTGGTGCGGCACTTGCCACAACCCGCATGCCGGCGAACAGAACCGGGCGCAGGCCGTCCGACAGGTCTGCCTCTCCTGTCATAGCGATCTCTTTACAGCCGGGCGCCATCAGCCCGCCACAGAATGCGTGAGCTGTCACATGCCCCGGCTTCGGCCCACGAACGTGGCCCATTCCGCCGTCACCGATCACAGCATTCCGCGCATGCCTCGTGCGCAGCAGCCCGAAGGCAGCGCCAGCCCCGAGCTGAAAGCGTGGCGCGAACCCGATCCCGCGCTTGTCCGCCGCGATCTCGGCCTGGCGTATTTCGATCTGGCGGCAAACAAACACACTACGCCGGATCTCGCACAGGCCTATCAGATCCTTTCCCAATTGCCGCCGCAAGAGAGGCAAGATCCAGCAGTCGAGGCCGACCTGGGATCCGCCTTGTTGGCACAAGGCCAGACGCCCTTGGCTATCCGGATGTTCACGCGCGCGTCGGTGCAGGAACCATCGAATGCGCGCTACGCCTATTGCCTGGGAACGGCGCTCGAACGTGCCGGCAAAATGGAGGAAGCCGCTAAGGAGTTAAAGCGAAGTATTGAACTCGATCCGTCGCGGCCGGATGCTTATCTGGAGTTAGCCCAGTTCTATCGGAAAGCCGGCCACGAAACCGAAAGCCGCAACGCGCTTCGCGAGTATCTGCGCTTCATGCCGCAGAACGTCGAATTGCGATTGCCGCAGTGAGCACTGCAAGTCACCCGCTCTGCCGCCCTTTTTCATTCTGGGATAATGTGTCCATGCTGCGGCTGTTTGCCGTGCTTTCGTTGGGAGTATGCGCCGTACAGGCCGGGCCCGTCACCTTCTACAAGGACGTCGCGCCCATCGTCTACCATTCCTGCGCGCTGTGCCATCGTCCCGGTGAGCCGGGTCCTTTTCCGCTGCTCACTTATGATGACGTGCGTAAGCACGGCCAGCAGATTGTCACGGTCATCCGGCGGCGCTACATGCCGCCCTGGCTGCCCGAGCCAGGTCACGGCGATTTTCAAGACGAGCGGCGTCTCACTGACGAACAGATCCGGACCATCGCGCAGTGGGTGGAACAGGGCACGGCAGCGGGCTCCCCATCGGACGCTCCGCCGCACCCGAAGTTCACTCCCGGATGGCAGCTCGGCGCGCCGGACCTGGTCATCGAAGCATCCGCGCCGTATCGTTTGCGCGCTGACGGCCCCGACGAATACTGGAATTTCGTGCTGCCGCTCAAGCTGGATGGCGCCCGTTGGGTCAAGGCCATCGAGATCCGCCCCGGCAACGCCCGCGCCGTGCATCACGCGAACGTGCTCATTGACCGCAGCCGCTCGGCGCGCATGCAAGAGAAAACGCCGGGCGCAGGTTTCGGCGGCATGGACCTGAATATCGAGTCGGACACGTTCGATCCCGACAGCCATTTCCTGTTCTGGAAACCCGGCGGCACGCCGTGGATCGAGCCCGCCGGCATGGCTTGGCGCGCTGACTCCGCGACGGACCTCGTCCTGAACGTTCACATGCAGCCGACAGGCAAGCCCGAGCTTGTGCAGCCTTCCATCGGACTATACTTCACAGACCGTCCGGGAACGAAGTTTCCGATGTTGGTGCAGCTCGAACACGATGGCGCGCTCGATATTCCAGCAGGCGACACGGATTTTCTGGTGACCGACGATTTCGTGGCGCCGATGGACATGGACGTCCTCGCAGTTTATCCGCACGCCCATTATCTGGGGCATCTGCTGGAAGGCTACGCCACACTCCCCGGCGGCGAGCGCAAGTGGCTCGTCCGCATTCCGGATTGGGACGTGAACTGGCAGGCCGTGTACCGCTACCAGCAGCCCGTGTTCCTGCCAAAAGGAACCGTGGTCTCCATGCGCTTCCATTACGACAACTCGGCCGGCAACCCGCGCAATCCCAACCAGCCGCCGATGCGAGTGCGAGGAGGCAATCAGGCGACCGACGAAATGGGCCACCTGTGGTTGCAAGTCTTGCCGCGTGGCGGGCAGGATCGCCGCATGGAATTGCAGGAAGCCATCATGCGCCATCGGCTCGATAAGTATCCGGGTGATTTTTCGGCGCAGTTCAACCTGGGTGCACTCCTTCTTGCGCGCGGTGGTGGGGCGGATGCCATTCCTTACTTGCGTGGCGCCGTCGCGGCCCGGCCGGATCAGCCTGTGGCGCTGAACACGCTCGGCGCAGCCCTGCTTTCGACTGGAAACGCGAGCGATTCGATCAGCTTTTTCGAACGGGCGTTGCGCTCAAATCCGCAGTATACGAATGCGCGCTACAACCTGGCCAACGCTCTCGCGGACGAGCAACAGTGGGATCAATCGGCGGCGCAGTTCCGCAAAGTACTCGAGGAGAGCCCGGACGACGCGGGCGCCCGCCAGCATCTGGGAGAGGTACTGCGGCTCTGGGGTGACAAGCTGGCCACGGCTGGAAATCTGGAAGAAGCTGCGGCCCGGTTGCGGGAGTCCCTGCGCTTCCGGCAAAACGATGCGGTGCTGCATAGCGACCTCGGTACGGTGCTGGCGCGGCTCGGCCGAATCCGGGAAGCTGTGCCGGAGTTCGAAAAGGCGCTGCGCCTCGATCCGCATTTAGAAGCAGCTCAACACAACCTCCAGGCGGCCCGCGCACGCCTAGGCATGGATCAGCCGGAAGAGAAACGGTAACCATGGGGCCTCTCCTTCTGTTGCTCCTCCAGGCAAGCGCCCACCAGGCGGGCGTGCAGGCGTACAACGAGCATCGCTATGCCGACGCCGTGCAACATTTGAGCGAGGCGCTCAAGACGGAGGCGGCGGGCAGCAAGGACTACCAGGAATCAGCACTGGTGCTGGGCGAGAGCCTGTACTTCGAAAAAAGGTTCGATGATGCCATCCCGTGGTTTGAGAAAGCTGTGGCAGCAGGTGCGCAAACGCTGGTAGCCGAGTTTATGCTGGGCAATGCCTGTCTTCGGGCGCGCCAGGACGAAAAGGCTTTGAAGTCCTTCGCTTCGCTCTTTCAGGTAAGTCCGGATTCCTCGGCCGCTCACTTGTTGACGGCGGAAATGATGCTTCGGGAACAGATGGAACAGGGTGCGGAAGGCGAAGGCCGCCGCGCGCTCGAAATCGATTCGCATATCCCGCAGGCGCACTTCATTCTGGGCGAGACGGCGCTCGCCCGAGGTGACGCCGCACAGGCCATTGCCGAATTCCAGAAGGAGATCGCCATCAATCCGAACTTCCCCATGGCCTACTACCGGCTCGGCGAAGCCTACACCAAGCGGGCAGCCTGGGAGGACGCGATCTCGGCGCTCGAACGCTCCATATGGTTGAATCCGAATCATAGTGGCGCCTATACAGTCTTGGGCAAGGCGTACCTCAATCACGGAGATCTGGATGACGCGGAAGGCGCTTTGCGGCATGCGCTCCAGATGGACCCGCGGAATGCGCCGGCCCATCACCTGCTGGGAGAGACGCTGATGCGTGCCGGGAAAACGGAAGAGGCTAAAAAGGAGCTGGCGCGGTAAATGGTCGGCACCCTATTAATATGTCTGCTGCTCTGGCAAACGCCGGAAAACGCAGTCGCTCGCGCCACGGCGCTGATGGAAGCTGGAAAGCTCAAAGAGGCGCAGGAAATGCTGGCTGGGGCGGACGCCTCGTCACCCGGCGCCAAATACCTGCGCGGGCTGATCAGCTATCGTCTGCATGATTATGTTTCGGCTGCAAAAGCGCTCCAGGAAGCCGTGGCAGCCATTCCCGGGAATAGCCCGAAGTATCGGGAGACCGTCCGCATGATTGGGCAAAGCGAGTATCTGTCGGGGCATATTGCCGCCGCCATTCCTTGGCTGGAGAAGGCCCAGGCATCCGGTGCCCGTAGCAACGAACTCTTCTACATGCTCGGAAACAGCTACCTGCAAGCGCGTCAAATTGAAAAGGGTAGGGCTGCGCTGGCCCGGACGTTCGGTGTGCCGGCGGATTCGGGAGCCGCGCGTCTGTATACGGCAGAGATGCTGATCCGTCTGGAGTTCGAAGACGACGCGCAGCGCGAATTGGAGGCGGCTGTGGCTGGCGAGCCAAAACTTCCCGGAGCGCATTACATGCTCGGGGAACTCGCCATATATCGCGCCCAGACCAGCCGTGCCATCGACGAACTGAGCCGGGAAATCACCCTCAATCCGGATTTTGCCATGGCCTACTACCGGCTCGGCGATGCCTACACGCGCCAGGAGGATTGGGATCACGCTGTCCCGCCTCTCGAGCGGGCCGTCTGGCTGAACCCCACCTATAGCGGGCCCTACATCCTGCTGGGCAAAGCCTATTTCAAGAAATCGGATTTGCCCAATGCCGAGCACATGTTGCGCCGGGCCTTACAAATGGACCCGCGGAATGCGTCGGCGCACTACTTGCTAGGCCGAACTCTCATACAGGCCGGACGCACCGAGGAGGGCAGGAAACTGCTGCGACGCTGGGAGGAATTGCGTCAGGAATCGGGCCAGTGAAACCTCGTGCGTCGCCTATTTAACTGCGTCGTTCCGCTGTAACATCGTGCCCAACTCGGCCTCTTTGGCGCGCTTCACCTCTTGACCTTTGGCAAAGGCGGCCTTGCTCCCTTCCAAATCGCCCTTTTGCCGCAACAGTTGGCCGAGCGTGTTGTAGGGACCCGGGTCTCCCGGACTCAAACGAATAGCGGTGCGCAGCGCGGTCTCAGCGCCCTCCAAGTCTCCTTTTTGCTTCAGCGCGGTTCCCAGCATGAGATGAGCTTCACCGAAATCGGGGCGCAACGCGATGGCCGCCCGCATTTCCTTGGCCGCCTCGTCGAAGGCGCCCGTCTGCCAGTACGCGATGCCCAAGGTGTAATGCGCTTCAGACATGCTCGGGTCAATTTCCAGGGCGCGCTGCAGCTCGGCCTTGGCAGCCTCGATTTCATCCTTATTCTTCAGAGCGACGCCGAGATCATAATGCGCACCAGCCAGGTTCGGGTCGCGCCGCAGGGCCTCCTGGAACTGTTCCACGGCCTTATCCAGATCGCCCTTTTGCAAGTAGGCGCGCCCCAAATTGACTCGCGCCATGATGTGCGACGGGTCCGCCTCAAGGATTTTCTCGTACTGTGCAATTCCTGCGTCGGCTTGGCGCGTGTTTACCAGCGTGGTTCCCAGGTTGTTGCGGGCATCCAGGTTGGCCGGATCGAGATCCACGGCGTGCCGGTACGCATCCAGGGCCTCGGTCAGATCGCCGGTCTGCTGCAAGGCCATGCCCAGCGAGTTCCACACATCTGCACGCTTTGGATTGAGCGCGACCGCTTGCCGCAGGTGTGGCACGGCTTCCGCGAACTGGCCGTCCGATTTGAGCGCTTCTCCGAGCCGGTAACGATAATCGAAGTTGCCAGGATCGAGTGCCACGGCGCTTTCGAGAAGTGGAATGCTGCGGACGTGATCCTCCGCCAGCCAATACGCCACACCCAAATGATATTGCGCGGGTGCGAATTTCGGATCGAGATCGATGGCGTGCCGGAATCTCTCAACGGCTTCTTCGCGGCGATGTAGGACCGCCAGCAGAAAGCCGGCTTCGTCTTGCAAGCGTGCGGATGTGGGATCCTGAGCCGCCGCTTGCTCATAGGCGGCCAGCGCTCCCGCTGCGTCACCCTGAGACTTCAACGCCGCGCCGCGGGATTCGAGATCCTGAACAGACTCGGCTGCACTCGACACCACGTAAATTGACAGGAGTAAAACGAGCACCCGCACTTGGGCATTATAGCCGTGGCGCCTTACTACCGTACACGCCACAATTGTTACAGCCACTAAAATTCTATCTTGCAAAACTTTGCGGGCCTTGTTACTCTGCGTGTCATGTCGGTTACTGGGGTCACAGTTGCCGAATATGAAGAAAAACTTCGGCAAGTTGAACGGGTTATTGGGAGTGAGGTATTACACGGGTCCGAGTCTCTATGCAAATTACTGCGTTATTTGGCAGAACATTGCATTGAGCACCCCGGCTCAAGCGTAAAAGAGTATCAGATCGCGACCGAGCTATTCAAACGGTCAGCCGATTTCGACCCGCGCATGGATTCCACCGTGCGTGTGCAAACAGGCCGGTTACGGTCAAAGCTAGCGGAATATTACGCGCACGCTAGCGCCGAGGATCACTGGGTCATCGAGATCCCTAAAGGGGCTTATTCGCTGGTGTTCTACCCGCGCACTCCGCCCGCGGCAGATGCGGTAATCCAGCCGCCGGTACCCGAGCGCCAACTAGCGCGTCCGCCAACACCGAGCTATAAACCCTGGTTCTTCAGTACGGTCGTGCTCTCTATTGCGTTTACTTTCAGCGCTGTGGCACTGCTTTGGATGGTCCTCAACCAGCCCCGGGAGGCGAACGCGGTGCGCGCCCAAACGAAGCCAGCCGGACCGTTGGCGTTCTTTTGGAGCGACTTCGTCGATACCCCCTACGAGCCTTGGGTGATATTCAGCAACGCCGAATTCATCGGCAGGCCCGAGACCGGCATGCACTACTTCAACCCTGCGGTGGATCGGAGGCAGCCGATCCTGGATCACTACACCGGCGTCGGCGAAGTCCTTGGTATTCATGAGCTTGACCGCGTATTCGCGTCTCTCCACCATGGTTTGCGAGTCAAGCGGGGGCGTCTGCTTTCGCTCGATGATGCAAAAAACAACGATTTAATCTTCGTCGGATCGCCCTCCGAAAATCTGTCCCTGTTGGAAATTCCCACAACCAGGGATTTTGTATTTCAGCGGGTGGATCACGGCCCACGCCGGGGTGACCTCTCCATCCGTGACGTGCATCCACGGCTAGGCGAAGCCACTTCGTATCTGAGTACGGCAGAACTGCCAATCACGGAAGACTATGCAGTGATTGGACTTATGCCAGGAATGAATCCGGCGCGACACGTGATGCTGTTGGCCGGTCTCACAACCATCGGGACGCAAGCGGCAGTCGAGTACGTCAGCCGCCCCGGCACGGTGGAGGACCTGTTAAAGCGCATCACCGGTTCAACATCCAGCAAAGCCGCTCCGTTTGAGGCCGTTCTGCGGGTGAAAGTGACGCAGGGGGTACCGGTTCAGAGCGAGGTTGTTGCACTGCATTTGCGAGGCTCACTCGGCCAGTAACTCCTTTTGTTGCTCCGGTGGAAGCTCGTCCAATAACGCTGTAAATGCGGCATTGGTCCAGCCAAATCCAGCCTCATTCGAGCTGTAGCCGAAGTGAATATTGCCGCTAACCCGCGAAGTGCGGCGAACGGCATCGTATTTCTCGACGATAATCCCGCTCTCGCGGTACTGATTGAGCACAAGGGACAGGAATTCACGGGTAATACGATCGGCTTCGGTACGATAGCCGTAGCGGCGCAGCCCCTGGATGGCAATCATCTCGAGAGGAGCCCAGGCAAAGGGAGCGTCCCATTGGTTGCCGCTCACGTTGGTACTGGTTTGGAGCCCACCGGGGCGCTCGAACATGGGAAGATTGCGCACGACCGCGGCGGCTCGTTCTTCGCTTGCGATGCCTGCCCACAAGGGATAGAACGTCGTGAGAAACGGGTACACGCGCCGGCGGCTGTGCACGAATTCGCAGTCGAAATAAAGCCCGGCCTGCTCGTCCCACATCAGCTTGTTGATGCGGTCCGCCCGCTCCTTCGCGCGTTTTTCCCAAAGGGCCGCATCTGACGGGCGCTCCAAGATGCGGAGAATCTCCGCGGTTTCGGATTCCATCAGGTAGAGGAGCGAGTTCAGACAAACCGGGTTGTAGTGGATCACGTCGACATTAAATTGGCCGAAGCGGTTGGAGGGGTCGAAGCCGGATTCCCGCATGGAGCGGTCCCCCTTATAGAACAGCGTGGTGAGGATGTCGCGCTTGGCGTCGAAGTATTCACCCACATCGTAGTCCGTGACCTTGTGCGTGCGGTAATACTCTTTGATCAATTCGTAGTGCGTGCGCCCCTGCGCGTCTTTCTCGGCCGAGAGCACTTCCGGCGCGGGACCTTCCCCAAGATCGTAGTAACGAGATAAACCGGTAGGGGGAGTCAGGTGCGGTTCCGTGGTCCAGTAGCTGTAATATTTTTCGATCGCAGGAAAGGAACTCTCGAGCCACTTGCGGTCTGGCGCCTTGCGGTACACGCCGAGCAGCATTTCAGTAAGAAACGGGGGCTGCGACCGGGTGAGGTAGTAGGTGCGATTCGCGTTGAGTATCTTGCCATATTCACGAATCTCGTACAGAAAGTTGTCCGCCATGTCGCGGGCCAGATCGATCTCGCCATCGCGCAGCAGCCCGACTTGAATGAAGTAGCTGTCCCAACCGTACATTTCGTTGAAGCGCCCGCCGGGTACAACGTAGGGCCGCGGAAGATATAGCAGACCGGGTTCGTGAAGCTCGGCGGTATTCGGAGGCAAGCGGCGGAGTTCGATTTTCGCCAAGTCGGAGGGCGAAAGTTCCTGGCGCAGTTGCTGCTGAACGGCGGCAAGATTCACCGTCGAAGCAACATACACAGGCCAATGGCCATCGGGGTCGGCATGAAATTTTGGATCGACGGCCGCCGACGCCAGAGTGCGGTTGGAGCGCGTCAACACGGCCCACGTGTGCTTGATGTACGCGAGGATCGGCTCGGGCGCCTGCTGCGTTTGCTGGGCCGCAAGGGCAAGTGTGGCCAGACACGAAATCGTGATCGTGCGCGATCGGGTCATTTTTGCCTCCTCACCAGGTGAAGGTTACCGATTCTCGCTGGTAGCCGTTGCCGGCTGGAAACCGCAGCCGTAGTTTGGAGCCGGATACCTCTGCACCGGATGCCTGCACATTCTTGGTATTGAGCCGGAGCGGCAGATCATATTCGGAACCTGCCGGCGCTTCGAAATCCACGGCGAAGCGATTGGCCTCGCGGCGCTCGCCAACGACCTTCAGACCCATGGTCTGGGAGCCGGACAGAGGCAGTTCGCCTGGGATGCCAAGTTCCACTCCGGGCAACGGCAACGTGAGTTCATGCACGGGAGCGGCAGGCTCATGACACGGCTGATCGCGCGGTGCCGACTGGCCAACCAGGCACACGACCTCAGGCTTTGCCGAACGCGCACGCACAATCAACCGCTCTGCCTGGCGGCTGAACTCGACATCGAGCCGGGAATCGCCAAGCGGTACGTTGCGTAGACGCGCATGGTCCCATGCCGCGGGAAGGTTGGGCGCAATTCGCAACGTGCGACGGAGCGCGTCCCAATCCAAGCCGAACAGACCGCGCAACGCGGGCGTCAGCACCATGGCTGATGACCAGACCTGATGCGAGCTGCTGCGGCCCATGGGCTGGAAGAATTCGCCGGACAACAGTTCCGTGACCGAGCCGAGATCCTGCGCCCACGTGAGCCCGGCATTCTGCATCAAGTGCGCGTGCCCGGAGAGCGGCCTGCCGGCGCGATACTCGGCGAGTGAAACCCAACCGGTGAATAGCGGCCAGACAGAGCCCTGGTGATAACTGAGCGGATCGTAGAACGGGGTGCGATCACTGATGTCGCGCGTACCCCAATCCGTAGAGAATTCGGGCGATGCCCAGCGGCTCAACATTGCGCCGGCCTGCGGGAGGGCAAGCCGCCCAGTCCACCATGCCACCGCCGGATAAATGGTTGCTGTGTGGTCAAGACTGCCGTCCGGATTGCGGCTGAATGCGTAGAACTGAGTGGACGAATCGTAGTATTCCGGGTCGAGCTTGGCGCGGATCTCATCCGCCTTCCGGCGAGCCGCTAGAGAAGCAGCGGTGTCGTTCATCACTGCGGCAAGGCGCGACATGGCTTCGGCAGACTGCTGATCGAGCGCGGCCAGGTAGGCCTCCTGGTGCGGCATTCCTGGTGGCCAGGATTCGACCCAACCGGTGCCCTCGGTATTTTCGTAGATGCCGTCTCCATCCGAGTCATGCGCCCTGGTGAACGCATACGCGCGCTCGACCGCGTCCCAATGGGAGCGCAGGAACGCTACGTCGCCGCTGGTATTGACGTAATCCTCCATGGCCATCACGAATAGCGGAGTCGAGTCGGCCGCAGCATACCAATAGGGCATGGACTTCCAGTCCACTAGCAGCCCGTCGATAAAGTCTTCGAAACATGTTGAAGCACGAATGTTTTGGCCTGATAATTGGGCATGGCGCTGGGCAAGCGGAGGCAGAAACAGACTTCCTTCTGGGTGGAGACGAGCCAGTT
>Ga0326728_10006264_pt1 | contig 32234 bp, 28 predicted proteins | sample MB3enrmetagenome_FD_207602 | JGI IMG/M metagenome (GOLD analysis project Ga0326728, IMG submission 207602) | Lab enriched peat soil microbial communities from McLean, Ithaca, NY, United States - MB31MN | ecosystem: Environmental > Terrestrial > Soil > Wetlands > Peat | place: USA: New York... | reverse complement strand
TCGTACACCCTTTCGGGCGTGAGTGCCGCCAACATAACCAAGATCTATGGCACCGCCGGCACTAGCGCGGGAGACGCCGGCCATACGCTGCTGCGAGGCAGGATTGGGCCGGTCAGCTCGAGTAGCACCGCCATGACGGTCGAAAGCGGTGAGCAGGTCATCTGGACGAATGCTTACGCGGCAGGCGCGAAGATCTGGATTGCGCCATGGACGCCGCCGAACTCACTTAAGAGCAACGGCGCAACAGCCGGCGGAAGTTTTGTCGGAAACGCGACCAACTACCAGACTTACGCCAACGCAATCGCGGCTTTCGTACAGAGCGAGTACAACACGTACGGAATACCCATCTATGCGGTCTCGGTCCAGAACGAGCCCGATATATCCAACACCTACGAGACCTGCCTCTGGACGGCGCAGCAGATACACGATTACATTCCTTATTTATATAGTGCCCTGCAAACCGTGAACTTGGGCAGCAACCCGAAGCCGATGGTGTTGATGCCGGACGCGGCAATGTGGGGGACCCCCCTCGCCGGCACGGCCCTGCAGGACCCGGCGGTCGCGAGCATGATAGGGGTTCAAAGCTACCACGGTTACGGAGGGAACTCGTTCCCGGTCCCGTCGTACAACGTGCCGCACCTCTGGGAGAGCGAGACTAGCGACCTGATCGGCAGCGCCTCTGACATCAACAACGGCATCTATTGGGCCAACCAAATGTATCAGTATCTCACCGTGGCACAGGTGAATGGGTGGCACTACTGGTGGCTGATTGGAAGCGGCGGCCAATATATAGCCTTCTCCACCGGCACAGAACCCGTGCGATTCTACACGTTTGCCCAATACAGCAGGTTCGTCCGCCCCGGATACTACCGGATCGGTTCTACCACCAGCTCATGGCTGATCAATGCCAGCGCCTATATGTATCCAGCCAACGGGAGTTTTGCCATCGTCGCCATCAACTGGACTGGGGTCGCTCAACCCGTCACCTTCAACCTCAGCAGCTTCCCGAACGTGGGGTCCGTCACGCCGTGGGTCACGGACGCCAGCCTTTCCTTGGCTTCACAATCTTCTGTGAACGTTGCGAATGGTTTGTTTACGTATACCATGCCCGCCACCAGCGTCGTGACCTTCGTGGGCCAAGCCACCCCAGCCGACCTTTACAAAGCCGGCGCCGTCACCGTCGCCAGGAGCGGATTCGTCTATAACTTCACCACCAAACGCTATAGCCAGTCGGTCTCCATGACCAATGTGACGCCGAACGCCATTCCGGGTCCAGTAGGGTATGTCTTGGACAACCTTAGCCCCAATGCAACAGTGTACGACGCCACCGGCGTGACGGCTGCGCAATTGCCGGCGGGCAGCCCGTACATAAACCTCAACCAGACCTTGGGGGCCGGTAGTACGGTTACCTTTACGGTACAGTTCACCGACCCGACTATGACCGGTATCACTTACACCCCACGCGTACTGAGTGGGTCCGTATCCCGCTAATCAAGAGGAGATAATCATGTCCATTCAACGAATGTTCAAGATCGGTATTCTCGCAGCTACCCTCCTGGTACTTGGGAGCACGGCGGCCGTGGCCGACACGTTGACGTTCGGTTTAAACACCAGCTCCATCGAGGGGTTGGGGACGTTCGACTTAGCCTTCCAACTGGTGGATGGCAGCGGGACGGGCGATGCCAACAACACCGTCACCCTGTCCCATTTCGAGTTCTATGGCGGTTCGGTATCCGGTGCCACCACGCTGTATGGCGGTGCGAGCGGCAACCTGTCATCCGGCCTGACGCTGACTGACAGCAATTCCTTTTTTAACGCGGCAATAGGGGGTTTTGTTGCTGGCTCGGCCCTGACGTTCAATGCCACCTTCACAAACAACGCCGATGTGGGACCTTTTGAAGACATGTTCATGATGTCGATCCTGGACCCGAGCGGGAACGGAATTCCCACGCTCGACTCGACGAACGACACCTTCTTAACGGTCACGCTGAACGGCACCCTGCAGCCAGCTCTGGGCAATGGCCCCCCGGCGCCGCCGTTGGAAGTTTGGGGCGCCGATCCGTCGCAGACCACTTACGACTTAGGGGCGCCGCAAGTGGTGCCGGAACCGGCGAGTCTGGTACTGCTGGGAAGCGGGCTCATCGGGTTGGGACTGAAACGGCGGCGGCAAAGAGCATAGCACCGCCCGGTTCTCACTGGAACACTTAGGCCGTCAGGCTACCCGGCGAGTCATCAGCTTCAAAGTGGAAGCGATGACTCGCCGGAACTTTTATCCCGGGCTTGCGTTGGTACGCCAGTCTAGCTGCGGAACAGGTCCACGATGGCCTGTTTCATGACGTCCTTGCCCACATTCGAGATCGAGTCGGTCAGGGGAATGACCTTGGGACAAACCTCGACGCAGTTCTGGGCATAACCGCACTCCTGGATGCCGCCGTCGCCCATTAAGGCCTGCAGGCGCTCGCGTTTCAGCACTTTGCCCGTTGGATGGATGTTAAACAACCGCACCTGCGAAATGGTCGCGGCGCCGACGAAACCGGTGCTCTCATTGAACTGCGGGCACGCCTCCATGCAGCAGCAGCACGAGATACAGCGGGACAGCGGGTAGGCGATGTCCTGCTCCTGCGGGGCCATACGCAGCCCGGAACCGAGATCGTAGGTGCCGTCCAAGGGCACCCAGGCCTGCACTTTCTTGAGGTTTTCGAAAAGTACGCTGCGGTCTACCGCCAGGTCACGCACCACCGGAAACTTGGTAAACGGTTCGATGGTGATCGGTTGCTCGAGCTGATCGATCAGCGCCGAACACGCCATGCGTGCGCGCCCGTTAATGATCATGGCGCAGGAACCGCACACCTCTTCCAGACAGTTCGAGTCGTACACCACGGGGGTGGTCTTCTTCCCCTCACGCGTCACCGGATTCAACGCGAGGTCCATCAGGGACGAGGTGACGTTCATCCCGGGTTTCCAGGGGAGTTCGAACTCTTCCCAATATGGTTTCGACTCGGGACTGTCCTGACGCTTAATGCGAAAACTGACAATTTTATCGGCCATCGTTAGCCCTTAAGTTGGCGGTAAAGTAAGAAATAAACAAAGCCTTTTCACCGCAGAGGACGCAGAGGAATGTGTCTGGTTTCTTTTCATTGCTTCATATTCCTCTCTGGGTACCTCTGCCTTCCTCCGCGTCCTCCGCGGTGAACGGCTCTTTAATATTTGCGTAACCGCAGCGGCAGCAGCGACGTATCCACGGGTTCGAACTCGAAACGGGGCTCGTCGGCATCGGCGGCGAAATACGCCTTGGTGGTCTTAAGCCAATTCACGTCATCGCGTTCGGGGAAATCCGGCTTATAGTGCGAGCCACGGGATTCGTCGCGCATCAAGGCGCCCTGGGCGATCACGCGCGAAAGCTGCAGCATGTTATAAAGCTGGCGGGCAAAGACAAACGTGCTGTTGGTCCACTTCGACTTGTCGCTCAAATTGATGTGGTGCCAGCGCTCCAGCATTTCACAGAGCTTGGCGTCGGTTTCCCGCAGCGGCTTGTTGTAGCGGATGACGGTGCAATTTCGTGTCATCAGGTCGCCCAGTTCGCGCCAGATGCGGAACGGATTCTCTTCGCCGCCCGATTGCAACAGCCGCTGGTTGAATTCCTCCTGGCGCTTCTTCTCGGCGTCGTAGCAGCCATTGGAGGACGCGGCGGTGCTGTTGCGCGCGTACTTCACCGCCTCCGGACCGGCGACGAAACCGCCGTAGATGCAGGAGAGCAGCGAATTGGCGCCCAAGCGGTTGGCGCCGTGGATGGAATAATCGCACTCGCCGCAGGCGTACAGGCCGGGAACATTGGTAGCCTGGTTGTAATCCACCCAGATCCCGCCCATGGTGTAGTGCATGCCGGGGAAGATCTTCATGGGTTCGTCGCGCGGATCGTGGCCCACGAACTTCTCGTAGATCTCCAGAATGCCTTCCAGTTTCTTGTCCAGAATCTTGCGGTCGATGTGGGTCACATCGAGGTAGACCATCGGCTGTCCGTCGATGCCGAGGTTGTACTCGAACACCACCTTGAAGATGGCGCGGGTGGCGACATCGCGGGGAACCAGATTGCCGTACTTCGGATACCACTCTTCCAGGAAGTACCAGCGATCGCTTTCCGGGATGGAGCGGGGAGCGCGCTTGTCGCCCGGCTGCTTGGGCACCCATACCCGGCCGCCTTCGCCGCGCGCCGATTCCGACATCAGCCGCAGCTTGTCCTCGCCCGGAATGCAAGTGGGGTGTACCTGGATCATCTCCCCATTCCCGTAGCAGACGCCCTGCTGATACAGCGCCGACTGCGCCGAGCCCGTGCAAACCACCGAGTTGGTGGACTTGCCAAAAATGGCGCCAACCCCGCCGGTCGCCATGATCACCGCATCCGCGGGGAAGGTCACCACGGCCATGGACCGCAGGTCGATGGCGCAGATGCCCCGGCAGATGCCCTGGGAATCGATGACCCCGGACAGGAACTCCCAATATTCGTGTTTCTTGACCTTGCCTTCGGCTTCGTAACGGCGTACCTGTTCGTCCAGGGCGTAAAGCAGTTGCTGGCCGGTAGTGGCGCCGGCAAAGGCGGTGCGATTGTAAAGCGTCCCGCCAAAGCGACGGAAATCCAGCAGGCCTTCCCCCGTGCGGTTGAAAGGCACACCCATGCGGTCCAGCAGGTCGATGATGGCCGGCCCCTGGTCGCACATTGCCTTTATCGGGGGCTGGCACGCCAGAAAATCGCCGCCGTAAACCGTGTCGTCAAAGTGCTGCCAGGTGGTGTCGCCTTCGCCCTTGAGGTTCTTGGCGGCATTGATGCCGCCCTGGGCGCATACCGAGTGGGAGCGTTTTACCGGCACGATCGAAAACAAGTCGACCTGCCCGCCCATCTCGGCAATCTTAATCACGGCGGACAGCCCCGCGAGGCCCCCGCCCACTACGATGATTCTCGGATTCGTTGCCATGTGTTTTCTATCGCGTGCGCCGCCACGCTTGCGCCGGCGCGGAAAGCTTCGCTTAACGAATGAGCCGGGCTTGTTCGGCGACGTGCGCGGCCGGAGTCACCGGTTGCTGCGGCCACCGCAGGAACGAGTACAGCGCGGCGTAGCCAATGGCCAGGAAGAACAAACAGATGGCGGCGCAAGCATAGGCAAACCGGCGGCGGGCCTTGGGCCCCGTCGTGATGCCCCATTTTGCCGCGAACAGCCACAAGCCGTAAGAGAGGTGCACGGAAGCGCACAGCACGCCGATAATGTAGAACGCCAGCGCCCAGGGATTCTGCAGTTCCAACTGTACCTTGCCGAAGGAGGCCCCGGCATTGCCCACCAGGTGCACGCCCATCCAGCGCATCGTAGCCGTATGCCAGATCATGTAAAAGAAGGCGATAGCGCCCGTCCAGCGCTGCACGGTATATCCCCAGTTACCGATGAAGGAGTACTCTCCGACGTTCGATTCGCCTCGGTACCAGATGTAAAAGCCGTACAGCGCGTGATACAGGATGGGAAGGTAAATGAATAGACACTCGACCAGGACCAGAAAAGGTATGCCGGTAAGGAATTTGACTTCCTCCGCATACGCATGCGGCCCATTCGTGGCAAACGCGTTGGAAATGAAATGTTCCAGCAAAAACGCGGCAAGTGGAAAAATGCCGCTCAGGGAGTGCAAACGCCGCCACAGAAAAGAGCGCCCCTGTCCGGCGCGCAGAGGAGCAACCCCTGCGGCAATTCTGGAAGCGCTGGTCTCGGCCGGACCACCTGCCAATGTCGCCACGGCAAGGCTCCTTTAGATGGAAATACTGGGAACAAAAATCCCGCACACGAAGTCGGGTAGAAATCCCTGAGGCACATTATTGTTTCGCGTACCCCTCAAGTCAAGGAGTTCCGCTGAATTGAACCCACCTAGAACATGGAGCAGCAGAGATTCGCGCTGCGCGCTCGAGGTGTGCTGCCGGCACAGTCATCTGTGGCGAGCAGGCTCTTCTCTCGGCTCCGGGCTGTCGGCAAAAGGGGAAAACGGAGAAACAAGCACGAACTTTTCTGGCCGACGACCGAGAGCCGACAGCCGAGAGCTGCCTCTTTTGCGGTGTTCTCCGCCTTTTACTTGGTACTTTCCGGCATGTCTTGCAGATCGGAAAACCATTTTAAAAATTTGCGGAAGGCCTGCCCGCGGTGGCTGAATTTTGCTTTCTCTTCCGGGGAAAGCTCGGCAAAGGTCTGCCGGATTTCCGGGAGGTAAAACAAAGGATCGTACCCAAATCCACCGGCCCCGCGCGCCTCGTAGAGCAGGACTCCGTTCACTTCGCCGCGGAAGCAGACGCACAGCCGGTTCTCGCGCGCCACGGCAATCACGCAGACGAATCGCGCCCCGCGCCGCTCCTCGGGAATTTCCCGCATTTGGGCCAGCAGCAGGGAATTATTCGCCGCATCGGTGGCGTTCAGGGACAAATTGCCGCCCCCCACCGCGGCATAGCGCGCCGAATGTACCCCTGGAGCCCCGCCCAGAGCATCCACCTCCAGGCCGGAATCGTCGGCCAGCACGTAATTCGCGCGCACCCATCGGCTGTAATGCTCCGCTTTCTTGCAGGCGTTGGCCTCAAACGTGGGCGCATCCTCGCTTGGCACAGGAAGGGAGCTGATTCCCGGAACCGGAGCCACCTCCACCCCATAACTTGCCGCCGCGGCGGCAAAGTCGCGCAGTTTGCCGGAATTCGAGGTGGCAATAAAAATCTGGCGCATAATCGGGCGGGGACGCCGACTGATTGTACCGCATTCAAGACTGCTGGTTCCCACCCGGAAAGTCAGCTTTCATGGCGGGTCCCGGCGTCGATCTCCCGGGCGGCAACCTGCGGCGGAACCAGCTTCGCGGCGGACCCCGCAGGGCTCCCCGACAATATCCCGCAAGGCCCACTCGATGCGTCCCACCGCGGTTTGAATGTTTTGGATCAAATGGCCATCGTGGGTGGTGTGGGCGGAAAGCTGAATTTCTTCTAACGCGTTACGGATGTGGTGGTTCAGCTCGGTGATCATTTCCAAACGCTGGATCAGGGCGCGGTGCCTTGCCTGCGAAGCTTCCATCAATCGCAGGACCAGCACGCCACATACGGCCGCCGTGAGACCATCGACCATTAAAGTAGGCAAGTAAAAGCCGGAACGCGTGGCGCCGATTACGTCCAGACCGATCAGCAGAACCAGAACGATCGCGAAACAAAGACCTGCCCCCGCCAGGGTTTGGGCTCGCGAAGCCCGCTGTACCCAGGTCGGTGTCGGCGCACTCGCACGCAAGCGCATGAGCGGCCTCCCGAAGGACGGCCCCTGCTGCGAAAACTGTGCACCAGTGTCACCTTAACGTCAATGGAATTGGCGACTCGGCGGAGCGCGGCAGTCCCAAAATGGAAAATATTCTTGTGCCAAAACGGGAAACCGGGATGGCAAAAAACAGGCGCGATGCCCAATCGCGCCTAATGCGGTGTTCGTTTTTTAGGACACCCTCCTGTTTACCCGCGAGCTTCAGCCCTGAGTAGCTGCTGGCGGGCTGTCAGAGTCTGCTTGCTTATCGTGTCCAGTTATGACTCCTCTATCGTAGCACGATATTCACGAGTTTGCCGGGCACAACAATCACATTCGCAAGCTGCTTGCCCGAGGTGGCTGCCCGGATTTTGCCTTCTTCGAGCGCTTTCTGCCGGATTTCTTCGGAAGTAGCGTCGGCGGATACCAGAATATGGCTGCGCACCTTGCCATTGACTTGCACGGCCAACTGGATTTCCTCTTCTTTGGCCAGAGCGGGATCGTATTCCGGCCAGGGTTGATGCAGCAGGCTGCCGCTCTGGCCGAGCACCTCCCACATCTCATGCGCCAGGTAGGGAGCGAAGGGGTGCAGCAGCAGCACCAGGCTGCGTTGTGCCTGCTCCACCACCGCTGGCGAAACCCGCTGCGCCTCGATTTCGGGCTCCAGCGCATACAGCTCGTTGACCAGTTCCATGACCGCGGCAATACAGGTGTTGAAATGCCAGCGCCCGGCAAAGTCGTCGCTGACCCGCCGGATGGTTTGGTGCAGTTTCCGCTGCAAGCGCCGGCTCTGCGGCGAAAGTCCGTCGTTGCCGGATCCCGCCGCTCCCGCCTTCACGCCCGCGTGCCGGGTGACAAAGCGGTAAACCCGGCCCAGGAAGCGGTGGATACCTTCTACGCCCGCGTCTTGCCAGTCCAGATCGCGATCCGGCGGCGCCGCAAACAGGGTGTACATGCGCGTCGAGTCGGCCCCGTACCGCGCTACCATCTCGTCGGGCGATACCGTGTTGCCCAGCGATTTGGACATTTTTGCGCCCTCTTTGATCACCATGCCCTGGGTAAAGAGACGCTCGAACGGCTCGCTGTCGCGTACCAGACCGATGTCGCGCATGAACTTAGTCCAGAAACGCGCGTACATCAGGTGCAGAATGGCATGCTCCACTCCGCCGATGTACTGGTCGACCGGGAACCAGTAGTCGACCGTGGGTATATCAAACGGCTTATCGGGCGTTGAGCCGGTGTAGCGATAGAAATACCAGGACGAATCGATAAAGGTGTCCATGGTATCCGTTTCCCGCCGTGCCCGGCCGCCGCATTTGGGACAGGGAACATTGACCCACTCCGGAAGGCGCGCCAAAGGCGATGCGCCGGCCAAGGTAATATCCACCGATTCCGGAAGCAGCACTGGGAGATCCTTCTCCGCCACCGGCACGATGCCGCACCGCTCGCAATAAAGCATGGGGATGGGCGTACCCCAATAGCGCTGGCGCGAAATGCCCCAGTCTTTCAGCCGGTAAGTGACTGTAGCCTGGCCAAAACCGTGTTCTTTGGCATAGCGGGCCATGGCTTCCTGTGCCTCTGCCACCGACAGGCTGCTAAACTCGCCGGAATTGATCACCAGGCTGTCGGTCCCGGTATAAGGCAAGACCGGTTCATCCGGCTGGCCGGACGGCGGTGGTTCCCCGGTACGCCGCGGTAGGACGACTACCCGTATCTCCAGGCCGTATTTCTTCGCAAACTCGTAGTCGCGCTCATCGTGGGCCGGGACGGACATAATGGCCCCGGTTCCGTAATCCATGAGGATGTAGTTGGCCACCCAAATCGGCAGGAGCTCTCCGTTATAGGGGTTACGGGCAAAGCGGCCGGTGGCAATACCGTGCTTTTCGATGGCGCCGACATCCCCGGCGTCCTTGGCCTTTTGCTGCTCACGCAAGAGCTCCGCCACCCGGTCCCGCAGGGCAGGATCGGCAGCCACGAAATCGGCGACCAAGGGATGCGCGGGCGCAAGTTGTACCGAGGTGGCGCCGAAAATCGTATCCACCCGGGTGGTGAACACGGGTATCTTGTGCCCGGCCGGACCGGCCTCCCCCTCCAGTTGAAATTCGACCAGCACGCCCTCGCTCCGCCCAATCCAGTTCCGCTGCATGGTGCGCACTTTGTCCGGCCAGCCGGAGAGTTTCTCCAAATCATCCAGCAGCTCTTGGGCGTAGTTGGTAATGCGCAGGAACCATTGCTCCAGTTCGCGCTGCTCTACGGGGGTATTCTCATGCCGCCAGCAGCAGCCGTGCACTACCTGCTCGTTCGCCAGCACGGTACAGCATTCCGGGCACCAGTTCACTAGGCTGCTCTTGCGATAGGCCAGACCCCGCTCATATAGCTTGAGGAAGAACCACTGGTTCCAATGGTAATAGTCGGGCAGGCAGGTAGTCACTTCCTTCGACCAGTCGTAGGTGTAGCCGATGCGCTTCATCTGCGACTTCATGTAAGCGATGTTTTCCAGCGTCCACTGTTTGGGCGGAACGCGATTTTTGATGGCCGCATTTTCTGCCGGCAGGCCGAAGGAATCCCAGCCCATGGGGTGCAGGACGTTGTAGCCGCGCATCCACATGTGGCGCGCCAAGGCGTCGCCGATGGAGTAGTTGCGTACGTGTCCCATGTGCAGCACACCACTGGGATAGGGCAACATTTCCAGCACGTAATACTTCTTGCGTTGGGTATTGCCCGGCGCGGCGCAAAACAGTTCCGGTTGGTTCGCCCAGCGCTGCGACCATTTCTCCTCGATGCGCTGCGCATCGTAGCGCTCTTCGCGCCGGGTTTCAGCAGGGGGTTGCGACGACTTGATCTCGGCCATAGATAGCGTTTTCTGACCTTTAAAAGGAATTCTTCATTTTACAACGCCCATCTCGCAATGCGTTCAGATTACCCCATCGCCAGGATCAGTGAATCTCGCCAGTCTTCATGTCTTTTTATTTCCCGGCGTCGCTTTGACCAACGACTTAAGGGTATCCACGTTCCGCTGGTCGTCACCCGGCCGGTCAATGGGGGTTTCGGCGATGAACGCGGCGCGGGCGAGCCGCGGGTCGTTGAGCAGACGCCGGAAGGGCGCCAGGCCCAGCGTGCCCCGGCCAATGTGCTCATGCCTGTCCAGGTGCGATCCGCGAGCTGCTTTGGCGTCGTTGCAATGCCATACCCGAACCGCGTCCAGCCCGACGGTCTGGTCCAGATGCCGCAACGTAAGCTGATAGCCTTCGTCGCTGACCAGATCGTAACCAGCGACGTGCACGTGGCAGGTATCAATACATGCCGCGGCCGGCAGCTTTCCTTGTACCGCATCGATCAATTCGGCAAGTTGCTCGAAGCGGCTGCCCAGCGAATACTCCGCCCCGGCCGTGTTCTCCAACAAGATGGTAAGCCCGCCCTTTTCCAGATCGAGACCGCTGCTGGCCTCTTCCAGCGCGCCGGCTATGCGGGCCAGCCCGGAAGCTGCGCTTCCGCCTCGATACGATCCCGGATGCAGCACCAGATATTCGGCACAGAGCGCCAGAGCCCGCTGGATCTCGCCCCGAAACGCGACGATTGACTTGCGGTGGAACTCGGGGTTAGTCCCGGCCAGGTTGATCAGATAGTTGCTGTGGATGACCAGGGGCCGCAAACCATACCGCTCGCGCAGGTTGCGCATGGCTGCGCATTGCGCCGGCGAAAGCGAATAAGGCTGCCACTGGCGCGGGCTGGAGGAGAACACCTGAAAGGTGTTGCAGCCGAGACGATAGGCGCGCTCGGCGGCGGTTTCCACTCCGCCGGCAATGGAGGTATGGATCCCGATGCGGCGCGCCGTCAACCGCGGCGGGCGCCGGGGCGGCGGCCGCCGCAAAATGTCCTTCTGTTCCTGAGCAAGAGTCCGAGCCATGATCAAGAGATTTGGTAATTTCGTAATTGGGTAATTTGGTAATTGAAGAAGGCAGCCGTTGCCTCCCGGTCTTCGGTCGTCGGCCAGCAAAAGCGTCAGAAGCTTACTTCGTCGTCCGCTGTCGCCGATGTTGCGTGTTTTTCAATTACCAAATTACCCAATTACCAAATTACCAAATCCGGGCAACTGAGAACTGAGAACTTGTTTACCGCCTGTTCAGGAATATAAACTTAGGCTCTCGAAGAGGCCCACTATGCTCGTCGTCATGAGCGCGCATGCCACCGAAGAAGACGTGCGCGCCGTATGTGAAAAAATCGAATCGTTAGGCTATCGGGCGCACGCCATTCCGGGCGCACAGCGCACCGCCATCGGCATTACCGGTAATACCGGCGTGGTGGAAGCACCCACGCTGGAAGAGATGCGGGGCGTGCAGGAAGTCATCCGCGTCAGCAAACCTTACAAGCTGGTTAGCCGCGACCTCAAGCCGGAAAACACGGTCGTACCCGTTTCTACCGGCGGGGCCACCATTGGCGGAAGGGAACTGGCAATTATTGCGGGCCCGTGTGCGGTGGAGAGCCGGAAGCAGGCCTTTGCGGTGGCGGAACGGGTGCGCCGGGCGGGCGCCCAGTTCTTTCGCGGCGGCGCCTATAAGCCCCGCACGTCGCCGTATACCTTTCAAGGTCTCGGCCTGGAAGGCCTGAAGATCCTGGCCGAGGTTCGCGAGCAGTTCGGCATGGCGATTGTCACCGAGGCCATCGACCACGAATCGCTGGAGCTGGTGGAAGAGTACGCGGACATCATCCAGATCGGCGCGCGCAATATGCAGAACTACTCGCTGCTCAAGCGTGCCGGCCGGTCGGCGAAACCGGTGCTCCTGAAACGCGGCATGTCGGCGACCCTGGAAGAATTCCTGATGGCCGCCGAATATGTGATGAGCGAGGGAAACTACAACGTGATCCTTTGCGAGCGCGGGGTACGGACCTTCGCCGACCACACGCGCAATACGCTGGACCTGAGCATTGTGCCGGCGGTGCAGCGTTTGAGCCATCTTCCGATTCTGGTCGACCCGAGCCATGGAACGGGTAAGCGGCAAAAGGTGATCCCTTTGTCGCGCGCCGCCATCGCCGTGGGCGCCGATGGACTGATTGTGGAGGTCCACACCGATCCCGACCGGGCCCTCTCCGATGGAGCTCAGTCGCTGTTCCCGTCGCAGTTCGACCAACTGATGACGGAAATTCAACAGATCGGTTCTGTGCTGGCCCGGACCTTGCCCCTGGGCAAAACGATTCCCCAGGTAGCCGCGGAATAAGCGAAGATATGGAAACATCCCTGCTCGCTCCAGCAGGCGCCAGACTGCCGTGCGCCGGGGGAGCCTTGTGTCGCGCCAGAGGCGGCCCGCTGCCCCGCGGACATGCTGCGCTGCCACCCGCCTGGTCCGTGCTGTTGGTATTGCTCGGACTGCTCAGCGGGACCGCTTGCCACCGCACACGCGAGGTGCCCGGGACCTATCGCGAATACGCCTATGTCACCAACGGGAAAAACAATTCCGTTACTGTCCTGGACGTGCTGTCGCTGCGCGCGATCAAGACGCTTCCCGTGGGCCGCCAGCCGACCGGCATCGCGGCCAACGCCCGGCGGAATGAGGTTTATGTAGTCAATAGCGGTTCCGACAATATTAGTTTCATCGACGCCGAACGCAATGTGGCGACGGCTACCGTCGGCGTGCACCACGCGCCTTACTTCATCAGTGTTTCCCCCGATGGCAAGCGCGGCTACGTGGCTAATTCCGGTTCGGCAAACGTTTCCGTTCTCGACCTCGACGCGCGCAAGGTCATCGCCAACATCCGCGTCGGCTCATCCCCGGGTTTGGCCCGTGTGTCCCCGGACGGCAGTACCGTGGTGGTCTCCAATCGCGCCGATAATACGGTCTCGCTGATCGATGTCGGCCGTCTGGCGGTGCGGGCAACGCTGCCCGTCTGCCGGGAACCCGAAGATATCGCCATCCTTCCCGATTCCAGCAAGGCGTTCGTCTCTTGCAGCGGCTCGGCCCAGGTTGCGGCCATCGATCTCAGGAAGAACGGAGTGCTGGCTTTACTCGATGTGGGGAAGACCCCCGTCAGCCTGGCGATGAAGCCCGACGGCGGAGAGATTTTCGTCAGCAACTTTACGGCGCACAGCGTTTCCGTAATTGAAACCACCAGCAACGAGGTCGGAGCCACGTACCTTATGGGGGATAGCCCGGTACGTTGCCTGGTCAGCGCCGACAATAGCCTGCTCTACGTGAGCGACTTTGGCGCGAATACGGTGGTGCAATTCAGCATTGACGACAGCGCGCGGATTGCAACCGTGCCGGTTGGCAGCAAGCCGGACGCTCTGGCGCTCTCCAACGACCAGGCGCACCTGTTCGTCCTGGACACGGGTTCCGGGGATGTCGCGGTGGTGCGCACCACCGAAAAGCGCTACAAGGGACGGGGCAATGAAATCATCTCCCCCGCAGCCTTGGAAACCACTATCCCGACTGGTTCACAGCCTAACCAGATCGTGATCAAAGCGTTCCTCAGTACAGGAAAATAAAGCGTTCCGAGTTTCCAGTTTCCAGAGCCGAAGGCACGCGCAAGAACCTTCGGGAAACTGGAAACCGGAAACTCGTAACTGGCGCCTACCTGCTTCCCGCGGTTGCGGTTTCGTAGATCGAGAACCAGGGTGTCGCCTTTTTCAGGCGCTGGTTAACGTTGTTGATGTTCTTTACGCCTTCGTTCTTCAGCCACTCACGGAAGGCCGCTTCGCCTTTCTCGGCAAAGATCGGGATGCCGTCCTTCCAGGTGGCCCGGCCGCAGAGCACGCCATTGAACTTCACGCCGGCTTCGGCAGCCATCTCCAGCGCTTCATTAAATTCGTCGTTGCTGACACCAGCCGAGAGGTAGATGAAAGGCTTGGTCGCCACGGCGGCGGCATCGCGGAAGTGCTGCAAGGCCTGCTGCTTGGAATATACCGCCGGCCCCTTGAAGTTGCGGGCGCCCTCGACGAATTTCACGTTCACCGGAACTTCAACTTTCAGCACGTCTACGCCATAACGCTCTTTGCTGAATTCCTGCATGCTTCCCTTGACGATCTCGGGTTTCTTGCGGGCAAAGTCCGCCCCCTTCTCGTCGGCTCCTTCTTCGTAGCCGACAAATTCCAGGAAGAACGGTATGTCGTTGGCGCGGCACTCGTCGCCGATGCGCTCCACCCAGGCGTGTTTCTGGTTGTTGATGGATTTGGGATCTAGGGGGCTGTAGTAGAGCAGAATTTTCACGCAATCGGCGCCTGCCTCTTTCAGCCGGCGGGCCGACCAGAGGTCCAGCAGATCCGGCAGCCGGCCCGGGCCGGTCTTGTCGTAACCGGTTTTTTCGTAGGCCAGCAGCAGTCCGGCGTTTTTGGCGCGCTTGCGCGAAGCGGGCAGTCCCCACTCGGGGTCGAGCAGAATGGCGCTGGCGTGGGGGGTCAGAATCTCGCTGACGGCGGTCTTGAACTGCTCCAGTTCCTTGTCGCCGGCATTCGCTCCGAGCGCCTTCTTCAGCGAACCGCGCTGATCCATGGCGGCCGCAGCGATAATGCCGTGCTCGGTCGAGACAGCCTTCAAACCGGCAAGTTTTCCCGGAGTAAGCTTCATGAATTTCCTCCTAACTGGAAAGGTGCGGCCTTCGACGGCTATGCTCTTTCCCCCAGCTGCGCCGCAATCACCGGGGAGCCTGGTGTGCCTAGTTCAGCCAACTCCAATGCGCGTGTGTCAGCCGGAGCTCGGCGAACCCGCAATCATGATATCGGAAATTAATATACACCGCGCAAGCCCGCAATAACCGCCAAAGCAGGGAAGCTGGTCAGGCCGCGCCGGCTGAGTTCTGCAACTCTCCTGTTTACCGCCAATATCCCGTTCTGTATACTTATCAGCCCGTTAAAAGGAGAATATGGCGATGAAGCGACTCGGAATGATATTCCTGGCTTTTGGGCTGTGGGTCTTTTTCGCCACGGCCAACCTGGCACAGGTCAAAGCTCTGTATCCCGTGACGGGGTTAGGGATGCAGGTAAAGACGGATGTCAAAGCAAAAAAGAAATATACCATTGCCTGCATTGTAAAGAACTCGACTAACCCATATATGGTGCAACAATTGGCCGGAGTAAGAAAAGCGGCCCAGGACATGGGATTCGAGGCGATTACCCTCGCGCCGGCCAAGCAGGATAGCATTGAAGAACAGGTAAGAATCGTAGAAGATCTGCTGCAAAAGAAGATCGACGCCTTGATCATCCACCCATCCGACTCGAACGGCATTGTGCCGGCCGTCGAGAAGGCAGTTGCCGCCAAGGTCCCTGTGGCTACCATAGGAACGCCGGCCAACAGTAACAAGGTCCTTTTCCGTACTGGCGTGGATTATGCCGAAACCGGAGTAGTTATCGCCCAATGGGTCGCGGACAAGATGAAGGGCGAGGGCAACGTCATCATCATAGAAGGACCGCCGCAGGCCGAGAATGCCCGGGAGCGCCTGCGCGGCATTAATCAGGTCTTAAGCAAATACCCTAAGATCAAAGTAGTTGCCTCGCAGCCGGCTAACTTCGCCAGAATGCCTGCCATGCAGGTGATGGAGAATTTGCTCCAGAAGTTTACCAAGGTGAAAGCGGTGATCGCGTGCAACGATGAGATGGCGTTGGGAGCAATCATGGCCATCAAGGCCGCCGGCAGGCAGAATGAAGGCATTATTGTAGCCGGCTTCGATGGCAGCGAAGACGCCAGTTGGGCCATCAAGCGCGGCCAGATGGACGTCACCTACAATACCGACCCCTATGGCAGCGGCTACTGCGCGTCAGCCTTTATAGTAAGGTACCTGAACGAGGGCCTCAAGCCGGCCAAAGCTTTCATGCCATTTCCTTCAGCTCAAGATAAACCCCTGATCTCGCAGGCAACGATCGATGACTACTTGAAGAATTCCGCCTGGTGGAAGAAATAGGGAAAGCCTTTTTACCACCAGGGACACAAAGGACACGAGGGAACAGACCTTTTCACTACAAAGTACGCAGAGGTGCGCAGAGAAGGCTCGACTCTTCACCCTTTTTTACTTCTCCGTGGTGCCCTTTGTGTCCTTTGTGGTGGAAAGGCTGTACTAATGTGGTGGAAAGGCTGTACTAACTGCCTTCATTGCCAAAAGCATGCTAAACCACGCGCCTATTCTGCAAGCCCGGGGAATTTCCAAGGAGTTCCCCGGCGTTCGCGCCCTGGAGAACGTCGACTTCGATGTCTATCCCGGCGAAGTACACGCTCTGATCGGGGAGAATGGCGCCGGCAAAAGCACGCTGGGCAAGATCCTGATGGGGGCCTACCGGCAGGATAGTGGAGAAATCGTGCTGGAAGGGAAGCCGGTCAGAATTGAGCGTCCCTCGGAGGCCTTGCGGCGTGGTATCGGAGGCGTCCATCAGGAGTTTATGCTGGTTCCCTGGTTGAATGTGGCGCAGAACATTTTTCTGAACCGGGAACCGCGCCGCTGGGGCATTGTCGTCGACCACCGCCGCATGCATGAGGAGAGCCGGAAACTGCTGGCTTCCCTCGACGTCCATATCGATACCAGGCAACCCCTGAAGAGTTTCGGCACCGCCCTCCAGCAGATGGTGGAATTGTCCAAAGTGATGGCGGCCCATCCGCGCATCCTGATTCTCGATGAGCCGACCGCGGTTTTGACCGAACGGGAAGTCGAGTGCCTGTTCCGGCGGATCAGGGAAATGCGCGCCCAAGGTATCGCCATCATCTTCATTTCCCACCGCCTGCAGGAGATTCGCGAAATCGGCGACCGGGTAACGGTCCTGCGGGACGGAAAGAACGCCGCTACCGGCCTGGCGCAGGATTTCAGCAATGATGACCTGGTGCAGATCATGGTCGGACGGAGCATCGCCCAGATGTACCCGCGCAACCGCCGGCCGCCCGGGCAGGAGGCGCTGCGCCTGACAGGCGTCTCGGTTCGCGGCGGCCCCAAAAACGTCGATCTCTCGGTCCGCACCGGTGAAATTGTCGGCATCGCTGGCCTGGTAGGCTCGGGCCGCACCGAGCTGGCTCAGGCGGTCTTCGGTATCCGGCAGATTGAACGCGGGGAAATGGCGCTCTTCGGTGATACGGTGACGCCGCGCTCCCCGGCGCAAATGGTTCGGAAAGAAGTGGGTCTGATCCCGGAAGACCGTAAGCTGTTCGGCCTGACTCTGAAGTTCTCGGTGGCCAGAAATGTAGTAATGGCCAGCCTGCGATTGCACTTCCCGCGTTTGCTGGTCAGCTATTCCAAGGTAAGGCGCCTGGCGGAGAGGTTTGTCAAAGAATTACGGATAGTCACTCCCTCTGTGAACCGCCCAGTTAGATATCTGAGCGGAGGAAACCAGCAAAAGGTAGTTCTGGCCAAATGGTTGGACACCCAACCGAAGCTCTTGATCGTCGATGAACCTACACGCGGGATTGATGTGGGCGCTAAGGTGGAAATCCATACACTTATGGATAACCTGGTGCAACAGGACCTGGCTATTCTGATGATCTCGTCCGATTTGCCTGAGGTTCTGGGCATGAGCGATGTCGTCTATGTGATGTATCAGGGGAAGGTAGTGGGAAGGTTTGAACATAGCGAGGCTACCCAGGAGAAGATAGCCGCCCTGATGCTGGGCGTAGGTTTGCCCGCTGCCGCCGAGGCCACATGAAAAAACCAGCTAACCTCAACCTCGCTACCGTACCTCCGGTGATCTGGATTGTCCTGGCGTTATTTGCCTTATACAGCTTTCTGGCCTCCGGATTTTTCTCTATCGGCAATTTATGGAATATAGCGGTTCAGGCCGCGCCTTTGCTGATCCTGGCCATTGGGGCCACCATGGTGATTTTGACCGAAGGCATCGACCTCTCGTGCGGTATTGTCCTCGGCTTCGCCGGGGTCGGGTCTGCCTTGCTGGTGCAATGGGGCTTTTCTGTCTGGCTCGCCATTTTAGGGGGCGTACTCCTGGGTGGAATATGCGGCCTTATCAATGGCGTGCTTGTAGCCGTATTTCGCCTGCCACCGTTCATCGCCACTCTGGGCATGGCAAGCGTGATTACCGGCGCCGGGCTGATTTCTACCGAAGGTACGTCCATTGCCGCCAGAATCGAGGTTTTTGACTATATCTCGAATGGCGCCCTGTTCGGCCTAAAGGTGCCGGTTCTGATAGCCCTGGTGATCTTCGGCGTAGCCTGGTTCATGATGAGACTCACCGCGTTTGGCCGCAACATCTATGCGCTGGGTGGGAACTCCGAGGCGCTACGGCTCAGCGGCGCCAACGTTACCGCCGCCCTGATCCAGACTTATGCGGTTGCCGGGTTGCTGGCCGGAATCGCCGGCATCCTGGTGGCCTCCCGCACCGCTTCCGGCCATATTGCGGCCGGGGTGGGCTGGGATTTCGACGCCATTGCAGCCACCATTATCGGCGGAACTTCATTCGAGGAAGGGAAGGGCGGCATTGCCTACACGGTCCTGGGGGTGATTCTGATTGCCGTGCTGCGCAACGGACTGAATGTTGCCGGCGTGCCCAACATGTACCAATTCGCCCTGATCGGAACGGTGGTGCTAGGCGCCATCATCTTCGATATTTCCGTCCGCCGCCTGTCAGGGGCCGAGGAGAGCCGCTAAATGGCTGAAATTGCCGAAAGCGCAGCCCCGGCCGGCCTGTGGAGCGGCGGCGGTTGGAAACGCCTGATTGGTCCCGCGCTGCGGCCTTTAGGTCTTCTGGCCCTCTGCGTTGCCCTGTCCGTCCTGAACGAGAATTTCTTCACTTTAAAGAACATAATCAGCGTTTTGCGGCAGTCGACCATTCTGCTGGTGGTGGCCATTGGCATGAACCTCGTGATTCTTACCGCCGGGATCGATCTCTCGGTGGGAGGGGTCATGGCCCTGGTAGGCTGTCTTACCGCCCGGCTGATCGTCGGCGGTACAGCCATTGTTCCCGCCATCGCCTGCGGCCTGGCCGTGGGCGCTCTGTTTGGTTTGGCTAATGGCGCGCTGGTTCGGGTCTTCCGCCTCCCCCCCTTTGTCGCCACCTACGGCATGATGTGGATTGCCAATGGCTTAGCCATGATCCTGATGCAAGGGAAGATAATCTTCGGGCTTCCCGATCCGTTCCTGTGGCTGGGCTCCGGTTACCTCTCGATCATTCCCATTCCCGTGATCATCGCCGCCATTGTGGCGGTGGCATTCCACTTCTACTTGGTGAAGACCATCAGTGGGAAAGAGATCTATGCGCTGGGCGCCAACCGTGAAGCCGCGCGCTACTCGGGCATCAACACCACCAAGACCCTGCTCCTGGTCTACAGCCTCAGCGGGTTAACCGCCGCCATCGCAGGAATCATGATGACAGCCCGGCTGGACGCCGCCCAGGAGGGCATGGGAGAGCCTTTCATGCTCCAGGCGATCGCGGCCGTGGTAATGGGCGGCAGCTCGCTGATGGGAGGCGAAGGAGGAATCCCGGGAACGGTTATCGGAGCCCTGATCCTCACCCTGGTAGTCAATGGCCTGAACCTCATGGGCGTCTCTTCCATGGTCCATCCGCTGGTTACGGGAGGCGTGATCGTAACGGCAGTCTTTTTCGACGTCGTCACCCGAAAATGGTCAGATTGAGAAAGCTGTACGGCTATCTGCTCTCGCCCAGCAGGCCGAACATTATATGAGCTCTCGGCAATCGGTCGTCGGCTCTCGGCCAGCAGACCGCTCGTTGTATACCTAATTAAGATACTTATAATCAATAAGGTAAGGATATTTTGCGGACTGTTGCATTAACTCGAGGCGGGAGGACAGAAAAGCCCGCGAAGCGGGCGGCAGATCGTAGCCCACGGCGTAATAACGTATCGACCCAACCCAAAAAGCCCCCAACGGGGGCGTAAGAGGATTGGAGTTCACCCGAATTCATCCGGTATCCCAAGAAGAATCCCGCGCAACGTCGATCTCAACGGAATTACGCGAACGGTTTTCGGACCCAACCTTAACATTACAAACATGTTAAAAACGTTACCCAAGTTTATCATGTGGCATAAATGGTGCATTTTGCGGTTGACAAGGCAGAGTACATTAGGTTCATAATATGTTCATATTTATGTATGTGATTTATCTCATATAGATCGGAAAGGGAAAACTGATGTCGTTAATTCGTACTCTTCGCGTCCTGATCGTAATCACGGTAGTTGCTTTCGCTCTTATCGCAAGTGCGCAAGTATTCGCCAGCGGAAAGCTCCGTAAAATGGTAGAACCCGTCATCCAGCAGTACGACTTCCAGATCGACCCTGTCTACATGGCTGACTAACGCCAGTCCATCCTCCCCTAGAGCACTCCCGATCTATGCGGAGTGCTTTTCTTTTGTTGGACATAGCATCACATTTTAGAGGAATCCTGGAACGCCACGTCCGAGGGGCCCTCGCAAGAGCGAGCGTGCTTCTCGCTTGAAAGAAATTTGACAGGGAAATCCTGCAGGAGTGCTATTCCTGCTCATTCGTAAGAGCAAAAAACCAAAGCCGTTGATCTCTGCCCGGCGGCAGCTATTTCGTCCGTCTTCAGTTGTTTCTTGTGTTCTCCAACTTTGAATCTCACCCCGTGGGCTTTCATGAAAATCTGGGCCAGCTCTCCCCGTATGGCAAAGTTGACATTCTGGGGAACAACCGCGGCTGTAGGGGTTTGGGCTTGCGACAGTACCGAGACGACCACGCCCACCACGTTGCCTGAAGCATCGAACACCGGGCCGCCGCTGTTTCCTGGTTGGATGGGAGCTGATATTTGCAGCAACGTATAGTCGTTGCCCGCTCCGGCGACCGAATTGATATGGCCAAATGTAACCTTAGGCTCCGCCGACAACACACCGGTCAAGGGATAGCCGATAACTCCTATGCTTTCCCCAAGTTTGGCCGGATTCGATTCCGCACGAAACTGGACAGCCTGTCCATACCCTGCGGCTGCCTTCAAGATAGCCAGGTCGTTCTTTGGGTCTACCGCCTCCACCTTGGCGGGCTGTGGATCCAAGTTTACTGTTTTCACCGCAATACTCTTACAGTCTTTAACCACATGAACGTTGGTCAGGATGAAGCCTTCGTCATTAACGATGATTCCAGAGCCGGATGAAAACTTTGCTTTGGGTTGTGCGGGAGGCGTATGGGGGCGATTTTGGGACTTGCGCCGCCGCTCAGCGGCAGGCTGCAAGCAGTGGTCAGGATACGCTGTGAAAACGAATCGTTGGGCACGGGAATCAATTTCGTCTTCCAATCGGTAGCTTCTGGGCCGGTCCCCACCTGCTGGCCGTCAAGATATCCGATCATCCTGATTCCCAAAAACTTCTTGTTGGCACAATCGAAGGCGGTTTTCTGGACGCGACTGTCCATCGTTATGTTGTGCTGGTTCACTCTCTTGGAGGGATAAACAGTCATCAACATGACGATACGGAAGCCGTCCACCTGCTCGACCGAATCGGCGTCGATGTAGATCTTATCCAGGGAACCGTTCGCATTGCCGAGTTCCTGCCAACGTGCCGCAACACACGGTTTCGTTAACGCTACCGAAAGCAGCACTGTCACCGCGATGGGGCCCAGCCATGAACGCAAAAAAGCTTTCATTCGGCATCCTCCGGCGGCATTTTTCCAGAGAGACGACCGTTCCGCTCGCCCGCGGGTAAGAATAGCCCTTTCTAGGGTGTCAAGGAAGCCCTAGTATCAAGCCGAACACGGCAGGGCTAAAGAAACCATGGACGCAGCTCAGCGGGGAAGCGGCGCCAGCACCGGGGCATAATCCTTCGGCACCGGGGTACGGCCCACGTTGAGAGCCATGGCGATGAGGGTGTAGTACCCGTGCATCCCAACCATATCCATCATGCCCTGTTCGCCAAACTTCGCCACGGTTCTGGCGTAGGTCACGTCGCTGACGCTCTTGTTCCGGTTCAGCTCGGTCGAGAACTCGTACACAATCTCTTCTTCCTCCGACATCTTGGCCGGCCGCCGCCCCTCCGCCACGGCTTTGGCGATCGCCGGGTCGAGCCCCGCCTTGATGGCAAACGGATAGTGCACATACCACTCGTATTCCTGCGTCCATTCCCGGGCCACAATCAAGATGATGAATTCATTGAGCTTAGGCGGCAGTGCGTCCCGATAGCGCAGGTAATCGCCCATCGCCGAAGCGCGAAGCATCAGCTCCGGACTGCGCAGCAGGGGAACGAACGGACCGAAGACGGGCGCCTTTCGTATGGTTACAAACTCCGCGGACGCCTTCTTTTGCGCTTCCGTCTGCTTGCTCTCCGGAATAGCCGGCAGGCGGTTTTGCTGCAAGGTCGACGGAGAAGCGGCCGGTACCGTCTGGGTTGCGCTGGTTTGCGAGAATACCGCGGAAGCACAAGCCAGCCAAGTAATTAGCAATGCGCAGCAGAACTTTTTCATCGTTTTCTCCCTACGGTGAGGGTTTTGTTTTTATCGACGAGGCCTGTTGCCATGATCAGAACAGTAGATCCCCTCCTCCAACACCTGTCATTCTGAGCACCCGACCCGCGTTGCGGGTTAAGACTGAAATGACACGGCCGCTAAACTCAATCGAATCACCAACACTCTCCGCCGTGTCATTAGGAGCTCCGCGCCCGACATAACCCGGACAGTTGCAACTCCGTTGAGGCGCGGGGCGAAGAACCTATGCATTTGGGCCCTATGTGCAATTGCTGTTCGTGCGCGACCAAGATATCAGAGGCGCGCCATTAAAGTTGGCATAACTCCGGTCAAATTCGATGCAGCGCCGGCCAGGGGATTCGCATAGGAAGATCGCGGCAGATAGCATCCGTAATCGCCGTTGCCAGCGGAAACGCCTTTGGATCCAGCCGCCCTTGGCTGAACAGCCGCTCCAACGCCGGCCCGATCACCAACGCCAATTCCGCCCCCTCCACGGTTTCGTTGGCCATGTGGGTGGCTCTCACCTCGCTGTAACGCATGCCGCTGCCTAGAAAATACCCCGTTCGACTGTTCCGCCCGGCCTGGCAAGTCACATAAAGGTCGCCCGCACCCGCCAAGCCCATGACTGAGTTCTGATCTCCACCCAGAAAACTCACCAACTCGCCCATCTCCAGCAGGGCTTGGGCAAACAAGGCCGCCGCCGGATTATGTACCTGCGCGCGGTTGGCGGTCGCTTCCTGTTTGGCCAGCCAGCCGGCGGGACATCCCACAGCTAGGGCATAAAAATTCTTCAGCGCGGCACATACCTCGATGCCCACCAGATCCGTGCTGGGACGAACCTGGTAGTAGGAAATCGTCAGCAGGCGAGCGATCCACTCAGAAAGCCTGGCATCCGCATAGGCCGCTACCACCGTCGTATCCCGGCCGGCAGCCAGTTCGGCCGCAATGCACGGTCCGGCAATCGCTCCTACGGGAACCTTGTCAATCCCATACTTAGCCAGGCCGCTGCGTACGGCATCCGGCAGGATCTGAATAGCATCGCCGTGGGCTTGGAGCCCTTTGGTTAGCAGGAGAATCGGCGCGGTTTCCTTAAGCAGAGGCCCGAGTTGTTCCACCGCCCAGGGCACGCCGGCGGAATTTACCCCCAGCACAAGCAGCTCGTTTCCCAGGCTAACCGCTTCTTCAAGTTGGGTATGAGAAAAGGCAGATACCCGGCTGGAAAGCTTCACTTTAAGCTTCGGGTGAATGCCGGTCTTCCTGAGGTTCTCGATCCACTCCGCGTCCAGATGAGTCCCAACCAGCCTTACTGTATGTCCGGCGGCGGCCAGCGGGAAACAGAAGGTGGTTCCCATTGCGCCCGCGCCCAGAATCAGGATGTTCGTCATTTCTTCCCGAGTTCCAGCAGCCAGGCAATCTGCGCGGTTTCCTCAACCATTTCCGCCACATGTTCGGCGTCCAGCACGTCTTTGCCAACGGCCACAATTCCATGGGCCACCAACAGAAAAGCCGGAAGGTTAGGATGCTTATCGAACAGCGCGGTGACCTTGGGCATTTCTTCCATCGGCACTACCGGGGCGTCAATATCCAGGGTGGCCACCGGCACGCGAAACTTCAGTTGGGCATGATAGGTCAGCAGCGGAAGGTCTTTCTTGGTGAAAGACCACGTTATCGACCAGGGAGAATGGGTGTGGACCACCCCGCCAATCGAAGGGACATGGCGATATAAAACGCCATGCAGCAGGGCCTCGCGGGTGGGTTTGCCCTTGCCGGCAACCAGCTTGCCGTCAAAATCGGTAACCACCAGATTCTCTTCGGTGCACTCGATAAAGGAAACGCCGCTGGGCTTGACCACCATCAAATCCTGCCCCGGAAGCCGGGCGCTCAGGTTGCCGCCACTGCCGGTTTGGACACCGCGGCGGTAAGCTCTCCCCGCCGCCTCGATCACCGCCTTCGACACATCGCTCAAGCCATTCAGGGCACAAGGCTGCAATTTCGAACCAGTATTCTTATCCATAATTTGTCTCGGAAAACCTATTGCGTACCTTTAAGTGAGGCAAGCTCTCTAGTTTCTAGTTTCCAGTTTCGGGTTTCCAGCCGGTAAGATAACTGTTTCTAGCGCGGCCCGCTGGAAACTGGAAACCGGAAACTGGTAACTCGCTCTTTTCACTCCTTCTGCCGCCAGAGGGGCAGAATCTGCCTTATCAGGGCGTTGAAAGCGGAGGCCTCCCAGGCAGACCGCCCAATAAACAGTCCGTCAATGGCGGGTTGGCTGATCAGTTCGCTGGCATTTTCCGGATTCACGCTTCCGCCATACAAAACGGGAACGTGGCAGCCTTCGCGGGGAAAGAGCTGAACCAAAGTCTCCCGGATCACCCTATGCTTCGCGTCCGCGTAGTCGGCTCGAGCGGGTACGCCATTGACCCCGATCGCCCAAACCGGTTCATAGGCAATCCAGAGGCGCCCACAGTCTTTCTCTTCTACCCCATGCAGCCCAATCTTCAACTGTTGCCGCAGCCGTTCATCTCCGATATCCAGTTGTTTCTCTTCGGCGGTCTCGCCCACGCACAGCAGCGCTGTAAACCCGTGGCCAATGGCCGAGAGCACCTTCTTGTTTTCCTCGATATCGGTTTCGTGGAAGACGTGGCGCCGTTCCGAGTGGCCGATTTCGACTATCTCCAGCGCCAGCTCTTGCAGCATCAGGGGAGAAATCTCGCCGGTAAACTGTCCTTTCTCCTCCCAATTCATATTCTGCGCTCCCAGCCGGATCTGGGAATGATCCACCGCCGTTGTGGCCGCGGAAAGCGCCGTGTAAGAGGGAATAACAAAAAGCAGGAGCTCGCCTGCCAGATCACAAGTCCGCCGTTGGAGATCGGTCAGATACGAGACCGTTTCCTTGATGGTCTTGTACATCTTCAGATTGGTGCCGACATGAAGTTTGCGATGGTTCATGATGGTCTCGCTATGAACCATGCCCCCTATGCCGACCCCTTAGCCGCCACTGCCTTGTAATTCTGTTTCTCGATGGCCACAATCTTTTCCACCTTGGAAAGCGAGCGCCCCCCTTTGAATTCCAGGTGCAGCCACTCCCGCAAGACCTTCTTCGCCAGCTCCGGACCGATAATGCGGGCTCCCATACAGATCATGTTGCTGTTGTTGCTCAGCCGGGCGCGTTCGGCCGAATAGTTATCATGGCAGACCGCGGCATAGATGCCGGGAAACTTGTTGGCGGTGATTGACATGCCGATGCCCGTGCCGCAGACCAGAATGCCTTCTTTCTGATAATTGCTGGCGATGATCTTATCGGCGGCCCGGCGCGCTACCTCGGGATATTCGGTTTGGTCCTCCGCGTTGTTTACCCCGACATCTTCAAAAGCAAGTCCCTCTTCTTTTAAAAGGCCAATCAAGACATTTTTCAATTCCACCGCCGCGTTGTCACAACCGATAACGATAGGTTTCGAGGGCATCTTAATCTCTCCTTGGTTATAAGACCGCTTCTAGTGCCAGATCTTCATTACCTTCTGTAATTCCGGGCACTGGGCCGCCGCTTCCTCCAGGGGCACATCTTTTACCGCGGCTTCTACCGCCCGCAGCATAGCTCTAGCGCCGGCGGCTGCGCCATCGGGATGTCCCTGGATGGCGCCACCCACGCCAAGAATGGTGTCCGGACCCAGATCCCGGCAGATTGCCGCGGCATTGAGAGGCGTCACGCCACCCCCGACGGCGGTACACACCGGTTTCATTTGTCCTAGGGGAAGCCGGTGGGCCTGGACCGTCTGCAGGTACTCGAGGTAAGCTGGACCCTTTCTTTCTGCTGGATGCATGATCATCACCGCGTCCGCCCCAGCGATTCGGGGAAGCAACCCCAGCATGACCGCGCTGCTGATGCCCTGGGTGGGCGCATTCAGCATGCCGACTCCGGCATAGTGGCCGAGAAAAACCAGCCGGGCACCGAACTCGGCGGTCAGTTCCAGCAACGAGTCGAGACCGGCGGCAACGAAACTAACCATCACGGCCTGGGCGCCGGAAGCAAGAGCGATTTTGGCATTTTCCCGCATTCGCCCTGGCCGATCTGTGATGTTTACTAGGTATGCGGGTGACCGGCCGGTTTCCTCGGCGATTCTGCGTGCGGCCCGCAAGTATGCCTTCACCCTGCCTTCCACGCTACTCAGCGAGGTATTGCCTAACACCTCGTCATCCTTGATTAGATCGGCGCCGCCCCGGCCGCTCTCATAGAACAACTCGGCGCCCGCCTCCGGGGGATAGCCGAGGCATGGCTTTAACATGTTGAGGATAAGAGGACGATCCTTCACGCCCGTCAGCCGGCGCAGGCCGGCGATACCCTGTTTCGGGCCTGGGAAGGCATGCACGGCGTCGCCAACCAACTCGATGTCAACCAGCCTGATCCTGATTGCCGTGGACACATCATTCCCCGCTAGGCCCACCAGAAGCATCGCCAGGCTGCACCCAAAATTCTGAAAGGGAAAAGCAATGCGTAAAAGGCTGGTGGCGGAATCTCCTCCCGGCATGGGATAACACCCCACCACCCGGGCCTGATAGTTCTCGACCATCGTCCGGGTAACGCCCGGCAGCGGCAACCATGTGCCCACAGTTTGTCCGGTGGCAAAATTGCCCGCCCGCTGCAATACCTCCTGCTCGCTCAGGCCGAAAGCCAGATAGGTGGCAACCACATAGTCGCCGCCGTTCAACAATTCCGGACGGTCAAAAGGCAAGTCAAAATAAGCTAACAAAGCGCTGCCTCCTTTCCGGGGTTCCGAATGAGTTCACGGTGCCGGCTGCCCCATCCTAATCGCGTCCAAAAACAGGCGCGGTGAGGGCGGGGTTCTTTCAACCCCTTACAACCTTACAGGAGCAAAGAATCCATACCCCCAACACCTGTCATTCTGAGCCACGCGCCCTCAACAGCTTCGACAATTGCCACTCCGCCAGGGCGCGGGGCGAAGAATCTATGTATTTCGGCCCTATGTGCCGTGGCCATTTCTGAGTAACTAAGAGATCAGGGGCCACACCTTTCAGCTGGCGCTACATCGCCACTCCTGCTTCTCTGCCAGCAGCTCACACATCGCCGCGGCGGCCGCTTCGCTGAATTTCCTGTCGTTGATATTGGCGTCGATTTCCACCACCTTGATGGCCGGCTTTAATCGCCTGCGCAGGACCTCCATCAGGGCGCCGTCTACCTCCGCATCCCACAGAGGCTCGCCTTTCGCGGCGGCCTGGCGAAAGCCGCACAGGGGCAGCAAGACCGTTACCGGGCCTTGGCTGGCATTGAGACGCTCGGCAATGATCGACCCCACCCGGACGATTTCCTCTTTGTGCAGCTTGATGTGCGCAATCTCGGCGTTATGCAGGATATATTTGCGCCGCGCAATATCCGCCGGCAGTTCGTGCGCGCCAAAATCGATGAAATCCGCGCCTCCCGGCGCGACTACCTGGGGGATAGCGGCCTTTCCCGCCGCTACCAGCCGGTTGTTCGCCCCTGCGGAAAAGCCGCCTTGAAACATTTCCGCCACGATCTCATGCAGAGTAAGATCCATCACTGCCTTAATCGTGCCTTGCGCAATCAGTTCCTCCATGGCGCGGCCCCCGGTCCCCGTAGCATGGAAACTGATTACCTCGTAGCCCTCGTTTTCCAGCAACTTGACCGCCTGCGCCACACCATGGGTTACCCCCATCTGCGTTGCCCCGATGATCGGCCGGTTTCCGCCGCAAAGTGGGGTTCCCCCGTGCAACGCCATTCCCACGATGGCAGCCACCGCATTTTTCAGAATCGTTCTGGTCAGGCTGTTGATTCCGGCAATGTCTGCTACCGAAGGCAGAAGGATGACATCCTTGCTTCCGACCAACGGCTCGAAGGTGCGTTGCCCGCTCGCTACCGTGGACACCATCAACTTAGGAACGCCGAGGGGGAGCGACTTCATCGCTGCCACGCCGATCAGGGTGTTCTGCACCCCGCCGATGGACAAGATGGCATCGAACCGCCCGCCCCGGTAAAGTTCGGGCGCCAGCCGAGACGCCCCTTCGGACATAGCCGCTAGCTTTTCATGCTTGGGGCGGTCCTGAAGGCTCGCCCAATCTCTGCCGCCCGCCCGTAACACGCTCTCCCGGGAAACGTCGGGAACAATTGCCGATTTGCCTAATAGGCTGACATCGATGATCAACGTCTGGCAGCCCTGACGTTCGATCTCCTCTTTCACAAACAAGACTTCCGCCTCTTTGCTGTCGAGGCTGGCGACGATGGCAACCTTCTTTGGCATTACAAGCCTATTACCGGCGTCTTCTTTACCCGTTCGACGAGTTCCGGCTCGTGGCACGGCAGAAAGAGCCCTTCGTGCGCGATCCGTTTCTTCTGCAGCTCAATACTATTCCAGCATTCCACGATATTCGCGAACCGTGCCGGCGGCGTTATGGTGTAGTGAATCTGGGGGATCGGTTTTAGATTAGCCATCAGGAAGAAAGAATCGCCCGGTAAGATATAACGGCCATCTTTCGTATCGACCTCCACTGACTGGTGCCCCGGCGAGTGTCCGGGAGTCGGGAATACCCGCACGCCTTCAATAATCTCTTCCTCGCCATCCACTACATCGATCTTGAGGCCTTCAAATGGCCGCCGAACTCCCAGCGCGGGATGTTCGTAAGACTTGTAATAGAGCGGAATAGGATCCAGAGCGAATTCATATTCCTTGCGGTGGGCGATAAATTGGGCTTTGGTGAACTTCTCCATGTAGAAGATATGGTCCCAGTGCAGATGGGTGAAGATCACCTTATTGACGTCTTCGCAGGAATAGCCGGCTTTGGCCAGTTGCTCGTGAATTGCCATTCCTTCCGGCTGGTAGGAACCGCCATGATGATATTTGTCGGCTCTTTCGGTCCACGCCATGCCCGTATCGATCAGCACTAGTTCTTTCCCGCCTTCAATCAGAAAGGTAAACACGGGAAGAGGAACCTTCTCCTCGCTGACGTTCTTGAGGTACTCAATGGTCGAGTGATGGAAATGATACTGCTTAGGATAGGTGGGAATATATCCCGTATTAAGCGGCCTGATCGTCAACTTTGCCATGCAAAAAGCCTCCAGTCATAGTGCGATGGTTTGATTAGCCAGTGGCCAGTGGCCAGTTCACCACCCCGGATTGTCATCCCGAGCGGAGCGCCCGCCGCCCCTTTCCTCCGACCCGCTTCTTTTGCGGGTCGGGGGGGGGGCGCGGAGCGAAGGATCTATGCATTTACCAATTGCAGCCTGCACACAAAAGCCGTACCCAGGATTCCGCTGGGCGGCGGGCAAACCGCGCCCGCCGCCCACCTCCATCCTGCCAACTTCTCGTCGTGCCTCCGGCACTTGTTGTGTCTGCACGATTCCCAGTTGCACATCACCTGCCACTTAGCCCGAATCAGCAATTTTAAACATCGGGTCGGCACCCAATCCGGGAGCCCGCGCACTCCCCGGTTAATTGACAGGCTGTGCCATAATCTGGCGCTTCTCATCCTTCATTGCCCAAAGCTTCAGGAACAACTCCACCGTGGCGCTGGCACACTCGGGATCGTTGATGTGATAGTCTCCTTCGGCGAGTATAACTTCCGGGGAAAGTTCTCTCCGCAGCGTGTCCAGAAATCCCATATTGGCGTTTTCATCATAGAGGGGCATGCCGGGACGATTCATCATACTGTAGCCGTGCCGGGGAACAATCACTGCGCGCGGTCCCTTGCCCCGGTTTATGTGTTCGGCAATGTAGTGCGCCACCGCTCCCATTTCTTCCCGCGTCGTTCGAAAATGAGTATGGGTGGGAGTGTGCCGGACGTAGGGCCGCCCGGCCAGTTCCGGGGGAATGGAATCCCACTCGTGCAACCGCATATCGGCGCAGCCCGGAGCGATGATTTGCGGAATACCCATCTCGCCGGCAGCGGTCATACGGCCGGGCAAGGCCGGCATTAGTCCGTTGCACAGCAGATCAATAATCTCATGCGGGGAATAATCGATCACCCCGCAGATGGCGCCCTCACGGATCAATTCTTCCATTGCCTGGCCGCCAATGCCGTTGCAATGAAAGACCACGACCTCGAAGCCCCCCTGCTCCAGCAGCTTCTTAATGCCCGTTACGCCCGGGGTAGTTACCCCCGCCTGAGTCATGGCCACCAGCGGGCGCCTTTCCTGCACCGGCGCCCTGACCGCGGCCATAGCTACCACCGCCGCCGCCGCCTGGGCGATGATCCTGCGGGTAATGAAGTTAAGGCCGGCAATATCGGCCACGGAATGGATCATCGTCACATCTTTGGTTCCTACGTAGGTCCCAAAAGCAGTCTTACCTGAGGCCACAGTGGAAACCATGACTTTAGGGACGCCAACGGGCAAGGCACGCATCGCCGCCGTGGCAATGGCTGTCCCTTGTCCGCCACCTACCGCGATAACTCCATCCACCTTGCCTTCGGCATATCTTCTGGAGACCACCTGGACAAGCCCCTCGATCATTCGCTGCTGTATGTAGGCTTTGTCCTTGTGGGTGAGGATCTGTTCCAGGCTCTCGCCGGAGGCTTGGGCCACCTCGTGGCGGGACACATCCGCGGCGACGCGCGGGCTGCCACCGGAACCAGGATCCACCAGGACGGCAGTGTGACCCCTCCAGGCGATCTCCTGGCGAACGAAATCCGCCTCTTCGCCCTTGGTATCCAGCGTGGCAATCACCACAATATTCATGGTTCACCCCGGACCCGCCTCCGGCCGATGGCGGAGCCGTCTGCCTGGTCTGAGTGCACCAGGCGCTCCAGCGTGTTCTGGTAGTGGGCCTGGACGATCCTTTCCGCCTCATCGGCGTCGCCCTTGCGCAGGGCCTCCAGAATCTGCCGGTGTTCCAGGATGATTTCGTCGAGCCGGCCGGGAACCTTGAGACTGATATATCTATAGTTTCGGCTCGCATCGTAGAGCGACTTCAGTATCCCCTGTAGCCGCCGCGACTTTGCCGCATGCCAGATGATGGAATGGAACTTCAGGTTTACTTCCTCGAAATAGTCGTCGTCCCTCCGGCGGGTCAGCTTTTGAATCTCACGATTCAGCTCTTCCATCTCCTCCAAAGCGTCCCGGGTGATGCCGGCGCACGCCAGGCGCGTAGCCAGGGCCTCCAAGACAGCGCGAATACGAAAAATATCCCGCTGATCTTCTTCCGAAGACTCGCTTACCACCGCCCCCTTATGGGGAGTAAGGGTAATAAGCCCCGTAGCCGCTTCCAGGCGGTGGAGCGCTTCGCGTACGGGCATTCGGCTAACGCCCAGTTCCGCACTCAGATCGCCCGTGATCAGCCTTTGGCGGGGCTTATACTCTCCTCTTAGGATCCTGTCCTTAATCGTCTCATAGACGATTTCCTGCATGGTGCGGTATCGGTTCCCTGAATCCACGTCAACCTTCTTCTATTTGCAAAGTATGATTTGTAATTTGCAAAGTAAAACCATCCTACCCAGTAAAGTAAATGTCCTACTTTGCAAATTACAAATTACGGTTCTGAACAAGAATCTGTAAAAAGGTTGATATTAGGCGGCTTTCTGAAGAACGAGGAATTCGGTCTTCGTGGCCGCGAGTCGTTGAGCTTTGAGCAACAGATAGTGC
>Ga0326728_10006262_pt1 | contig 32241 bp, 27 predicted proteins | sample MB3enrmetagenome_FD_207602 | JGI IMG/M metagenome (GOLD analysis project Ga0326728, IMG submission 207602) | Lab enriched peat soil microbial communities from McLean, Ithaca, NY, United States - MB31MN | ecosystem: Environmental > Terrestrial > Soil > Wetlands > Peat | place: USA: New York... | reverse complement strand
TTCATACCCCATTCTGGGCGACCGTGTGCTCCGCGAATTCAAATCGCGGCAAGCCGGAACCGGTCCTAACCTGCTGTCTTACAATCGCTTGCTGATGGCCCACTCCGCGTTAGCCGGACAGTAGTGATGTCCACTACTGAGCCTCGCAGAATACCGCGACAGCTTTGTTGGGGGGACGAAGCCGCGGTGGACCGGAGCCCGGTTGTTCCGGCTGGACCGCTGAACTCCGCGACGAGGGCGTCGCGCAGCCTCGAACGAGACCAGATCCTCGATGGTGCGCGCGTAGCGGTCACGGTTTAGCTCCGTCATCCTCGGTTTCCCGCCGCCGATGGGGCTGGATGACTATGAAGTCGCCGCATATATCGAGAGCGGCGTGGTGACCGGCGCCATTAACGCCGGTGACGGAAACGCCGCGGTCATAGCATTCAGTAATACAAAAACACTAATGACCTGATCTCTTTCACGCGCTACAATTGACCCAATTGTCCCTGCTGGAGGGCAGCGGACCAGGGGATCGATGCTGCGAAAACTCACTGCGGTTCTGTTTCTTTTTCTGCTGCTCAACACGGCGTACATCACCGCCTTCGCTACGCCCAGCATCTTCTACATGGGCAACGTGGTCCTCCACGTGTTCGTGGGATTCGCGCTCTTTGCAGCGTTTCTGTTCCTCATGGCGAGGGATCGCGAACGGCTGCGCTACACCTTGCCCGCGGCGCTTCTGTTCACCGTCGCCACCATCACCGCGGCGTATCTCACGGCGTTCGGAGACACGCGGCCCCATAGCTGGGCGCTCTACACGCACGTGGTCACCGCCGTCGCCGGCGTGCTGCTGCTGTTTCCCTATGTGCTGGCGAAGTCGCGCAGCGAAGGCGGCCGATGGCTGCGCTTCCGCAGCGCGTTTGTGGCGCTGGTCATTTTCCTGTTCGTGTTTCCACTCTCCGCGCGCTTCTACCAGAGGAAGTTTCCGCCCGCCGACGATTTCACTGGCCGCCCGCTCACCGCGCCGCTGGCGATGACCGGCGAAGGCGCGGGGCCGGCGTCGCCATTCTGGCCTTCTTCGTCGCGCACCAATACCGGACGCATCATCCCTTCCAATTTCTTCATGGATTCGGAGCAGTGCGGCGAATGCCACAAGGACATTTACCGCCAGTGGAAGAGCTCCATGCATCACTTTGCGTCCTTCAACAATCAGTATTACCGGAAATCCATCGAATATATGCAGGACGTGCAGGGCACCACGAAGGGCAGCAAATGGTGCGCCGGCTGTCACGATCACGCGGTCTTTTTCAACGGCCGCTTCGACCGGCCCATCAAGGAACAGATCGACACGCCGGAGGCGCAGAACGGACTCGGCTGCATGTCCTGCCACGCCATCACCGCCCTGCACAGCTCCATGGGTAACGCCGACTTCACCGTCACCTACCCGCCGCTGCACGAGCTGGCGTCCAGCACGAACCCGTTCCTCCACGCCGTGGACAGGTTCCTCACTTTCCTCGATCCCGAGCCGCACCGCCGCACGTTCCTCAAGCCGTTCATGAAGCACAGCGCGGAGTTCTGCTCGGCCTGTCATAAGGTGCACCTCGACGTCCCCGTGAACAACTACCGCTGGGTTCGCGGCTTCAACGACTATGACAACTGGCAGGCCAGCGGAGTCTCCGGCCAGGGGGCGCGTTCGTTCTACTATCCGCCGAAGTCGCAGGTGTGCGCCGATTGCCACATGCCGCTGGTTCCCTCCGGCGACCCCGGCAACATTGCCGGCATGGTGCATTCGCATCGCTTTCCCGCCGCCAACACGGCCGTCGCGTACGTGAACAAGGATGCGGAGCAGCTCAAAGCCGAGCAGGATTTCCTAAAGTCGGGCTTCATCACCGTGGATATTTTCGCCGCAACACCCGTGGACCCGCACACTGGCGAACTGCAGATGCGCCGGCGCGCCTCGGACTCGCCAAAGCTGAGCTCCACGTTCGCCGTGGGCGAGGAAAGCGAGCAGACCGGCGAGACATTTCTCCGCGAGGTGGGCAAAGTCTCCGCGCCCATCAACAAGGCGAACGCTGTATTCCAGCCCGGTTCCACCGTGCGCGTGGATACCGTGGTGCGCACGAAGACGATCGGCCACTTCTTCCCCGGCGGGACCGTCGACGCCTTCGACATCTGGCTCGAAATGGAGGGCCGCGACGCCACCGGCCGCGCCGTCTTCTGGAGCGGCTTTGTCGAGGATAACGGCCGCGGGCCCGTGGAGCCCGGGGCGCACTTCTACAAGTCCTACCAGCTCGATGAGGAAGGCAACCCCATCAACAAGCGCAACGCGTGGTCGCAGCGCAGCGTGCTCTACGTTCATCTGATTCCGCCGGGCGCCGCCGACGTGGCGCATTACCGTATTCACATTCCCGCCGACGCCAAAGGCCCCATCACCCTCACGGCTCGCCTGAATTACCGAAAATTCTCGCACTATTTCAATCAATTCGCGTATGCTGGGCAGCCGAAACCCGGCCAGCCGGGCTCGCTGGTGAGTCTCAGTTTCGACAACCGCCAGTTCACGTTCGATCCGGCCAACATTCCCGCGAATGTCTCCGGCCAGATCAAGAGCGAGATTCCGAACATCCCCATCACCACCCTCGCCACGGCCACGGCGAAGCTGCAACTGGGCGGCCAACGCACCGAAACAAAGTGGGAGCCCATTGTTCGCAAGGAAGATCGCGTGCGCTGGAACGACTGGGGCATCGGACTGCTGTTGCAGGGCGATCTCAAGGGCGCCGAATACGCCTTCCGCAAAGTGACCGAGGCCGAGCCCGGTTACGCCGACGGCTGGCTCAACGTCGCCCGCGCGCTCATTCAGGAGGGTGAGACCGAGGCGGCCAAGCCGTTCATCGAGAAGGCCATGGCGATCGACCCGCATCTCGGCCGCGTGTACTACTTCAAGGCGCTGGCGCAGAAAGCCGACGGCGATTACGACGGCGCACTACAGTCGCTCGGCGTCACCGCTTCTCTCTACCCGCGCGACCGCGTGGTTCAGGACCAGATCGGCCGCATCCTCTTCCTGAAGCGCGAGTACGCTCAGGCCGTCCGGGCTTTCGAGGCGACGCTGGCGGTGGACCCCGAAGATCTGCAGGCGCACTACAACCTGATGCTCTGCTATCGCGGCCTCGGGGACCTCGCCGGGGTGCAGCGCGAGCAAACGCTGTTCCTGCGCTTCAAGGCGAACGAAGCGGCCCAGAGCATCACTCAGAAGCCGCGCATGCTCAGCCCCGAGGACAACAACGAGCGCCAGCCCATCCACGACCACGACAATGCGCTGCCGAAAACAGGGACATTCGGAGCTGGTGTGCGCAACAAGTCCAGCCTGCGGCGCGCGGCAGGAGTGTCCCCGTTTTCCCTCTCGCGGGCAAGCAGGGGCGGAAGTATCTCAGGAGCGGCGCCATCCGAATGAAACCCAGCCGAATGAAACTCCTTCGCGCTCTCACCGCCTTCGCCGCGCTGGGGTGCGCCGCGTTCTTCCTCTCCGCCACCACAACCGGCGTTGGCGTCCGCTTCACCGACGTCACCACCGCGGCCGGCATCCACTTCGTCCACACCGCCGGCAAGAGCGGAAAGAAGTATCTGCCCGAGACCATGGGCTCCGGCGTCGCCGTGCTCGACGTGGATGGCGACGGCTGGCCCGATCTGCTGTTCATCAACGGCCATCCCTTCGGTCCGCACGCGAAGAAGACGACCTGCGCGCTCTACCGCAACAATCATGACGGCACTTTCACGGATATCACCGCCGGCAGCGGTCTCGACGTGGAGATGTACGGTATAGGCGTGGCCGTGGCCGACTACGACAACGACGGCCGCGACGACGTGTACATCACGGCTCTCGACGGCGACCACCTGTTCCACAACGAGGGAAACGGCAAGTTCCGCGACGTGACGAAGACGTCCGGCATCCACAACGCCAACTTCGGCACCAGCGCGGCGTGGCTCGATTACGACCGCGACGGCAAGCCCGATCTCTTCGTCGCCAACTACGTCCAGTGGACCGAGAAAGGCGATCTCTGGTGCTCCATGGACGGCTCGACGAAATCCTACTGCACGCCGGAATCGTACAAAGGCACGTCGTCGAAGCTCTACCACAATCTCGGCAACGGCCGCTTCGAGGACGTCACCGAGAAGGCCGGGCTCGGTGACGCCACCAGCAAATCCCTCGGCGTCGCGGTTCTCGATATAGACAACGACGGCTGGCCCGACCTGTTCATCGCCAACGATACTCAGCCCAACAAGCTCTATCGCAATAATCGCAACGGCACGTTCAGCGAAGTGGGCGTTTCCGCGGGCGTGGCTTTCGGCGAAGACGGCGTGGCGCGCGGCGCGATGGGCGTGGACGCCGCCGACTATGATCGCTCCGGCCGCTTCGATCTGCTGGTGGGCAACTTCTCCAACCAGATGCTCGGCCTCTATCACAACGAGGGCACGGGCCTGTTTGTTGATGAGGCTCCGCGCTCCACCGTGGGCCGCTCCAGCCTGCTGAGCCTCACCTTCGGCGCTTTCTTTTTCGATTACGATCTCGACGGCTACCCTGACATCTTCGCCGCCAACGGCCACATCGACGAAGAGATCGGCCGCGTGCAACCGAAGATCCAGTACCGGGAGCCGCCGCTGTTGTTCCACGATGAGGGCCACGGCAGGTTCGAGGACGTGAGCAAATCGGTGGGACCCGATCTCCAGCGGCCCATGGTGGCGCGCGGTGCGGCTTACCTCGATTACGACCACGACGGCGATCTCGACATCGTCATCACCACCAACAACGGCCCGGCGCATCTGCTGCGCAACGACGGAGGGAATCGCAATCACTGGCTGACGCTGAAGCTGGTGGGGACCAGGTCGAACCGCAGCGCGCTGGGCGCGGTGGTCCGCGTGGAGAGCGCGTCCGGCGGGCAGATGCAGATGGTGCACAGCGGCTCCAGCTACTGCTCGCAGAGCGATCTGGCGCTGACCTTCGGCCTCGGCCGGGACGACGCGGCCCGCTCGATCGCGGTGTACTGGCCCAGCGGCCACGTCGATAAGCTATACAATGTCAAAGCGAACCAGTTCAAGGTCGTGACGGAATCGCGACCGTGAGGGAGAATCCGGGGACACTCCGGGCTGGCTATCGGGACGGCTGCAACCCGAGAACGCCCAAAACTCACGGCACGCTGCCTGCGGTGGAAGTCGACGTTGAATACGCGATGGTCGAGTTGCGGCGAGTTTCTGCACGGTAGCGTCCGAGTGGCCGACGACCCGAGCAGAGCAGCCGCAGACTGCCTAGAACGCGATTTGGGAGACTCGGGGAGCCAGCAGTTCCGCGGATTGGCAACGATGCGTCAGCGAGCGAAATCATCCTCGCAGCCATGATCGGCTTCCTGCGGCTTCAAGCGTTTGCCAGACAGAAGCGTCCACTGGCCGGCATTTCGAATTCTCTGCGTCTCTGCGCTATCCTCCGGCCGCCTCGGCGAGTACATCGTAGCAGCCACAAGGACTCTCTCGTGTAGAATGGAAGCGACTATCGACTAGACGGCGACGGAAATGGCGGACCGGCCGGCAGCTTTCCTCAGCTACGCTCACTTCGATGACAAGGTTGACCGCGGACGGATTGTCAAGCTCGGAAAGCGCTTGAGCGACGAGGTACGGATGCAGACTGGAGAGGAGTTTCCAGTCTTTATTGATCGTCGAGACATTCAGTGGGGTGAGAATTGGGCAAGGCGGATCGACGAATCCTTAGATGCGAGTACACTGTTCATCCCCATCATTAGTCCCAGCTACTTCGCTAGCGATGTGTGTCTCGCTGAGCTCGATCGTTTCTTGCAGCATGAACGACAACTTGATCGAAGCGACCTTGTTCTGCCGGTCTACTATGTTGAAAGCCGTCTTCTAACGCAACATGAAGCACTAACGACGGCCGCGCGGTTGGCTCGCATACTGGCCTCGCGGCAGTACCGTGACTGGCGCCACTTACGCTTTGAGACCTCGAAGCCGTTCTTCATGGCGATCGCGGAGCTGGCAAGTGATATTCGGCGTACGTTAGAGCGTGTCCGATCAGCCGTGGCCGATACTGACAGCGGAGAACGCGTCCGCAGACACCGTGTTACCAAGCATGAGACGAACGCTTTTCGTGTCATTCACATCGCTGATTTGCACTTCGGCCGGGGCCACCAAGTGCTTTCGCCTGCTGAACTCGGAAATCGGTATGCGGAAGAGCTGGAAGACCAGTGGCGCCGCCATGATCTGATTTCTTCGCCCCTTGACGCTTTGGTCCTTTCTGGGGATTTTTCGTTTGAGTGCCGACCGGAGGGATTCGAGGCTGCAGCAACCTTTGTCAAGCGGTTGTCGGATCTGGTTAGGCCCCACAGCATTCTTGTTGTGCCGGGTGCACATGACATTGGGCGAGGTGCGTCGCTTACCATAGGCCAGTACTCGCTTCCCATAGGCAAGCTTGACGCCGAACGACCCTTCCGAGAATTTGTGCGGTCACTTGGGAACCATGTCGTTAATACGCCAAATACATACCTATCGGCAGCTCTCAGGCTCGCACGTGGCGATGGACGGGGCGTGGTAATCCTTGGCCTGAATACGTGTAGAGTAGAACGAGTCAATCTGAATGGCTGCGGGTATGTCGGCGCTGATCAAATCTACGATGTCGGTCAGAGTTGCGTCCGAGGGCCCGTGCAAAGTGGAGACCTGCTAATTGCCGTCACGCACCACAATCTCGTCCCGATCGCGGACGTGGATTTTGGATTGTCTGGGCCAATCCCAATCCCTATTACGGGTTTCCCGGTCGACGCAGGTAGCGTATTAGCATTTCTCGCTGATTTGGGCGTCGTTGTGACATTGCACGGCCATGCTCGGGTGTCCTTGGCGACGTCTGTAGGGGGCTATGGCTCCCTCGCTACCGATCCACAAGATCGACCGATCATATCGTTGGGGACCGGGAATTTCGGCGTGATGAACACTACGGTTCCCGGACATTGTTGCCGGTTATTGGAAATCACGATACCAGACCATGGAGAGGCTTCGCTAAAATGGCGGGACTTTTCCTCTTCAGGTGGTTCACCGACCGCTGCCCGCCGCTGGGTCTCAAAGGTCTCGCGACCGGTTGTCCTGAATAGGTTCTGGGACCCGCGCAGGGCTCAGGAGACCATCCGCTCCACCGAATGGGCAGCCTTACTGGCGAGGATCGATTGGGAGTTCGTCGAATCATGGTCGATTCTAAGAGCCAAGAGCCAACTCCCCAAGGACTGGCCTCGAGTGCAGGAGGATTTGTACAAGCGAGTTAAAGATCTTGCACCCAACGTGACATTCCAAGATGTGCAAGATGCTACGGAACAGATCTTTCAATCACCCCCCTCCGGCGACATTGTCGAGGGGCTAACCCTCCAAGAGTACATCGCTGCGCGCTGGATCAAGCCTAGGGGATAACGACGACCACTGAGGCGTCGCGCAACCTTGGTCAATCTCCTATCGTCGCGGCGCTGGGGTGATGAAGCCTCAAATGGGGAGTTGGTGATGAGGCCAGTCCAGTTCGGCCTCAGCGTGACCAACTGACCCCGAATAGTCGCACGTAGTAGAGCTATTTACGCCACTCTGCCTCAAAACTCCGGATCTGTGGATCTGTGCCACGCGGCCTAGAGCCACCACCGTTCTGAGAGCTATCGGTACGGCTTCGGGCGGATACGGGCCACTCGGAAGGACTCTTGCCTTGAATTACCGCTTATGCAGAGTGTCCCCCTATTTGTCCTCCCCGGAGCGATAACACAACGCCAACAGCCGTCGTCACCGGCGAATTCACGCTCGATCTTAAAACCGACGGCTACTTCCGCGGCTCAACGGTGAGCGTCCACAGCAGCGGCAGCTTCTCGGGTTTGTAGCACATCCGGTCATCGCAAGCCTGATAGCGCAGCGTGCCGGCGATGCTGAGGCGGCCTTCGTGCACGGCGCTGTCCGGACCGATGCTCACGTAGCGAATAAGGCGGAAGCGGCCCTCGTATGCCGGCACGGTTTCGTCGATGGCCTCCAGGTAGAGCTTATGCGCCGCGGGCATTTCGACGTCGTGCGCCCGGTATGCGGCCGATTCCTCCAGCGTCCATGAGATCGGTATGTAGCCTTCCACGCCGGGCGCGTACACGTGCACGCCGGGTCGAAGGTTGACCTCCACCGCAAGGGTGATCCGCTCACCCGCGTGCACCACGGCAGTGCTGGCGGACGTGGTGATCCGCGCCTGCCGGCCGTTCACCTCCGCGCGCGCGGCGTCGGTTGCGCGGGTCTGGGCGGAGAGCGAAACACCCGGCAGGAGCGCGGCGGCGAAAAGAACCCGGTGGCGCATATCAGGTGGAAATCACGCCGGCATGCCGGCTCAGCACTTCAATAATGCGTTCGCGGTGGCGCTCGCCGTGATGCGCCGCCGTTTCCAGCGCCAGCGCGTAAACATACCCGCCGCAGGCCGCAAACACCGCCAGCACGCCAAAAAACGCCGCCTCGCTCTTGAAAGCGAACCGTGCCAGATACGCCAGCGCCACCGGCAGGCAGGCCACCGGAAACGCCACCAGCGCCATCCATTGCACGCGCGAGCCCTGCGTCTTGAACGGTTGCGCCATGTTCATGGGCCGCGGATTCCAAACCGAGGCCATGTTGCCCAGCGCCAACAGAAACACGCACATCACCGCGCAGACCGAGAAGGCCTCGGCCACCCGTTCCGCCGTCACCCTCAGCCGGAACAGCAGGCACACCACGGTGATGATGCCCACCTCCGCCAGCGCGAAAAACATGGCCGCCGCGTTCTTGGCTATGAACACCCGCTCCAGCCGCACCGGCGCCAGGAAGTAGATCTGCGCGGCGCCCCGGTCGGGCCCGAAACTGTTGAAGAACAGCAGATCGGTGAGCAGCAGCACGGCGTAGGCGGAGACGATGGTCAGGAAATTCTGCCCGACGAACGAATCCGCGTGTCCGGCCGACCCCAGCGACATGGGCACCCAGATCAACAGGCCAAAGGTGAAGCCCATGACGAACACCACCCGGAAGCGCGACGATCGCGTAAGCGCGCGCAGCTCTTTCTCCACCAGGGCGGCCAGAGGATCGGCAAACAGGCGCGCCGGCCAGGTATAGAGAAACACGAAGCGCTCCGGCCCCGCACCGGCGTTGCCCCCCGTGGCGGCGGCGCCCTCCACCTCCACCCCGATGCTGCGCTCGAACTGGATTCGGCCGAAGATCCCCGCCGCGCCGATCCACCCCAGCAGTACCAGCGGCGTCCACCAGCGTGGGTGGCCGCAGGCGATGGCCGTTGCGGCATTCCAGGGCAGGAAAGCGGTGGGCAGAACCGCCAGCGCCGCCCTGATCCTGCGCCCGGCGCCGGCGACCAGCAGAATCTGCGGCAGCGCCGCCACGATGACCAGCAGGAACATGGCGATCTCGCGGATACGCTTCTTCGCGAACAACCGCACCATCAGGTCGCGGATTCCGGCCGCCAGCAGCAGGTTGAACGCGATAAACAGGATAAAGCCCAGAGACGACCACAGCGGCAGCCGGCGGTTGCACAGCGACCCGAGAATCGCGCCGCCCAGCACCATCAGAATCTCGACGCCGGTGGTCACCCGCAGCAGAACTTCGAGCCCGAACAGCGCGTCCCGCGGAACCGGATAGACCAGCAGCTTCTTCAGCTCCAGCGCGGCGCCCGTGGAGGCCATGATCACCGGCACAAACTGCCAGTAAAGGAACATCAGGAACAGCGCCGGACCCAGCATCAGCGGAAGGAACGCCTGATGACCGGCCTCGGCCATCAGCACCGCCGCGCCAACTGCCAGCGTGGCGATGCCGCCATACCACAGCAGTGCGACCAGCACCGTCACCGCGGCGTTGCCCTTGTTGACGCCGGGCAGGCGATTCCACGCCGAACGCCACTGCGCCCAGGCGATGGCGCGAACCTGGTTCCATGCGATGGATGCCGCAGGCGGGTTCATAACCAGTCCAGCGTCTCCGCCACTCGCTCGGCGCCCACCACGCGCACGAACGTGTCCTCCAGGCTTTCCGTGCCCGCGCGGAGTTCGGCCATGGTCCCCTGCAGCACCAGCCGGCCCTGGTTGATGATGGCCACGCGGTCGCACAGGCGTTCCACCACCTCCAGCACGTGCGAGGTGAGGAACACGGTGGCGCCGCGATGCACCTGCTCCGTCAGCAGTTCCTTCATCAGCCGCGCGCCCACCGCGTCCACGCCTTCGAACGGCTCGTCCATGAGAAACAGCTCGGGGCGATGGATCAGCGCCGCGGACATGGCCACGCGTTTGCGCATCCCTTTGGAGTATTCGCCAATCAGTTTCCGGCCCGCGCCGTCCAGCTCGAACAGGGCCAGCAGCTCGCGGGCACGCTCGCGCGCCACCGCGCGGTCCAGCTTGTACATGCGCCCGACAAACTCGAGGAACTCGCCGCCGGTGAGGCCGTCGAACAGCAGCGACTCGTCGGGCACCAGCCCGATCCGCCCCTTGATCTCCAGCGCGCGCTCGGGCATGGGAAGGTCCAGCAGCTCGATGGAGCCTTCCGTGGGCGCGGCCAGGCCCATGAGCATGCGAATGGTGGTGGTTTTTCCCGCCCCGTTCGGACCCAGGAAGCCGAAGAAACTCCCCCGCGGAACGGTGAGATCGAGCCCGTCGACCGCCGCTTTGTCGCCGTAGAGCTTGCGCAACTGGTGTACCCGGATGGCCGCCGACATCTCCATTGGCTTTTCCAGCATATCGGATACTCGGAACAGGCATGCCCGAAGCGCACCGCCCCATCAAGACACTCGAGCGCGTGATCTCCAAGGCTGGCATCGGCTCGCGGACCGAGGCGCGGCGCTGGATCGGCACGGGCCGCGTGAAAGTGAACGGCCGGCTGGTGCAGACACCGGACCACTGGGTGGATCCGGAACGCGATGTCGTCACCCTCGACGGCAAGCCGGTGCGCGCGCGCGGCCGCGTCTACCTCGCGCTCTACAAGCCCAAGGGCTACATCACCAGCTACGGCGACCCACAGGGCCGGCCCACGGTGTACGACCTCATCGCCGGACTGGGAGGATTCGTTGTCCCCGTGGGACGCCTCGACCAGGACAGCAGCGGCCTGCTGCTGATGACCAACGACACCGAGTTCGCCGAGCTCATCATGAATCCCCGTCACGAGGTGCCGAAGACCTACCTGGTGAAGGCCGCCACCCTGCTCACTGAGGCGCAGCTCGACCAGCTTCGGCGCGGCGTGGACTTGGACGACGGCCACACCAAGCCGGCCGAGGTGCGCCGCATCCGCGATTCCGCCAGGCACACCTTTCTGGAGATGACCATTCGCGAAGGCCGCAACCGCGAAGTGCGCCGCATGCTGGAGGCGCTGGGGAGCCGTGCACTCAAGCTGGTTCGAACGGCCATCGGACCGCTGGCCATCGGGAAGCTGCAGATCGGCCGCTATCGCGAGCTCACGCCGGAAGAGGTGCGGTCGCTGCTTCCTCGTTAATTAATGTACTCAGCCTGTGGGGCAGGTTTGCAACCTAACGCGGGTTTCCAGCCCGCCTGGCGATGGGTCGCGGCTATGCTGCAACGTGGGGCAGGCTTTCAGCCTGTGGATCCGCTTTCAGCGGGTCCAGCCGGTCCGAAGACCGGCTCGCCGGCGTTGCCTCGGAAGGGTCGACCACCCGCACCGTGAACGTCACATGCGCCTGAGTCTCCATCGCCCCGCCCCGCAAAACATAGGCCCCGCTCAGCCACCGCGCGATCTGTTGCGACCTCGGCCCGGCAATCTCCAGCGGACACTCCATCACGATGGCGAACTCACTGGCGGCCCAGCGGCCGACGTAATCGTGCGCGCGCACCTGACCAGTCAGCCGCGACGCCGCCTGCACCAGCACTTGGTCGGCCACCGCGCCGTCGGTCTGAAACAGCAGCAGCGTGAACGGCTTCCCGCTCTCCATGCGTCGCGTGATCTGCTCCTCCACCGCCTGCCGATTCCCCAGCCCGGTCAGCAGATCCAGGTGCTGCGGGTTGGGCGCCGCCAGACGGCTCTGGAAAACCCGGATCTGTTCCTCCACGTGCGCCAGCGCGAGCTGGCTGTCCAGCCGCAGGACGTCCATCTGGGAACCCGCGTCCGCGACAATCTCCCGCAGCGCGTCGCGGAAGTCCAGCCAGGGCGCCACGTCGGCCATCTCCTTCACCCGCGCCGAGAACTCCGCGAACTGCCGGACGCTCGCCTCGTTGCGCTCGGCCAGCACCTCGGTCACCTGCGAAAAAGCCTTCAGCAGGCGGCGCAAATCGTCCGAACGCCGTTCCCCAATTGCCCGCGCGCGCTCGGCATAGGTTCGCAGCTCGTTCTCGATGGCCTCGCGGGTCTCCGCCAGGGTCTGTTCGTCGGCCGCAAAGGCCAGCCGCGAGCGCAAGCGCAGCAGGTGCTCCTGGTGTGGCGAGGCAACCTCCGGGCAGGTGCTCCCAACACACCAGGCCATCTCGGCGATCACCGCGAGATAGCTCTCCAGAACGGCGCTGGACATACCGGCTTCCGACGCAGGTGGGCAGACCATGCTCTATCCCGTCATCGGCGGATAAACCTGACTGGAGCATCCCGAAAACACCTTAGCGCGGAGGGTTCAGGGGATTACAAGTCGCGGGCGCAACGAAAGCCCAGGTCGTCCAGGCGGCCTCCCGGCCTTTCAAGGTTGCGACTCGAAACGCCGAGGTCCCACACGCTGCCGGCCCAGGACCCGCCGCGCAGCACTTTCCCGGTCCCTTCCTCCGGGCCTCTGGGGTTCCTGGCCTCCGCCTTGGAATACTCGCCCATCCAATCCTGCACCCACTCAATCACATTGCCCGCGAGGTCGTGAATCCCGCTCGGCGTGACGCCACCGGAGTAAAGGCCGACTGGTGTCGAGTGCCCCGGCCCACCTAAGAAATTCGCGCGGTGCTCGTCGGGACCCTCATTCCCCCACGGATAGCGGACACCCTCTCTGCCGCATCGCGCCGCGCACTCCCACTCCGCCTCCGCTGGAAGCCGTCCGGCCCATTTGCAGTACGCCGCCGCCTCGTACCAGCTCACCCCCACCACCGGCCGGTTCGGATAAGCAAGCTGCCGCCGCCAGTTTTCCGGCTCCGTAAACTCCCCGGGACCACCCGCCATCCAAAGCTGCTTCTCTCCGTAACCTCCAGCCGCAATAAAGCGCTCGTACTCGAAAACGGTCACAGGATAGCGTCCCAGAAAAAACGCCGCTACCTCCACGCGATGTACGGGCGACTCGTCCGAGGACGCCTTAGCGTCGTAGTTCTCCTCTCCGCGATCCTTTCTCCGCGCACCCATCCAGAACGGCCCGCCCTCGACTTTGACCCAGCTGTCCTCCTCCAGCCTCGGGTCGCCTGCCTGACCCAAGGCATCTGCTGCCGCCAGCCGCGTCCCGAAGTCGATGTGTCGGGCCTCCTCAGCATCGAAGATGGCCAGTACCCGGTCCAGGTTCTCCCGGTACCGCACATCCGTGATCCGATAGTTCCAGCTCTTGAGATCCTGGAGAATTCGTCCCACCAACCCCACGCATCGCGTTCGCTCCTCAAGTGTGGCCTTCGCCCCCAGACGGTCCAGCATCTCCTTCAGCAGCGCATCCACGCGTTCCGCATCCTGCTTGCACAACACGCCGGCCAACAGCAGCACGGTTTCACGCCAATCCGGCAGCCAGAGCCTGCCTTCCTCGAACAGCAACCGCTTCCGATCCGCGTCCCGCCAAACCAGCGCCTTCGCAGCAAGGTACTCCTGGAACGTCAGGTGCTAATAGCGCAGCGTGTTGCCCCGGCTCACCAGAATCCCGCTATCGGTTTCCTCATCCTCCAGGAACCGCTCGGCCGCCGCCGCCCGCTCCTCCTCCGCCACGTCGCGGAAACGCGGAGCCAGCACGCGCGCCGCCGCGAGACGTGTGATCTCCACCTGCTTCCCTCTGGGATCGCTGAGCATCGTGTACGCAAGGTGCTCCATGAGCCCCAGACACTGCACCGCCGGCATTCGCGCCTCCTTCCGCTTCTCCTCGCGCACCTGCGCCAGCCACGTCAAAATGGAGTCGTAGAGTTCGGTACGCTGATCGGGCAGCCGCGTGCGGTTCCAGTGCAGGGCCGCAATGGCCGTGAGCATAACGGGATTCACCGTCATATCCTGAATCTCCGGCTTGCTCCGGATCGCGCCCAGCAGCTCCGCCTGATGCTCGCCCGCCTTCGCTTGATCCCGATACAGCGCGCGGCACCACTTCCCAACGAACGCCGCCACAGCCTTGTCTTCCAGCGGTCCAATCTGGATGGTCACGAATCCGGGGATCACGGTTTCGCCGCCGTAGGCTGGCGGTCTGCTCGTCGCCACCACCTGCGTGTTCTCGTAGACCCGCGCGGTGAGTTCCAGCAGCCGGGCAATCGCTTTCCGGTCAGTCCGGTCCGCCGCCTCGTCCAACCCGTCCAGCAGCAGCAGGCAGCCTCCGTCCAATTGCTCGCGGAAGAAATCAGCGTCCAAAGCGTGGTTCTTTCCCCGTGCCTCCGCCTCCAGGTAGTGGATCACCCAATCGCGCCGGTTCTTGAGCGCCCGCTGCAACGGCACAGTCCACTGCTCCGCGAGCTTCTTCTTCGGCTTTTCCGGCGCCAGCAGGGTTGTAAGAGGCGTGTATAACTCGTCGATCCGGAACCGGTGCACCTCTTCGTTGCTGATCCTCAACCCCCGGATATCGGGTGCAGTATACTAAGCCCTTGTCGCTGCGGTCATGTCTTTGTTTCGAATCGCACTGAAGAACATCCTGCGCCGCCGGCTGAGGACCGCGCTCACGCTGTGCGGGGTGGCGGTGGGCATCGCCGCCTTCGTGGCTTTGGTGGGCTTCTCGAGATCGTTCGAACGCGAGTGGCTTAGAGCCTATCAGAGCGCTGGTACCGACATCGCGGTGGTTCAAAAGACCTTCCTGAACACCTCCGTGGACGTGAGCGTGGGAGCGAAGTTGCGCGCGCTGCCGGAAGTGGCCGACGCCGTCCCAATGATCCTGAACATGATGGACCTGACCCCGGAAGTGAACGCTCTGGTGTACGCGTGGCCGGCGAATTGTTATGAAATGGACGCGCTCACGATTCTGCAGGGGCGGCGGTTTCAGGACGGCCAGCCCGAGGTGATGCTGGGCGAGGTCCTGGCCGACAATCTGGGGAAAAAGGTGGGTGACACGCTGGAGCTGCAGGGCGCTCCGTTTGGCGTGGTGGGGATCTTTCGCGGGGGTTCGGCCTTCGAGACCGGCGCCGCGCTGTTGCCGCTCGGCGAATTGCAGAAGCTGGCCGACCTCGGGGACAAGGTGAGTGCATTTCACGTTCATCTGCGCCCCGCGCCCGCCGGGGAGTCCGAACAACAGTACGTTCAGCGGGCCCGCGCGAGGATCGAAGCGGCGCTGCCGGGTTTGAAGGCTGTTCCGGCTGGCGAGAGGGCGCGCAACAATCAACTGGCCACGCTGGCGCGCTCCACCGCCTGGGGCACGTCTCTGATAGCTCTGCTGATTGGGGCGCTGGGCATCGCCAACACCATGGCCATGTCCGTGTTCGAGCGGACCAGGGAGATCGGGGTGCTGCGGGCGCTGGGCTGGCGGCGCTGGCGCGTGATGGAGCTGATCCTGATGGAGGCCGCCATGCTGGGGTTTACCGGTGGCGTGCTTGGGATCTTCGGAGGTCTGGCGGCGCTGCGCGTCCTTTCCTTGCTCCCGGCCACGGCGAGCATCGCGCAGGCCTCGATCCCTGTTTTGCACGCAGTGGAGGCGCTGGTGATCGCGGTGCTGATCGGCCTGGTGGCCGGCCTGGTGCCCGCACTGCGTGGCGCGCGTCTGTCGCCGGTGGAGGCGCTGCGCTATGAGTGAATGTCTGCTGGAGGCGAGGGCCCTCACGAGGAGTTACGACGGCGGGCGCATTCAGGCGCTGCGAGGAGTGGACCTGCAGGTGAGGGCCGGCGAGTTCCTTTCCATCAGCGGACCCAGCGGGAGCGGGAAGTCGACGCTGCTGCAGTTGCTGGGCGGGTTGGAGGGGCCCAGCAGCGGCGAAATTCTGTTCAAGGGACGGAGCTTCGCCGATTTCTTCGACCTCGATGCCTACCGCGCCAGAGAGGTTGGTTTCGTGTTCCAGGCGTTCCATCTGCTGCCCACGCTGCGGGTGGTGGAGAACGTGCAGATTCCGATGTTCGAGGGCCCGTTGGGCGCCCGCCAGCGCCGGGAAAAAGCCGAGGCGCTGCTGGTGGAGATGGGGCTGGCGCACCGGCTGCAACAACACCCCAACGAGTTGTCGGCGGGAGAGCGCCAGCGGGTGGCGATCGCGCGCAGTCTGGCCAACGATCCGGAGATTCTTCTTGCCGACGAGCCGACCGGCAACCTGGACACGGAAAACTCGGCGAAAATCATGGCGATTCTGGCGGGAATCCAGGCCAGCAGAAACATGACTTTGATTGTGGTGACGCACGAGCCGGAGATCGCGCGCGCCGCCGAGCGCAACGTGCACATCCGCGATGGCCGCATATGTCCGCAATGAATCGAGTCGGAATTGGGACGGGCAAAACGGGCGACAGACTACTGGGCGCGCGTTTGGTGGCGCTAACCATAGCAACAGGTCTGTCGCCGTTTTGCCTCGCGCAGCAGCCGAAGACCCTCACCATACAGGAGCTGCTGGCCCGCGTGCTCGCCCGGCGCGACGCCACCGATTTCAGGGCGAGCGGTCGGCTGGTCCGCGTGTCCGCCTCGGGCGAACGCAGCTCGTATCAGATTTTGATGAGAGCGCGCGCGTTCGGCGACGTGCTGAAGATCCTCTGCGAGGTGACCGACCCGCCGCCGGCGCGTGTGCGCCTGTTGTTGGAGAGCCGCCGAACCGGCCGCTCCACCGTCCGTCTGGGCCATAGCGGAGACCGGGCTCCGAGGGAATTGCCTTGGGAGAGCCAGGGCGATGCGGTTCTCGACACAGACTTCTCGTATGAGGATCTGATGGAGAGTCAGTTCCTCTGGCGCAGCCAGACCCTCGCCGGCGAGACGAAGTACGGGGCTCGAACCTGCTATCTGGTGCGGAGCGAGCCGGGACCGGCGGACCGGTCGCACTACTCGGCGGTAACCTCGTGGCTGGACAAGGATGTCTATTATCCAGTGCACGTGGAGAAGGCGGTCAAAGGCTCGGGTGACGTGAAGGAGTTCATCTATTACGGTTTGCGTGAGTCAAAGGGGATATGGTCGGCCAGCCAGATTGAGTGCAGGATGCGGGGCAGGGGGGGATCGACGCTGTTGATCGTCAGCCGCGGTTCCGAGAAGGCCCATGTGGCCGCCAGCGACTTCGATCCCGCTCTGCTGACCCGGTGAACATGGCGCTCATTGCCTGGATTGCCGTGGTGCTCGCCGCGTTGATCGTGGCGGGCGTGGTGTATCAGCGGCGGGGTCTGCGGCGCGATGCGCGGCTGTGGCCGCCTCCCGGCCGCATGGTGACGATCGGCGACGGCCGGAGGATTCATCTTTATGCGCTGGGCGCCGGTATACCCGCGGTGGTGTTCGAAGCCGGCATCTCGGCAACCAGTTTGAACTGGCGCAGCGTGCAACAGACCATCGCCGGGCTGACTCGCGTGGTGGCGTACGATCGCGGCGGACTGGGCTGGAGCGATCCCGGCGGCACGCGGCGCACGGCATCCAATATCGTGATGGAGTTGCGCACGGCGCTGCGGGCGGCCGGCGTGGAACCGCCGTACGTGCTGGTGGGACATTCCTTCGGCGGCCTGGTGGTGCGCCGCTTCGCGTCGCTGTATCCGGCGGAAGTGGCCGGGCTGGTGCTGCTGGACGCGCTGCAGCCCGAGGAGTGGTCGCCCATGTCGGACCGGCACCGGCGCATGCAAGCGATTGGCATACGGCTGGCGCGGCGGGGAGCATTCCTGGCGCGCGTCGGGCTGGTGCGCGTGGCCGTGAGCTTGTTCCTGGCCGGATCGAGACGGCTGCCGCGGGCCATCGGCAGATGCACGAGCGGTCACGGCGCCACCGTCATCAACCGGCTCGCGGGCGAAGTGGGCAAGATGCCGCGCGAGGTGTGGCCCATGGTGGCGGCGCACTGGTGCAACCCCGGGTCTTTTCTGGGCATGGCCGCGCACTTCGAAGCTCTGCCAGCGAGCGCGGACGAAATGCGCGAAGCGGCCCTGTCAAACGGAATACCGGTTACGGTGCTGACGGCCGGGAAAAACCCGCCGGTCCCCGAGGAAGCGATTCGCGCCATCGCGCACAACGCCCGCCATGTGGTGGCGAGGGAAAGCGGGCACTGGATTCATCTGGATCAGCCGGACCTGGTTGTAGAAGCGGTCGTCGAAATGGTGGAAGGGGCGCGGCGGCGTTCTCACTGATCCGGCCAGACGGCAAACTCGTTTCCGCTCGGATCGGTGAAGTGGAAGCGGCGCCCGCCTGGGAACGGCCGCACAACTGTGTCGCTCTTGGCGAACCCTCCAGTCTGGCGGCCGTCTTCAAAGGTGGTGTAGTCGGGTCCATAGAACGCCTTCGTCGCGGCGATTTCGCAAGCGGCGAATTCGATGTAATCCACCCGGCCGTCGTTCTGTTTTGTCTCCATGGGCCGAGTATGCCGCAGCGCTCCTGACAGGGTCGTGTCAGCAGTGTTTACCATGGAAGTACATGGCCCGAATTCAGCGAGCGCTGCTCAGCGTGACCGACAAGACCGGCGTGGTCGAATTTGCGTGTTCCCTGCATCAGCTCGGCGTGGAGCTGATCTCGACGGGCGGTACGGCCCGCGCCATCCGGCACGCGGGCGTTCCGGTGCGCGACGTGGCGGAGGTAACCGGTTTCCCGGAGATGCTGGACGGGCGGGTGAAGACCATTCATCCGCGCGTGGCCGGCGGGGTGCTCGCGGTGCGCGGGAAGCCCGAGCATCTGGCGGCGCTGAGGGAGCACGAGATCCCGCTCATCGACATGGTGGTGGTGAACCTCTACCAGTTCGAAAAGGTGGCGGCGAAGGCTGGCGCGGGCTTCGAGGAACTGATCGAGAATATCGACATCGGCGGTCCTACCATGATTCGCGCGGCGGCCAAGAACTGGAAGGACGTGGCGGTGGTGACATCGCCGTCGGATTATGACGCGATTCTGAAGGAGCTGATCGACCGCGATGGTGAGTTGAGCGAGCCGACGCTGTGGGGGCTGATGCAGAAGGCGTTCGCTACGACGGCCGCGTATGACCGCGCCATCAGCAATCGGCTGGCCCACGTCACGGTGGCCCAGGACGGCGCGGTGAAGGACGGCGTGGCCGATGCCGAGGCCCTGCCCGCCGTGCTCGACATCCGTGCCCCGCGCGAGCTCAGCCTGCGTTACGGCGAGAATCCGCACCAGGCGGCGGCGCTTTATTCGAACCGGCGCGGAGGGATCGCGGCGGCCGAACAGCTTCAGGGCAAGGAGCTCTCCTACAACAACCTTGTCGATCTGGATGCAGCATGGCAGCTCATTCAGGAATTCGACGAGCCCGCGTCGGCCATCATCAAGCACACCAATCCGTGTGGCTGCGCGGAGGCCGCGACGCTGGTGGACAGCTATCGCAAGGCGTATGAGGCGGACCCGATCTCGGCGTATGGCGGCGTGCTGGCCTTCAACCGGACGGTGGACGAGGAGACCGCGCGGGAGATCACGAAGACGTTCGTCGAAGCGATCGCCGCGCCCGATTACAGCGCCGAGGCGCTGACGCTGTTCGCGGCAAAGCGCAACCTGCGCGTGCTGAAGGTGCTGGTGACGGCGCCGGGCGAAGCGGTGGTGAAGTCGATTACCGGCGGGTTTTTGGTGCAGACCGCCGATACGCACAAGCTGGATCGCGCCCAGGCGCAGGTGAAGACGAAGCGCCCGCCGAGCGAGGAAGAATGGCGCGCGCTGGAATTCGCGTGGAAGGTGGTGAAGCACGTGAAATCGAACGCCATTGTCTACGCGCGCGCCGGGCAGACGGTCAGCGCCGGGGCCGGCCAGATGAGCCGCGTCGATTCCGTGAGGGTGGGGGCGATGAAGGCGGTGCTGCCGCTGGCGGGCACGGTGCTGGCGTCCGATGCGTTCTTCCCCTTCCCGGACGGCGTGGAGGAGGCCGCGAAGCACGGCATCACCGCGGTGATTCAGCCGGGCGGGTCAGTGCGGGACGACGAGGTGATCGCCGCCGCCGACCGGCTGGGCCTGGCGATGGTGTTCACGGGCGTGCGGCACTTCCGGCACTGAACGGCGTCCCGTGTTGAAACGAGGAGGGAGCTCGGCGTCCGACGTTTATCACGTTCCTTGCCTTCCTGACAGAGTTGAGTGATATCTGTTTTAACCCCAAACACGACAGGTAGCCGCTGTGAGCCCGGCTGCGCTGTAGTTCCGTCCATGCCTGGGGATTGTATAGCACATGCAGCCTCGCTTCCACCGGCGTCACCGGCCCTGCCCGTGCGCCTGACCGCCCGCAGCCGGGCTCTGGCAACGCGCGCTGAGGTTCACCGACGTTCAGATGTAGCCACGTCTGCGGCCCGCCCTGCGGTTCGCGCGATGGGGCTTTGCCATATACTGGCCGTAACAACACAATTGTGCGACCTTCGACAGAACTTTTCCTCACCCGGAGCGTGGCCATTCTGGCGCTGGTGGTGGGATTGGCGGCAATTGCCGTGTCTTTTCGTGCGATGGCGGAGAGCGTTGTCGCTGGCCTGATCTTCGTTGCATTCGGACTCGCGTGCCTGCTAATGGCGAAGTACTATTGGAAGCAGACTGCGGAGTCCTTGCATCCGGCTGACGACGGCCCGCTCTGGTTTAGCGGCGCATTGGTCGCACATCGCCATGGCTTGGGAAAGGCCGCCCAGGTTGGCTGTGTCCTGACTCTTGTTTGTCTCGCGGCCTTCTGTTTCGGGAAAGACCGGCCCATGCGTGTCGCGTTCTGGCCCCTTTCGCTCGGCTCCTTCGTTCTTTTCCAAATTGCCCGAAATTCCGCAAGCCGCAGTCCCGCGAGCGAGCAGGATTGGATGCGGGTGCCGGCGACAATCCGCATTGTCCTGCAATGGTCGAAGACATTGCTGCTCGGCTTGTTCCTCCTAGCGGCACTGCTCAAGGTCTGGAGCCTGAAATCGGGGGAGCACAGCGAAGCTTATCGGTTGGCGGCGTGGATTGCTGTTGGCACCGACATCGCGCTTCTGTTCGCTCTGGAGGGTTTGTTCTTTCGCTACGGAGAATTGCGAGCGGTCGCGGAGGCACGGCGACACCGCGACTAATGGGAGGGGGCCCTCACCGCCCCCGCAGCACTCGCTCCACCGCCGGGCGGCAGCGCTCGCAGAATGTCGCCGTACGGATGTCCAGCCGCTCCACGCTGTTCGTCGACGCCATCACGCAGGTCCAGTCGTCGCAGTGGCGCAGGCCGAAGGTGTGGCCCAGCTCATGCACCGCCTCCTTGGTCAGCCGGTCCAGCAGCAGTTCGTGATCGGCCGGCAGACCGTACACCTCCTCCCTCAGCCGGTGCGTGGACACCACCGCGCACAGCCCGCTCACCTGGGCCTCGCCGAACACAAAGCTCAACACCGGCACGTACAGGTCGTGCGCGGTAACGCCGAGGATGCGGAAGCCGGTGGCGTATTCGCGCGTCAGCCGCTCCAGCAGCCGTGTGGAGTGATATTGGTTGCGGCCGCTGTCCCAGGCGAACGCGGCGTCGAGGCCCTCCTCGGCCACGGCGCAACGCACGCCCAGCACGCGGGTGAGCGCGGCGGCCAGGCCGTCCAGGGGCACCACGTCGGCCGCCCGGCCCACCGGCACGATCAGCAATAAACCCGCGGGAGTCACGCGGAATCGGGTTCGACGGTACCGCGGTACCGTTTCAGTTTGTGGTACAAAGTGGTGCGGTCGATCCCCAGCACCCGCGCCGCGCGGGAGAGATTCCCATCGCACTCGGCCACCACTTTCTCGATGTGCGACCGCTCCACCTCTTCCAGAGTGCGCCCGCCACTGCCCAGGGCCTCCGCGCGCACGCCGAGGGCGAAATGCGCCGGACCGATCTCGCCGTCGCGGCCCACCACCAGCGCGCGCTCCACGGCGTTCTCCAGCTCGCGCACGTTGCCCGGCCAGTCGTGCGCCATCAGCGCGTCGATGGCCGGGGGGCTGATGCGCGGGGGCTCGCGGTTGGTGGATGCGCAGAAGCGCCGCAGGAAATAGTCGGCCAGCAGGGGGATGTCTTCGCGCCGCTCCCGCAGCGGCGGAATATTGATGGCGAACACGTTCAGCCGATAGTACAAATCCGGCCGGAATGTTCCCGCCTTCACCAGCTCCTCGATGCCGCGGTTGGTGGCGGCGATGCAGCGGAAATCCACCTTCACCGGCTGCGTGCCGCCTACGCGCACGATCTCCTTCTCCTGCAGAACCCGCAGCAGATCCGATTGCGTGCGCAGGCTGATGTCGCTGATCTCGTCCAGGAAGACGGTGCCGCCGTCGGCCACCTCGAACTTGCCCTTGCGGCGGAACTGCGCGCCGGTGAAGGCGCCGCGCTCGTGTCCGAACAGCTCGCTTTCGAGCAGCGTCTCGGTGAGCGCGCCGCAGTGGATCACCACCATGGGCATGTTGCGGCGCGGGCTGTTGGAGTGAATCGCGCGGGCCACCACTTCCTTGCCCGTTCCGCTCTCGCCGGTGATGAGCACGGTGGCGTCGGCGGGCGCCACCATCTCCACCAGCTCGGCCACGCGCTTCATGGCCGGACTGCGGCCGATCAGCTCCGTCTTCGGGAAGATCTCCTGCATGTTCTCCCGCAGGCGGGCCACCTCGCGGCGAGCGCCGCGATGCTCCAACGCCTTGGTCACCAGGTGGATCAGCTCGTCCGGATCGATGGGCTTGACGATGTAATCCCACGCGCCCTTCTTGAGCCCTTGCACCGCTGTCTCCACGGTGGCGTATCCGGTCATGATGATGATCATCAGCTCGGGGTCGGCCTGGCGCAGGCGTTCCTGCAGTTCCATGCCGTCCATGCCGGGCATGCGAATGTCGATCAGCGCCAGATCCATGTCGCCGGGGACCAGACGCTCCAGCGCTTCGCGCCCGCTGGCGGCGGCTCTGGTCTCGAAGCCCTCATCGGCGAACAGGCGGTCGAGGGAATCGCGGACCACCATCTCGTCGTCCACGATGAGGATTCTGCCTTTCATAGCGATGCTCCTGCCGTCTGCGGAAGAGTTTCCGCCGGCCGGGCGGAGTCCGTGGGAAGGCTCACCACAAATTCCGCTCCCGCGCCTTCCGCGGATTCGGCAAGGATAGCCCCGCCGTGCTGCTCCACAATGCTGCGCGCCACCGCCAGGCCAAGGCCGGTGCGGTGTACGTCGGGTTTGGTGGTGAAAAAGGGTTCGAAAACCTGCGGCAGAACGCTGCCCGGGATGCCCGGACCGTTGTCGCGTACGCGAATCTCCACCATGCGCGCGGCGCGGTTGTGGCGCGTGAATACGTCGATACGCCCGCCGTTTTCCAGCGCTTCGGCGGCGTTGACCATGAGACCCAGCACCACCTGCTGAATCTGGTTGGCGTCGCAGGGGACGGCGGGAAGATCGGGCGCCAGATCCAGCTCCAGCGCGGTCCCACTCAGCTCCAGGCGGTGCCGGACCAAGCTCACGGCGCGGCCAATAATCTCGTTGATGTCCGCCGGCTCGATGGAGCGCGGAGACTGGCGAGCGAACATCAACAGGTTGCGCATCAGCTCGCCGCAGCGCCTGCTCTCGTGCTCGATGATCTGCAGTTGTTCCACCATGCGCGCCTTGTTGGCCGGTGGCGGAAGCACGCGTTCCACGTCCTTGCGGGTGAGCCGCGCGTAGGTAAGAATCCCGAACAGCGGGTTATTGACCTCGTGCGCGACGGTGGCGGCCAGGCGGCCCAGCGAGGCCAGCCGTTCGCTGGTGGCCATGAACTTGTGCGCCCGCTCCAACTCGCCGGCTTTCTGTTCCACCCTCTGCTCCAGAGTGCGCGTCCACGCGGTCACTTCCTCGTTCGCCCGGGCCAGCGCGGCGGCCATGCGATTGAACGCCCCGGCCACCTCGCCCAGCTCGTCGTCCGAGTGCACGGTGACCCTCTGGTCCAGCTTGCCGCTGGCAATACGCCGCATGCCTTCCACCAGCTCGCTCAGGGGACTGGACACCAGCCGCCACACAAACACCATGCTGATGCCGCAGACCAGCGCCAGCGCCAGGGCCGTGGCTTCGGTGAGCTGCGCCAGATGCTGGGCCACGCGCGCGTCCACGCGGGCGAGGGAAAGGTGCGTGTCGATGACCCCGAGCACGCGCTGGTCCGGCCGATGGAAATGACAATCAGCGTTCCAGCAGGAGGGCTCGTTGTCGATGGGACGAATCACCCCCAGCACGCGTTCGCCGCCCGCCTGGAAAATGCGCGAGCGTTCCCGGCCTTCGATGTGCGTCAGCGGCTTGCCCTGCTGGTGGCAGGCGTAGCAGGCCTCCGCGGCCTTGTCCACCACCCGGCCGGACTCGCTCGCGTCGGTGGAGAGACTGATACGGCCCTCGTTGTTGAAGATGCGAATGCGCTGGATGCCAGCCTCGCTGCCGATCTCGCGGATGGTCTGAAACAGCGCTTCGCGGTCGTTGTGCAGCATCTGATAGCGGGTGCTGCGCTGGATGATATCGCCGATGCGGTCGGCGCTGTCGAGCGCGGTTTCTTCGAGGTGGCGTCTTTGCAGACGTAGATTGAGGTAGCCGAAGCCGGTGAAAATCACCGCCGCTCCGGCCACCAGGCTGAGCGTGAGTTTTCGTGCCAGGCTCAGATGCATAGGTAAAGGGAATAAAGGGAGTCAGGGGAGTAAAGGGAATAGAGGGAATGCGTTGGTTGGGGGCCACTCCCTTCGTTCCGTTCACTTATCACTCCACTTACTCCACTTACTCCATTTACTCCTTTTACTCCTTTTAATTCTCTTTATTCCCTCTCTTCAAACACCGGCAGGTTCAGGACCGCCCACCGAAACACCGCGAACCCGAGGGCGCAGATGGCGAGGGTTATCGCCACCTCCGTCCAGCGTGGCACATAGTGCACGCCGGAAGCGGCCTCCATCCCGGTGATGCTGACGTTGAGCCGGTTGGCGATGAATCCGAACAACACCAGCAGCGCCATGAAGTACAGCGATGTGGGGTTATCGCGCACCCTCCTGCTGAACAGTAGCACGGTGGGGATGGCCATAAGCGCGCATTCGAGGCCGAACAACCAGGTCTCGGTGCGGTTCTCCAGCAGCAGCCGCAGCGCGTCGCGATGCAGCAGGTCAAGAAAACGGATGGTCAGGAAGACGGCCATCAGAACCGCCAGCAGCCGGGCCATGCCGTTCAGCAGCGGCATCTCCAGTTGGCGCCCGAACGAACGGCTGCTGTGCCACGATTCGAAAATGGTCATGGCCAGACCGGCGCACACCGCCGAGACGAAGAACATCACCGGCAGCATGGGCGAATACCACAGCGGATAGAGTTTGTTCGGCACAATCAGGAACAGGCTGCCCAGCGACGACTGGTGCAGCGTGGAGAGGATTACGCCGCCAATCACCAGCGGCACGGAAATCGCGCTCAGCCACGCCAGCGTGCGCTTCCACTGGAGGCGTTCCAGCACCGCCGGAACGAACTCCAGCGTCAGAACCATGGAGTACAACATCACGCACCAGGCCACCTCGAACATCACCGAGCGCGGATTCCACATGACGAGCGGGTGCCAGATGTTCCACGGACGGCCCAGATCGAACAGCAGCGCGACCACCACCAGGATGTAGCCGAGAAACGCCGTGAGCACCGCCGGCCGCACGATGGGCTTGTAGCGCTCGAGGTTGCAGATGTGCACCGCCGCCACCAGGGTGAATCCGCCAGCCGCCAGACCCACGCCGCATAGCACGTCGAAGCCAATCCAGATGCCCCACGGGAACCGGTCGCTCAGGTTGGTGACGCCGCCCAGCCCGCTGGTGATGCGCACGTACGTGGCGTAAGCGCCCGCCAGCATGAGCGCGGCGAAGACGACCCGCCAAAAGTACCAGGCGACCGTGCGCGCCAGCTTCGTTTGCGGCAGCGTGACAATCTGTGGCAGCTTACCGGCCAGCCGCTCGGCCGTACTCATGACCGCGGCTCCTGCCGCCGGGGAGAGCCTTCGGCGCGCGCAACTTCCTCGCGCCGGTGCGTGATCCACCACACGCCCCCCAGCAGCACCGAGCCCACCGAGACCACGTCGGGCACATGGGAAAGCGGGGCCCACGTCAGTCCGGGCAGCGGCTGGCTGGGGAGATCCGTCCGCAGACCAAGCTGCTCGAAGGGAACCGCGGCGATGGTCAGCACCGAGGCGCCACCAGCCTCCCGCAGACCGTAGATGCGCGGATAGTAATCGGCGGGCTTTTCGGCGATGCGCCGCCGCGCCTCGGCAATCAGCGCATCGCGGTCGCCGCAGCAGGTGGCTCCGGTGGGGCAGGCTTCGGCGCAGGCGGTAGGCTTGCCGGCCATCTGCCGGTCGCGGCACATGTCGCACTTGCGCACGCGCGGCACGCGGTTGCTCCACTCGTACACGGGGACCTGGAACGGGCAGGCGGTCATGCAGTAGCGGCAGCCCATGCACTTGCTGGCGTCGTAGACCACCGGGCCCAGGGCGGTCTTCTCCAGCGCGCCCACCGGGCAGACGGAAACGCAGGTCGGCTCGGCGCAGTGCATGCACAGGCGGCGGCTATACCGCCCGTCGTGCGTGGTGATGGTGGTGAGCTTGTGGGCCGACAGCCGCTCTTCGGAGCCAACTGTCTCATTCCATGGCAGATTCCAGCGCAGGGCGCACGATTGCTCGCACGCCCGGCAGCCGATGCACATGGTGCTGTCGTAGAGGATTGCTCTGCTCACGGGTTCCTGCTCTTAACCAGCAATTCACTCGCCGACTGTAGTCAGCGCGTCAGGAAGAACTCCCGGGTGAGCCTGCTCCAGGACTCCTGCGGCAGCCCGGCGCACAGATCGTCCAGGGGCTGGCCGCCGTCCGCCGCCGTGGCCCCGGCAAGCTGGGGCTGGTGGGCATAGAGGGCCTCCACCGCCTGGCGCATCCACAACGAGACCATTCCTTTCGGGATGAGATTGCGCGCGATGTTGTCCGGGTCGTGTACTTCCATCGTCATCAACCACCCGGAGCCGTACGGATCATGACGGAGGAGTGAGGGGTCGCGAAGGACTTCGTCGTTTATTTGCAGCACTTCGCCCTCTACCGGCGCGGCCATTTCGGTCCTCTCGCCGTTGCGCGTAAACGACCACGCCTTCTGTCCCTGGCGCAGCCACTGGCCCGGGCGGGGCAGCTCGATTGACTCGATGCGGCCGGCCAGGCGCGCGGCAAAGTCGTCCACGCCGACGCGCTCCACGCCTTTGCGCTCGGTCAGGCACCACGCATGTCCAGGGTGGTAGCGCATCCGATCCGGGACCGCAAAGCCGTCTACCCAACTGACGTGGGGCTCCATGACGGGGGCGCGAGCGGGTTCTGTCGCGGCTTCTCGGGCGGGGTTGTGGGGTTTTTCAACCACCCTGCGAGGGAATTTGCCCCTGTTGAGGGCATAATCAATGATGGCGAAGGCCAGGAAGGTGAGCAGAACCAGTATGACTGTCATGACATTATCCTCACTTCCAGTGAGGGCACACGTCAGGCCATCGTTAAAGCACCTGTTTTCAATCAGATGCGATTATAGTCTGTGTTGCGGAATCCCGCAGGAGAGGGGGTGGCCGGTGGTAAGCCTAATGGATTCAATGGCTTGGCTCAGATGTTGCGAATCTCAGCAGGTGTGGCGAATCGCATCCACTGAACCGGCAATTGGGAAATGAGGTGAACGTCACCGAATTCCCGAATTCGCATTGCGGATCATCAGGTCGTTGGTGAACAGGATGCCCGTCTGAACTTTCTTGCCGGGTTCGGCGGGTTTCTGCGTCCGGACCCAGGCTACGTCAATGAAGGACACTTCCCGGTTATCCGACCACGCCTCGGTAGAGACGAGGCATTTTGGCCTGCACTGGGAAGCCGCGAGAAGCAGCACCATGGCGACCGTGAAGTGGCGTTGTGGGCACAGAGTGTCTCCCCGGCCCGCGGGACGTCAGGACCTGGACAAACCTATCACAAATGACGGCTGGGTAGTCCGCTTCGCGCATCGCGATTTTGGCGGCCTCGGAAAGATCCGCGTTAATCTGCGTTTATCGGTGGCTATTTATTGTTATTGGTCACCGATAAACGCCGATTAACGCGGAGTGCCCGCATTTTCCGGCCACGGCGCCGAGGTTGGCCCGAGCTGCATCATCCGCAAACGTGCGCGTTTCATACGCAACGTTCCGTTGTGGCAAACTGGGGTAGTCTAGATGTTGCTGCGGTTATTTCTCCTGGCTGGATTCTTCGTAGCGGGCGCTTGCGCCGAATGGCACGACACGGGTCCGTGGGGCGGCGCCGCCGAAGTGGTTCGGCTGTCGCCACAGAATCCCGACGTGGCCATCGTGGCCACGCGCAACGGCCTGCTGTACCTTTCCGAGAATGGCGGCGCGCTGTGGACGCCTCTGGCTTTCCCGGGCGAGCTGTCGGGCATTCTGCACGTATTCGAAACAGACCCGCGCGGCGCCTGGTATGCCGGCATGGAAGGCGAGAATGCGTGGAACTCCGGGCTCTACAAGACCGCCGACGCCGGCCGCTCCTGGACGCTGCTGGCCGGCCTGAAAGGGAAGGCCATCTGGTCGCTGGCGATCTGGCCCGCGAATCCCGACGTGATGGCCGCGGGCGCCGGTGACGGCGTGTACCTGAGCCGGGACGCGGGCGAATCGTGGTCGCGCATCTCGCCGCAGAGCAACGCCGAGCTGCAAACGGTGGTGTCGCTGGCCTTTCATCCCACCAACAGCGACGTCCTGTACGCTGGCACCACGCACCTGCCCTGGCGTACCACCGATGGCGGGGCCACCTGGGAGTCTATCCACGAAGGGATGCACGACGATTCCGACGTCTTCAGCATCCGCGTCGACACGCGCAATCCGGACCGGGTGTTTGCCAGCGCCTGCAGCGGCGTGTATAAGAGCACCAACGGCGGCGTTCTCTGGACGCGGCTGCCAACTCCGCTGGGGGCCTTTCGTACCTGGCTGGTTGCGCTCGACCCGCGGCACGCCGGCGTCCTGTTCGCGGGGACCAGCGCGGGACTGGTGCGGTCCAGCGACGATGGTTCCACGTGGGCCCGAGTTTCGGCGCACGCCGTGAAATCCATTGCCTTCGATCCGCTTCACGATGGCCGCATCCTGTTCGCCTCCGCCAGCGGTGGAGTGCTGCTGAGCACGGACGGGGGCCGCACCGTCCGCGACTCGGAGCTGGGATTCAGCAACCGCAGCTTCACCGCTCTGGCCGGCGCGGGCGAGGTCCTCTATGCCGCCAGCGTCTATGAGCCGGGCACGGGCGGGTTATGGCGCAGCGACGATCAGGGGCTCACGTGGCGGCCGGTGGCAGGTCAGGGAATCCGCGGGAATATCCTGCTTCTGGCGGTTTCGCCGAGCCACTCAGACACGGTGTTCGCGGCCGGGTACCGCAGCCTTTGGAAATCTTCGGACGGGGGCCGGAAGTGGGTGGAGATCCCCGGGCCCCGCGGGGCCGGCCGGATCACCGCACTGCTGGCTGTTCCCTCCGGCGCGCTGCTGGCGGGGACCGACAGCGGCCTGTACCGGGCATCGGGGCGTGGGATGACGAGCGGGATCTGGAAGCCGGTGCTGCTGGCCGGCGGCGCCAGCCGGGTGGAGTTTCTGCAGCGCTCCGGGGCGAAGGCCATCGCCGTGGTCACCTCCGCGGGGGCTTTTGTCGGCGAGGACACGGAAGAGGGTTGGAGAGCCTGCGGGCGACTGCCCGAGAGGGCCGCGTGGTATGGGCTGGCGGTGGATCCCGCCGCGGACGGCGCCGCCCTGGCGGCCACTTCCCGGGGGCTTTTTCGTTCCACGGACCGCTGTGCGTCCTGGACGCCGGTGCGCGCGGGTCTGGACGGAGGAACTGTAAGCTATGTTCTATTCCACCCCACCGAACCCGGAGTCGCCTTCGCTTCGCAATACGGCGAACTTGTCCATTCCACCGATAGCGGTGTACACTGGCAACTTGTTGACGTTGGAGGACGTCATCGATTCTGGCCGTCGGCGCTTTTGATTCTTCCCGCGGCGCCGGAGCGTTTGTTTGCGCTCCTTCCCCGCCGCGGGGTTCGGTCGTGTGGCATCGGCCCGGACGTGGCTTCGGCGCACGGTCCGAGCGGCCGATAGCCGCGGCGTGGCAATTCTTTTCAGGAGGACAGGAACGCTCAATGCAGATCAGACCGCATTTCCCGTTGTTCGGAACAAGGAGCAGCCTGCTGGTTCTTATAGCGGCGCTCGCTGTGGCAGTCCCCGCGATGCCGCAGAGTCAGACATCCAGCAACTCATCCGGTTCGGACAGCTACCCGACTCTGGAGATTGGCGTAGCCGGGGGTGGCCAGCTCTTCCACAACAACTGGGCCGCAAAGTTCGACTCATCCCCGCTGGTGGCCATTCGGTTGGACGAGTATATTGCGGACCACTTCGGTTTGGAGGAGAGCTTGACGGCCGGCTTCAATCAGTTACAGTTGACGCCATACGACGAGACCTCCCCTGCGGCATTCAGCGAACGCAACTACCAGTTGGCCGTCAACCCGATGTTCTATTTGACGAAGCCCCAATCCAGGGTGCGGCCGTTCGCTACCGTGGGTCCCGACTATGTCTGGTACTTCCCCAGCGGGCCCGCGCCGTTCGAGGAGAAGAACAGCCCCGGGCTGATTTTTGGCGCCGGTATCAAGATCAGGTTGGCGGAGAGTGTCGCTCTCCGGCTGGATGCCCGCGGACTGTGGACGCGAACGCCGCACTTCAACCTGCCGGACTACGGCGTCAATCCAGGCGACCTGTACATTCCGCGTGGCATCGGGGGCCAGACGGCGCTTCAGCTAACGGCCGGTTTCGATTTCGGATTCCGCCGCCATGTGGAGGCCGCTCCGCCGCCGCCCGCTCCGCCTCCGCCACCGCCGCCAATCAACATTCAGGTTGGCTCGATCTCGGGCGCGCACGACGTCTGCCCGGGCGAGGATGAGCGCCTGCAGGTTTCCGCCAGCGGCTGGCCAGCCGATAAGACGCCCACCTATCAGTGGCTGGTGGATGGCCAACCGGTGGAGGGCGCCAACGGTACCAGCTTCAGCCTGCCCACGGCGGGCAATTCCGGAACGAAGTCCGTCGCGGTGCGGGTGACCGCCGGCGACGCGTCGAAGACCTCCGACCCGGTGACGGTGCGGATCAAGGATTATCACGCTCCCACGGTGAAGTTCAGCGTTTCGCCGTCCACCATTCCGGCGGGCAGCAAGGCGCAACTATCGGCCACTGCAAGCGGCTCCGAGTGCGGCGGTTCCACCAGCCTGCGCTACGCGGCCAGCGAGGGAACCATCAGCGGTGACACCTTCGATTCCAGCGGCGTGCAGTTCGACATGAGCAACCGCTCGAAAGCGCAGGAGAAGGTGGTTCACCTGACCGCCACCGCCACCGACCAGAAAGGCGGAACGGGCAGCGCCACCGCCGATCTGACAGTAACGTTGAACCCCGAGGCGCGGCGTCTGGACGACATCGTATATCCGGCCGGCAGCGCCCGCGTGAACAATTGCGGCAAGCGCCTGCTGCTGGAAGAGCTGACGCCCATGCTGCGGGACGATCCCAATGCCACGGTGATCCTGATTGGCCACCGCGACACCAGTGAAAAGGGCAAGGCCGCAGCCAAACTGGATGAGGTTCGCGTGCTCAACGCCGCCGCCGTGCTGAGCGCCGGAACGGGCATCTGCCCGCAACTGGAGCTGAGCCGCGTGAAGGTGAACTGGGTGGGCACGGACCAGAGCTCCACTCCGCGCCCGTCGCTGTGCGGCGAATCGACCAACGTCAAGGAGAAGAGCGGCCAGGCCGTGAAAGCCTCCGACAAGCGGGCGCAGTTCCGCCGGGTGGAGGTGTGGTTCGTACCCTCCGGCGCGGATCTGCCGGCCGGCGTCACCGGGCTGAAGGACGCTCCGGCGGCCGACATCAAAGCCAAGGGCTGTCCGAAGTAGAGGGGCTGTCCGGCGTGGGGCAGGCGTGACTGCCTGCCCCCTTCCGTTCACTCCATGGACATGCGGCGGCAGATGGAATGAGGAGGCCGATTACTCCCGGGATAGCGTAAGCTTCCCAGTGACGCACTCGATAAGGTGCAGGAAGGAGACCGGCCCCGTGAAGAAGAATAGCATCACCGCAAGGCAGGTTACAGCC
>Ga0326728_10006260_pt1 | contig 32245 bp, 28 predicted proteins | sample MB3enrmetagenome_FD_207602 | JGI IMG/M metagenome (GOLD analysis project Ga0326728, IMG submission 207602) | Lab enriched peat soil microbial communities from McLean, Ithaca, NY, United States - MB31MN | ecosystem: Environmental > Terrestrial > Soil > Wetlands > Peat | place: USA: New York... | reverse complement strand
AACCGGGATGTTTACAACCGCTACCCGATGGGCGGGTAAACGGGTGGGGGGCGGGGGTGGTGGTGGCGGAGGCCACAAGTAAGGCTTCACCGCACATTCTTTTCAAAGAAATCCGTCAGCGTTTCGTAGAGGTGTTTCCTCAGGGGGCCGGTCACGCCGTGTCCCTTTTGCGAGTAGAGCATCAGTTCGAAGGGCTTGCCGGCACGCTCTAGCGCATCCATCATCTGCACAGTGTTCTGGAAGTGCACGTTGTCGTCTTCGAGGTTGTGCACGAGCAATAGCTTGCCACTGAGATCGGCCGCTTTGGTGAGGGCTGACGCACTTTCGTAAGCGGCGGCATTTTCCGCGGGCAATCCCATGTAACGTTCGGTGTAGATGGTGTCATAGTTGCGCCAGTGCGTGACCGGTGCGCCCGCAATACCCGCGCGGAACAGGCCGGGAGCGTGGGTGAGCGTGTAAAGCGTCATGTAGCCGCCGTAACTCCAACCGTAAATTCCCATGTGCGCAGTATCGATGAAGCCGAGGGACGCGAGGTATTGGATGCCTTGCTTCTGATCCTCCAGCTCGTGCTCACCCATGTTGCGGAAGATGACGGATTCCCAGCGGTGGCCGCGACCCAGTGAGCCGCGGCCGTCGAGTTGCCAAACAACGAATCCGCGGTGGGCCAGAACCTGATCCCATCCCAACCCCGGCCAAGCATCGTGCACGATTTGCACTCCGGGGCCGCCGTAGACAACGACAATTGCGGGGTACTTCTTGCCGGGCGCGAAGTTGGCGGGCTTGATGAGGCGCGCGTAGAGCAACGCGCCATCGGCTGCTTTTACTTTGTGGATTTCAGTGGGCAGGATGTCGTACTCGTCGGGCTCGGTGCGATCGGCCTCGCGGAAGACAGCGATCTGAGTGCCATCTGCGCGATGAACGGTGCGGCGGGGCGGGGAAGTGAGGCTCGAAGCAGTATCGAGATAGTAGTGGCAGTCGGGGCTCAAGGAGATGGCGTGCGTGCCGGCTTCGGTTGAGATGCGGCGGCGGTGCTTGCCATCGAATTGGACGGCGTAGAGCTGGCGCTCGACGGGGCTCTGTTCGGTGGAGGTGAAATAGATTTCGCCGGCAGCTTCATCCACGCCGGCCACGCTTGTGACCTCCCAATCGCCCTCGGTCAACTGCTGAAGTTGCTTTCCCTCGACGGAATAAAGGTAGAGGTGATGAAACCCATCGCGCTCGCTGCCCCAGAGGAAGCGCTTGCCATCCTTGAGGAATTGCAGATCGTTGTTGACGTTGATCCAGTAGGGGTCTTCCTCGTGTACGACGGTGTGGGCGGAGCCGGTGGCGGTATCGGCGATGAGCAGATCGAGGCGGTTTTGAATGCGGTTGAATTTCTCAGCCGCGACGGCATAGCTATCGGGGAGCCAGACGAGGCGCGCGAAGAGATTGTCACGGGGCTCGCCGAGGTCCATCCAGCGCGTTTCGCCGCCCGTTACCGGGACGATGCCCACGCGCACGTCAGCGTTGGGGTCTCCAGCTTGGGGATAGCGTTCGGGCTCAGCAAGGGCGCGGACGGCTAGCGCATCCACCTGAGGGAAGACGGGCTCACGGTGAATATCGAACTGGAAGTACGCGATGGATTTGGAATCGGGCGACCACCAGTAGGCGGTGCCGATTTCCAGCTCTTCGGGATAGACCCAGTCGAGCTCGCCGTTCAGAAGTGTTTCGGAGCCGTCGTGGGTCAGACGCACGACTTTTCCCGAGGCGATTTCGAGCGAATAGAGATCGTGCTCGCGACGGAAGGAAACAAACCGGCCGTCGGGGGAGAGCTTGGCGTCGCGCTCGGATTCGATGGTGGCGGTGAGCTGGTCCCATTTGCCCGAGTCGACGTGCAGGAGGAATAGGTCACCCTCGGCCGCGATGAGAATTTCCTTGCCGGAATCGGACCAGGAGAAGGTTTGCTCAGTGACGCGGCGGTTCTGCCAATCGAAGGCGTCGGAAGGCGCCGGCTTGACGGCTTTGGCTTCGAGATCGGACAGATTGACTAGCAGCTTGCGCTGGCCGGAGGCGACGTCGTAGGACCAGAGCTCTTTCTCTTCGAGCCAGGCGAAGCGCTTGCCGCCGGGAGCCCACTGGATGGGGGCGAAGCCGGTGACTTTGCGCTCGGCGGTGATGGCGTCGATGGTGACGGGCTTTTTCTGAGCCTGGGCGGGGAACGCGAGGAGGCACGCAATTGTGAAGACAGAGAAGCGGGGCACAGTGCGATTGTATCGGCGTTGTTGGCTGGGCCGCCACTGAAGTATCTGGTCGAGATGCGCTGCGCCCCGGAACTTCCTCTAATCCCTGGTGGCGTCATTCCGGGCCAGACGAAACAAGCAGAAGATCGGCCGGCCCTCCTGATCTGGAATCACACGCGTTCCAGCGAGGTGAAGCTGCGAAGCCGCCAGGAGCTCCCGAATGTGGTTCCACCGGGACTCATCGATTGTGTAGCCATCGCAATGCTTGACATATAGAACGTCTTCGCGAGGCGTGAGATCTTCGTTGATCGGTAGCTGGTCCCACGTTTCAATCTGGAGACCATTGTGAATACCCCAATCCAGAACGGCCAGTGGCAGCCGCTCCGAACGAACGGCCTCCGCCAAGTTTCGTAAGCCATCAGTCCAATACACGCTGAAGCCGTTCACGCGGCCCGCGCGATAATACTGTCCCAGCAGCCAAAGGCCTGACCCAGCGATGAGAACGGATAGCGCAACGAAGGCCGGAAGGTGCCAGCCGCCCAGCCTCTGGCTGAGCGCCGCTCCCGTAGCGGCAACGATGAATTGCGGAGCCGGATAAACCAGAACCGTGTGATGCGGTCCCGCGCCAGCATTACGTAGCAGGAGCATGAATCCAAGGGTGCCGGCGAAGGCGACCCAACTGAATAGGAGAGGCCGCAGGAAAGGCGAGTCTGTGAGAAATGGCAGCCCCAGCAAAGCTAACCCAAGTGCGGTAAGCAGAAGGCTTCCCGGATGGAAGTGCGAGTTACGATACCAGGTGAGCGCTAAGTCCCCGAGCGATGCGCCTTGAAGCGGAATCTTCTCGTCGAAAGTGCTCCTGAACATATAGTGTTCGAACGCGCGGCCGTCCAAGGTGCGCCGCAACATCAGCAGTTTCTCGGATATCGGTGCGCTGGGGAGATCGCCGGAAGCCCGAAAGGTTGCGCCGCGAGATCGGAGGTTGAACTCGATCAAAAGGGGCGGATCCGATACCGAAAGCGATCACCACAAGTAAGATATTCCGAGCAGAAAGAAATCGCCGTACTGTCCCCGGATATATCAGCACAAAGGCGAGCATGGCTCCCGTCATCGGGAAAATGAAATTCGCTTTGTACCAGAGCGAGAGACCTGCCACGAAGAAAGCTGACGCGAAGTAGTTTCGATGCAGCAAATTCAGGAATGCAACCACGCCAAGGAACAGCAGACAAACGGTCATGTCAAAAACATTTATCAGTACAAATACCGCATCTGTGGCAAGAAACAGGACCGCGGCAAGCGCGACACGGGGGCCGCTCACGCGGTGAATCAAGTCGGCAAAAAGTATGAGGGTGACCAGGCTGAGGATACACACCGGTAGCCGAATAGACCATACGCCTGGTGGCCAAAGACGGAAGATGGGGTAGTAGAACCATGATTTGATGGCCCCGAGGTAAGCCATCGACATAACCGGGACAGGCAGACCGCCGATCTGCCATGAATAGAGCGGTGGGTTATTTCGAAGGAACGGCGCAACGAACAGAGCTTCGTCTTCCAGAATTCCCGGCTGCGGCAAAAAGGCGAGTTCGGCCGTAAACAGCAATGCGCAGATAAATAGTAGCCGGAGGCGCACGAGAGATTAGGATCGTACCACAGGCCGCTTGCCCCGACTGCCAGATAGAAGAAACCCGATCTGGTCACGGACACTTCACGGTGCGAGCTGCGGGGCGACGTAGGTATAGAAGACCACGATCAGACCGGTTAGCGAAGCCAGCAGGATGCTGTGGCGCATGGTGAAGCGGAATAGGCGGCCTTCGTCGGAGGCTTTCATGGCGGTGGCGGCGGAGGCGACGGCGATGCTTTGCAGGCTGATCATTTTGCCCATGACGCCGCCGGCGGAATTGGAGGCGGCCATGAGCACGGCGTCCATGTTCAGGCGTCCGGCGGTGACCACTTGCAGGTTGCCGAACAGGGCATTGGCCGCGGTGTCGCTGCCGGTTAGGAACACGCCCAGCCAGCCGAGCAGGGCACTGAAGAATGGGAACATCGCGCCGGTGGCGGCGAACGCAAGTCCCATTGTGATGGTGGCGCCGGAATAATTCATAAGAAACGCGAGTGCAAGCACGGCGACGATGGTGAGCTCAGCGAGCAGCAGTTGTTTCACCGTCTTTAGAAACACGCGAAAGAATTGCGCCACAGGCATTCCGAGCAGGAGGGCGGAACACAACGCCGCAAACAGGCAGGCCGTGCCGGGCGCGGAGAGCCAGTTGAACGTGTAGACGGCCGCGTAGGGCGAGGGCTTGGCGACGACGGGAGGCATGCGCAGTATGGTGTTGTGCAGGCCGGGCCATGAAAAGCTGTATGCGAGGGAGTTGAACTTTACCTGGAGCGGCTTAACGCCCCAGAGCAGGACGAAGATCACGAGTAGCATGTAAGGGCCCCAGGCCATGAGCAGTTCGCGCGTCGAATGGTGCGGCGGCTTCACGTGGGCGGAGCTGTGCTCGTCGAAGTGAAACTCGTCCTTCGGCTGCCAGAGCTTGAATAACAGGACCAGGGAGCCGATGGCGGCGAGCGAGCTGAGGATGTCGGTGATCTGGGGTCCGACGAAATTCGAAATGAGGAATTGCGTGCCACCGAATGCGATGCCGCAGATGAGGGCTGCGGGCAGGACGCCGCGCAGCGCGCTCCAGCGGCCCATCACCAGCACGAGATAAGCGGGGACTATGAGCGAAACCGGCGCACAGATGCGGCCTACGCCGGCGCTGAGGCGATCGAGGGGCAGGTTGGTGATGCCGGCCAGCGTAAGGATGGGCGTGGCGATGGAGCCGAACGCGACGGGGGCGGTATTGGCCAGGAGGCAGATGCCAGCGGCGTAGAAAGGCGAGAAGCCGAGGCCGGTGAGCATGGCGGCTGAGACGGCGACGGGTGTGCCAAATCCAGCGGCGCCTTCGATGAAAGCGCCGAATGCGAAGGCGATCAGCAACGCTTGCAGGCGGCGGTCTTCGGTGAGGCTGCCGACAGAGTCCTTGACGATTTGGAATTTGCCCGTTTCGACGGTGATGTTATAGAGGAGAATGGCGGTGAAGACGACCCAGCCGATGGGAAACAGGCCGAACGCCGCGCCATAGCCGATGGCGCTGGCCAGCTTGCCGGCGTGCATGCCGTATACACCGAGGGCGACGACGGCTGCGGCTCCCAGACCATATAGCGAGGCGAGCCACGCCGGCTTGCGCAGCACTCCCAGCAGGAAGAGAAGGACGAAAACCGGTAAGGCTGCCACGAGCGCCGAGAGCCATAGGCTACCGCCGACGGGTGTGTAGTTGTGCGGCCACATAGGGGACCATTATCCACCGGCACGCAAGCGCAGCACAGAATCCGTGACGGTTTTGCGGATTGCCTCCATTTCTTCAGGAGTCTTGTACGGCTGGCGCGGCCAGAAAAAACCATGGAGGCCATCCTTTTTGCGGCGGGGCACGATGTGCACGTGCAGATGCGGCACGCTTTGGCTGACGCGGTTGTTGATGGCCACGAAGGTGCCATCGGCTGCCAGCGCGGCCTCGACGGCGCGAGCCAGCAATTGGGTAGCTGAGAAGAACGGCTGGATCAGTGCGGCGGGGAGATCGGAGAGCGTTTCGAAGTGGTGTTTGGGAACGAGCAACGTATGGCCGGGGAAGACGGGGCGATGGTCCAGGAACGCGAGGGAGGAATCATCTTCGAAGACGACCGGCGCAGGCAAGGTTCCGGCAACAATCCGGCAAAAAATGCAGCCCGCCGCGGAATCAGCCACGGCCGATGATCCGCGCGGCCAGCTCTTCGGGTTTATCGATGAGAAAGTCGGGCGGGCATTCGGCGAAGGTCTCCGGCTGAAAGCCCCAGGTCACGCCGCACACGGTGACTTGAGCGTTGCGCGCGGTCTGGACGTCAACCGAGCTATCACCAACCATGATCGTTTTCTCGCGCGATGCGCCGCATTCGTCCATGAGCGTTTCAATTCCCACCGGGTGCGGCTTCTTCTGATCGAAGCTGTTGCCGCCATAGACGCGCAGGAAATGCGCGGTCAAACCCAGACCGTCGATGATGGCCTGGCTGAAGCGCACGGGCTTGTTGGTGAGGACGGCCATCTTGATCCCGGCGTCATGGAAGCGATCGAGAACGTCGCGCACGCCCGGATACAGCACAGTGTTGTCGAGCATGTGCTCGCGATAGTAGCCGAGGAAATGCACCAATGCGGATTGCACCTCGTCGTCCGGGCAATTCGGACCGAGCGCCTTTTGGATGAGCACTGTCGCGCCATTGCCGACATACGAGTAGACGGTAGCGTCTTCGAGCGGGGGCAGATGGAGCCACGCGCGCGTGGCGTTGACTGAATTGGCCAGATCACGGCTGGAATCGATGAGAGTGCCGTCGAGGTCAAAGATCACTAGGTCCATTGCGGTTTGTGGGGGCTTTTCCGTTTAGCCGGCCTTGACGCGGCGGCGCCGGACTTGCGCGCGACGCATGGGCTTGCGATGCGGCCGCTCGTCTTCCAGTTTGTATTCCATCAGTTTGCGTTGCAGCGTATTGCGATGGATGCCGAGGAGCTTGCTAGCAGCGGAGCGGTTTCCGCCGGTGCGCTCGACGGCGCGAGCGATCAGCGTCTTCTCAAGAATCTCGACGGCCTCCTCCATGAAGAATCCGTTATTGAACAGATGGTCCACGAGTTTTTCAAATGTTTCCTTCATTGCGGGTTGGGTTTAAGCGTCGGAATCGGGGAGCCGGTGGACACCATTTTTCAGGGTATCCTGCCAGATACTTTTGACCTGGCCGTAGTGCTTGCGAAAACTGTCCTTGAGCTCACGGGGGGCGATCGAGGCGAACAGGTGCGCGGTATCGATGACATAGGGTGCGATGCGCGAGTGCACCACGGCGTTCGGAGGCGCATCGCCGGTAGCGGGCGTAAACGCTACGATGGCCACAATCAGTGCGACGGCGATAAGCAACCCGCGCATGGCGCCGAAACCCGCACCGAGAACGCGATCGAAGAAACTGAGCCCGGCGGCTTTTACCAAGCGGCTGAACAGGACGCCAACAAGGGCGCCGACAATCAGCACGCCGATGAAAAGGATGAGGAAGCCACAGAAATGAGCGATGCCCTTCGAGGCGACAAACGGTTCGAGAAACGCTCCGGCGGAGCCGTAGAACCAGAGCCCGCAGAACAACGCCGCGATCACCGAGATGAGGCCGATGAGTTCGCGCGAGAATCCCTTCCGGACGCTCGAAATGATCGAAAGCGCGATGAGAATGACGAGAACAATGTCCAGCCAGTTCATAGTTCTTTGCCGGTCAGCAGGCGATAAGCTTCCCGGTACTTCTCGCTAGTTTTATACGCGACCTCGGGAGGCAGCGCGGGCGCGGGCGGCTGCTTGTTCCAATGAATGCTCTCCAAGTAATCCCGCACGTATTGCTTGTCGTAAGAGTCTTGCGCGCGGCCCGGAGCGTAATCGCTGCGCGGCCAAAAACGCGAAGAATCGGGCGTCAGGACCTCGTCGCCGAGCACCAGCTTTCCATCGATGAAGCCGAACTCGAACTTCGTGTCGGCGATGATGATCCCGCGCGTTTCCGCGTAGGAGGCAGCACGTGTGTAGATGGCCAGCGTGAGATCGCGCAGTTGCCGGGCGGTGTCCGCGCCGACGATGGAAGCCACGCGCTCGAACGAAATATTTTCATCGTGCCCGGATTGGGCCTTGGTGGACGGCGTGAAGATCGGCTCCGGCAGTTTGCTGCTCTCCTGCAAGCCTTTGGGAAGCGGAATACCGCACACCGTTCCTTCGGCGCGGTACTCTTTCCAGCCGGACCCGGCGAGGTAGCCGCGCGCCACGGATTCAATCGGCACCATTTCGGCGCGCTTCACGAGCATCGACCGGCCCTCGAGCTGCGCGCGGAACGGCCGCAACTCGGGAGGATACGCGTCCACGTCGGCGGTGAGGAAGTGCGTCGCCGTCACGTCACGCAGAAGGTCAAACCAGAAGATTGATATCTGATTCAACACGCGGCCCTTGTCCGGAATGCCGGTGGGGAGCACGCTATCGAATGCCGAGAGGCGATCGGTGGCGACGATCAGAAGCTGGTCGCCCAGCCGGTACACGTCGCGCACTTTGCCTTGGGAGAACCGCTCGATACCGGTGAGGCTGGTTTCCAGAATGATGTCTTGGGTGAATTCCACGCTACCTTCAAGTTTACTTGGGAGCACACAAAATCATACTGGGAAAAATCCACAAAGGCAACGGGTCTAACCATGGAGATTTTCGGTGCTGGTGCTGATCGCACGGTAGGCGTCTGGCCGCCGGTCGCGGAACAGCGGGAAGCGGCGGCGGGCTTCGATCACCTGCTCGCGTTGGAATTCCGCCGTTACGATTTCGTCGTTGCTGTCGCTGGCCTTGGCCACGATTTTGCCCAATGGATCGACCACCATGCTCTTGCCAGACATCTGCCAATCGCCCTCGCGGCCGACGTGATTGCAGGCGGCGAGGAATACGCCGTTTTCGAGCGCGCGCGTCGTGAGAAAATTTTCCCAGGGGTCGGCGACCGGTGTGGCGTAGGGAGCGATAATCAATTCCGCGCCTGATAAGGCGAGGCAGCGGCAGGATTCGGGGAACAGGTTGTCGTAGCAGATGGAGAAGCCGACAGTCCACTCGCCGATGGGGAAGACGGGGAAGCTCGATCCACCGCGGAAGTAAATTTTCTCAAGGCTCAGCAGTGCGGCCGGATGTACCTTGCGATACTTGCCGACAATGTCGCCGTGAGGACTGATGAGCATGGCGGTGTCGTAGTAGAGCCCGGGCCGGGCCATCTCGAAAATCGTGGAAACGATGTAAACGCCGTGCCGGCGGGCTTCGGCTTTGATGCGGGACTGCGTGTAGCCATCATCGGCCTCGGCGTAATCCATGTAGCGGTAATCGCGATACTGCGGGAAGTACTCGTTGTTGAAGAACTCGGGCAGAACCACGAGGCCCGGCTTCTGGCGCGCCGCATCGGCAATATATTGACTGGCGCGCTCGACATTTTCGTTGCGCGCCGCGGCGCGGCTGTTCATCTGAATGAGAGCGATTCGCATAGAGGTGCTCACAGGCAGACGCGAATGGCCCTCGCGTCAATCTCCTTCCCGGCAGTGGCGAGGACCGCGGCAGGAAGCTGCTGCTGGGCATCCTGAAACAGCTCGTTCTCCTCGCGCCGGATGTGGCGGCGCAGCAGATCGCAGAAGCGTTCGAGCAATTCGCGGGAAGGAGCAATGCGTAGCTGGCCGATCATGCCTTCGAGCGCGCGATGGTCGGCGATGAGTTCGTCGAGGATCGGCATCTTCCCCAGTTCCCGCTCAATCAGCGGAAACAGAAGCTGCTCCTCGATGGCGAAGTGATTGCTGAGCTCGATGTCATAGCGGTTAATGGCTTGCGTGGCGAGGTGATTGATGGTCGCTGCCGAGCGATCGCCGCGCAAGGCGCGCTCGGTGAGCACGCATAGCGCCAAGCCGTTGTGGTGCTGCTGCGAAAGCGGGATGAGCGCGGGATCACGTAGCACCTACCCATTTTGCGACAGTTTTGATTTCCGCGCGTGAATTTCTATACTTTCCTCTTATGCCGTTTTGCGTAACCTGCGGTGCGAAGCTTGGAGAAGAGGCGAGATTCTGCGCGAGCTGCGGAAAGCCAGTGGCGGGAGCGAGCGCGCCGGCGGAGCCCGCGGTAGAGCCGCTCGACTATACGATTCAAGGCGACAACTTGCAAGTGGCGCGCATCCGGCTGAAGCCGGGGCAAGAGATTTATGCAGAAGCCGGCAAGATGGTTTACAAGACCGCCAACGTGGCTTGGGAGACGCGCATGAGCGGCGAGACGCTGGGCGAGAAACTGCTCGGCGCGCTGCGGCGCACGATCACCGGCGAATCGCTGTTCCTGACCTATTTCCGCACTGACGGGCCGGGCGAAGCCGGCTTCGCGGGGAGTTATCCGGGGCGTATTCAGGCGTTTGATCTGGTGGCGGGACAGAGCATCATGACGCAGCGCGATGCATTTCTGTTCGCCCAGACCAGCGTGCAGTTCAACGTGGCGTTCGTGAAGAGGCTGAGCACCGGCTTTTTCGGGGGCGAGGGCTTCATTCTGGAAAAACTGACCGGGCCGGGAACGGTGTTCATCCACGCGGGCGGTGATTTCGTCGAATTCAAACTAAACGCGGGCGAGGTAATACAGGTGGACGCCGGGTGCATCGTGGCGTTCGACGACTCGGTTGATTACGACATCCAGTTCGTGGGCGGCATCAAGACGGCGCTATTCGGCGGCGAGGGATTGTTTCTGGCGAAAATGACCGGGCCAGGCAGGGTGATCGTGCAGAGCATGACCATCAACAAGCTGCGGCGCGAACTCGCGCCCTGCAAAACGAGCGCCGACGAACACAACCCGCTGAGCGCGATTACGGACGTTTTCACCAGTGAAGACTAGGCCGGCAGTCAAGCACGGGGACGGCGAACTGAGTTCGCCGCAGCACGCTGAAAGCGCGCGCCACAAAATCACCGAATAGGCGAATACGGCGTGGACTTGAACAGGGAAATCTGAATCACTGCCGAGATCTGACCGTGTTTGTCAATGGACTCCTTCCGGACCTTGATCCACTCGGGGTCTGCGCCGAAAGTGTCCCAGGCTTTTTCGCGAGCTGCGAGACTGTCGAAGGGAATCAGATAGGTGAGGTTCGGCATGTTTGGGCCGAAGAATGTGGAACTGTACAAGAGGGGATTGATGCCGGAACGGTGGAAGATTTGGATTTCCGGCCCAGCGAAGCGCTCGTGCAGCGCCTTGAGCTGCCGCCATGTGGGCGAGTGATACACGCGCAGCTCGAAGATGCGCGAAGTTTTTGGCGGCTCGGCGGGAGTGACGATCTCAGGACTGTAGTCAGCCGCCTGCAAAAGTACGTTGGATTGCTGTTCGAACGCGGGTTCGCCCTGGTCCCACTCTTCGAAGTTCTTCACTAGCTCAGCGTCCAGGTGGATGCGCGTGTGTACTCCCCACATCTCGTCGAACGACTGAAAGCCATAGATTGCGACCACCTGCGGCATGTGCGGCGCCACGAGCGACTCCAGAAAAATCACTGGGCCCGTGTGGTGCACCTTTTGCAAGGCCGGCAAAGCTAGCTTGCTGAAGTAATCGTGCATGCGCGCCACCTGGGCGCCCTGCTGCAAGTAGTACGTCTCGAGCACGTAAAATCCAGTGCGCTTCTCACCGGCTGCCCCGGCGGGGCGAGCTGCTGCCAGCATTCCCATTCCTCCCATCACTCCGAAAAATGATCTTCGATTCACAGACCTGCCCCGTATGCCTTGCGTCCGCGCGCCATGCACGCACAAACCACTATACCGCTGGCAAAGCGGGCTGCAACATGCGCTAAAATCCCTCTATGCCTTCACCAACCGCATCCGGCGTGGGCCGGCGCCAGTTCCTGGTAACCAAGCTTTCGGCGGGATTCGCCATGGCGGTGCTGCCGGTTTCCGCGCAGACCATCACCACCGATACGGAAGGTCTCGAAGCCGGAGAGGTATCGATTGCGACGGCAGACGGCCAGATCCCCGGGTATCGCGCGATGCCGAAATCCGGCAAATCGTTTCCCGTGGTGCTGGTGGTGCAGGAGATCTTCGGCGTGCACGAGCACATCAAGGACGTGTGCCGGCGCTTCGCCAAGCTCGGGTATGTAGCGGTTGCGCCGGAATTGTACGCGAGGCAGGGCGATGTCTCGAAGATTAGCGACATCCAGCAGATCATCACGCAGGTGGTGAGCAAGGTGCCTGACGCGCAGGTGATGGCGGACCTCGACGCGGCCGTGGACTGGGCCGGAAAACACAGCAAGGGCGATACGCGCAGGCTGGGCATCACAGGCTTCTGTTGGGGCGGCCGCATCGTGTGGCTCTATGCCGCGCACAGTCCGAAGCTCAAAGCGGGCGTGGCGTGGTACGGCCGCCTGGTGGGGCAGACGAGCGAGTTGCAACCGAAGCATCCGATCGACATTGCCGCGTCGCTCAAGGCTCCGGTGCTGGGATTGTACGGCGGCAAGGATCAGGGAATTCCGCTCGACACGATCGAGCAGATGCGTGCAGCGCTGAAGGCCGCAGGGAATCCTTCGGAGATCCAGGTGTATCCCAATGCCGGGCACGGCTTCAACGCAGACTACCGGCCGGGATACGACAAGGAAGCCGCGCAGGACGGCTGGCAGCGATTGCAGCAGTGGTTCAAGAAATACGGGGTCGCATGAGAATCGCCGTTTTGATGTTGAGCGCGGTCCTGGTTTGCGGATGCTCGCGGCAGCAGACCGAGCCGGCTGCCAGTCCGGAGCACGCACCAGATACTTACAAGGCCGGTTTCGATACGAGCAAGGGCGAGTTCGTCCTGACGGTGAACCGCCAGTGGGCACCGATCGGCGCGGACCGCTTCTATACGCTCGTGAAAAGTGGGTTCTACGACGGTGCGCGATTCTTCCGCGTGCTCCCCGGTTTTGTGGTGCAGTTCGGCATTGCAGCCGACCCGGCGGTGACAGCAAAGTGGCGCGATACCAATCTGAAGGATGATCCCGTAACCCAGACGAACCGCCGTGGGACGATTACGTATGCCGCGGAGTCGACTCCGAACACTCGCAGCACCCAGGTCTTCATCAATCTCGTGGATAATGCGCGGCTCGACGCGAGCGGATTCGCTCCCTTCGGCGAAGTGACCCAAGGGTTAGACGTCGTGAGCGAGCTTTACAGTGGCTACGGCGAGGGTGCACCGGGTGGGGCGGGTCCGGCGCAAGATCGAGCCGAAGCCGAGGGCAATGCCTACCTTGTGCGCGAATTTCCGAAGCTCGATTACATCAAGAAAGCGGTGATCGAAAAATGAAGCGTAGGCTGGCGCTTTGCGCGATTTTCGCATGCCTGGCGGCAGCGGCTGACGATCGCGGCATACTGCGGCTGAATCTACGCACGCGAGTCGAAGCGTTCAAAGGCAGCGGGCAGTGGCAGGAGGTGCACTTTGTAGAAAGCCTGCCGGTCTCACACGCTGCGATCGTGATCTGCGACATGTGGGACAAGCACTGGTGCTCGGGCGCCAGCCGCCGTGTCGACGCCTTGGCGGTACGCATGAATCCGGTGATTGAGAAAGCGCGGGCGGCGGGTGTGCAGATCATTCACGCGCCGTCCGAGACCATGGACTTTTACAAAGGCGCGCCGGAGCGGCTGCGCGTGCTTGCGTTGCCGAAAACGGATTCTCCGCACTCACTGGGCCTTACCGATCCTCCGTTGCCCATCGACGATTCCGACGGGGGCTGCGACACTTCAGACCAGTTCTACAAAGCCTGGACGCGTGAAAACGCTGCTCTGCGCATCGCTCCCCAAGACGTGATCTCCGACAACGGCGCCGAAATTTTGAGCTATCTGCGGGGCCGCGGCATCGATCATCTTCTCGTCATGGGTGTTCACACGAACATGTGCGTGCTGAACCGCTCGTTCGCGATCAAACAGATGACCAACTGGGGCGAACGCTGCATCTTGGTCCGCGACCTGACCGATTCCATGTACAATCCGAAGGACCGCCCGTTCGTTCCCCACGACCGGGGCACGGAGCTGGTGATTGAACACATAGAGAAATACTGGGCGCCGACGGTGCTGAGCGAGCAGTTGATGATGGCGGTGCGCGAAGCGAAGTAGGCGTTACCCCTGCCGCTTGGCTGGCGCGGCGTCAGAGGCGCTATTGGAAGTTGCGTTCTTCTTAGCTTCCCCAATTTCCGGCGTATCGGCGTCTGCGTGGTTCCAGGTTTCGAGGAAACGCTGATATGCGGCGCGGGCCGATGCGCTTTCCCCTTTGCGTTCGTAAGCTTGGGCCAGATGATACTCCGCCAAGGGGTAGTTGGGGTTTAGACGGAGAATGCGCTGGTACTCGCGGATGGCTTCGTCGAGATGACCGGATTCCAGGTAGGCATTAGCCAGGCAGTCCTCGTATAAATCGAGTCCTGAACTCGGGGGCAGGTGCCGCAGCGCTTCTTTGAAATCGGCAATGGCCTCTTCGAACTGACCAGCCTGCAACGCCAGCATGCCCAGGTAGTAGAGGTGGCTCCTCCGCTCATTTCTGCCTCCACGCTCCGGATAGGGCACGTTACGAACCAGCATTTCCTTTAGGTGATCAGCGGTAGCGTGATCGCCGCGGGCCCGGGCAAACAACAGCGAGTTCCATACCGCGGACTTCTCATATCGCATCTCATTCCCGGCCGCCTGTTCGCCGCGCCGGAGATCGTGTTTTCTCCAATAGACCTGAGCAATCCCTCCGTATCCAACGGCCCGCGCGGCATCGGAACGAGTTACTTGGATATAGCGCCGGTACTGATCGATCGCGTCGTGGTAGCGCCCCTGCTGTGCAAACAGATCACCCATGTGGATGATGGCGGGTTCGAACTCGGGATCAAGCGAAAGCGCGGTATTGTACTCGGCTACCGCCTTGTCGTAGCGGCCCGACTGCTGATATGACATGCCCAGACTGTCGTGAGCATTGGCTTCGCTGGGCGCTAATTCCACGTAGCGCTGGTGTGCTGCGATGGCTTCGTCATACCGGCCAAGACCCAGAAAATATATGCCGAGCACATTAAACAAGTCCTTGGCTTCCGGGTCGGAAGCGAGTCCCTGGCGCGCCACGGCGATCGCCTCTTCGGGACGTTCCTCCCTGTAGAGCAAGCGGCTTAGGCGCGCGTACGCCTCTGTTTCCAAGGGGTATTCACGGATGATTTGCTGGAAGGTCTCGATCGCACTCCGGTAATCCTGCCGCGCGATGCCATACCATGCTTTGACGTAGAGCCTATCTTTCCCGGTCAGCCGGTCTGACAACTGGACAGCCTTTTCTAAAAAGGGTCTTCCCTGATCTGGCAGGAAATCTGTCACCGAATAGGCGTACCCGATCCGCGCGTAGGCCATGGCGAATTTCGGATCGAGTTGGACTGCTTTGCGCAACAAGGCAATCGCCGCGGCGTTCTCGAAAGCATGCGCCTTGCTCACTCCCAGTGAGTAGTAGCGGTAAGCTTCCACGCTTCCCGTCATGACGTCGCCCAGACCCGCCTTCTGTGTGGCATCGCGAGGAGAAACGCCCAGGTGCGCCGCCAGCTTCAGGGACAGGAGGTCGACTTGCGTGAGAATGTCGGCTGTCCGGTTCACGACGAGCCGGTCTGCGGCTGCAAGTTGACCACTGCTGGTGTTGAAAAGCTGCACGTTGATCAGGATCTGTTCTCCGAGCGCCGCAAAACTACCCAGCAGAACTGCTTCGGCGTGGCTCCGGCGCCCGATGTCCAGTGCGTCGTCAAGGCGAATATCGCTGGTTGATTTGCGGCCGATCCGGTTCAGCAGCACGTGGAGTTGCTGGCGGCTCAGAACCATCAGCTTGTCGGACCGCGCCAGGTCCGTGATGAACATGTCGGCTAGTCCTTCGCGCAACCAATCTAAGTCGGGTCGGGCCGACTGATTTTCGAAGTACATTACCGCCAACGACTTTCTCCCCGGCGCTGGCGGGAGTGTAACGTCCACGCGCGATCCAGAGGGATGGCGGAGCGCTGCCCAGGAAAGGACTCCCACCCCGGCTAACACCAGGATCGCGGTCACAATCATGCCAGGCCGGGACTTTAGAAGCCTCGCGATCCACGGGCCGCGTTGTGATGCCTCTTCGCTCTGGACGGCTGCGAGCGCCCGCGACGGGTTGACTGCCGGGCGCTTCTCTTCCACCTCTACTGCGCCGACAAACCGGTAGCCGACCTTGGGAATGGTTTTGATGAACCGGGGCTGGCGCGGATCGTCGCCCAAAGCCTTGCGGATCTCGGCAATGCACTGAACCAGGGCGTTATCGGTGACGGCGGTATCGCGCCAGAAATTTTCGATCAGCTCTTCTTTGCTGATGAGCCTCTGACGCCGCTCGATCAGATACACCAGCACGTGAAACGATTGCTGGCGGAGATATCCTTCTTGGCCGGCACGCTTGACACAGCCCTGAGCGGTGTCGATTTCGACATTTTCGCAGCGGTAGCTCGGCCCGCCTCCCGGGCTTACTGGCGTTTCCGCGCGGGAACCACCACCCCGCCCGTTTTCGGACACCGGCGGGCTAGACTTCGCGGTCAGGACCCCATTTCTGACCTGAGGCATTGTTCAGGATTATACCTCAGGCGCTGAGGCGGGCAATGCTGTTAAATGTGGTGTGAAGCACAGAACGCCCAGGCCCATCTCCTTGAATATCAAAGATTTCACTAGAATTTCACAGTTTTCTCACCACTAAAAGGAGGCCAGGGCGGTAAACGTCTAATTGGCAGTTGGCTCCCCATTTGACCTCAAGACTGGCAGCGGCTCAAGTGGGTGATTCTGCTAGGTATACGGGCCTTGCCGGCGCTTCTCAATCTCTCTCAAGCACTGGGCGGCAACGCCGCATCTATCGGTTTCACGGACGGGACCGGCGGGTTCACCGCGATCCACGATATTCTGAACTGGGCAATCCAGTTTGCGGCTGTCACACCGTAAGAAGAGTAGGAGTGAAAATCATGAATCGGTATTTGAGCAACGTCGTGGTGGAAACGGCGGCGTGGTTGCTGTTTCTGTCGCCCGGTGTGGCGGTGGCACAAAGCAACCAGGTTGGCGCGACAGATTTGAGCAAGCAGCCGACGCTCTACGTGGTTGGCTACGCCCATCTGGATACCGAGTGGCGATGGGAATACCCGCGGGTCATTCAGGAATACCTGAGCAAGACCATGCGCAACAATTTCGCCCTTTTTGAGAAGTACCCGCACTACATATTCAATTTCAGTGGCGCCAACCGCTACATGATGCTGAAGGAGTATTACCCGGCCGACTACGCGAAGCTCAAGAGCTACGTGGCGGCGGGCAGATGGTTCCCGGCTGGTTCTTCGATGGAGGAGAACGACGTCAACTCACCCTCCGCCGAGTCGATCCTCCGGCAGGTGCTTTATGGCAACACGTTTTTCCGCCAGGAATTCGGGAAGGCGAGCGAGGAATTCATGCTGCCGGACTGCTTCGGGTTCCCCTCCTCGCTGCCCAGCATTCTGGCCCATGCGGGCGTCAAGGGCTTCTCTACACAGAAGCTTTCGGCGGGGTGGCAGCCGGCGCCTCACGTTGGCGGTCCTGATTCGCCAGAGAAGACGCCGGAAGGCATTCCGTTCAACGTGGGAATTTGGGAAGGTCCGGACGGAAAGACCGTGATAGCCGCTCTCAACCCGAGCAGTTATGACAGCGACGTCTACACCGACCTGAGCAAGAACAACACCCCACCGAATGCGGAAGCGCGCGATTCCGATTACGTGTGGGATTGGCCCAGCCGTATCGATTGGAACGGGAAGGTGACCGGCGTCTACGCGGATTACCACTACGTAGGCACGGGCGATGTGGGGGGCTCTCCCAAGGAATTTTCAGTCCGGCTGATGGAGGCAATTGAAGACAAGGGCACAACGACCCCGCCACCGCTGCCGAACTCCGGCCAGGCGGGAGAGCAGCAACAGACACAGGGAGGGCCGGTGCAGATGGGCGACGGTCCACTGCGTGTCATTTGGTCCCAAGCCGACCAGATGTTCCGGGACATCAAGCCCGGCGAGACGGCACGCATGCCCAGGTACAAGGGCGATCTCGAACTCATCAATCACTCGGCGGGATCGATTACCTCGCAGGCGTACCACAAGCGCTGGAATCGCGAGAATGAAGTGCTGGCGGATGCTGCTGAGAAAGCCTCGATCGGCGCAACATGGCTAGGCGGACAGCCGTATCCACTGGAGCGGCTGAACCACGCCTGGAGGCTGGTGATGGGCGGCCAGTTCCACGACATCATGGCGGGAACGGCCACGCCGAAGTCTTACGAGTACTCCTGGAACGACGATGTCATCGCTTTGAACCAGTTCGCTTCTGTCGTGACCAGCGCTACGGAAACGATCGCGTCCCAATTGAACACAGAGGCGAAGGGAACGCCCGTTGTAGTCTTCAACCAGCTCAACATTCCGCGCGAGGATGTGGTGGAGGCCAGCGTGGCGTTCGCTGGCGGGACGCCGCAGGGGGTGCGCGTAGTGGGCCCAGACGGCAAGGATGTCGCCGCGCAGTTGGAAAGCGCCACGAGCGGAGCCGCGAAGGTACTCTTCCTGGCAAAAGCGCCCTCGACAGGCTACGCAGTTTACGACATTCAGCTCGCCGGTTCATCGACTTCCGCTGGATCGTCACTCAAGGTCAGCGAGTCGGCTCTCGAAAATGATCGTTACCGTGTCAGCATTGACGCGCACGGCGACATTTCCAAGATCTTTGATAAGAAACTCAACCGTGAGCTGCTCTCGGCTCCGATGCGGCTGGCCATTTCGACGGACAATCCGCGCCAGTGGCCGGCGTGGAACATGGACTTCGAAGATGAGCAACGGGCGCCGCGGAAGTATGTCGAAGGTCCGGCGCAAGTGCGGGTGGTTGAGAATGGACCGGTCCGCGTAGCGGTTGAAATCTCGCGCGAAACGGAAAACTCCAGGTTCGTCCAGACAATTCGTCTATCGGCCGGCGATCCAGGCAACCGCGTCGAAATTGCCAATGTGATTGACTGGGGCGCAAAACAGGCCAACCTCAAACAGACTTTTCCGCTCGCGGCATCAAATGCGATGGCGACGTACAACTGGGATATCGGCACGATCGAGAGGCCCAAAGAAAACGAGCGGCAGTTCGAGGTGGCTTCGCATCGCTGGATCGATCTGACGGACCAGAGCGGGTCGTTCGGCGTGACCTTGTTGACCGACGCGAAGAATGCATCCGACAAGCCCGACGACAACACGCTGCGCCTGACGCTGGTGCGCACACCGGGCACACGGGGTGGTTACGAAGACCAGGGCACCCAGGATTGGGGCCGCCACGAGTTCGTGTTTGGATTAGCCGGCCACGCGGGAGACTGGCGCCAGGGACAGACGGATTGGCAAGCGTATCGTCTGAACGAACCGCTGCTGGCTTTCGAAACCTCCAAGCATGCCGGCCCGCTCGGCAAAGACTTCTCGCTGCTCAAGGTGAGTAACGGCCGGTTACGCGTGCTGGCGATGAAGAAGGCGGAAGCGAGTGATGAGATCGTACTGCGGCTGGTGGAAATGAGCGGTCAGGCGCAACCGAACGTACACGTGACTTTCGTCGCCCCGGTTGCGGCTGCGCGTGAAATTAACGGCCAGGAGGAAACGGCCGGTGAGGCTGTGGTCCGCAATGGCGAACTAGTCACGTCTTTCACTGCGTATCAGCCAAGATCGTTCGCTTTGCGTCTTGCGCCGGCTTCCACGAAGGCGGCGCCGGTGGAGTCGCGGCCCGTCACGCTGCGGTACGATACGTCGGTCGCCACTCAGGATGGCCGGCCGGCCGAAGGCTGTTTCGATTGTGATCCGGACCAGCAGGAAATGTCGCAAGGCAAGGCCCTGCCTGCCGAAATGCTGCCGCCTGACGTTAGTTATGCAGGCATCCATTTCCATCTTGCGGACCCTGGGAACGGCAAGCCCGATGCTGTCACCGCCGCGGGGCAAACGATCACTTTGCCGGCAGGGAACTTTAACCGCCTATACATCCTGGCGGCCGCTTATGGCGGCGACCAGCCGGCAACGTTTCAGGTGAAAGGCGAATCGGGCTCTACTCGCGTTGACCTGAACATCGAAGACTGGGGCGGCTTTATCGGGCAGTGGGATGCGCGCACCTGGGATGAGAAGAAAGTGGAATATCCGACACCAGCGGAGCCCGAGCCGGACGATAAGAGCCCGCATGCCGAAAGAGCACGAGAGATTCGGGCGTATCTGAAGGAACACGGGCCGTACATTGAAACTCAGCTTGTATACACGGGTTTGCGGCCTGGATTCATTAAGCGTGCACCGGTGGCTTGGTTCGCTTCGCACAACCATGGCTACGACGGCGCCAATGAAGCATATGCATATTCGTACCTGTTCGCCTATGACATGGACCTGCCGGCCGGCGCCACCGCGCTCGTGCTGCCGAACAACAAGCGGATCCGCATTCTGGCCGTGACGGCGGCAAATGAATCTCCGCGAGTCACCCCGGTGCATGCGCTTTACGATACGTTGGACCGCGCGGCAGATGATATGGCGCGTTGGAATGGGGCGGCAACTCTTGTGCGGCCCGTCAGCTTGGCGTTTGATGCCGTGATGGTGGGGTCGGCGAGCCAGCCGCAGAGAGTGACACTCGTGGGTTCTGAACCCACCGCCGCGAGCGCCATTGAGATCCACGGCGATTTTTCGCAATCGAACAATTGTGGGAACGCGCCGGCTGGAGGGCGTTGCAGCATCGACGTTGTTTTCAAGCCGACATCCGCCGGCACGCGTTCCGGGACCCTGACCGTAAATGGGAACACTGTCTTCCTGGCCGGTACTGGCGTGGACAGTGGGGCTGCGGAGATCGGGTTCGCCAGCGGATTCTCAGGGCCGGATCTTCAAAACCTGGCACTCAACGGTGCGGCCGCCGTCTTTCACAAACGGCTGCGTCTGACCGATGGTGGCAATCAAGAGGCCAGCAGCGTCTTCTCCGCGAAATCGGTCAATGTCGCTAGCTTCACGAGCGACTTCTCGTTCCAACTATCCGATGCCGAGGCCGACGGCTTCACTTTCACGATGCAAGCCGACAATCCTCATGCCGTGGGGTCGGCTGGCGGAGGGCTGGGCTACGGCCCGGTAAGCCCCGGTGGCAAGCCTGGGATTCCGAAGAGCGCCGCGGTGAAGTTTGATCTGTTCAGCAACGCAGGCGAAAGCGGCAACAGCACCGGGCTTTACACCGGTGGTGCTTCGCCGACGGTTCCGGCCGTGGACCTCTCGGAAAAGGGAATCGACCTGCATAGTGGGCATATTTTCTATGTCCACATGATCTACGACGGCACTGCGCTGGCATGGACCATCACCGATTCGGCTACGGGGAAGAGTTTCTCGACCTCGGCTCCGCTGAATGTTGCAAACGCATTAGGATCGAAGACCGCCTTCGTCGGGTTCACAGGCGGGACCGGCGGGATGAGCTCGCTGCAAGAGATCCTAACGTGGAGCTTCCAATCGAAGGGTACGGAGTAAGACGAAGGCACGCCAAGCAAGAGCCTGGCCATTTGTGAAAGACTTGCTGGAGCGGAGTGCCGTATGAGCGTCTTTGGCTGCATCGAAGCAGGAGGGACGAAGTTCGTCTGCGGGGTGGGGAGTAGTCCGGACGATTTGATCTTGGGCCGCTTCCGGACTTCGTCGCCAGACGCCACCATCGAAACCGTGGGCAAGTTCTTTCGCGAGCACGCCACCCAGGGGTTGAGCGCGGTGGGCGTCGCTTCGTTCGGTCCGGTGGATCTGCATCCGGAATCGCCCACTTTCGGGTACATCACGTCGACGCCGAAACTGAATTGGCAGCACTACGACTTTGCCGGCGCGGTGAGGCGCGAGTTAGGTGTGCCGGTTGGTTTCGAGACAGACGTGAACGCTGCGGCTCTCGGCGAGGCCCGTTGGGGCGCGGGGCAGGGAATTCCGGATTTCCTCTATCTGACGGTTGGCACGGGAATCGGTGGCGGCGCCATGGTGCATGGAAACGTCGTCCACGGGCTGCTGCATCCCGAGGTGGGTCACATTCGCATTCCGCACGACCTCGCCAGGGACCCCTATCCGGGCGGGTGTCCGTTCCATCAGGATTGTCTCGAAGGGCTGGCTTCCGGCCCCGCGATCGAGGCACGGTGGGGGATGCCTGCCCAGGAACTGCCCATGGATCACCCAGGCTGGGCGCTCGAGGCGCACTATCTGGCGCTGGGTCTTGCGACGTGGGTTTGCACGCTTTCGCCGCAGCGCATCGTGATTGGGGGCGGCGTGATGCAGCACCAACAGCTGTTCCCGATGGTGCGGCGGGAGCTGGCGGCCCTTCTCAACGGATATATCCAAGCAAGCGCGCTGCGGGATGATATCGAGCACTACGTAGTGCCACCACAGCTTGGCAACCGGTCCGGCGTGCTCGGCGCGCTGCTCCTTGCCGAGCGAGCCTATAGGAGCTCGGCTGCGCTGGTAGGGGAGAACAAATGACGCTCAATTCAGCACTAGTGAAGAGCACGGTTGTTGCGGCGCTTGGCGGACTGCTGTTCGGCTTCGATACCGCCGTGATCGCCGGAACCACCGGCCAGCTGACACGCTTTTACGATTTGACGCCCGGAGGATTGGGCCTCACGGTCTCCATAGCACTGTGGGGCACCGTGCTGGGCGCGCTGTTCGCGAGTTTCCCGGGAGACCGCTACGGGCGCCGCGACAGTCTTCGCGTCATGGCCACGTTTTACTTGATCTCGGCGTTAGGCTGCGCATTTGCCTGGGACTGGTATTGGCTGGTGTTCTTCCGGTTCGTTGGAGGCTTGGCGATCGGCGGGTCGTCGGTGCTCGGCCCGATGTACATTGCCGAGATCGCGCCAGCGAAGTGGCGCGGCCGGCTGGTGGGAGTTTTCCAATTCAACGTCGTGGCGGGAATCCTGCTCGCGTACTTTTCGAATTATGTGATCGGGCAGATGGGCTTGGGCACAACGGAGTGGCGATGGAAGCTTGGGGTCGCCGCGGCGCCGGCAGCTCTATTTTTCCTGATGCTGTTCATGATTCCACGCAGCCCGCGGTGGCTGGTGGAGAAGGGGCGTCCAGCGGATGCACGCGCGGTATTGGAGCTGATCGGCGAGGAAAATGTCGACGGAGTACTCGGTGACATGACGGCTGCTGTACAACTCGAACACCAGTACGGGCAGGAGCGCCTGTTTGCAGTCAGGAACCGTTTCCCCGTGTTCCTCGCGGTCTCCATCGCAATGTTCAACCAACTCTCGGGGATTAACGCGATTCTGTATTACCTCAACGATATCTTTGCGCGCGCGGGTTTCGACAAGGTTTCGGGAGACTTGCAGGCTGTGGCCATCGGCGGGACGAATCTGCTTTTCACCATCATTGCCATGTCGATCATCGATCGAGCGGGCCGGCGCTTGCTGATGATTATCGGATCTGTCGGCATGGCTCTCAGCCTGGCGGGCGTGGCCACGATCTTCTGGTCGGGCCGCCACGAGGGGCTCCTCGTCTGGCTGCTGATCGGATTCATTGCCTCGTTCGCGTTCTCGCAAGGCTCGGTCATCTGGGTGTATATCAGCGAAGTGTTCCCGACGGCGGTGCGGGCGAAAGGCCAGAGCCTGGGCAGTTCCACGCATTGGATCATGAACGCTCTGATCTCATGGGGATTCCCGATCGTTGCAGCGTCGTCAAAAGCGGCTCCCTTCGTTTTCTTCTCAGCCATGATGGTGCTGCAACTCATCGTGGTGGCAGCCTTGTATCCCGAAACCAAGGGAGTGACGCTTGAAGAAATGGAGAAGAAACTGGCCTCTGGCACGCTTAGTTGACTGATGCGGTTCCACTGCGATCATTTTTGCTGGCATATGCTCTTAATTGCCTCGGCGACTCGGATCCCCAGATACTCAGCGTTTATCAGTCGTGACCTCCGCCGTGCGTGTCATTTTTGGGTATCGACTCGGGGCGCCATCGGCAGGATATCCTGAGCGCACATCACTTCGGGGTAACCATCGTTCGGGTCGTTTAAGTCCGCTGGCGCCTATAACTAAACTCATTGGCTAACCTTCGTCTCAGGTGTAATAAGAGCCAGCCCCCGGTCCGAGGTTTCATCGACATGCTTTGCGACCCGAGCCTTGGCGTAGACCCGGCTGGCTCCGCCGGGAAGCCCATACAGTTCCTGTATCTTACCCAACAGCACCCAGGGCCTCGGGTCGAGGGTTGCAAGCGGCTGAATACTCGTACAGTGTGGTCGCTCATCTCCGCTGGACCTTGCGGCAGATATCCCGCATGGTCGTCGAGGAAGCCTATCTGGATTAGACGCAAGGGAACGGTTGATAGCACAGTTGGCAATCATCGCTGGGATGCGTCCTGGTGAGATTCTCGCGTTAACATGGGGCTCGCTAACGGGCACATCTGCTGAGATAAATCGGCGGATGTACCGGGGGCGACTTGATACACCGAAAACCCAACGCTCCAAACGCGAGGCAGCACTCTCCGGCGGGCTACTGCAAGCCATCACAGAATGGCGCAGCAAAGCTCCTTGCACCGAATCGACGGCATGGGTGTTCCTGAGCGAAAGACGGACCACACCGGTTGGCAAGGACAACTTATGGCGTCGGTGTTTCCTGCCGAAGTTGGAGCCTGTTGGCTTGGAGTGGGCCAACTTCCAGGTGATGCGGCGGACCAATTCATCGCTGATGAAGAAGTACAATGTCGATCCCAAAGTTGGGGCCGACCAGCGGGGTCATGGAATTGGGGTGTCCCTGGAGGTTTACACCCAATCGGGCCGGGAAGAGAAGAGGGCCGCCGTTAACACGCTGGATTCTTAATAGTGTTTTTGTAGTGTTCATCGGAGTCGATTCTGCAGCTGCTCCTGATAGCCAAGGTGATGATCGAATCCGGCTGGCTGATTGGGCTCCTCTTCCGTTCTCGAACACAGTTGGCGGCGGAAAATTTGTTCCTGCGGTGACGACTGTGCGCCATCAAAAGCCACATGCCGAGTTATGGGGAGAACCTCGTGATGAGAGCTTTCTCCGAGTGGCTGACATCCACAGCAAACCGTTCACAGCACCTCCAAAGGCGCAGATGTAAGGCTCCAGAAGCGCCCCCCTCAGCGCGCAAAACCGCTGTTGCGAAAGCATCTACGGCGAACGTGGCCGCCCGAGCTTTCGACACGGGAACTGGTGCTCCCCTCGGGGATGTGGAGCCCCTCGGCTTGCAAGCGAAGAAGACGGTCGTGTAAGGTGGTTGCGTGAAACGAATCCTACGGGGGAGCCACAAAACTGGCGCCTGCTAGGGAGAAGGCTATGGCCAAACCGGCTGAGCATGTATTTCGCGTACTTACACTGCTTTGTGTGGGTTGCATGGCCATCGCGGCCGTTGTAATTGCCGTCGACCCACTTCGCCGCTATAGCGAGCTCTCAAAAGGAACGTTGGTTTACTACGCCATTTCCTTGGCTGGCGGAGTGGTGCTAGCGCTTTGTCTGTTCATGGCCCTGCGATTCCCACCCAAACTGCACAAGGTGGCCGTCTCGGGGCTGTCTGCAATCCTTGCCCTGGGGATCAATCAGATTGTGGGGCTTCACTTTGGCACTATCCTCTGCTTCACACCCAGTTGACACACGCACAATTTGGCCCTAGGTTGGACCTACTTCATTGTTGCTGGGCTAGCAGGAATCGAGGCAGCTTCGTCGCGTCGCGCCAGGATGGTACCATAACCGGCAGCCTCGGTATCTCCGACGCTCAGCATTCACCTCAGTGATTACACTGCGCATCCTGAAGATCCTGGCAATCAGCGCAACATTCGGCACGCTGGGCGCGGCGGCCGAACCCTTCACGATTGGCGTCTCGCTGCTCACACAACAACATCCCTTCTATGTGGCGCTGGCTGATGCTATGAAGCAGGAAGCCGCGAAGGATGGCGTCAAGCTGGACATCGCCATCGCCAATCAGGATTTGAACAAGCAGGTTTCCGACGTCGAGGATTTCATCAGCAAACACGTGAACGCCATCATTCTGTCGCCGGTCGATTCGAGGGGAGTCAAGGCGGCAGTGGGCAAGGCGCAGAAGGCCGGTATTCCGCTGATCACGGTGGATATCGCGGCCAATGGCGTTGACGTGGCCTGCCACGTTGCCACCGACAACTATGCTGGTGGCGTAAAGGCGGGCGAACTGATGGCGAAGGTGCTCGGTGGAAAAGGCAAGGTGGGCATTATCGACTATCCGACCGTGCAGTCGGTGATCGATCGCGTAGCGGGCTTCAAGAAGGCGCTCTCCGCATACTCGAATATAAAAATCGTCTCGATCCAGCCAGGGATAACCAGAGCCGAGGCGCTAACGGCGGCACAGAATATGTTGCAGGCGAATCCCGACCTGGATGGCATTTTTGGCTTTGGCGACGACGCCGCGCTAGCGGCACTGGTAGCGGTGAAATCCGCAGGCAGGGCCAACCAGGTGAAGATTATCGGCTTCGATGGCATGCAGGAGGCCCGCACCGCGGTCGACAAGGAACCAAGCTTTGTCGGGGTGATCCGCCAGTATCCCGAGAAGATGGGCGCCATTGCGGTTGACACGGCGGTCAAGGTGCTCCGCGGTCAAAACGTGAGCAAGTTGATCCCCGTGGTGCCGGGCGTCTATACCCGCCAATCGAAGAATTGAGTATGCGGCACTCCACACCAGCCGAAAGTGTAACTGTGGGCGCAGCATTATTGGAGACTTGCTCGGTGGACAAGTCATTCGGCCCGGTCGAGGCCCTGAAGGATGTCTCGCTGACTGTCCGCGAAGGACGAGTGCATACGTTGTTAGGTGAGAACGGAGCCGGCAAGTCTACACTCATGAAGATTCTCGCGGGCGTGCACGCGCCGACCCGGGGAAGCATTTTCCTTCATGGGGCGGAAACCGTGTTTGCCAGCCCGGGAGACGCGCGCCGCAAGGGTATCTCTATCGTTTACCAGGAACTCAGCCTGGCCAACAACCTCACCGTCGCCGAGAACATCTACGCTAATCATCAGCCACACCGCTTCGGTATCGTGAATCGCCGGCAGTTGATGCTCGAGACCCGGAAACTGCTCAGAGACCTCGATATCCCGATTGAGGGGGAGGCACCCGTGTCCAGCCTCTCAATGGCCCAGCGGCAATTGGCGGAGATTGCAAAGGCGCTTAGCCATCCGTCACGCATCATCATTATGGACGAGCCGACCTCGTCGTTGAGTCACGGCGAGGTGCATATCCTTTTCGGCGTCATCGAGCGGTTGAAAGCTCAAGGCAAGGCTGTCATTTACATCTCGCACCGCATGGATGAAATCATGCGCATCTCCGACGAGATCTCGGTCATGCGCGACGGACGCCTTTTGTGTACGCTCCAAAAGCAGGACACCACCATCGATGAGCTCATCGCGCTCATGGTGGGGCGTGAAATGCGCGATATCTATCCACCACGCCGGGCCTCACCGTCTCGAGAAGGGACGCCTCTGTTGGAGGTCAGGCATTTGAGCTCCCCCGGGCAGTTTCAAGGAGTGGATTTCTCCGTGCGCAGGGGTGAAGTACTTGGCGTTTTTGGCCTGATCGGCTCCGGCCGCACCGAAGTAATGAAAGCGCTTTTCGGGCTTCGTCTGGCCACCGGTGAGATCCTCATCGATGGCAAACCGGTGCAACTACGATCGCCGGCCGATGCTATTGCCCACGATATGGCATATGTCACCGAGAACCGCAAGGAAGAGGGTCTGGTGCTGCAGCATTCCGTCACGCGCAACATCAACATGGTCTACTTCCACCACGGCGGCGCGCGATTCGGGCTGGTGGATGCCGGTGCGGAGGCGCGAATGGCCCACGACGCCTTAGACCGCATGAATATCAAGATCGTGAGTCCCGAGCAGGCGGTAGGCGACCTGAGTGGCGGCAACCAGCAGAAAATCGTGTTCTCCAAGTGGATGGGCTTAAAGCCGCGCATTTTCATTCTCGACGAACCGACACGTGGTATCGACGTTAGTGCCAGATACGAGATTTACAGCGTGATCCGGGAGCTGGCCGCTGCCGGGACCGCCGTCATACTGGTGTCGTCGGATCTTCCCGAGGTACTCTCCATGAGCGACCGCCTGTTGGTAATGCGCGAACGGCGCATAGTGAAACAGCTCGACACCGTGGGTTTGTCTCAGGAAGAAGTGATGTCGTACGCTACGGGAGTCCCCTCAGCGTGATCCCGTCGAAGCCCCAACTTTCAAAGACCCGGACTGTCTCTTCCTTTGTTCCAGCCACCGCCAGGCAGCGTAGCGCCGGTTGGGTCAAGCAGTATGGTGGCATCCTCACCGGCCTGCTGGTGCTGGTGGCTTTGTTCTGGCGTCTGTCACCAAATTTCATGGTCGTGGGCAACCTGCTCAACATCGTGCTGCAGGTGTCGATTACCGCGATCCTCGCTTTCGGCATGACGTACGTGCTGCTGCTCGGCGAGATTGACTTGTCTGTAGGCGCGGCGGTGGCGCTGGTCGGCACGGTTGCCGCTCTGGGCCTGCAGCACGGACTGTGGCTGGGCATCGTGATTCCTTTGGCTCTGCTGGCTGGCTTGGCGCTCGGCGCGATCAATGGGATGCTGTCATCGCTCCTCGGCATTCCGTCGTTCATCGTGACGCTCGCGACGATGGGAATCTTTCGAGGTCTCGCCTACATCGTGTCGGGTGGCGTACCCATCACTGTTGACAATGAGCACTTCGTGGCTCTCGCTAATGGAAGTGTTCTGTCCGCACCAGTGCCGATTTGGATTCTACTGGCGCTCTTGCTGGGGAACCAATTCATCCTGTCCAAAACCGTCTTTGGCCGCAAGGTTTACCTCGCCGGCGGCAATCGCGAGGCGGCGCTTTACTCTGGCGTGAACGTGCCGGGACTCAAGATCATCATCTTCATGCTATCCGGCCTGATGGCCGGCATCAGTGGCGTGCTCATGACAGCCCGGCTATACTCGGCGCAGCCCAATGCCGGCATGGGTTATGAACTGGACGCCATCGCCGCCGCCGCACTGGGCGGGACCAGTCTGAGTGGCGGCTACGGCACGGTGACCGGCACGCTCGTCGGGGCGCTGATCATCGGTGTCATCAACAACGGAATGAACCTGCTGAGTGTGCCGTACTTTTACCAGCTGATTGTGAAGGGAATCGTTATTTTAGCGGCAGTTTGCATCGACGTTCAGAGTAAGAAATCCCGCTCCTAGCTGCTGCGACCGTAGAAAGGACGTGATGTTGTGGGAAAGATTATGACCATGGGGGAAATCCTTGTGGAGATCATGGCGACGGAGCCGGGGCAAAGCCTCCGTGCCCCAGGTCGTCTGGTTGGCCCTTTCCCAAGTGGAGCCCCAGCCATATTTATTGATCAGGTGGCCCGGCTAGGGCACTCTGCCGGTATCATTGGCTGTGTAGGTGATGACGACTTCGGCTGGCTCAACATCGAGCGGTTGCGGCAAGATGGCGTCGACACCAGCGCCATCACAGTCCTGAAGGAGGCGGTGACCGGCAGCGCCTTCGTGACCTATGATCAGACTGGTGAGCGCCACTTCATCTTCAATATCACGAACAGTGCGTCCGCCCAACTGTCGGCATCCCACGTAAGCGAGCCGCTGCTCAAGGACTGCACGCACTTTCACGTGATGGGTTCATCGCTATTTTCGTCTCGCATCAGGGAGGCGATGAACAAGGCTATCGAAATCGTGAAACGCCAAGGCGGTAGTGTGTCGTTTGACCCGAACATCCGAAAAGAAATGCTAGGGATCCCGGAGATGCGTGAAGCGCTGGCTTCCATTCTGAATTATACCGATATCTTTTTGCCGAGCGGGCCCGAATTGACCCTTCTGGTGAGCGCCACTACCGAAGAAGCTGCCATCGAAGAACTTTTAGCCCTCGGCATTCACGAGATCGTGGTCAAGCGGGGCAGGCAAGGTTGCGGGTACTATGACACCACGCGCCGATTGAGCGTGCCGGCGCTAACAGTTAACGAGGTTGATCCCACCGGTGCCGGAGACTGTTTCGCGGCGACGTACGTGACTTGCCGTAACCGAGGCATGCCGGTTGAGCGGTCGTTGCGCTACGCGTGCGCCAGTGGTGCGCGGGCAATTATGCGCACGGGGCCTATGGAAGGCACTGCTGGCTTCACGGATCTGGATGCACTCCTGGCTCACTACGATTTGTCTGAGGCCGGGCACGCCTGAGATTACGAAACCAGCATTCGGTCCGCCTCCGAGGCAGACTACCCGTAGGCGGCGAGCAGCTGACACAATGCGTCCAGATCACGCGGCACTCTTCCATAGCTTCACGGAAACGGCTCTCCAAACGAGCGGCATGGGAGCTTTGTCCAAGTGGCTGACCATCCGCCCCGAATCCGTGGGGTCAAACGTCATTCCGTGGCAGAACCTTTTCGATACGCCGGTCTGGAATGAGCCAGATCAGCGCAGCGGCCACGAAAATACCCTCGGAGATCCACGGCGCAAGCAAGGTGGCAACAATCGCAGCTATATACAGCACAGGCGAGAGCTTGCCCTTCCAGTCCCGGCCAACCGCCTTTTTCAAAATCGAGTCCGGTCCCTGCGAGCGAATGATCGCCTGCTGAAGCAGGTAATACGCGCCGGCGGCCATCAGTAGCACGACGCCGTAGAGTGCGGTGGGTAGTGCGCTGAAATGATTCTCCCCCATCCAGCCGGTAGCAAACGGAAACAGCGACAGCCAGAACAACAGGTGCAGATTCGCCCAAAGGATCGCGCCCGTTACGATCGTGGCGGCATGCAGCAGGTGATGGTGGTTGTTCCAGTAGATGCCGACATAAACAAAACTCAGGACGTAGCTGAGGAAGATCGGTAATACGGTCAATAAGTCGTTCACGGTGTCACCATGAGGCACTTTCATTTCCAGCACCATGATCGTGATGATGATCGCGATCACGCCATCGCTGAAGGCCTCCAATCGTCCCGTCCGCATCTTTCCTCCCGCTTGCGAGGCTGGCTGCGCGTGGCACGCCATCCGTTCGCCTCAAACAAGCTAACACGCGCGGTGTGTAAAGCCTGAGCCGTTACGTTTGGCGAATCGGTCGGGAGTCGAGCGGAATCTACTAGCAGTGTCGCTCTTGAGAGGAGAAGCGCTATGCCGCGTGCAGTGAGATTCAACAACTATGGCGGGCTCGAAGTTCTGCAAGTGGTGGAAGTCGACCGACCAAAGCCCGGGCCTGGGAAGGTCTTGGTACGAATAAAAGCCGCGGGCATTAATCCGGGCGAGTCCTCGATCCGGAAAGGATTGTTTGCCAAGCGCTGGCCGGCCACGTTCCCTTCGGGCCAGGGCAGCGATTTGGCCGGCATCGTGGAAGAGGTCGGACCGGGCGTGGCGAATGTCGGGGTGGGCGATGAGGTGATTGGATTCACTAACGAGCGAGCAAGCCAAGCCGAGTTCGTGCTGGTCGAATCTGGGAATCTTGTGCCTCGTCCCCCAAAGGTATCGTGGGAGCAGTCCGGCGCTCTGTTCGTGGCCGGGACCACGGCTTACGCCGCGGTGCGGAGCGTTGGTCTGAGCGCGGGTGACGCGGTGGTTGTTTCCGGCGCTGCGGGTGGGGTCGGATCGATCGCGGTTCAGTTGGCCAGAAATGCCGGAGCCAAGGTGATTGGCTTGTCCAGCGACGCGAATCGAAAATGGCTAACCGATCACGCGGTAATTCCCATTACCTATGGTGATGGGGTGGAAGATCGGATTCGCGCTGCGTCGGGTGGGAAAGTGGATGCCTTCATTGACACCTTTGGCGGAGGGTACGTCGAACTGGCAATTCAGTTGGGCGTCGCTCCGGCTCGAATCGACACGATCATCGACTTCGCCGCGGCGGCGAAGTACGGGGTAAAGACGGAAGGCAGCTTTGAAGCCGCGAACGCGGACGTGCTAGGGCAACTTGCCGGGCTGATTGCGGCCGGCCGGCTCGAGATCCCGATCGCGAAGGTCTATCCCCTGGCCCAAGTACGCGAGGCCTATCGAGAGCTCGAAGAGCGTCATACGTGCGGCAAGATCGTTCTGGAACCGTGACATGTAAAGAGGCGGGTGTTCCGCCGGGCTTCAGTTGGACGGCACTGCGGCTAGCTTCTGCCTTGCGAGCTTCGCCGGCGATCTGCGGTTGCGATGCCGACTTTTCATTCCTAGTCCCGACCAATCTCCGAGTCGCCGACTTACATCCACTATCTAGACGACCTTGCCAGAAGTGGCGCAATGGGAGCGCGGATTCTTAAGGCCGGGTTTTGCGCCTGGAGAGAGCGGCATGTGGGTGTCAGGGCCCATTAACTCATTCCCTGCCCCGCCTGAGGGCCTCCCGCTCAATATCAGTTTTTATTGGCGGATGGCAAATTGGCGTGTCCAGTCAAGGACACATGGTCCAGTCGGTGAGAGACCGACCGAGGCTAACAGACTCAGGCCTCGTAGCTAGGGAGGCGCCGTGGCGCGAAAGCAAGACGGCGGAGCCCTCTGACGAACATA
>Ga0326728_10006259_pt1 | contig 32246 bp, 28 predicted proteins | sample MB3enrmetagenome_FD_207602 | JGI IMG/M metagenome (GOLD analysis project Ga0326728, IMG submission 207602) | Lab enriched peat soil microbial communities from McLean, Ithaca, NY, United States - MB31MN | ecosystem: Environmental > Terrestrial > Soil > Wetlands > Peat | place: USA: New York... | reverse complement strand
TCGCCGAGCGCCTCGCCGGCGACGCCGAGGAGGAGATCGACGCCGGCTTCGGCGTCGACCTGATGCGCCTTTCCTGTCTCCTCGCCGAGCCGCTGGCGCCCGTGCAGAGCGAATGGCGCCGCGCGCATGAGGCCGAGCGCTCGTCGCGGTTCGTCGATCTCCTGGACGCGTTGAGCGCGCGCTTGGGCGCGCGCCGCGTGACGCGGCGGGAACTCGTCGAGGCCCATATTCCCGAACGGGCCGTCCTCGCCTCGCCGGCGATTCTCGGCGCGGCGCGCGCCGAGCGGGAGCAAGTCCGTCATGGCGAGGACGCCGAGGGCGGCGAGGGGGACGAGGCCATCCGGCAGCCGAGCCCCGTAGCCCCTGGATGGCTTCGCTTCGCTCGCCATGACGGATCGGACGGATCGGCGATGGCGTCGGCCGCGGCGCCGACGCGGCCGTTGCGCCTGTTCGAGCGGCCCGAGCCGATCGAGGCGCTCGCCGAAGTTCCCGACGGCCCGCCGCTGCGCTTCCGCTGGCGGCGCGTCGTGCACGAAGTGGCGGCGATCGAAGGCCCCGAGCGCATCGCCGCGCCGTGGTGGCGCCGGCCGGACGCGCCGACGCGCGACTACTTCCGCGCCGAGGACGCCTCGGGGCGCCGCTTCTGGCTCTACCGCGAAGGCCTGTGGGGCCGCGAAACGACGCGAGCGAAATGGTTCCTGCACGGGGTGTTCGGGTGAACCCCTTCTCCCGCAAGGCGGGAGAAGGTGGCGCGAAGCGCCGGATGAGGGCGTTGGCAAAAGGAGACGATCATGCGCGACGATATTCCGTTCTCCGCGAAATCTCGCGCCCGGGACATGCGGCGGGCGCTCACCGATGCGGAGCGAAAGCTTTGGCATGCTCTACGCGATCGACGTATGCAGTCGCTCAAGTTTCGCCGACAGACGCCGGTTGGTCCCTACATTGCCGATTTTCTCTGCATCAAATATCGGCTCGTCATTGAAGCCGATGGTTCGCAACACGCGGAAAGCGTCACAGACAGCGCGCGCGACGTTTGGTTTACGCGCAACGGCTACAGAGTTTTGCGCTTCTGGAACCATGAGGTCTTAGCCGCGCAAGACAACGTACTGGCGACGATTGCCGCCGCGTGTGGGCTTCCGTGGTGACGACGCCGACCCCTCATCCGGCGCTTCGCGCCACCTTCTCCCGCAAGCGGGAGAAGGGAAGATGATCCGCCTCGCCCCGCGCTTCGCCGAGTTCGCGACGACGACGAATTTTTCGTTCCTGCGCGGCGCTTCGCACCCGGAGGAACTGGTGGCGCGCGCGGCCGAATTGGGCCTTTGCGGCATCGGCGTCGCCGACCGCAACACGCTCGCCGGCGTCGTGCGCGCGCACGTCTACGCGCGCGAGAACAGAAACGCGATCGGCGCGCTGCGCGTCGTCGCGGGCGCGCGGCTGAGCTTTGTCGACGGCGCGCCCGATATGCTCGCGTACCCCAGGGATCGCGCCGCGTATGGCCGGCTGTGCCGGCTGCTGACCCAGGGCAATCTGCGCGCGCCGAAGGGCGAGTGCCGCTTGCATTTCGAGGATCTGCTCGAGCGCGGCGAGGGGCTGCAGATCGTCGCGATGCCTAAGGACCCTCATCCGTCGCCTTCGGCGGCGCCTCTCGGCGAACGAGACGTTCGCCTGACGCCCGCGAGCGGGAGAAGGGACAAGCTCCTCTCCCGCAAGGGGAGAGGGGAGGGCGCGTCGCTCACGCAATGGCGCCAAGCCTTCCCCGGCCGCTTGTGGATCGGCGCGAGCCTGACCTATGGCGAGGACATGCGCGGCGCGCTCGCCGCACGCGCGGCGCTGGCGCGCAAGATCGGCGCGCCGCTGATCGCGACCAACGACGTTCTCATGCACGCGCCCGAGCGGCGCGCGCTCGCCGACGTGCTGACCTGCATCCGCGAAAAGACGACGCTGGAAGCGGCGGGGCGGCTGACCCAGGCCAACGCCGAGCGCCATCTCAAATCCGCCGACGAAATGGCGCGCCTGTTCGCCGAGGCGCCGCAGGCGGTGGAAGAGACGGCCCGCTTCCTCGACGGCCTCGCCTTTAGCCTCGACGAACTCGCCCACGACTATCCCCTGGAATTGCGCGAGGGTTACGCGACCCCGCAGGCCGCGCTGGAGGCCTTCGCCGAGGCCGGCGCGCGCGCGCGCTATCCCGACGGCGTTCCGACGAGCGTTCGCGCGGCGCTGACGCACGAACTGGAGCTGATCGGCAAGCTCGATTACGCGCCCTATTTCCTCACCGTGCACGACATCGTGCGCTACGCGCGCAGCCGCGGCGTCCTCTGCCAGGGGCGCGGCTCGGCCGCCAATTCGGCGGTCTGCTTCTGCCTCGGGATCACTGAGGTTGATCCGGCGAAGTTCGATCTTCTGTTCGAGCGCTTCGTCTCGCCCGAGCGCAACGAGCCTCCCGACATCGACGTCGACTTCGAGCACGAACGGCGCGAGGAAGTGATCCAGTATATCTACGCGCGCTACGGGCGCGAGCGCGCCGGGCTGGCGGCGGCGGTCATAACCTATCGCACGCGCTCGGCGATTCGCGAGACGGCCAAGGTCTTCGGTCTTTCCGACGACGTCGTCGTCGCGCTCAACGCCACGGCCTGGGGCCGCGGCGCCGAGCCGATCGGCGAGGAGCGCGCGCGCGCGGCCGGCCTCGATCCCGCCGATCCGACGCTTGGGCTGGCGCTGAAGCTGGCGGGCGAGCTGACCGGCTTTCCCCGCCATCTCACCCAGCACAGCGGCGGCTTCGTCATTGCGCGCGACCGGCTCGACGAGGTCGCGCCGATCATGAACGCGGCGATGGAGGAGCGCACCACCATCGAATGGGACAAGGACGATCTCGACGCGCTCGGCATCCTCAAGATCGACGTGCTCGCGCTCGGCATGCTCACCGCGATGAGCAAAAGCTTCTCGTTGCTGGAAAAGCACTATGGCGAGCGGCTGACGCTCGCCTCGATCCCCTCCGAGGAAGCATGCGTCTACGCGATGATCCAGCGCGCCGACACCATCGGCGTCTTCCAGATCGAGAGCCGCGCGCAGATGTCGATGCTGCCGCGGCTCAAGCCGGCGAAGTTCTACGATCTCGTCATCGAGGTGGCGATCGTGCGCCCTGGGCCGATCCAGGGCGACATGGTGCATCCCTATTTGCGCCGCCGTCAGGGCCTGGAGGAGATCGCCTATCCCTCTAGGGAGTTGGAGGCGGCGCTCGGCAAGACGCTCGGCGTGCCGCTGTTCCAGGAGCAGGCGATGAAGATCGCCATCGTCGCGGCGGGTTTCTCGCCCGCCGAGGCCGACAAGCTGCGCCGCGCCATGGCGACCTTCCGCCGCGTCGGCGCGATCGCGACCTTCCGGGCCAAGATGGTCGAGGGCATGGCGGCCAAGGGCTATGCGCGCGAATTCGCCGAGCGCTGCTTCCGCCAGATCGAGGGCTTCGGCGAATACGGCTTTCCCGAGAGCCACGCGGCGAGCTTCGCGCTGATCGTCTACGCCTCGTGCTGGATGAAATGCCGCTACCCCGACGTGTTCCTCGCCGCGATGCTCAATTCGCAGCCGCTCGGCTTCTACGCGCCCTCGCAACTGGCGCGCGACGCGCGCGAGCACGGCGTCGACGTGAGGGAGGCGGATGTCAATTTCTCCGATTGGGATTGCACGCTGGAGGAGAACCCCTTCCCCCCTTGCGGGTGTCAGGCGAACCTTTGGTTCGCCGAGAGGTGGCCCGAAGGGCCGGATGAGGGGTTCGCGCCGCGAGGCGCGCCTGATGGCGCGCCCCCTCATCCGTCGGCGCTGACGCGCCGCCACCTTCCCCCGCAAGGGGGAAAGGAGTCGCCCCTTCACCCCCGCCACGCCTCGATGGCCGAGCATATCCGCGCGACGCACGCGGTGCGGCTGGGGTTTCGCCAGATCATCGGCGCGAGGCAAGACGAGATGCGCCGGCTCGTCGACGCGCGCGGGGACGGCTACGATTCGGTGCGCGATCTTTGGCTGCGCTCGGGGCTCAGTCCGGCCGCGCTGGAGCGCCTCGCCGACGCCGACGCGTTCCGCTCGCTCGGCCTCGACCGGCGCCAGGCGCTGTGGGCGGTGCGCGGCCTCGACCGCGTCGGCGATCAGGACGATCTGCCGCTGTTCGCTCAGAGCCGCCCGGAGCGCGACAGCGAGCCCGACGCGAAGTTGCCGCCGATGCCGCTCGGCGCCCACGTCGTCGAGGATTACCGCCGTCTTTCGCTGTCGCTGAAGGCCCATCCGGTGGCGTTCATGCGCGCGCGCCTCGCCGCGCGCGGCGTCAAGCGCTCCGACGCGCTCGCTCGGGTGAAAAGCGGCGAACGCGCCACGGTCGCCGGCCTGGCGCTGGTGCGTCAGCGCCCGGGAACCGCCAAGGGCGTCATCTTCATGACGCTGGAGGATGAGGCGGGCGTCGCCAACCTCATCGTCTGGCCCAAGGCGTTCGAGCGCCTGCGCGCGATCGTCATCGGCGCGCGCTTCGTCGCCGCAACCGGAAAATTGCAGAACGAGGCCGGCGTCATCCACCTGATCGTCGAGCGCATGGAGGATCTGACGCCGATGCTGGGGATGCTGTCGGAAGAAGGCGGCGGCCCCGACTGCTCCGCCCCCGCCGACGAAGCGCGCCGCCCGCCGCCGGCCATGCCGCAAAAGCGTCAGGGCGACCGCTTCGCGCAAGTCCAGCTCTTCGCCGACTCGCGCCTCGCCCCGACGCCCGCCGAAAGCCGAGAACTCGAGCGCGCGCTGCCGGCGGGACGGAATTTTCATTAAGCGGGAGCACGAACGATCGCGCAGCGCTCGCAAGGCGATGATCCGCGACCCATCTCGCGCCTTCGATGCGCGGCGCACGATCCCCGCCCTCACGTTGGCGCGATGGGCCGTCGACGCCAATCGCCGCGGCCGCGGTCGTCAAGCCGGCGGTCCCCGCCTTCGGCGGCGGTCAGACGCGCGGGCGCGGCGGGTCGGCGGCGATCGGCGCGACGCTCAGTCGCCGCGGCGGCGCCTTGCGCGGGCGTAAGCCCCGCGGCCTCGCCCGGGACTCGTCGTCCGCCGTAAAGCCCATCACCGCCGCGGCGCAGACGACGCCGCCGAAGGTGAAGGCGAAGCCGGCGCAAAGCAGCGCGACGCCGGGAATCAGCGCGTCCGAACGCCACAGCAACGATCGGACGCCGGCAATATCGAAGGCGAGCAGCAAGCCTGCGCAAAACACGCCGATCGCCATGCCGAACGCCCAATTGACGATCATCGCGCGCACCAGCGGATCCCATGCTCCCCAGCGCCGCCACGGCGCGATCGAATGGCTCCGCTCTTCCCGCATTCCCTTAGCCTCCCCGCCATCCGCCCGCGCATCGCGTCCGGCGCGAGCGCGACACGGCGAGATCTAATGTCGATCCACGCCGGCGTCCAGTGGGGAGCGCCGCATGAAGCGTCGCCCCGGCGCAGGACGCGCCGCGATCCAGATCGTATGCCGCGCGCCGCGCCCGCCTCTCGCGCGCACGGAAAACTCCTCCGCCGCGAAGCCGGCGTCGCCAAGCCTTTGCGCGAAGCGCCGGTCGGGCCGCGCGGACCACACCGCCAGGACGCCGCCGACTTTGAGCGCCGCGCGAGCGGCGGCAAGGCCGCGCGCGTCATAGAGCCGGTCGTTGGCCGCTCGCGTCATTGCCTCGGGGCCGTTGTCGACGTCGAGGAGGATCGCGTCGTAGCGGGACGCCGCGGCGCGAATGATCTCGGCGACGTCGGCAAGTTCGATTTTCACGCGAGGGTCGTTCAGCGAACCGGCGAAGATTTCCGCCATCGGCCCCTCAGCCCATTGCACGACCGCGGGGACGAGTTCGGCGACCTCGACGCGCGCCGAATCGTCGAGCGCGCTGAGCGCCGCGCGCAGCGTGAAGCCCATGCCGAGCCCGCCGATCAGGAGACGCGGCCGGGCGCGAGCGGCGATTTTTTCGCAGGCGAGGGCGGCGAGCGCTTCCTCAGAGCCGCCGAGGCGGCTGTTCATCAATTCGGCGGCGCCGAGCCGGATCGCGAATTCGCCGCCGCGGCGCATCAGGCGCAGTTCGCCGCCGTCGGGGATCGGCGCCTTGGCCAGCAAGGTCCAGGGGATCACGGGTCGTCTTTCCGCAGGCGAAGCGCGTCGGCGAGGCGCATCGCAGCCGAGCCGGGCTTCAGCGGCTTAGGCTGGCTGTCGTGCGGCGCCCAGCCGGTGAGCCAGATCGTGTCGAAGGTCGCGCGCAGGCGCCCGTCGGCGTCGGCGAAGCGCTCGGCGTAGACCGAAGCCGCGCGCGTCAGCACGTCGCGGCGCAGCGGCTTGCGGCTGCGCAGGGTCAAGGCGTTGGCCGCCCCGAAAGCCCGGAGATCGCGCATCAGCGCGAACAGATCGTCGTAGCGCGCGACGATCCGATCGGCGTCGACGACCGGCAGCGCGAAGCCGGCGCGCTGCATCAGGCCGCCGAGCGCGCGCACATCGGCGAACGGGGCGACGCGCGGCGCCGCGCCGCCGAGAACCTCGCTCTCGGCGATCGTCAGGCTCAGGCGCAATTCGATCAGCGTGTCGCCGCCGGCGAGCGCGGCCAGAAACAGCCCGTCCGGCCGCAAGGCGCGGCGGATCTGGATCAGCGCGCCCGGCAGATCGTTGACGTGATGCAGGGCCATCAGCGAGACGATCAGGCCGCAGCTCTCGGGCGCCAGCGGCGGACGCTCGACGTCGCCGACCGCGCTGAGATAAGCGCCGCGTCCGACGGCGAGCGGAGACGGCGCGAGGCGCAGCGTCAGCCTCGCCCCGCTGCGCGCCGCCAGCGCTTGCGCCGCATGCGGCGCCGGCGAGCCGACGTCCGCCGCGACCGCGAATTCGCGGCGCACCAGGCTCAAGCGATCGGCGAGCTCCTCCGCGGCGCGGCGCAGCAGGAAATCGGCGTCCGGGTTGGCCGGCGCCGCGCGGCAAGCGCGGTCGAGCCGCGCGGCAAGGGCCGTGCGGTCGAACAGCGGCGGAGGCGGGGCGGGCGAGGGCACGAGAGCTTTATGGCGCGGACGCGGGCGGCGCGCAAAGGCGGGAGCTGCGGGGGCGGCGGCGTCGATGCGCGGGCGGCAGAGGGTAGGGGCTCGGGTTGGTATTCCACTTTGGGGCAGAGGCGGACGTTGCTTCGATTCTCCCTGTTGGGACACAAGGACGCAGGTGCGCTAAGATGGTCAAATCGATGCGCGTCGGAAGGGACGAAGCGCGTGGCGAGGATTCGTAAGGTCGAGATTGCGCGGTTCCGTGGCATCCGATCGCTAACCTGGTTTCCATCGAGCGGAATAAATTGCCTAGTTGGGCCCGGCGACAGCGGGAAGTCCACGGTCCTTGATGCAATCGACTATTGTCTTGGGGCACGTCGAGTGGTCCAATTCGATGACGCGGACTTCCACGCTCTCGACGTTACCGAACCCGTCAGCATCACGTTGACCATCGGCGAACTCGACGACGCGCTGAACAATTTGGAGACTTACGGTCTCTACCTTCGCGCGTTCAATGCAGAAACGGGCGCAGTCGAAGACGAGCCTGAGAAGGAACTCGAAACGGTCCTTTGTCTTAGCCTTACTGTCGGCAGCGACCTGGAACCGACATGGACGCTGATTTCGGATCGGGCAAAGGCGCAGAATGCGACGAGAAACCTGACGTGGAGTGATCGCGTCCGTCTCGCGCCTGCGCGCATCGGTGCACTGGCAGAATTCAATCTGGGTTGGCGGCGGGGCTCGGTGTTGAACCGCCTGACCGATGAGAAGGCCGACGCGTCGGCCGCGCTCGCAAAGGCGGCCCGCGATGCCCGGGGCTCCTTTGGCGACGACGCCGAAAAGCAACTGGGGGAAACTCTGCGCGTCGTTGGGGAAGTTGCCCAAGAGCTGGGCATTGATGTGGGCGATAGGGTTCGTGCTCTTCTCGATGCTCATTCGATTACTTTTAGCGGCGGCACGATTTCTCTCCATGACGAAGAGGGTGTTCCCCTGCGCGGGCTCGGGACCGGGTCGGCACGCCTGCTGATCGCGGGCCTTCAAAGCAGAGCCGCCGCGCAATCGCCAATTCTTCTGGTCGACGAATTGGAGCATGGACTTGAGCCTCACCGTATTATCCGTTTTCTGGGATCGCTCGGGGCCAAAGAGAAGTCGCCACCGCTTCAAGTTCTCATGGCGACGCACTCGCCGGTTGCGCTTCGTGAGCTGTCTGGCGGTCAGCTCTGGGTGGTTCGTGAACGCGAGGGACAGCATGAATTCTTGAATGTCGGTTCAGAGAGCGACGTTCAGAGTGCCATTCGCCTCTATCCGGATGCGTTCTTGGCGTCATCGGTATTGGTCGGCGAGGGAGCGAGCGAGGTTGGCCTTGTCCGGGGACTTGACCAACACAGCTCGGCAAATGACCAGGTCTCGGTTTTCGCCTGCGGCGTCGGGCTCGTGGACTGCGGCGGTGGCGAGGCGGATAAGCCATTCATACGGGCGGCGGCATTTCAGCGACTCGGATATCGGACCGCTCTACTTCGCGATGACGACACGAAGCCATCAGAAGTCGTCGTGAAAGCGTTTGCCGACCTTGGCGGCGCGATCTTCTCATGGCGAGATGGTCGCACACTCGAGGACGAGTTGTTTTTGAGCCTGCCGGACATTGCCATCGGGAAAATGATTAACGCGGCTATCGACCTGAATGGAGAGGCGGTCGTCGATGGTCACATCAGAGCCGCGTCGCAGAATGGCTCCAATTTGAGAGTTGTCCGAACTGAGATCGCGGCGGGACCCTTGTCGGCGCAAACTAGAGCGGTACTAGGCGCGGCCGCGCGCACGCGAAAGGCTGGTTGGTTCAAGTCGGTGTCACGGATGGAGGCGGTCGCCCGGGACATCATTGCGCCACAACTTGCGGCGGCAGACGCCGGCTTTCGCGAGATTGTAACAAGTGTTTTCGAGTGGATGCGCGGTGGCTGATCCAACGATCAATCTGCTTGCCATCGAACGGGGCACAATCACCGCCCCAGCTGGGTGCGGGAAGACGCATCTCATCGCGGAAACGCTGACGCGCCACAGTGGGCCGAAGCCGATCCTCATACTGACCCACACGAATTCGGGTGTGGCCGCGTTGCGCGCTCGGCTAGACAAGAAAGGCGTCGCGCCAAGACAATATCGGTTGTCAACTATCGACGGATGGGCCCTGCGATTGCTCGGCGTGTTCCCAAAGCGCGCGGAGATTGAGTCGTCCCTACTCACAGTTGCCAATCCGAGGACGGACTATCCGGCGATAAGAAGTGCCGCATGGCGACTGATGAAAGCAGGTCACGTTCAAGATATCATTCGGTCTACCTATGCGCGCCTTATCGTCGATGAGTATCAGGATTGTTCTGTCACTCAACACGCCCTCATCTACTACGCCGCACCCGCCCTACCAATTTCTGTATTGGGGGACCCAATGCAAGCCATCTTCGGTTGGCAAGGCAACGAACTGGCCGACTGGGACAAGCACGTTTGCGTGCATTTTCCGGTAGCCGGAGAGCTAACGACACCGTGGCGTTGGCGCAATGCCGGGACCGAGGAATTCGGGCTTTGGCTTCTCGATGTTCGCCGGAAGCTTCAGGCGCGTGAACCGATTGACCTCGGAGCTGCCCCGGTTGAAGTCAGTCGGGTTCACCTTGATGGCACCGAGGATCGAGTGCGCCAGCTTCGCGCGGCGCGGACCGCGGCTCCGAGTCAGGACGGATCGGTGCTGATAATTGGAAAGAGTACGAGCCCTTCGAGCCAACAAGAGTTTGCAAGCCAGACTCCGGGCGCAATAACCGTGGAGGCAGTTGACTTGCGCGACCTTGTCCAATTTGCGCGCGAACTAGATTTCCTCGATCCCGGAGCACTAGAGAAGGTTGCTGATTTTGCAAGTTCTGTGATGACGAACGTGGGGCCACGGGATCTCGTTCGACGCGTTGGTGTACTCGAGCGAGGAACCGAGCGTAGGGAACCGTCTGACGCCGAATGCGCGGCGCTCCACTTCAAGGCGCAGCCAACGCCGAAGACGGCAGTCGATTTGTTGGTCGAAATAAGCAAGGAGCCAGGCGTACGCACGCATCGCCCGGCGGTCCTTCGAGCGAGCATAAGGGCGCTTCAGTCGTGCGATGGCTCAGAGGGGAACACCCTTTATGACGCCGCCATCAGAGCGCGCGAACAGAACCGCATTCTTGGACGTCCGTTACCGAAGCGCGCCGTTGGTAGCACGCTTCTTCTCAAGGGATTGGAAGCGGAGGTCGCTGTCATTCTAGACGCGGACGATCTTGACTCCCACAACCTGTACGTAGCGATGACCCGCGGTTCGAGGCACCTCGTTGTATGCTCCAGGCAATCAACACTTAGCCAGTGAGTCGGGTCGCGGGAGCCTGCTACCGCGTGCTAGTTCCTGTAGAGAGATGCCTCAAAGGTGAGCGAGGGGTAATTCACACCGCCCCCGCCGCCCTATGCGCCATTGGCCAAACCCGCCGAATGCGCATAGACTCGCGCCATGACGGCGCCTCTGTCGACGAGCGCGGATTTCGCCGCCCCTCCCGGCTTGCGCGAGCGGCTCGGCGAGGTTTTCCGCGCCCTCGGCCGCATCGGCCTCGATACGCTCTATCCCCCGACCTGCCTCGCCTGTCGGGCGGCGACGGGGGAGGCGGACGCGCTTTGTCCGGCGTGCTGGCGGGCGATTCGCTTCATCGAGCGGCCGTTTTGCGATCGGCTCGGCACGCCTTTCGCGGAGGACCTCGGGGCGGGCGTGTTGTCGCCGCAGGCGATCGCCGATCCGCCGGCGTTCCGGCGCGCGCGCGCGGTCGCGCGCTTCGAGGACGGGCCGGCGCGCCGCCTGGTCCATCGGCTCAAATATTCCGACCGCGGCGAACTGGCCGCCCCGCTCGGGGCGTGGATGGCCCGCGCCGGCGCCGACGTCCTCGCCGAAGCGGACGCGATCGTTCCCGTGCCGCTGCACCCGTTCCGGCTGTGGACGCGCCGCTTCAATCAGGCGGCGGCGCTGGCGCGCGCGATCGCCCAAGAAACCGGCAAGCCGTTCGAGCCGCAAGCGCTGCAGCGCGTCAAGGCGACGCGCAGCCAAGTCGGCCTCAGCCGCGAGCAGCGGGCCGAGAACGTCCAGGGCGCGTTCCGCGTCTCGCCCGGCGCGCCGATCAAGGGGCGGCGGATCGTCCTCGTCGACGACGTGCTGACCTCCGGCGCGACCGCCAACGCCGCCGCGCGGGCGCTGCTGCGCGCCGGCGCGAGCGACGTCGATCTTGTCGTCTTCGCGCGGGTTGTGGCCGGCGCGTGACGTCCCATATAGGGGCCCAGAGCCGAAGGGAGCCGTTTGATCTTGCCGCCGATCGTCGTCTACACCAAGTCGAGTTGCCCCTATTGCCGCGCCGCCAAGGACCTCCTGCGCCGCAAGGGCGCGCCGTTCGAGGAAATCAGCGTCGACGGCGATCGCGCCGGCCAGGCCGCGATGGCGCAAAAGGCGGGCGGACGATCGAGCGTGCCGCAGATTTTCATCGGCGCCGCGCACGTCGGGGGCTGCGACGACCTCTACGATCTGGAGAGCGCGGGGCGGCTCGACGCCTTGCTGGCGGGATGAATCATGATCAAGTTCGCGCTCGCCTGCGATAACGGCCATGGCTTCGAAAGTTGGTTTCCCGACGGCGCGGCGTACCAGCAGCAGGCGGAGCGCGGCCTGATCGCCTGTCCCGAATGCGGCTCGACCCGCGTCGACAAAGCGATCATGGCGCCGGCGATCGTCGGCGCCGTCCGCTCCGAGCGCGAGCAAACCGCGGCCGCGCCGGTTCCGGTCGCGCTGATCGATGAGCGCCGCCGCGCGCTGCGCGAAGCGGCCAGGGCTTTGCGGCGCGAGATCGAGGCTCACACCGACGACGTCGGCGCGGAATTCCCTCGCATCGCGCGCGCGATTCACGCCGGCGAAGCGCCGGAGCGCGCGATCCGCGGCGAGGCGAGCCGCGCCGAGGTCGAGGCGCTGATCGAGGACGGAATCGACGTGATGCCGCTGCCCTTCGCGCCCGAAGACTTCAACTGAAAGAGAAGAGGTCCTATTTCGCGGCGACGCTGAATTCGGACGCCTCGATCACCGCCGTGCCGATCATCGTGCGCACGGAGACGCGGAACGGCACCAGCACCCGCGCGCCGTCGATCGGCGCCAGCCAGACTTCGAGATCCTTGTTGTCGGCCATGAATTTCACCGACGGACGATCGCGCCGATGGCCGGCGATCGGCACGTAGCGCACGGCGCAGACCGCCACCGGGCCCTTGTAGCCCTTGGCCGAAACGTCGCGCTGCCCGACGTAGGACAGGGCGATGTCGAAGCGCGTATAGCCGTCGAACACCGGAATCTTGCGCTCGCACGAAGCCGGTCCGACCAGCGGCCCCTTGGCCGGGGCGGGGAGAACGAAGGCGCCGACGGGATCGACGACTCCGCGCGTGTCCTTGTCGGACAACGGAACCCGGTCCGGCTTGTCGTCGTAGGGCGGCGAAATGTCGACGCCGGTCACCGCGTTGGCGGCGATCGACATGCGGATCGTGCGCGTCATCGAGGCGTTCGAGGCGGTGGTCGCGAATGTGGCGGGCGCGACGTGGTTGTCGACGATCGCCCCTTGACCCGTCGAGGCGCCGCGCGCGCGCGAGACGAGGGTGGCGAGGCCGGAAAGCTTGGCGCTGGCGTCGATCGCATAGCTGGTCGCCGTCAGCGTTGCGCTGACGTCGGCGACGCCAATCGGCAGGCCGATCAACGAAACCCTGTAGGTCGCATGCAAAATGTCGGCGCGCGCGCCGACGCTGGCGAGCGACAACAGCAGCGCGCCGACGCCGAGGCTGCGCGTCGCGCGCAGGGCCAACCGCCGCAAGAACATTCACGCCTCTCCCGGTGCGAAGCGAATCCCCAATAGCATCTGTCTCGCGAGAATCCGACGGCAAAATGGCGTCCGAGGCGCCTTTTTTTCGCGCTTTGGCGCGGCCGAGAAAAATGTTCCGATCGCTCGCTGTCAAGGTCTTGCGGCGCAGGCGCGCGTGGACGTAACCTCGCGACATGGTCGAGACGGTCATATCCATTCGCACCGCGCGCCTCGGCGACGAGACGGGAATCGCGCGCGTGCACGACGCGGCGTGGCGCGACGCCTATCGCGGCGTGATCCCCGGCCGCGAGCTCGAGCGGATGATCGTGCGCCGCGGCCCGGTCTGGTGGCGGCGCGCCATCGCGGGCGGCACGCGGCTGATCGTGCTCGACTTCGCCGACACGGTGGCGGGCTACGCCAGCTATGGGCGCAACCGCATGCCCTCGCTGAACTACGGCGGCGAGATTTTCGAACTCTATCTCGCGCCCGAATATCAGGGCGGCGGCCTCGGCCGACGGATGTTCGAGGCGGCGCAGCGGGACATGGCGGCGCACGGCTATTCCTCGTTCGTGGTGTGGGCGCTCGCCGGCAATGAACGCGCGATCGGCTTCTATCGCCGGCTCGGCGGGCGCATCGTGCGGCGCGCGCCCGAGCAGTTCGGGACGGAAACCCGCGAACGCGTCGCCTTCGGCTTCGATTGACTGACCCTCGGGCGACGAAAGGGGCCGCGCCTGGGCGTGGTCGACAATCGCGTCGATGGCGTTGCGCGCATCGCGTTCGCGCGGCGAATCGGGCGGAACGGCGCAGCCGAGCCCGCCGGCGCCGTGCGCCTCTCGCTTCGGCCGGCGCAAGGAGAATCGGCGACGCGCAGCCCGGCCCGACGGGAGCGTCGGCGCGCCCGGCGAGCGCCAGCACGACGCGGGTGTTGCGGGTCGCCTGGGTCAGATCGACGTCGCCGGCGACAACGGCGCGTCAACGCGGCGCTGACGCGCCTCGCGCCGTTGGGGAAAACCCGCGCCTCTCTCTTCCGCAGCAGCGCCGCGACCATTGCGGCGGCGCCTTGCGTGCGGCGCGGCAACCGTTCGCCCCGCTATCTTGCGCCAACCGAGAGTGAGGGCGTCAGTGGCGGGTTCTGACTTGGAACCGCCTGCATTGTGCTAATGTATGAGATGAGGGCAAGGTTATCCTTGGAAATATAGTCACCTTTGAAGATGTAGTACCAATAACCGTCGTGGTAGACAGATACAAAGGCATCCTCCGGCGGGTCAGCCGACTTCGCAATGAGCACGAATTGGCGTGCATTCATGACAAAAACTTCGGTTTTCTTTTCTTCGAATGACGAATGCCACTGTTCCGGATACATAGTTGCCATCGATAGCTTGTCGCGATCGAGGCGGTTGCTGATAGCTGTGTATGCAGCTATATCTTCAGAGTTAAGCGCAGCCTGCTCGCCTTGTTTTTGAGCGACATCTTCGTTAAGCGCGGGCTTCTCACCTTGTGACTGAGCGAAAGCCTGATCTAGTTTAGGATCAACAGTATAGAATTGATCGTCGCATCCCCTACTCTTATCCCTAAGGTGGTATTTATCAATAATAGAGCGGATGGAATCGGGGTCCTTAAAATAGATCCCCTCATGCAGCGCTGCCGATCTCATGACCCCAATTGCCGTCGCGGTCTGAAGCAACGGTCGAATCGTTTTACTTCCTTTTATCGGAAGCGTGAGCGCTTTGTCATTAATGTATTCTGGACCGTAAATAGTCTTTAAACGATCCCAGAGAGACTTCACGATTCTGCGTGCCTCGGATTGCTCTTCCTTGTCAGTAGGGCGTGTCACCGCATTTTTTCCGCCGGGAAAATTGACATCACATACGGAGTGGGAAATTGAAATTTGGTTAGGCTCATAATAAATCGTGAGTTGATCAGGGGTAGTGCTCTTATCCTGGGTCGCGCCCTTGCTAGCTTTACCCGAACTTTGCGTCGCAGCGAAAATAAGTGCATCGTAATTCTCCAAATCAATTATCGCGTTTAAAGCGGCGCCATAGTCTGATTGGCCCCCTGTCAACGCGTTGGTGCTGAACGTCAATACCGCTGCAGGGTCCCAAACTGAGTTGAGCGCGTTGACCAAATTTTCTGGGCTGATCGGGGTGCTGATCTGTGCGATGAGGGCTTGGCCGGACAACGGCTGATAGCGGACTGTCGGGGCTTCTTGATATTGCGCGCTGCCGCTAACCGAGCCGACCGCGCCGGATATCGTTCCCGCCGACGTCGATTTGTAATTAGCGGTCGCTCCCAAGTTTGACGCCCCGCCGCCGATCGTGCCCGCAAGACTTGTGGCCGCGTCCACTTCGGTTACGTCCATGAACAGCGGAGGCTCGTTGTTATAAACGCGCACGAGGTTCAATAGCGTTTGCTGACTCGAAGTATCGTGGATGACCTCGTTGTAAGGCGTCCGGCCTTGGGTGATGGATGTTGGGCCAACAGTCGCGCAGGCGCATAGGCCCGCAAGCAGAATCGCCGCGAGCACAGCGTGCGCACGGGATTTCATGCGGCGCATGGCCCCCCTCCCCCTGGCGCAATCGTTAACAATCTATTGGTGCACATAAACCAGGCTGGCGCAATCAGGCTTTCTGACGCACCTTCTCCCCATCCTTCGGCGCCCCCGCCTTCTCGCCCTTTGCGGGTCGCGCGGGAAACCCCGGCTCGGGCGGGCCGGCATGAATAACGGTCGCTTTGCGGTCAAATTATCAATTGACAAACCCGATAGGATTAAATAAAAGATCGCCGTCGAGCCGCCCGTCGCGCGCCAAGCCGTGACGAGGTATCATGGTTTTCGATGCGCCTCGGGACCGCGCGCGGACCGCGACGCAAAGCGTCGTCGCGCCCTCGCCACGCGTCCGTTCAGCGGCGCGGAACCTCTTGGAGCCTCTCATGTCGCCAACGCCTCTCAAACCGGAAACGCTCGCTCTCCATGCGGGATGGCGCGCTGACCCCGGCACCGGCTCGGTCGCCGTGCCGATCTTCCAGACGACCTCCTACCAGTTCAAGAACGCCGACCACGCCGCCAACCTGTTTGGGCTGAGGGAGCTCGGCAACATCTACACCCGCATCATGAATCCGACCAACGACGTGCTGGAGAAGCGCGTCGCGGCGCTCGAGGGCGGCGTCGCGGCGCTGGCGGTGGCGAGCGGTCAGGCGGCGACCGCCTATTCGGTCCAGAACATCGCCCACGCCGGCGACAACATCGTCTCGTCGACCGACCTCTACGGCGGCACCTGGAACCAGTTCGCCAACCCGCTGAAGGACCAGGGGCTCGAGGTGCGTTTCGTCGACCCCGCCGACCCCGAAAACTTCCGCCGCGCCACCGACGCGAAGACGCGCGCCTATTACGCCGAGACCCTGCCCAACCCGAAGCTGACGGTGTTTCCCATCGCCGAAGTGGCGGCGATCGGCCGGCCGCTCGGCATCCCGCTGATCGTCGACAACACCGCCGCGCCGATCCTCGCCCGACCCTTCGACCACGGCGCGGCGATCGTCGTCTATTCCTCGACCAAATATCTCGGCGGTCATGGCACCTCGATCGGCGGCCTGATCGTCGACTCCGGCCAATTCCCGTGGGAGCAGCACAAGGAGCGCCAGCCCTACCTCAACACCCCCGATCCCAGCTATCACGGCGCGGTGTGGACCGAGGCGGTGAAGCCGCTCGGGCCGATCGCTTACATCTTGAAGGCGCGGGTGACCCTGCTGCGCGACCTCGGCGCGGCGTTGTCGCCGTTCAACGCCTTCCTGACCCTGCAGGGGATCGAGACGTTGGCGTTGCGCATCGAGCGCCACAGCAAGAACGCCGAGGCGGTGGCGCAATGGCTCGCCAAGCGGCCGGAAGTGGTCAAGGTGATCTATCCCTCGTTGCAAAGCGGCAAGGCGCTCGAGCGCGCGAAGAAGTATCTCAAAGGCGGCTATAGCGGCCTGGTCGGCTTCGAGCTGGCGGGCGGCAAGGAGGCGGGGCGGCGCTTCATCGACGCGCTGCAACTCTTCTATCACGTCGCCAACATCGGCGACGCTCGCTCGCTCGCCATCCATCCGGCGACGACGACCCACTCGCAGCTTTCCCCCGAGGACCAGCTCGCTGCGGGCGTGACCGAAGGCTACGTGCGCCTTTCGATCGGCATCGAGCACATCGACGACATCCTCGGCGATCTCGCTTCGGCGCTGAGCGCGGCCGGAAGGCGCGCGGCGGCGGCGGAGTAAGGCCGCGCTTCGTCCGATATCGATCCGCGCCGCCCTTCCGGCGCGGATCGCCCCGCGCGTCACCCGATCGCTTTGAACGTCATGTAGAGCGTCATCGCGGAGACGAACGCGATGCCGAGGCGGCGAAGGGCGGCCTCGCCGATCCGGTTGGCCATGCGGGCGCCGATGTCCGCGCCGCCCCACAGGCCGAGGATCACGCCGGCGACGATCGGCCAGGACGCCGTCCACCCGTCTCGCCAGTAGACATAGGCCGAGGGAAGGGTCGTCGGTATGATCGCGAGGACCAGGCTGACCATTTGGGCTTGATGCTGCGGCGCCTTGAACGCGGCCCCGAGGCCCGCCGTGATCGCCAGGCCGCCGCCGATGCCAAGGAATCCTGAGAACAATCCGCCTGCCGCGCCGACTGCGAGCAGACCGGCCCATGGAATGCGCGCCTCCTCGTCGTCGGTTGTCGCCTTCGGGCGTTGGCGAGCGGCGCGGACGATCATCAAACCGTCGAGCGCGACGAGATAGACGACATAGACCCATCTCAGGACGACATCGGAGACGCCGCCCGCGGCGAGCGCTCCCGCGACGCCGCCAATCGCAAAGCCGACCGTGAGCGGGACGAGCCACCGCGTCGGCGCGCAGATTCCTTTTTCGCGATAGCGCCGCACGCCGGAGAGGCTCGTCGGCGCAATCTGCGCGATGAGCGAAACGCCCTGCGCGACATGCTGCTCGACGCCCAGCAGGAGGATCGAGAAGACCACCAACCCGCCTCCGGGGCTGACGCCGAGCAGGCCCGACGCGATTCCTCCGAGCAGCCCCACGCCCAGGCTCGCGGCGATTTCGTGGACCACGCTCAGGCCCATCCGGTCGCTTGCCGCGCGGACGGATCGGCGGGAATCAGCCCCTGCAGCATGCGCTCGACGACGGCGACGACGGCCTCGGCGTCGATCGCTTCGCCCCAGGCGATCTGCAGGACGAAGCCTTGAAAGATCGCGATGAAGGTTCTTGCGACCGCCTCGGCCTTCACGTCCTGCGAGAGCGCGCCCGTTCGCTGCGCTGTTTCGACTAGATCTCCGATCAGCGATCGGGGAATGTCGATCCCCTCGACGACGCGGGCGCGGACGCGCTCGCTGCGCAGCGCTTCGGCCCAGCCGTGAACGCCGACACGGCGTCGCAGCGTGTCGGAGGGTTTGAGCAGCGACCGCGCATAGGCGCGCACGATGGCGCGAAGCGCCTGGACGGGATCGTCGCTCGAACGCGCGGCTGCGTTCAGCTCCGCTTCGATTTCGCGCCGATCGTCCGCGAGCGCTTCGATGATGTCGTCCTTGCTGCGAAAATATCCGTAGACCGCGCCGCGGCTCATTCGCGATCGCTGGACGATGTCGGCCATGCCGGTCTGGTGAAAGCCATTCTCGGAAAAACAGGAGAGCGCGGCCTCCAGAACTTGCCGGCGACGCGCCTCGCGCCGGGGATCGCTGATCTTGGGCATGACGCGTCTCCAAACAAACCGATCGGTCGGTTTGTATGCGGAGGCAGGCGCCCCGGTCAAGGGGCCGTTGCGACGAAGCTCAATGAAGGAGCCGAAGCGGCGGCGGCAGCCCGCGTTCGACGCAAGATCGCTTCAACCTCGTCGAAGCGCCTTCGCCGCCCTCGCCAGCGCGCAGAATCCGGCGACGTCGATCTCTTCGGCGCGGCGGGTCGGATCGAGCCCCGCCGCGGCGAGCAGCGCGGCGAGGTCGATTCCCAGCGCGGCGGCGAAGCTCTTCAGCGACTGACGCAGCATCTTGCGCCGCTGGCCGAACGCCGTTTGCGTCGCGGCCGACAGCAGCCGCGCGTCGCACGGCTCGGGGCTCTCGCGCGGGATCAGTTCGACCACGCTGGAGACGACCTTGGGCGGCGGCGTGAACGCGGCGGGGGGGATGTCGAATAAGAGCCGCGCTCGCGCGCGCCATCCCGCGAGCACCGCGAGCCGGCCGTAATCGGCGCGCTCGGCCGGCGTCGCGACGATGCGCAGCGCCACTTCGCGCTGGAACGTCAGCGTCAGCCGGTCATAGAACGGCGGCCACGGCGCGGCCTCGAGCCATCGCGTCAGCAGCGCCGTCGCGATATTGTAGGGCAGGTTGGCGCAGATGCGCAGCGGCGCGCCGCCGGCTTCGGCTTCGAGCGTCGCTGCGTCGAGCGCGAGCGCGTCGCCGGCGATGATTTTCAGCCGCCCCGGCCAATGCGCGGCGATTTCGGCGAGAGCTCCAAGGCAGCGCTCGTCGCGCTCGACGGCGACGACCTTTTGCGCGCCGTGGGCGAGGAGGGCGCGGGTGAGGCCGCCGGGCCCCGGGCCGATTTCGACGACCACGACCCCCTCGAGCGGGCCGGCGGCGCGCGCGATGCGGCCCGTGAGATTCAAATCGAAGAGAAAATTCTGGCCGAGCGACTTCTTCGCCGCCAACCCGTGCGCAGCGACCACTTCGCGCAGCGGCGGCAGGCCGTCGGCGGCGAGGCTCACGGCGCGAGGCGCGCCGCCAGCCGCAGCGCCTCGATCAGGCTCGCCGGGTTGGCGAGCCCCTTGCCGGCGATGTCGAATGCGACGCCGTGGTCGGGCGACGTGCGCACGAACGGCAGGCCGAGCGTGACGTTGACGCCGGAGTCGAACGCCAGGGTCTTCGCCGGGATGAGGCCCTGGTCGTGATACATGGTCAGCGCGACGTCGTAGCGCGCGCGCGCCGCCGCGTGGAACATCGTGTCGGCGGGCAGCGGGCCGACGACGTCGAAGCCCTCGGCCCGGAGGTCGGCGACGGCGGGGGCGATCGTATCGATCTCTTCGCGCCCCATCGCGCCGCCTTCGCCGGCGTGCGGATTGAGGCCGGCGAGCGCCAGGCGCGGCCGCGCCAGACCGAAGCGGCGCGTCATGTCGGCGGCGACGATGCGCGCGGTCGAAACGATCAACTCGCGGCTGAGCAGTTTGGGAACTTCGCTCAGCGGGACGTGGATCGTCACCGGCGCGACGGCGAGGGCCGGCGACCAGATCAGCATGACGGGCCGCGCCGGCGCGCCCCAGCGCTCGGCGAGCGCGCCGAGGAATTCGGTGTGGCCGGGGAACTTGAAGCCGGCCGCATAGAGCGTCGCCTTGGCGATCGGGTTGGTGACGAGCGCGCGCGCTTCGCCCGAGCGCACGTAGCCGACGGCGCGTTCGATCGCTTCGATGACGGCGGCGGCGAAGGCGGGATCGGGCTCGCCCGGCCGCGCGTCGGCGGGCGCGGCGAGCGCGACGACGGGCAGCGCCCGCGCGAACGCCGCGCCCGCTTCGGCGGGCGACACTTCGGCGATCGGCGCCGCGAGGCCGAGCCGCCGCGCCAGCGCGTCGAGCGCCCTCGGATCGGCGAGCGCAAAGAACGGCGCGTCGAGCGAAGCGCGCGCGATCCAGGCGCGAAGGGCGAGTTCCGGTCCGATCCCGGCGGGGTCGCCCATGGTCAGGGCCAGCGGCCGGCGCGACGACGCAAGCGTCATTGCCGAGGTCGACGATGGACGTCGCGGGTCATTGCGGGTTGGTGCTGACCCGGAGCACGTCTCCCAGCGTCCGCAGAGTCAGTTGCAGCAGCACGGTCTGGTCGCGCACCGGCGGGGTCGAGAGGACGGGATCGCTGAGCGAGTTGGAATAGCTCACCTTGAGCGTCGTGCAGGTGTCGCCATAGGTGAGGCCGACGTTGTAGTTGACCGGGTAGAAGAGGGGCGTCTTCTGTCCCGGCAGGTCGTAGTAATGGCGCGACATGTCGAACGTGACTCCGCCGTCCACGGTCCAGTTGCTGGCGACCTTGTAGCTGGCGTTGGCCAGCAGTCCCTCGCGTTCGTACAGCCAGCCGAGCAAAGGCTGCGCGGCGTATCGCCCAAAGTCGAGGTTGCCTTTCCAGTCGCCGATCGACCCGCTCGCGATCACGTCGAGCCGCGCCAGGGCGAAGGTCGAACTGTCGAACTGCTGCTTGCTGGTGAGCGAGAAGTTCGACGAGAACGGCGCGATCGTCTCGCCTGCGACGTAGTTCGAATAGGTCTTGTCGAGCCCCGATTCCAACCCCGTGTTGGCGGCGTCGCCGATGGTGTAGGAGTTTTGCCCCGCGAGCTGGATGGACTGGCCGGCGACGAAGTTGGCGTGGCCGCCGTTGGCGAAGTTCGCGGTGTATTGCATGCCGTAATTGAGCCGCGTGCCGCCCTCGACGCGGTCGTAGCCGGAATATTTGTCCCAGGCGAACAGGGTGGTTTCGTCGAAGATGAGGCTCTGCGCGTCCTCGTTGGGCTGCAGCTTGGGCACGACCTCGTTCGGGCGGACGATGAGCTGCGCGATCGGCTCGATGATCTGCTGGCCGAGCAGCGAGGACGAGACGAAGGGATAGCGATATTCCAACCCGACGCCCGGCATGGCGCTGGCGTAAGTTCCGGAACTCGCGCCGCCGAAGAAGTTGGTCTGGCTGCCGTTGTAGACGGAGCTCGACGCCCCCGGGACGGCGTAGGTGAAGGTGCCGCTGGTGTTCAGATCGGTCGTCGAGCCGTCGAGGCGCGCAAACACGAATGGCGTCCAGGTTTCGCCGATCGGGTCGACGAACTTGCGTTGCCACGAAACCTGCTCGGTGACGCGCGCGTAGTCGCCGGCGATGCCGCGCAGCAGGCACTGCGCTGGCGTGTAAGTGCCGCCCGCGGACGCCGGACCAGGTTTGGTAACGCCGCCGGTCGCACAGACGTTGTACAGATTGTACGCCTGATCGAGCGTCTGCGCGCCGGTGGACTGGTACAGCGCCTCTTGGCGGCTGAGGGCGGTCGCGTTGAGGTCGACCTTCACCTCGCCGCCGATCCCGTCGCTCATGTCGGGCGCGATGGCGAAGGTTCGGTTGTAATCGAGCACCGGGATCGCCGGCGGCTCGGTGCGCTGATCGGTAGAGGCGATCGTCGACTCGATGTGATAGCCGCTCAGGTCGAAGAAGCCGCGATCCGCCTGGCCGCGCAGATAGACCGAGGACACGATGTCCTGGAAGAAATAGCGCGACGGGTCTTCGCTCTTGATCTTGTAGTCGTTGAGATAGAAGGGATCGGAAACGGCGGTGATGTCCCAACCGTATTTCCACTTGTCGTTGATATAAAAATCGCCCTTGCTTTCGAGCGAGCCGCGCCAGCGTCGATCGCCCGCGCCATAGGGGGCGGCGGGAAACAGCGAGGGGTCCTGTTGATCGATCCCGGTGACGCGAATGTTGTATTCGCCGTTGTCCAAGCGGTGGCGCCACTCCGCTTCGCCGAAGGGGCCCTGCGACGAGAAATAGGCCGGCGTCAGCGTCAGATCGTAATTGGGCGCGAGATTATAGAAATAGGGGAGCGCGACGCCGGTGCCGATGTAACTTCCCCCAATGTACGCCGGCGCCAGCAAGCCGCTCTCTCGCGTGACCGTGGGATCGGGGGCGGAAAAATACGGAACATAGGCGATCGGAACGCCGCCGACTTCGAGCCACGCGTCCTCGTAATAGACCATGTGGGTCTGCTGGTTCTCGATGATGCGCGCGGCGCGGATCTGCCAGAACGGCGGCCGTTCGGGATGATCCTTGCACGGCTCGCACGCGGTGTAGACGCCGCCGTTGAGCACCGTCACCGCGCCGGCCGAGCGTTCGATGCGCGGCGACGTGAATCGGGTCTTCTCGGTCGACAACACTTTCACGCCTTCGGCGAAGCCGGCGGCGAAGTCGTCGGTCAAGTCGAATCGCGAGGCGTAGGTGACGTTGCCGTGCTCGTCCGTCAGCTTGGCGCGGCCCTCCGCGTAAACCCGTTTGGTCGCGCGGTTGTAGATGACCCGGTCGGCCTGGAGAACGCGATGCTTGTAATAAAGCTGCACCGCGCCGACCGCCGACACCGTGTCGTGGTCCTTGTCGTAGACGAGTTCGTCGGCCTCGACGATCAGCTTGTCGGGATGTTGCGCCGCCGCCGCTTGGCTCGAGGCGGGCGCAGCGGTTTGCGCTTGCGCCGCGACGCCGAGCGTCAGCGCCAACAGGAGGACGGCCACGGTCGCGCCCAGGCGCGCGAACGCGCCAGCGCGGCGACCGCTCGCGTTGGAAAAGCTGATGGACGGACCCATCAACCATCCTCCTGGTGCAAAAGCACGTAGACCCCAAACGAACAACCGACGACGGCCGTCGACCACCCCGCCACTGGGATGCTGACGAATCCCGCCCCGCCGAGATCATTGACCAATTTCGTGACGACATAAAGCACGAAGCCGGCCGCGACGCCACCCGAAACCATCTTCTGGACGCCGCCCATTCGGAAAAACCGCAAGGAAAAGCAAGCGGCCACCAGAACCATTGCCGCCAGCGTCAGCGGCAAGGCGAGAAGCTCTTGAAATTGTAAGCGATATCCGGTCGCGTCGAGGCCAGCGCGATCCGTCTGCGCGGCGAGCGCCGGCAGCGCCCAGAACGACACGGTCTCCGGGGCGACGAAAGCCTGCGCGACCTCCTGGCGAGTCAGCGATGTGGCGAGCAGATAGGAGCCCGTCGTCAAGGTGTCGAAACCGGGAGTGACGACGTTGACGTCCTTCAAACTCCAGAACCCGTCGTGCAACGTCGCGCTTTCCGCGTCGATGCGTTCGACGAAATCGCCGCCGGCGTCGAAATTGAACACTTGGACATGGACGAGCGCGGGAACGGAATCGTCGCGGCCGTCCGCGTGAACGACCGCCTCGCCGTCGACGCTCTTCTGTCTTATCCAAACGCCGCCGGATGCGCTCGCGTCGGCGCCGAACACCTTCGCCTCCAGCCGGTCCGATTGGCGCTTCATCGCCGTCGACGCCGGGTTGAAGATCGTCACCGCGAAGACGCCGACCGCGACGGCGACCAGGAGCGGCGGCGCGATGAACTGCCAGGCCGAAACGCCGGCGGCGCGCGCCACCACCAGTTCCAGTTTTCGCGACAGATTGAGGAACGAAATCATCGCTCCGAACAGGACCGCGAAGGGCAGAGCCTGCTCGGCGACGATCGGCGTGTTCAGAAACGAATCCCACGTCATCAGCAGTCCCGTCGCCGCCGGCGTGGCGCTGGAGCGACGCAGCATTTCGACCAGATTGAGGGCGAAAACCAGGGCGAAGACTCCCAGGAAGACCGCGACGACCGTGGTCAGGAATCGCCTGGCGAAGTAACGCCCGAGCGTGCCGCCGATCATGCCGTCCTCATCGCGGCGAAGGCGAGGCGACGCATCCCCGCCAGGGCGCGGCTCAACGGGCCCACGAGAATCGCATCGAGGCTGACCGCCGAAGCGCCGATGGGCATCGCCCAAACCAGAATCGCGGCGTTCGAATTGCTGACGGAGAGCGAGATCGCGACGATGCCCACCAAGCGCAACGCCGTAAAGACGAGAACCGCGACCGCCGTCGCCACGCCTCGGCCTTGGCGGGTCGTTCGCGCTTCGCCGAGCGCCGCGAAACCGACGAGGCCCGCCGCGAAGGCGTAGAACGGGCTGGAGAGACGATCGAGCAATTCGGCGCGCAACCGCCCATCCGGACGCGGCGCCGACGGATCCTTGGGGTCCGGCGCGATCAATTGCCGCGTCGTCATCTCATGCGTCCCCTTGCCCGCTTCGCCCTTGCGCATGAACTGGGAGAGATCGATCGCGTAGTCCTGGAAAGTGACGATCGCCGAATCGCCGGAACGTTCGGGACGCTGATAAGAGCCCTGCGACAGAAGAAGGTAGGTTTGGCCGTCTTTTTCGACCGTCCTGCCCGCTTCGGAAATATACGTGGTGATGTGGGCGGGATCGCGGCGGTCCTGCATGAACACGCCGTGCAGCGAGCCGTCCGGCGCCCGTTCGCGGAAGTGGAACACGAAGCCGGATTCGAGTTCGGTGAAAGCGCCGGGACGCGCCAGGTTGGCGATGAAATCGGCGCGAAGGAGCGTGGTCAGAATATCGATCTCTCGGAAGCTCCAGGGCATGACCTCGACGTAGAGACTCGCCTCGACCACAAACACCAGCGCGAACAGCGCGAGGAACGGCCGCAACAGCCGACCCGGCGAAACGCCCGACGCGCTCATGACCACCAATTCGCTGTCGCCGTTGAGCTTGTTCAGGCAGGACAGCACGCCGGCGAACAGCGCGACCGGCGCGATGAGCGCCATGAGCGAAGGCAGCGTGAGCCCGGTGATGGAGAAGAAGACCAGCAGCGACTGGCCCTTGCTGGTTATGATGTCGATTTCCCGCAGGGCCTGGGTGACCCAAACCATGGCGGTCAGCGCGATCAGGCCGGCCAGGAACGCCGCCGCCGCAGTTCGGAACACGTATCGCTCGATGCGCGTCATTCGGCGGCTGGTTCCCCCGTGTTTCCTCGTCGTGCGCGGCGCGCCCGCGCCGGCGCTCGGCCGCGGCCGAGCGCTAGCCCGCCCGGGCGCGTCTGGCAAGGCGCGCCGGGCGCGCGACGGGCCGCGACGAAGCGTCGCTGGCGCGCGGTCTGGTTATTGACGGCCGGGCGAAAGCCCCTGATGAGTCGATCAGGCGCCAGCGCGAAGCCGGCTGGGTGTCTCCCATTGCGTGCCTGGGGATTTATATGAGCGAATTTGTCAACATCGCCTTTACGCCGATTTCGGCGCCCAACGGCGGAACCTATGTGGTCTTCGTCGGCGCCGACCTCAAGCCGCCGGCGCGAATCGGCGCGCTTCTGGGGCAGGCCGCCGCCCGGATCGAAGCGGCCGCCGAGACCGTCCGGTTTCGCGGCAAGAGCCTCACCGCCTTGGATATTCTGGAGCCTTCCGGCGTCGACGCGGCGCGTCTTCTGATCGTCGGCGTCGCCCCCGGCAAGGACGGCAAGCCGATCGATTTTCCGACGCTCGGCGGCTTCGTTTTCGGCAAGCTCGGCGCGGCCAAGAAGGTCGAGGTGGCGTTCGAGGCGCCGGCGGGCGAATGGGACGCCGGCGCGGCGGCCGATTTTGCGCTCGGGCTGCGTCTGCGCGCGTATCGCTTCGACAAGTACAAGACGGAGAAAAAGAGCGACGACAACGGCGACCGGTCGGCGCCCTCGATCGCCGTCGGCGCGGCCGATCCCGCCGCGGCGGGCGCCGCGGCGGCCGCGCGCATGGCGGTCGCCGAAGGGGTCGAATTCGCCCGCGACCTGATCAACGAGCCGGCCAACGCGCTCTACCCTGAGGCGTTCGCAGAACGCGCCGCGGAGTTGAAGACGCTCGGCGTCGAAGTCGAAATCCTCGATGAAAAAGCGATGACGAAGCTCGGCATGGGCGCGCTGCTCGGCGCCGGCCAGGGCTCGAAACGCGAAAGCCGGCTCGTCGTCATGCGCTGGCGCGGCGGTCGCGCCAAAAAGGCGAAGCCGATCGCCTTCGTCGGCAAGGGCGTCTGCTTCGACTCGGGAGGCATCTCGATCAAGCCGAGCGCCGGCATGGAGGACCAGAAAGGCGACATGGCGGGCGCGGCCTGCGTCGTCGGACTGATGCACGCGCTCGCCAGCCGCAAGGCCAAGGTCAACGCGGTCGGCGTGATCGGCCTGATCGAGAACATGCCCGGCGGCGGCGCCATTCGTCCCGGCGACATTCTCAAGTCGATGTCGGGCCGGTCGATCGAAATCATCAGCACCGATGCGGAAGGGCGGCTCGTGCTGGCCGACGCGTTGTGGTACGTTCACCAGCGGATCAAGCCGCGGTTGATCGTCGATCTGGCGACGCTTACCGGCGCCATCATCGTCGCGCTCGGCCAGGAGCACGCCGGACTGTTCTCCAACAACGACGAGCTGGCCGCTCGGCTGAGCGCCGCGGGGGCGGCGACGGGGGAAATGGTTTGGCGCATGCCGCTCGGGGCCGCCTACGACAAGGCGATCGATTCCAAGATCGCCGACATGAAGAACGCCGGCGGGCGCAACGCCGGCGCGATCACCGCGGCGCAGTTCCTCAAGCGCTTCGTCGGCGATACGTCCTGGGCGCATCTCGACGTCGCGGGCGCGGCGGTGAATTCGCCGGCGAGCGAAATCAATCAATCCTGGGCGTCGGGTTGGGGCGTGCGGCTGCTCGACCGCCTGATCGCCGAATATTACGAAAGCTGAATTCTCGTCGGTTGCTTCCGGCGTCATGATGTCGAGTGAGAATGGCGTTTTGCTCGAAGGGCGCGCATAATCGGCAGGGAGTGAACGGGATGCGATCGGGATGGCGGCTCGCGGTTTTCGCGCTTTGCCTCGGCGCCGCTCCGGCGCAGGCGAATTCGGCGCTGCCCGGCTGCGACGCCTTCATCGACAAGCTGCGGACCGCGGCGAGCGACTCGCACGTCGATTTCACTCACGCGCTGATCGTCTCGCGGGCGCGAACCGACACCGACGTCTTCGATGTCACGACCAAGTCCGACATCGACGGGACCTTGACCTGCCGGAACGACCGATTGCTGCGCTTCGAGGCGCGCGCCGCCGAGCCCGCCTCGGCGAGCGCGGCGAGCGAGTTCGAGAGTTTCCAGGCGGCGGCGCTGCGCTCCGCGCTCGGCTGGGACGCCGCCAGGAGCCGCGGCCTCGTGCGTGAAATGGCCGCCGACGCGCGCGAGTATCTTGCCGCCTCGCGCGAGCGCGGCGACGTCTATATCGCCGGCAAGACCGAGGAGCACGCCCCCGGCGGCGTCTCGCTCGGCCTGATCGTCACCGACACCGACAGCGCCTTCATCATCGTCGGCGGCGACGAGTAGGCCCGGCGCGGCGATGACCGAATTCCGCTTCTATCGCCTCGAGCGCCGCCGCATCGATCAGGCGCTGCCGGGCATTCTCGAGGACGCGCTGGCGCACGGTCTGCGCGTCGTCGTCCAGGCGCCGTCGGAGGAGCGCGTCGAGGCGCTGAACGAGCGGCTGTGGACCTACGCCGACGACAGCTTCCTGCCGCACGGCGCGGCGCGCGACGGCGAGCCCGAGGCGCAGCCGATCTATCTCACCGCCGGCGAGGACAATCCCAACGGCGCCGCCTCGCGCGTGCTGCTCTCCGGCGTTCCCGCCGCCGCGTTCGCCGAAGCCGGCTACGCGCGCGTCGTTCTTCTGTTCGACGGGCGCGACGAGGAGGCGGTCGCCGAGGCGCGGCGGGAATGGACCGAGGTCAAGGCTACGGGCGCCGCGCCGAGCTATTGGCGGGAAGGCGAGGACGGCGGCTGGGAGAAGGCGAGGTAGGGATCGGGCGCGACGCGGCGCGAAAATTGCAGATCGGCGAGCGCGTCGACCGGGCGGCGACGCTGAAGGGACGCGGTTCGATGCGCTTCTCGGTTCGTCACCAGACCCTCTACCGCTACTCTGCGCCGGTGCGGCTCGCCGAGCACGTCTTGCGGCTCAATCCCCGGCCGGACGCGGGCCGGCTGCTGAGGCGGACGCTAGCGATCGAGCCCGCGCCGATCGAGCGCGAGGAGACACTCGATCCGTTTGGCAATCTCGTCACCCGCGTCGCCTTCGACGGCCTGTCGGACCGCTTTCTCATCGACAGCCGCTTCGCGCTCGAGGTCTCGGACGCCGCGACGCCTCGGAACGCGGCGCCGCCGCCGTTGCCGTGGCCGGTCGAAGCGGCCGGGCCGAACGCCGCCTATCGCGGCGCCGGCGAAATCGACGCGACCGTCCGCGCCTTCGCCGCCGAGTTCGCGTCGGCCAGCGGGGGCGACGCGCTCGCCTTTCTCGACCGCCTCAACGAGGCGCTGTTCGTGCGCATCCGCCACGACATTCGCGACGACGGCGCCGCGCGGCCGGCCGAAGCGACGCTGGCGCTGGGCCACGGCGCGTGTCGCGACGTGACGATTCTCTTTCTCGCCGCCTGCCGCAGCCTCGGCGCGCCCGCCCGTTTCGTCAGCGGCTATCAGGCGCGAGCGGAGACCCCCGACGGCCGCCGTCACCTCCACGCCTGGCCCGAGGCGTTCGTTGCCGGACTCGGCTGGCGCGGCTACGATCCGACCCACGGCGTCCGCGTCACCGACGGCCACGTCGGCCTTTGCGCCGCCCCCGAGCAAGCTGCGACTATGCCGGTCGAGGGCGGGTTCTACGGCGGCGCCGTGACGTCGACCCTCGACTACCATATCGAGATCGAAACCGACGCCGAGTGACCGAGCGAGTTCTCGCCGCGCCGTTCGTCTGGCGCGGGCGGACGCTCACGCGTTCCGTTCGGTGGCGATAAATTGTCGGAACCGCTCCGATTTCGGGTCGCCGAACAATTCCGCCGGCGGACCCTCGGCTTCGACCATGCCGAGGTGGAGGAACACAAGGCGGCTGGAAACGTCGCGCGCGAAGCCCATCTCGTGCGTGACGATGAGCATGGTGCGACCCTCCTCGGCGAGCGAACGCATGACGCGCAGAACCTCTCCGACCAGTTCGGGGTCGAGCGCCGAGGTCGGTTCGTCGAACAGCATCACCTTCGGCTTCATGGCCAGCGCGCGGGCGATCGCGGCGCGCTGCTGCTGGCCGCCGGAGAGATGCACCGGATAGTAATTCGCCTTGTCGCCGATGCCGACCTTCTCGAGCAGCGCGCGCGCTTCTTCGACGCACTCGGCGCGCGGCCGCTTTTGCACGTGAATCGGCGCCTCCATGACGTTTTCGAGAATCGTCATGTGGGACCATAGGTTGAAGCTCTGAAACACCATGCCAAGCTCGGAGCGGATGCGGTCGACTTGGCGACGGTCGGCGGGCTCGGCGCGTCCGTCGCGCCTCTTGCGCATCAAGATCGTCTCGCCGGCGACCGTCACCACGCCTTCGTCCGGCGTCTCCAGCAGGTTGATGCAGCGCAACAGCGTGCTCTTGCCGGAACCCGAAGAGCCGAGGATCGAAATCACGTCGCCCTCGCGCGCCTGCAGAGAGACGCCCTTGAGCACTTCGAGGGAGCCGAAGCGTTTGCGCAATCCTGAGACGGTCAGAGCGTACCCGGCGCTTTCCGGCATTCGATTTCCTTCAGGCGGGCCGCGCGCGCAGGTGCGGCGATAGCCCATGTTCGATCAGCAGGAAGACGCGGGCGATCAGATAGTTGAGCACGAAATAGATTGTCCCGGCGACGATGAGCGGCGTGTAGGTGACGAGCGTGTCGTTGCGGATCTTGAGGGCGACGCTCATTACGTCCCACAGCGTCACTAGCGACACCAGCGCCGTCGCCTTGACCATCGAGATCACTTCGGTCGAGTAGGCGGGCAGCGCCTGGCGCACCGCGATCGGAAAGATCACGCGGCGGAACAACAGCAAGCCCGACATGCCGCAGGCGCGCGCCGCCTCGACTTGGCCCGGCGGCACGCCGGCGAGCGCGCCGCGGAAGATCTCGCTCTGATAGGCCGCGGTGCACAGCGCGCAGGACAGCGTGGCGCAGTTGAACGCGTCGCGCAGAAACGGCCAGAAGATGCTGGCGCGCACCGCCGGAAACGACGAGAGGCCGTAATAGACGACGAATAGCTGCACCAGTAGCGGCGCGCCGCGAAAGACGAAGACGTAGGCGCGCGCCGCCCATTCGAGCGGCTTGACGCCGCTGACGCGCATCGAGGTGACGCCGGCGCCGATGAAGGCGCCGACGAACACCGATAGCGCCCAGACCGAAAGCGTCACCTGCAGCGCGCCGAGCAGCCGCAGGAAGGTCGCCCAGAGGAAGGCCGCGTCCATCATCTAGCGCGCCTCCCGTCGTAGGCCGCGCGTCGCGCGCGCCTCGGCGAATTCGAACACGCGATCGGAAAACGCGGTGACCGCGAGATAGAGCGCTCCGCCGGCGACATAGAAGGTGAAGGGCTTGTGCGTCGCGTTAGAGGCGAGCTGGCTCGCGCGCATCAGCTCGGTGAGGCCGGTGACCGAAATCAGCGACGAATCCTTCAAGGCGACCTGCCACAGATTGCCGAGGCCGGGGATGGCGAACCGCAGCACCTGCGGCGCGATGATGCGGCGGAACATCAGCCAGCGGCCCATGCCGACCGCCCGCGCCGCCTCGATCTCGCCTTTGGCGACGGCGAGGAAGGCGCCGCGGAACACTTCAGCCTGGTAGGAGCCGGAAATGACGCCGACGGCGAGCGCGCCCGCCGCGAAAGCGGGCACGCCGACGAAGCCTTCGACGCCGAGAAGATGGGCCGCGCCGGTGAGCAACGCGGAGCTGCCGAAGTAGACGAAATAAACCACCAGCAGCTCGGGCAGTCCCCGGAACAGCGCCGCGTAGCCTTCCCCAATCGCGCCAGCGACGCGCTCGCCGGAGAGCTTAGCCCAGGCGACGAGCGAGCCGAGCGCCGCCCCGATCGCGAGACCGGCGCTCGACACGAACAACGTCATCACGGCGCCTTCGAGCAGCGCCGAGCCCCAGCTGCGTTCGCCAAAGCCGAGCGCTGTCATCCAGGTCACGGGCTACGCTCTTCCTCGTCAGGGCGTCGTGTCGATCTTGAACCACTTCAAAGAGTAGTTCTTGACCGAGCCGTCCGCAATCGCCGCCTTGATCGCCGCGTCGAACTTGGCGGTGAGGTCCGCGTCGCTCTTGCGCAGGCCCATGCCGACGCCGATGCCGAAGTCGCCGCCGGTCAGATGCGGACCGAATTCGGTGAAGTCCTTCGCGTCGTCCTTGGCGAGCATCGCCGCGACCTCGGTCTCGTCGTCGAGGATGGCGTCGATGCGCCCCGACTTCAGGTCGAGATCGCGCTCGTCGGTGGTCTTGTATTCCTTGATCGTCGCGACGTCCTTGAGGTGATTGGTGGCGAAGGTCGCGTGGGTGGTCGACACCTGCACGCCGATCGTCTTGCCCTTCAGCGCCTCCCTCAGCGTCTTGAGCGTGGCCTCGCCCGTCGCCTTGTCCTTCTCGAAGTTGACGAGGGTTCCGGCGCCGGCGAGATTGGCGAGCGGGCTCGCCTTCGCCGTCGCGAGCGCCGCGGGCACGTTGGCGTAGGGAACCGAGAAGTCGATCGTCTGCTTGCGCTCGTCGGTGATCGACATGCCGTCCATGATGACGTCGAACTTGCCGGCCTGCAGACCGGGGATCATGCCGTCCCAATCCTGCGCGATGATCTTGCACTCGACCTTGATGCGCGCGCAGACGTCCGCCGCGAGGTCGGGCTCGAAGCCGACGATCTTGCCGCTCGGATCGGTGAGGTTGTACGGGTCGTAGCCGCCCTCCATGCCGATGACCACGGTCTTCCAGTCCTTCGCGCTCGCCGCGCCGGCGAGTACGA
>Ga0326728_10006258_pt1 | contig 32253 bp, 24 predicted proteins | sample MB3enrmetagenome_FD_207602 | JGI IMG/M metagenome (GOLD analysis project Ga0326728, IMG submission 207602) | Lab enriched peat soil microbial communities from McLean, Ithaca, NY, United States - MB31MN | ecosystem: Environmental > Terrestrial > Soil > Wetlands > Peat | place: USA: New York... | reverse complement strand
AGCGCAACCGCCGCAACCACAATCAGCCGCATCCTCATTGCGCGGCCTCCTCAACCATCAGCGTGGCGTCGGCCCTCGGCTCAAGCGAAATCTCCTGGCCCCCGGCCAGCCCCTTGAGCGCCTCGGGATTATGGAACTCGATCGCCCGCGGCGTCCGGAACGCATACACCCGATACCGGCCCGGGGTCAGATCTTGAATCTTCGCGCTGCGATCCGCGTACTGGTCCACAACAGCAGTCGTCACGCCCTCCAGCGACCCGAACTCCGGCACCGCATACACGTAATACCGCACGCCGTACCCCGCCGAACCCGCATCGAGGCTGGCCGGCATTTCGACCGTGAGCGAGGCGCAGTCGGTCCGCACCGTCACATCGATCGCCGTGCCCGCGTAGCTCGGTCCAGCCACCCACGGCGACTCCGACAGATCCTGGCTCCCGGACGTCACCTCGCCCACACACGTTCCCTCGCTGTTCGAGTGCGCCACAATCCAATAAGCCCCCGGCGGCGCCGGCTGCATCGCAAACGTGCGATCATCCACCATCAACGTGTCGATCTGTTGCGCTCCATCTCCCGACCCGCCGTTCACCGGCATTCCTTTGATATCCAGCGGCTCCTGCCCGCCGGGGAAGAACCCCTCTTCACCCTCCTCGGGTTTCTTTGGCGTCGGAGCCGGCCCCGGCTGGTAGTGCACATAAATCGGCGTATCGGCCGCCGCCCCCAGCGCCACCCGCAAACTCCGCTCCGCATGGCCCTCAACGGAAAAATCGAGGCTCCCGGCGCGAAACGCCGCCGCCCCTCCGCTGGGCCGTGGCGAACCGTTCGACCGCGACAGCTCGTCGTCCAGAGCCCCGAACACCGCCAGCGAATACACCCCATCGGGCAGATACGCGCAAAGCGTGTGGTCCTTCTCTTCGCGAATCGGCGACTCCACGCGCTCGCCGCCGCTGCCCGTCAGTTGGTGATCGAAAGACCACTCTCCCTTCGTCGGCACATTCTGCATCGTGATCTGAACCAGATGGAAGCGAATCAGGTCCAGCGTCAGGTTCGCCTCCGCGTTTTCCCCGCCTTTGACCGCGATCCGCGCCGCTCCAGCCAAATCCGCCGCCCCGCCGTACCAGGTCGAGGCGTACCCCGGCACATCTGCTGGAGAGTCCGCATTGCACACCGGCTCCTGCGCGCGCAGGTTCGCAAAGTCCGGCAGCGTCTTCAGCGCGTAAACCCCATCCACAAGACCGCTGAACCGGAAGGCCCCGGAAGGCGTACTGCGCCGCTCCTCGCCCGTCCGTTCCCAGCGCACCCGCCCGTCCTCCACCTTCTGCCGCAGCAGCACCACGCCCACACCCTCGCCGGCCCCGCCCGTCGACAGACGCACCCGCCCGCCGATGCTGTTCTGCGCCCGCAGCTCCAGCCTCACCTCCGGCATCTCCTTGTCCACGCGCAACAGGTGTTCGGTCTCGCCAAAGTTCTCCCCGGAAGTCTCCGGCAGGCCGTAACCCGGCTTCACCGCCCACACCCGCTGCACGCCCGAAGCCACGCCCGGAATCGCGAACCGCCCATCGCTATCCGTCAGAGCGCCGCGCAACTCGCCGATCCTCACCAGAGCCCGCGCCACCGCCTCGCCCGTCACCGAGTTCACCACCACGCCGTGCACCGTCACCGGCGGCCCATCCGGCTCCGGGATCTGCGCCCTCTCCCGCACCACCGTGCTCGGAGCCTCATCCACCTGCGCCCGCAGCACCAGTGGCGCTAACGCCAGCAGGCACACCGCCGCAAGTTTGCGCGCCAGTCGCTTCCCGTTCCAAGAGGGTCTCATTTGCATCGGATATTTAGCAGGCTTCTACGCCACGAATTATAGACCGCCGCCGACCGGGAAGGTCCCACTCCCCGCCTTCGCCTTCCATCTTGCGTGCGTTCCGTTCGAGCCTCATACTTTCTTCAAGCCATGGCTCCCGCCGCCACCAAATCCTTCACCGCCCTGCTTGAGCGCGACGGCTCCGCCCTCAACTGGATCGTCGCCCGCGTGCCCTTCGACCCGGCCAAAGTCTGGCCCCAGCGCGCCGGACTTCGTGTCCGCGGTTCTATCGAGGGCTTCCCCTTTCGCACTTCTCTGTTCTCCCGCCCCGCCGGCTTCCTCCTCGTCGTCAACAAAAAAATGCTCTCGGGCGCGCAAGCACAAGTCGGCGACAAAGTCCGCATCACCCTTGAGCCCGACCTCGAAGAGCGCTCCGCGGAGACCCCGCCCGAACTCGCCAAAGAACTCAAATCCAGCCGCCCCCTCCAACGCTGGTACCTCGAAATCAGCCCCTCCATGCGCCGCGAGATAGCCAAGTGGATCGCCGAACCCAAATCCCCCGAAACCCGCCTCAAGCGTGCCTCCAAAATGGCCGAGCGCCTCATGCAGGCCATGGAAGGCGAGTCCGTTCCCCCGCCCGTTCTCCGCGCCATCTTCGAGCGCCAGCCCCTCGCCCGCCAGGGATGGTTCGCCCTCACCCCCACCCAGCGCCGCAACCACCTGCTCGGCATTTTCTACTACGAAACCCCCGAAGCCCGCGCCCGCCGCGCGGAAAAAGCCATCGAAGACTCGCTTAAGTCCGCCTGCAAATCCCCAGGAAGCCCCCGCGTCAACCCCGGCGACTGACCCCGCTGCTTTCCGCCATTACTCTCATTCAAAGCCAGATCCGCCCCTCTACGGCGCGTCCTTCGCCGCTCCCCATGCACAATCCGGTGACAATTCTTTACAAAATTCATCGCCAAAGTTACATCCCGCCCGCTTATTGTCGTATGCAGATGGCTACCACCTGCGCACCTCTCGAACGCACAATCTCGCTCAGCCCGGCCTCCACCGCGGCAGAGGAACTGGTCCACCAGGAAAACCTGGCCATCGCCCAGGGGCTCAAGCGAAAGGATGCCGGCCTCCTCGACCAGCTCATCGTTCGCTTCCAGCACCGCCTCCTCCGCTATCTGCTCTACCTAACCGGCAACCGCGAGATGGCCGAAGATATCTTCCAGGAAGTCTGGATGCGCGTCCTGCTCCGCGGCGAGCAGTACAACGGCCGAGCCCGCTTTGAGACCTGGCTCTTCACCATCGCCCGCAACCTCGTCATCGATCAGCGCCGCAAGCGCACCATGAGTTCGCTCGACGAACTCGTCGACGGCATCGGCGACGACGACCGCGCCATGACTTTTGAGGTCGCCTCGGCGGGTCCCACTCCCTTCGAACACTTCACCCATCTCGAAGACCGCGAGCAGATCGCCTCGGCCCTCCTTGGACTTGACACCCTCCACCGCGAGGTCCTTGTCCTCCGTTTTCACGAGGAGCTCTCCCTCGAGGAGATCTCCCGCGTCACACGCGCCCACCTCTCCACCGTCAAGAGCCGCCTCTATCGCGGCATGGCCATGCTCAAGCCACGCATCGAGCAGGCCCGCGCGCGTATGCAGGAGGCGGTGTAGTCCTATGACCGGCGCGGAAGGCACAATCCCGGGCAAGAAGGGTGCCGGCGATGGCGAGCTTCTCGCCGCCCTCTCCGGCAAGCGCGCCGCCCGCGAGAGCGCACTCGCCAGCCGCACCCGCCGCTCCGTCCTCGGCACCCTCGGCCTGCTCAAGGAGCAGGAGGCCGGACGCAAGCGCACCCGGTCCATCGCCCTTGCCGGCCTGGTCCTCGCCGGACTCGGCATGGCGCCCTTCGCATGGCGCCTGGCCGACGACCTCTTCGGCGGAGAGCACATCTGCGACCTCACCACCCAGCTCAGCCTGCTCATCTGTGTCTTCTGCCCCGCCCTCGTCGCCGCCGTCCTCGTCGCCGGCTGGATGCGCCGATCTTGACGCGCCGATCTTGACGCGCCGCGCCTGACCCGCCCCAAAAACCAACTAATCCTTTAATTTCAATTTCTTACCCTGTAACTGGTTAGACCACGCAACTTCCCCGACCCTTTTCCCGTCCATCTATTAAGCCGAAACTGTCCCAGACAGATTGCGCCCAACATTGAGTGCCAGAGGGGAGGATTGCTCATGCGCGACCCGCAATCCATTGCCGTCGACGACGACTCCAGGTTCATTCCCATCTGGTCGATCGTTGCTGCCTCCCTGGCATTCCTCCTCGTCGAGTACTATTTCTGGATCATCGCGCCTCAGAGCCGCCATCACGAGGGTCCGGCCCTCGGCCTGCGCGTCTACTTCAACCTCTCCTGGGGTCTGCTCGCCTCGCTCTACTGCCTCATGCTCGGCTACATCAGCAAGGACGCACCGCGCCGTGGCATGAACACCCGCTTCTGGATGCTCGTCTGCCTGGTCATGCCCGGCGGCATAGGCGCTGTCCTCTACTTCCTCCTCCGCCAGCCCCAGGTCTCCCGATGCCCCGGCTGCGGAACCCACGTCCAGAACGACTTCCACTTCTGCCCCCAGTGCAACCGCCAGCTCTCCACCAGTTGCGGAAACTGTCACCTCAGCGTTCTACCCGGCGACCAGTATTGCACCCGATGCGGCCACGAACTGGCCAATGGCCACGCTCCGGCCCGCCTCCACATCGTCGAACCCTAGCCCCTTCGCTTCCTTTCACCCCGTCGTTTGACCCGCCCCATAGCGCCTCCCTACAATCAGAGCGTTCCGTCACTCCATGCCCATCTCCGCGCTCATCATCGACGACGAGCAACTGGCCCGCGAAGAGCTCAAGTACCTCCTCGACTCCATCGGCGGCGTTGAAGTCCTCGCCCAGGGCGCTAACGGCATCGACGCCGTCGCCCTCATCGAAGAGCACACCCCCGACCTCGTCTTCCTCGATGTCCAAATGCCCGGACTCGACGGCTTCGCCGCCATCGAGCGTGTCTGCGCCCGCCGCCGCGCCTCCGCCGATCCCGGCCCCATGCCTGCCATCGTCTTCGCCACCGCTTACGACCAGTACGCCGTTCGCGCCTTTGAGGTCAACGCCGTCGACTATCTCCTCAAGCCCTTTGACCGTGACCGCGTAGCCGCCGCCGTTAACCGCGTCCGCGAACGCCTCGACAGCCACGCCCAGCCGCAGGAGCCGGCCCTCCCGCTCGAATCCCAGCTTGAAGCCCTCCTCACCCTGCTCAAGAGCCCGCAGCCCGTCCCGCCGGCCCGCATCGTCGTCGAGGTCCAGAACCGCCTGCTGCTCATCGATCAGTCCGAAATCTGCTTCGCCGCCATCGACGAGGGCGTCATCCGCATCGTCACCCGCGCCTTTGAGGGCCTCTCCCGCTGCCGCACCCTCGAGGAACTCCTCGACCAGCTCGATACCGCACGCTTCTGGCGCGCCCACCGCGGCTTCATCGTAAACATCGCACACATCCGCGAAGTCGTCCCCTGGTTCAAGTCCAGCTACCAGCTACGCATGGACGACAAGCAGCAGACAGAGATCCCCGTCTCCCGCGCCCAGACCAAAAGACTCAAGGAACTCTTCAATTTATAGGGATTGAAAAAAAGGAGACCGTGCCCCTCTGGTCCACCAGGAAAGGGAGAACACGGGTTCGCTTTCCAGCGAACCCGAAACAGAGGCATAAGAAGGGAGGGGAGCCGCGGACTTTCGTTGCAGAGTGGAGAGTAAAGCAGCATTTGCTCAGAAGATTATGGAGCGAGGAGCCTCTTTTTTCAGAGAGTGCCGGAAAGCCGGTTTCAGTTCTGTTCTGTTTTGCTCACTTTTTGAAAAAATCTTTAAGAATTTGCGAGTAGGAACTCCTCGAACAGCTCGACCCCGCCGGCTTCTGGCGTCCACCACGGCTTCAGGCTCGAAAAAATCTGAACTGAGTCCTGCATTCGCAGCCTTTAATACCCAGTCCCGCTATTAAAAGATAGCGCCCTATCTTTTAATAAGGTGCTTTTTGCTCCCCTTGTGACCGGCTTCCCCGCCGCCGCCCCATCCCCAGAAACACCACCCCCACTGCCACGCAGATCCACCCAAACAAATTCCCGATCCGCGTATACAGCGTCCACGCCTGCACCATCACCGGCATCCCCACCACCATCGACCGGCCCGGCATCACCCCGCTCGGCATCTCGGCGCGCACCCGCCCATACGGCCCGCTCACCGTCAGCAGCCCCTCCCGCGACGCCCTTACCACCGCGTATCCGTTCTCAATCCCCCGCGCCACCGTCGTCCGCGCCTCCAGCCACCCGTCCAGGTAGTCGAAGTCCCACGCCGGAATCAGCATCACCGCCGCCCCGCGCCTGCCGTACTCCCGGCCCAGCGAGGCAAAGTGCATGTCCTTGCAAACCGCCAGCCCAAACGCCGCGCCGTCCACATCCACCACGCTGTACTCGTGTCCCGAGGCATAGTTCTCCCGCCGCTCCGGCGGAGCCATGTAGTGCTTCTGGTAGCGCGCCTTCAGCGTTCCATCCGGGGAAAACAGCCAGGCCCAGTTCGTCGGGCTCGCGCCATCGTCGATCCCGACGCCCACCTCCAGCCACACCCGGTTCGCCTTTGCCGCACCGCTCCAGCGCGCAACCTCGCCGGACTCTCGCTCCGGCCGAACCACTTCCACCTTCTCCGGCAGAACCACCACGTGCGCGCCCTCGCCGGCAACCTCCCCGATCCGGCGCACATATTCGTTCAAGATCGGCTCGGCATATGCCGCCGACGCCTTCGGCCCGATCGGATCGTCGATCGAAACCAGCCCGAACTTCATCTCCGTGCCCGTCACCGGAATCCTCAACCGCTGCCAGCCGTAAAGAACCGCCGCCCCCAGCAGCGCAGCCGTAATTGCATAAGCAATCCACGCCCCGCGTACTTTCCGGTGGCACGCAATCATCACCGCCAGCGTGGCCGGAACCAGGCTGATCAGAAACACCAGACCCGGCGTTCCGAACAGCGACAGCGCCTCAAAAAACACCCGCCGGTCCCCCTGCGAGTAAGCCAGACTCCCCCAGTTCCCGTCCGGCAGCAGGGCGGCCATCAGCGTATCGGCCGCCGCCCACAGCACCGGATAGGCAAACACCGTCCACCACGCCCGGTAGCGCTTCACCAGCCGCGTTCCCGCCATCGCCAGAAACATCCACAGAACTGCCTGTCCTGCCACCGCCAGCACAGCCGGCAAGAGCGGCATCACCAGCCGGTAGTAGCCAAAGTTCACGCTCGCGCCAATCGCCGCCGCCAGCGGAACCATCCACCGCGCGTCCCGCCGCCGCAGCCGGATCGCCATCACCAGCAACGGAACCGGCGCAAGCCACACATGCCACCACTCCGGCTTGAGTTCCACCGCGAACCGCAGCGCAAACCCCGAGGCCACCGCCGCCACAATCCTTAGCCCAAACCAGCGCCACCACACCCAGGTCCACCTGCTGCTTTTCACTTCGCTACTCATGGCTTGCCGCCTCAATCGCGCCTTCAGGCGCGCTCTCGCTTCCGCCCCGGGGAATCGGGGCCATCCCGCTCAGCCTTCGCATGGATTATAGACGCGAATCGATAAGAACCGCGTGCGCCCTGGAAGACAACTTCACCCCATCCGGCCCGAACTCCCGCCATCTCAGGCGGACAACAATTCCTTGACAGTCCTTGCTTGCGCCGCCTAAAGTTCACCCAGAAAACTCCCCTTCTGGTCGGGAAGGAATCATGAAAAATTCAGTTGTAACGGGCGCCCTGGGCGCTCTCTTCCTCGCTGCCCTGTCCGCGGGCAGCCTTGCCGCTCAGCAACCCGCCCCTGCCTCCTGCGAGGGCCTTGCTCAGTTCCACGCGCCCAACGCCACCATCGCCACCGCCGTCTCCGTCACTTCCCCGCTCAAAATCGGCAACGGCCCCATGGCAACCACCATCTCCAAGCCCTTCTGCCGCGTCGACGGATTCCTCACTCCCACCGCCGACTCCCACATCGGCTTTGAGATCTGGCTCCCCGCTCCCGCCACATGGAACCACAAATTTGAAGCCGTAGGCAACGGCGGATTCGCCGGCAGTCTCAACCTCCGCGCCATGCAGCCCGCCTTCGATCTCGGCTACGCCACCATGGCCACCGACCTCGGCCATCTCGGCCAGGGCGTCGAAGACATCTCCTGGGCCCTCAATCACCCTGAGAAGTTCATCGACTACTCCTACCGCGCCGCCCACCTCACTACCGAGGTATCGAAGCTCCTCATCCAGGCCTACTACGGCGCCTCCGCGGTCCACTCCTATTACTCAGGCTGCTCGGCCGGCGGCATTCAGGGCATCACCGAACTGCTCCGCTATCCCAAGGACTACGACGGCTACATCGTCGGCGACGGCACCCCCGACCACATGGGCCAGGAGATTGGCGCATTCTTCAATACCATCGCCGCCTCCGGCCTGCTCAACCCCGCCGACGCCATCCAGCCCGCGCAGATAGCCCTGCTTCACGACGCCATCCTCAAGCAGTGCGCCGGCAAAGACGGCGGCCTCGCCACTGACGCCTTCCTCACCGACCCAGAAGTCTGCAAGTTCGACACAAAGTCCCTGGCCTGCAAGCCCGGCCAGGACCCCGCCTCCTGCTTCACCCCCGGGCAGATTGCCAACCTCGACAAGATCTTCAAGGGCGGACCCATCGATCCCGTCACCCACAAGCAGTTCCTCGCGCCGGTCTCCGTCGGCGGCGAGGCCATCTGGGACCGCTACATCAGCGGCAAAAAGAACCCCGTCGGCTTCGAGCGCCCCTGGGCCGGATTCATGGCCTACGTCGTCGAGAGCGATCCCGACTACCTCAGCCAGCAAAAATATCTCACCTTCAACTTCGGCACCGATCTGGCCGCCGCCCGCAACGTAAAGCTCAGCGGCCAGACCCTGAATGCCGTATTTAACACCGAGAGCCGCGACCTCGACGCCTTCAAGGCCGCCGGCGGCAAGGTCATCCAGTACCACGGCTGGGACGACTCCAACATCCCCCCGCTCGAGGCCGTCAACCTCTTCAACGAAGTGGTCGCCGACCAGGCCAAAAAGCACAAGCTCACGCAGCAGCAGGCCCTTGAAGCAACCCAGAAGTTCTATCGCCTCTTCATGGTCCCCGGCATGGGCCACTGCGCGGGCGGAGAAGGCGCAAACGTCTTCGGCCAGGGCGGCGGCAGCGGCCTTAAGCCCGATCCCGAACACGATACCCTTCTGGCTCTCGAAGCCTGGGTTGAGAAGGGAACCGCTCCGGAGCAGTTCATCGGCGCGCACGTCGATCAGAAGACCAAAGCCACCACTTTCACCCGCCCCGTCTGCGCCTACCCCAAGGTCCCCGTCTACAAGGGAACCGGCGACCCCACGGACGCCGCCAGCTTCACCTGCGCCAAACCAACGGCCGCCGCAAAGAAGTAGCTCAAGCCGGGCGCGGCTCCGGCCGCGCTCAGGTTTCCCAGACATTCAAGGACCGCCGGCTCAGCACGCTTCCCCTTCGAGCCGCCAACTAAATCCAAACCCGAACCGTATCTGGAGATGGGAGTATTTATGTCCACAATCGATTCCGCCCCCGGCAGCATCCTCGATCGCCGCGGCTTCCTCAAGCTTGGCGCAGCCGCCACCGTAGCCGGAGTAGCCGCTCCCCAGGTCTCCGCCGCCGCGCCCCCACCGCCCAGCCTTGCCGGCGACTCGAGCTACGCCGCAAAACTCACCGCTGCCGGCGTCCTTCCCTCCAACATGCCTCAGCGCCCCGGCCCGCCCATCTCCATCGACGCCCACTGCCACTGGGCGCCGGAGGCCTATCTCAAGGCCAAGGCCGATCTCGGCCGCCCCGACTTCCTCAGCCCCTCCAATCACGACCTCGTCGCCCGCTCCAAATGGATGGATGCCCACGGCGAAAAGATCCAGGTCATGACCCTCGGCGGTTTCATGCCCTGGCAGTGGGTCACGCCCGAGCAGGGTGTCCACGTCGCCCAGGTCACCAACGACGCCGCCATGGAAGCCCACGCCGCCTTCCCCGACCGCTTCCTCTTCGGCATCGAGCTGCCCGTCGGATATGCCGAGGGCGCACTCAATGAGCTAAACCGTGTAGCCGGCAAAAAAGGCATGGTCGCCGTCCACCTGCCCAACTCGCTGGCCGGCCGCGAGTATCTCTTCGAGGACCGCTTTGCTCCCGTCCTCGCCCGCATCCAGGAACTCGGCCTGCCCATCCTCATGCACCCACTTGACGGCGAACCCAACTGGTACGCCGGCCACCGCCTCGCCGACGAATACTCCGGCGTCACACCCGGCGGCACGGCGTCCATGTTCCCCGGCCTCACCAACTCCGTTGGCGAGTGCTTCGAGCAGGCCACCACCGTCGCCAAGCTCATCGTAAGCGGAACCATGGACAAGTACCCCGAGTTGAACATCATTGTCGCGCACGCCGGAGGAGCATTCCCCTTCATCGTAGGCCGCATGGATCGCGGCGGCGCGGGCCGTCTCAAACAGCCCGTCCATGCCTACATCCGCCGCTTCTACTTCGACAACCTCGCCTGGTATCCGCTCTCGCTCAAGTACCTCATAGACCTCGTAGGCTCCGACCGCGTAGTCCTTGGCACCGACAATATGGGCGCTCCGGCCGCTCCCGCCGCCGGGCAGAACGGCGGACAAAATTCCGGCCAGAACAACGCCAACGCCAATCGCCCCGCGGGCGGCGGCCAGACCGCAGGCGCACAGGCAGGCGTCCCCGGCCCCCACTCTGTCCTCGACCAGCTCGACCTCTCAGCCGAAGACCGCGACCTCATCCTCCGCGGAAACCTCACCAAACTCTTCCGGCTGTAATTGCGAGCGTAGGGAATGCGCACCGGAACCCCGGAACCAACCGACATCATGGAGGTCTCAATGCGAAACACGCTTCTCATCGCCGCGCTCCTCGCCGCCGCCGTAACTTTCTCTCAGGCACAGGCGCCGGCTGCACGCCCCACCCCGCCCAGCCCCGGAACCGCCGGCGCAGGCGACCACGGCGACAAGCTCTTCACCGTTGAACAGATGCAGGAGATCCTTGCCAAGGGACCGGTGAAGAACGGCAAGCCCGCCGGACTCTCCACCCGCCTCTTCGGCACCAACACCTACAGTTGCGCCTTCATCCGCATCTCCGACCCCGACCAGCCCCACACCCACGGCGAATGGAGCGAGGTCCTCGTCATCACCCAGGGCACCGGAACCATCGTCACCGGCGGCACCATGAAGGGTCCCTGGACCGCGGGCTCCGCCGTCCACCAGACCCTTTTCGTTGATGCCAACGGAAACAAGACCGGCAGCGGTCAGGCGCAGGGTCCCGAGGTCCACCAGGGCGATCCGCCCCCGGGAGCCGACGCCGCCGGAGTCTCCATCGAGAACGGCAACGCATGGCAGGTCAAGCCCGGCGACCTCGTCCTCATCCCCGCCGGAACCCCCCACCAGTGGACCAAGCTCGACGGCTCCCTGGTCTACCTCGACATCAAGTTCCCCAAAGCCACAGAAAAGCCCAACGCAAAACCCGCCGCCGAGTAGCTCTCGCTCTCAACCAACCACAACACCAAATGGGTCTTCACTCAACGACCCACAAATTTTCACAACGACCCACAAAAATGGATGCCCCGGGTCTCGATTCTGAGACCCGGGAAAGCACAACACCAAACCAGCCATCTCTGAACCAACCACAGAGCAGGCTGGGAACCACGGAACCCAGACCCCGCCACGCCCGAAGAAACTAAGAAGGAACCACCCATGGCCCACAACTCCAGCCTCTCCCGCCGCACTCTCCTCCGCAACTCGGCCTACCTCGCCGCCGCCTCCGCTCTCCCGCGCTTCGCCCGTGCCCAGGCCATCACCCCCGTGATGCGCACCTTAAGCACCTACATGGCCGAGGCCAAAGACCACGCCCTCCCCGACGAAGTCATCGAGAAGGCCAAGCAGCACATCCTCGACACCTTCGCCGCCATGGTCTCCGGAGCCACTCTACCCCCCGGCATCGCCGCCCTTAAGTTCGCTCGCGACTACGGCTCGGCCGGCCGCCCCACCTCCACCGTCGCCGCCTCCGGCCTCATCCTCGATCCCATCAATGCCGCGCTCATCAACGGCCAGCTCGCCCACTCCGACGAAACCGACGACTCCCACGCTCCCTCGCAGTCCCATCCCGGCTGCGGTGTCGTCCCCGCGGCCTACTCCGCCGCCGAGCGCTTCGGCATCTCAGGCTCCCACTTCCTCCGCTCCGTAGCCCTCGGCTACGACGTCGGAACCCGCGTTACCATGACCCTCGGCGCGGAGCCCTATGAGAACGAGAGCCATCGCTCCACCCACATGATCTCGCCCACCTTCGGCGCTGCCGCCGCCGCCGCCTGCGCCGCCTCGCTCTCCGCACAGCAAATGCGCTGGGTCCTCAACTACGCCGCCGAGCAGGCCGCCGGCATCGCCCTCTGGAATCGCGACCCCGACCACATTGAAAAGGGCTTTGACTTTGCCGGCGGTCCTGCCCGCGACGGCGTCTCCGCCGCCATGTACGTCCACTCCGGATGGACCGGCCTCGACGACGTCTTCACCGGCCCCCACAACTTCTTTCTCGCCTTCAACCCCAAGGCAGACCCCAACGGTCTCATCGACAAGCTCGGCAGCGAATACGAAGTCGCCCGCACCGACATCAAGCGCTGGACCATCGGCATGCCCATCCAGGCCCCCATCGACGCCATGGAGTTCATTCGCAACCAGGCCGCCTTCACTCCCGCCGACGTCAAATCCATCGCCATCCGCATCGCACCGCAGGAAGGCGCTATCGTCGATAACCGCGCCCTGCCCGACATCTGCATGCAGCACCTCATCGCCGTCATGCTCCTCGACAAGACCCTCACCTTCAAGTCCGCCCACGACGCCGCCCGCATGAAGGACCCCGCCGTCCTCGAGCAGCGCGCCAAGGTCACCATCGTCAACGACGAGGAACTGGGCAGGCTCATGCCTCACCGCCAGGCCACCGTCATCCTCACCCTCAACGACGGCCGCACCTTTACCAAACACGTCGACTCGGTCCGCGGAACCGTCTCCAATCCCATGACCAGCGACGAACTCAAGACCAAAGCCCGCGACCTGCTCACCCCCACCCTCGGCGCAGACAAAACCACCAAACTCATCGACACTATCTTCTCTCTCGAAAAGGTCGCAGACATCCACGAACTCCGCCCCCTTCTCCAGACCGCATAAAGGAAACACGCCATGAAACTTCCCCTGCTCCTTCTCTCCGCCGTCCTCGTCGCCGCCGCTCTGCCTGCGCAGAACCCGCCGGCAGACCCCGCCCCCAACAACGATCTGCCAAACCCCTACGCCACCATCTCCGACTGGGCCAAACTCCCTGACCCCATGGTCTGGGGCGGAACCGGCGGCGTCGGCTTCGATCCGGCAGGCCACATCTGGGTCCTCAACCGCTGCGGCGCAAACACCTGCGCCGGCGCAACCGAAGACCCCATCTTCGAATTCGACAAATCCGGCAAGTTTCTCAAGAGCTTCGGCGCAGGCCTCTTCGTCACTCCCCACGGCCTCACCGTCGATGCCGAAGGCAACATCTGGGCCACAGACTTCGCCATGAAAGACGGCAAGGGCAATGTCGTCTACAAGTTTTCGCAAGACGGCAAAGTCCTGCTCACCCTCGGCACCCCCGGCGTCGCCGGCGACGGCCCTGACACCTTCCGCCAGCCCGTCGCCGTAGCCATCGCCCCCAACGGCGACATCTTCGTAGCCGACGGCCACGGCGGTAACGCCTCCAACTTCCGCGTCGTCAAATTCGATAAGACCGGAAAATTCCTCAAGGCCTGGGGAACCCGCGGGAGCGGTCCGGGCCAGTTCGACGGCATGCACGCCATCACCTTCGACCGCAAGGGCCGCCTGCTGGTCGGCGACCGTGGCAACAACCGCATCCAGATCTTCGACCAGGACGGCAACTACATCGCCGAGTGGAAACAGTTCTCCCGCCCCGCCGGAATCTACGTCGACAAGAACAACAACATCGCCGTAGCCGACTCCGACTCCAACGCCAAAAACCATCCCGGCTGGCAGCGCGGCATCCGCGTCGGCAGCGCCAACGACGGCTCCGTCAAATACTTCATCCCCGACACCAACGCCGACCCCAACTTCATGGGCACCAGCGCCTCCGAAGGCGTAGCTCTCGACAACGACGGCACAGTCTACGGCGCGGAGATGACCGCGAAGGACCTGAAAAAGTACGTGAAGAAGTAGTAACTACTTTCACCTAACTATTTCTCAATGAACCACAAAAAATGGGTGCCCCATCCTAACGACGCACTTTGTCGTTAGGGTGGGAAAGATCGACACTCAACCAGCCACTTCTCAACAACCCACAGAAGTGGATGCCCCGGGTCTCGATTTTGAGACCCGGGAAGGTAATACCCCAACCCAGCCAACACCCCCGAGCCACCCCTCCGCCCATTGTCTTTCCACCCACTCCCGCCTAGAATGGCTGCAACTCCCAATCGGAAGGCCAACTGATGCTCCGCTACATCAAGGCATGCCTCTGCGTCATGATCGTTCTGCTTGTCTTCGCCGCAACCGGCCGCGCCTCTGCCCAGAAGACGCCCCAGACCATTCAGGAGGGCGTCGGCTGGGACCGCTTCCTAGTCGGCGCAAACATGAACTCCCTCATCGACGCCCTCGGCTTTCCCGACAAGTCCTCCTACGGCCGCCTCATGCGCTGGGACAAGGCGGGCCTCAACTGCTTGTTGAACGAGAAGAACGAGGCAACCGAGCTTCGCTTCGAAAAGCGCTTCAAAGGCGTCACCGCGAGCGGCGTAAAGTTCGGCATGTCCGCCGAAGCAGTCCGCAAGATCTACGGCGACGCCGGAACCATGGAGTGGCGCGGCGGCGGCATGAAGCTTATCTGGCCCTCCCGCGGCATCCTCATCTGGTTTCACGACAACACCGTCTATCAGATTGTGATCTTCAAGCCGCAGGCATAGAACCCGATCGAATCACCATCCATCCGGCCCACCTCATCCGCCAGGTCGTTGCTCCGCCCCATTTGCACCCGTTAGACTTGGGCCTTGAGGGGTCAACCATGCTCATCGTCATGAAGGCGCAGGCAACCACACAGCAGATTCAGGCCGTCTGCGACCACATCGAGCAACTGGGCTTCCGCCCTCACCCTCTTCCCGGGGCGCAGCGCACCGCCATCGGCATCACCGGCAACCAGGGCGAAGTAGACCGCGGCAACCTCGAGTCCCTGCCCGGCGTCGCCGAAGTCATCCGCGTCTCCAAGGCCTATAAACTCGCCAGCCGCGACGTCAAAGAAGAAGATACCGTCATCGAGTTTCCGGGCCACGGGGTCCCCGCGGACAGGTCTTCGTCCGCGGGGTGTCAATCTGGCGCTACCATCGGCGGCAGGCAGCTAGCCGTCATCGCCGGCCCCTGTTCCATTGAATCCCGGGAGCAGGCCTTCGCCATCGCCGCCTCGGTTGCGGCCTCCGGCGCGCAGTTCTTTCGCGGCGGAGCATTCAAGCCCCGCACCTCGCCCTATGCCTTCCAGGGTCTCGGGCTCGATGCCCTCAAGATCATGGCCGCGATCCGCGAAGAGTTCGGCCTGCGCATCGTCACCGAGGCTCTCGACACCGAAAGCCTCGAACTGGTCGCCGAGTGGGCCGACGTCATTCAGATCGGCGCGCGCAACATGCAGAACTTCTCGCTGCTCAAGCAAGCCGGCCGCCTGCGCAAACCGGTCCTCGTCAAACGCGGCCTCAGCGCCACCCTCGAAGAGTTCCTCATGGCCGCCGAGTATGTGATGAGCGAGGGCAACTACCAGGTCATCCTCTGCGAGCGCGGCGTGCGCACCTTTGCCGATCACGCCCGCAACACCCTGGACCTCAGCATCGTGCCCGCCATCCAGCGCGCCAGCCATCTGCCCATCGTGGTAGATCCCAGCCACGGCACAGGCCGCCGCGACAGCGTGCTCCCCATGGCCCGCGCCGCTGTAGCCGCAGGCGCAGCCGGCGTCATGGTCGAAGTGCACAACCACCCGGAAACAGCCCTCTCCGACGGCCCCCAGTCGCTCTATCCCGAGCAGTTCGCCGAGATGATGAAAGAACTGGAGCAGATCGCGCCCATCGTTGGCCGAACCCTGAGCCACGCATAGAAAACCACCCCGGTGTCGAAACACTTGACCGAAATGTAACTGCAGAGATGGCGAAGATGCGACCGGAACTGGGTTCTTGGTCCCTAGGGCGTTTATGGGGACCAAACTGCTGACGCGATGAGGTTAGTGAGTGGGTGGTGTGTTTGTTGCCGAGGCCACTTTTTCAAGGAAATAGGCACCGATGATCCACAGAACGTAAGGGTATAGCCGGGGTAGAATTCGTCTTAGGATCGAACGATCCAATGGATAATCTGTCCAAGCAGCAAAGAAGTGAACGGATGTCGCGTATCAAGGGCGCGGATACAGGGCCAGAGATGATGGTCCGGCGTCTAGTACATGGCATGGGGTTCCGATATAGGCTTCATGTGCGAAGCTTGCCCGGCGTTCCGGACATGGTTTTTCCGAGCTTAAGGAAGATCATCTTCGTCCATGGGTGCTTCTGGCACCAGCATCCTGGCTGCGGCAGACGTCCCAAGTCCCATTTGGATTTTTGGTTGGAAAAGCTTCGCCTAAATCGGGAAAGGGACCTTCGTAATCAACGTAAGTTGCGCTCACATGGCTGGCGAATCCTGATAGTTTGGGAGTGTCAGCTAAAGAGGGCGACTCTACCCGCCCGTCTAGAGAGATTTCTGGAGTCCTAGTCATGCGATCACTCGAACTATTCGCCGGCGCAGGTGGCCTTGCTCTTGGTGCATCCCGAGCGGGTTTCGAACACCTAGGGGTCGTCGAGTGGGATCATGACGCATGCTCGTCAATGAATGAGAACAGACGCAGAGGATTGGAATATGTCCGGCAATGGCCCGTCCAAGAGGCGGATGTTCGGACCCTCAGTTACCGCGACTTCGGAACAGATATAGACCTGCTTGCTGGTGGTGTACCGTGTCAGCCATGGTCGCTCGGAGGAAAGCACAAGGGGCAAGATGACCGCAGAAACCTGTTCCCTGAAATGATCCGGGCGGTTCGGGAAACACAGCCTAAAGCAGTATTGGTGGAAAACGTAAAGGGGCTACTTCGTCAGTCCTTCTCAAGCTATTTTGAATACATCTTGCTGGGCCTGAGCTATCCGGAGTTGGTAATCAAATCGGGAGAGACTTGGGAACGCCACTTGAAGAGGCTCGAACGCCTTCACACTTCTGGAAAGGCTTGTGGTCTCCAATATAAGACAACGTTCCGACTCCTCAACGCAGCGGATTACGGGGTGCCACAGCGTCGGGAACGAGTTTTTGTCGTGGCATTTCGAAGCGATCTGCCAGTCGAATGGTCATTCCCAGAGCCGACGCACTCGAAGGAAGCATTGGCCATTTCAAAATGGGTGACGGGAGAATACTGGGAGCGTAACTCAGTTGCCAAGAGCAAACGCCCATATCCCACCCCAAGGGACCTAGCTCTGGTTTCGAAGTGCGATCTCTTCTCAGCGAACCTTAAGCCTTGGCTTACCGTGCGGGATGCATTAAGGGGCCTTCCATCGCCAACGACCCGGAGTATCGAAGAGTGGTCAAATCACGTCCTGATCTCAGGGGCTCGCTCCTATCCGGGGCACACTGGAAGCCCGATGGATGAGCCTTCAAAGACACTTAAGGCCGGAGATCACGGAGTACCAGGTGGCGAAAACACAATTCTTTTTGAGAATGGCCGGGTACGCTACCTCACCGTTCGCGAAGCTGCACGCATACAAACTTTCCCAGACGATTATTTCTTCCCGTGTGCATGGACTGAAAGCATGAGACAACTAGGCAACGCCGTGCCGGTTAAGTTGGCGGAGACTGTTGCCAGAACGATACGCGAACATTTATCAAGAAGTCATGCCCAAACAGGATCAGCCTTTGGCCGCGAACTCCTCAAAGCCATTTAATCCGCTCAGCAAGAGTCATCTCGCTCGTAGCGTAGCCGATGCGCTTCTATCCGCGCAGATTCATCCCCTGCCCCCCAGCGAGAAGTTTGCTGGGGCCGGCGTGTACGCAATTTATTACACTGCCTCGCTGCCGATGTACAAGCCCTTGATTTCTCATAATCGCTCGTCGGAGATTCCTGCGCCGATTTATGTGGGAAAGGCGATACCGTCAGGCGGGCGAAAAGGCGGGATGGATTTCGAAGCAGCTGTCGGCAATAGCCTGTTCAATCGACTATCAGAACATGCCGACTCAATTTCCCACGCCTCGAACCTAAAGATAGGAGACTTTCAATGCCGGTATCTCGTTGTGGACGATATTTGGATCCCGCTCGCTGAGTCGATGCTTATCGATAGATTTCAGCCAATTTGGAACCTTGAGATTGATGGGTTTGGCAATCATGATCCTGGTTCGGGAAGACACCAGCAGAAAAAATCGCCATGGGACGTCATCCATCCCGGGCGCGAATGGGCCGACCGTCTTCAACCATGTGCGAGATCGAGAGCGGAAATCGAGACGAGGATTGCCGCATTCTTCGCCGCTCATTTTCGGAATTGAACTTATAACTTCTCGAATGCTGCCAGATCACCGGGGGAAGCATCGAAGGACGGATTTGTCCCGCAGAGTCGGCTCCGCCCTCTATACCCCACCCAACCCCTCATCCACCAGCTCCGCCTCCGCCACCGCGTCCTCCGGCCGAATCCCCAGCCGCACATAGATCGGCCGGATCGCCTCCCGAATCCTGCCCAGCCGCATCCGGAACCACAGCGCGCCCAGAATCACCACGGTCCCGCTCACCATCACCGTGTGCTGCACGCCGATCCACGACGCCAGAGCTCCCAGCGTCAAACTCCCCCACGGCGCCAATCCCTCCACCGAGAACGTGTAGTAGCTCATCACACGGCCCCGCACCTCGTCGTCGATCAGCGTCTGCATCACGATATTCGTGCCGTTGTTGCCGCGCATCAGCCCGAACCCGGCCCCCAGCAGCAGCACCAGTGACAGCCACACCCAGTGTGAAAGTCCAAAGCAGATCAGGCTCACCCCAAACAGCAGCGCCGCCCACGGCAGTTGCCCCACCAGCCCGCGCACGGACTTCCGCAGCGCCATGTTCACCGCCGAGATTCCCGCACCCACGCCGATCGCTCCCATCAGGAACCCCAGCGTATGCGGCCCTCCATGCAGCACCTGCGCCGCAAACACCGGCATCAGCACCGTGTACGGCCAGCCCAGCAAACAGATCGGAAAGAACAGCATCAGGATGCTCCGTATCGGCAGCGAACCCGACACATACTTCCAACCCTCCTTGAGCTCCGCAACCACTCCCGGCCGTTGCCGCGGCGTCTCCACCGGGCTCGGCGTCATCATCGCAATCGACGTAATCACCGCAATAAAGCTCAGCCCGTCCACCAGAAAGCACCAGCCCTCGCTGGTCGCCGCAATCAGCAGCCCTCCCAGAGACGGCCCCACCAGCCGCGCCGTGTTCATCATCGACGAGATAATCGCGATCGCATTCTGAATGTCTTCGCGCCCGCCCACCATGTGAGCCGTGAACGACTGCCGGGTAGGGAAGTCCAGCGTATTCACCAGCCCCTGCCACACCGCCAGCACAAACAGCATCGGCACCGTGATCGTGTGCGTCAGCGTCAGCGCCGCCAGCAGCAGAGAATGCATCATCAGCAGCGCCTGCGTGCCCAGCAGCAGCTTGCGCCGGTCCATCCGGTCGATCGCCACTCCCGCCACCGGCGCCAGCAGAAAGCTCGGCATCTGGTTGGCGAAGCCGATCGCTCCCAGCATCCACGCCGAGTGTGTCAGCCGGTACACCAGCCACGCCATCGCCACCCGCGTCATCCACGTCCCGACCACGGAGATCGACTGGCCCGTAACGAACAGCCGGAAGTTGCGATGCCGCAGAGCCCGCCAGGCATGGGAGTACTTGCTCAGCGCAAAGCTTCTCCCGCCGCCAGAAGCGCCATCTCTGCTCGCATCGCTCATAGTAGGTGACAATTGGAAAGGATCGAATGGTGGGCCCGGAGGGATTTGAACCCCCAACCAAGGGATTATGAGTCCCCTGCTCTAACCGTTGAGCTACAGGCCCGCATCTCTATATCTCACTCTATATCATTCACTTTTGCCCGCGCCCTGTCGCCGCCCGTCGCCCCGCGCCTACCAGAAGTTCGTCGCCACAACCTCGGCCCGGCTCGCGCTCGCATGAACCACGTCGATCTGAAGTACCGCCTCCAGATTCTCGCCCTTCCATCCCTTCGGCGCGCGCCGCAGCAGCTGATTCAGATTTTCCGTAGACGACAGAAACTGCCGCGCCCCGGCAGTGCCCTCCGGCCCCAGCCCGGCGACGATCATCTCCATGCTGTCGGTCACGTCGCTATGGAATCGGGCGACGATGGCGTAGTCATACCCGAGTTCGGGCGGGCTGTTCTTGCCGAACAGGTTCCAGAGCGGCTTGTCGCCCGCGGCATTATGCTCGGCGATGGTGCGATAGGCGGGGAAGTTGTCTGCCGGAGCGATCGATTCAATCTGGTAGCGAAGTGCGGGCATCATCCTCATGGTCCAGTCATTATTCAGGCCGCCGATAAACACCAGAGGCTTGCCGCGCAGATAATCCAGGGTGGTGGCCGGCGCAAGGACAATGTTGCATCCAGCGGAGTAGGCACGAAAGACGCTGCACAGCTGAGCGGCCATCATGGCATCGTCGAGGATCAGATTGGCGCGACCGGCGGTCGGTGGTTGGGTGAGGCTGAGACCTGCGGCGATGGGGAGATTGGTCTTTCCGACGACGATCAGCGGCGCCTGGCCATTGCCGAGCAGCGGCCTCCAAAAATCGTGGCTCATCCGGTAGTCGAAGTACCCCCACAACCCCAGACCCCACACAACCACCAGCAAGATCGCCGCGACCGCGGCCCGCTTCCAGGAAGCCCGCGGAGAAACCAGCGGCTTCTCTTCCCGCTGCGGGGTCGGCGCCTCAACCTCCGCGGCCACCGGTGCCGTCGAGACCGCATATCCCTCGCCGTTTTGCCGCCGAGCCGGGAACGGAGCGAACCTGAACTCTGCCGCGTAGCCCCCGGTCGGCAGGTCGATCCGAACCGCCCTATCCGCATGCTCGCTGAAAAACTGTCCCAGCCGCTTGCGAACCTCGCCCGCCGCAATCCGCACCACCGGATCGTTCGCCACATCGTAGTCCGCCGCCCGGCCAAACACCTCCTTGCCCACAATCCGCTCCTTCAGCGCCGTCAAGTTCCCGGCCAGGGAGTTCAGCACAACATACTCGAGCAATGCCGAGTATCGCTTGCTCTTCCCGAACAGCGGACTAAGCAGAACCTCATCGAGAGTCTCGCGAACCGCCTGCTGTTGCGACGGGGAAAGTCCGGCGATTGCGGTGGCTGATTCCTCGCGAGGCATGGCTGGAGAGTCTCCGATCAAGCTGTGGTTTGGCGGTTGGGGAAAGGCTCTACGTTAGCGGATTCGCGAGCGAGACATATACATTCTCGATCAGTTTCGGGATGAGAACCCCGCACTGTCAAGGTATTTTCGAGGTCTATACGTGCCGAGAATGAAGCAATTTCAGGGCAACAAATGAACCTAAGCCCCTTTTAATCAATCACTATATACAGTTCAAAGAAGTGGACTCATACAGTCCAATACTTGACTATTCTCCATGCCGCGGAATGAAATCCTCGTCTAGCTGGCAATTCGCGGATTCCCCTGTCGTTTCCCACCCCCCTGGTCGGAGGGGTAAATCGTAAGGTCAGGTCTGCTTGCCAGGTGGGAAGGCTTTCGGTGTTCCCCGCATCTCGTGCGCCGAAAGCATGCTTTTAATTACATCGACGCTGTTTGGACGTTCCCGGCGCACTTTCCACCGCGCAGACTGGCGGCATTGGATTCTGCGATGGTCCGTCCTATAGCCGTACGGAGGCCGTATGACAAAACAACTGAAGCAAGCCCTGAAGGCAGGATGTTCCATCTTCCTCGGGTTCGTGGTTGCGGCGGCGATCTTCTCGCCCGCGCAACTCAAGGCGCAAGCCTTCTTTGGATCGATCGTAGGTACAGTCACAGACACCAGTGGCGGCGTTATCCCCGGCGCAACCGTCACCCTGACCAACACAGGAACCAACGAAAAGCACACCGTGAAGGCCGATGCGGTCGGCAACTATCAGTTTGTGGATCTGGTTCCCGCCACTTACAAAATTGAAGTGAGCCAGGCCAACTTCAAGCACTTCATCCACGAGAACATCCTCGTCGACGTCAAGGCCACCGTTCGTATCAACGCCGCTCTCCAAGTCGGCGCGGCCAGCGAGACCGTCGAAGTCACCACCGCCGGCATCGAACTCCAGGCCGACTCGCCCACCGTCAGCAACAAGGTCGAAGCCCAGCAGGTCGCCGAGCTTCCCCTCAACGGCCGCAACATGATGGGCCTCGTCCTCATTACCCCCGGCGTTATGGGCAGCAGCGCTGTCGAACAGGGCGCAACCCTGGCCCAGAACAACAACACCTCGTCCAACCCCCTCAGCTGGGGCGGCGGTTCCAACGTTTACACCATTAACGGCGGCGACAACGAAGAGTACATCGACGGCGCGCCCATCAATATGATCCAGGGCTCCAACATCGGCATCATGATTACGGCCGACGCCGTCCAGGAGTTCAACATCGACACCAACGTCGGTGACTCCAGCGAGGGCCGCGCCACCGGCGGCGTCATCAACATGACCGCCAAGTCCGGCACCAACAACTTCCATGCCACGGCCTACGAATACTTCCGTAACGCCGACTTGAACGCCAACAACTTCATCAACAAGATCAACCCGGCAAACATCGTCGGCCGTCCCAAGTACAACCAGAACCTCTACGGCTTCAACCTCGGACTCCCGATCAAGAAGGACAAGATATTCTTCTTCGGCTCCTATGAAGTCGATAACCTCATCTCCTCGTCCCCCTCGGCAACCAACGTGCCTTGCAACGGCAACGCCAACTGCGCGGGCGGAATGATTGGCGGCGGCACCGACATCTACGACGGCGTCTTCACCCGCCAGATCTCCGACCCGACCGGAAACTGCCCCTCCATCGCCTCCCCGCTGGTTGGACCCAACGGTCCCGCAGTGAAGGGCATCTATCACGATTCCATCGCCGGAACCTACACCATGGGTCAGGGCTGCTGGGATGGCTTGTCCACGGTCATGAGGACCTTCTGGGCCACCCAGGCAAACACCCCCTCCACGACGTCCAATTATCTCGTCAACATGCCAACCGGCAACGTCGCGCCGGAGATGAACACGCGCCTCGACTGGAACGTCAACCCCAGGCATCGCGCCTTCGCCCACGTCGCCTGGTGGGCGCCGCTCGATAAGAAGCTCATCCCCTTCCCGAACCCCAATGTTCCCTCCGCCCTTCCCGGCGGCAAGCCCTGGAACCTCGGCATGGAGACCGGCGGATTCAACTCCAACCTCTACATCCTCGGCGACACATGGACCATCAACCAGAAGACGGTCTTCGACATCCGCGCCGAGTGGCTCCGCTTCCGCTTCAGCATGATTCCCGCCGTCAACAACTTCGACTTTACGCAGTTGAACGGTAACTGGGGAACTCTGGCCGGTTACATGCCGGCCAACGTGCACTTCATTCCCGCTCCAAACTTCAACAGCGGCGGCGTGGTCCACAACCTGGCGCCCGCCTTTCTGGGCTTCAACAACTCTTCCACCGGCACCTGGTCCGCAAGCGGACAGGGACAGCAGTGGGACAACTACGGCCTCAACGGAACCCTCAACTATCTCGCCGGCAAGCACAGCCTCAAGTTCGGCTTTGAAGCTCGCCAGATGAGCATGGAAGTCCTCTACGGCGGCTGGAGCGGCGGCGCTCCCTCCTTCGGCCTCAAGTACAGCAACGCCGGCTGCTCGGGCTCAAACTGCGGTGACGAATGGGCCGACTTCCTCATGGGCTACTTCACCAACCTAAGCTTTGGCGGCGAGTTCTATGCCGCCGAGTTCAACCACTACCAGGCCTACTTCGCTTCCGACACCTGGCAGTACAACCGCAAGCTCACCCTGAGCCTTGGTATCCGCTATGAGCTTCCCGGCGGGCTGGCTGAGAGACAGGACCGGACCATCGAAGTTCTGCCTAATACCTTCGATGCCAATACCGGCGCGTATGGAACAGAGGCGCTTGTCAATACTCCGCTGGCGCCCGGCAGGAGCATCTTCCCGGTCAAGAAGACCCTCTTCGATCCCCGCCTCGGCTTTGCCTACCGGCTCGACGACAAAACCGTCATTCGCGGCGGCTACGGCGTCACCCACCAGGCTGTCGATGAGGACTCGGGCGGCAACGGCGCTCCCGGCTTCACCGTCAATAACTCCAGCCTGGCCTGGTCAAACCCCACCGGCGGCGGCCAAACCCCCACCGCTCTGCTCTCCAACCCCATTCCCAACATCCCGCAGGTCTATGTGCCGCGCCTCGGCCGCAGCAACCCTGCCTTCCTGAAGCAGCTGGCGGTTGCCACCCAGATCTCCGGCGGACAGGGTCTGTCCGGCTTCATGAACGTGATGCCGCTGCCCTACTTCCAGCAGTACAACCTCACCTTGCAACGGGAAATCGGCACCCGCTTCCAGATTTCGGCGGCGTATGTCGGCTCCCATGCCATCCACCTCAAGACCGGCGGCAACATCGATCAGATCCTGCCCTGGTCCTACACGGTATCGGGAACTGGAGCTTCGGAAGTGGCAACTGCTGCGAACGGTCCCTATGCGGGCGCCAACCTCACCAGCAACGTGTCTACCGGTGGAACCATCAAGCTCCAGGATGGCAGCACGAAGTCCTACGCCAACGGTGTTTACTGCTCCCCCAACGGCGCTTTCTGCAACAACAACTACACCGTCGGCAAGACGCTGCGCCTCTATCCCAACTACTCCAGCGTCAACATCGGCAACCTGTCCTATGGCAACCAGACCTACAACGCCCTCCAGGTGAGCAGCTCGTGGCGCATCCAGGGCGGCGGAATGCTGGGACTGGCCTATACCTGGGCCAAGACCATGAACCAGGCCGTCAACCAGCAGGACTACTTCAACCATGCCGGCGATCGCACCGTGGCCGGCGTGCCCGCTCGTCTGGTCGTCAACTTCAGCTATCCGCTGCCCATCGGTCAGGGGCAGAGGTTCCTCAACGGCTCCAACCCGATCGTCAGCAGAGTCGTCTCCGGCTGGACCATCAACGACATCACCTCCTACCAGCACGGCGCTTATCTGGCCATCACCAGCAACACCCAGAGCCAGATGCAGCAGAACTTCGGCGGCGGCACCACTCGCGCCACCTACATTGCCGGCTGCAACAAGAGCAAGGGCGGTTCGGACTACTCGAAGATTGCCACTCCGGCAAATCCCACTGCAACCTGGTTCAACACTGCCTGCTTTGCGGGTGTGAACCAAAGCGTCGGCGGCACTGTGTACCAGGGCCCCTTCGATTGGGGCAACGAGCGGGCGAACGACGGCGCGCTCTATGCTTCGGGCATCCGTAACTGGGATCTCTCGCTGTTGAAGACCACCAAGATCGCCGAGAAGCTGTCCACTCAGCTCCGTATTGAGACCTTCAACACTTTCAACCGCTTCCAGCCCGGCAGCCCGAATACGGCCGCCGGAAACGGAGCCTTTGGCCAGATCACCAGCCAGGCCAACAACCCCCGTAACGTGCAGATCAGCCTGCGCCTTACCTACTAAACCGCTGTAACCTGAAGTGGGCAGGGCGCTCTAGCGCCCTGCCCACTTTCGTTCTACCCCTGCCATTTCGAGGAAATCATGAAGAAAATCCTTCCTGCATCTCTCTTCGCCTTCTTCGCGGGGTGCGCAGTTGCGTCTGCCGCCTCCTCCTGCGACCAGCTTGCCAGGCTCAAGCTTCCTCATGTCGAAATCAACTCGGCAACGTTCTACGCGGCCGGCGCTTTCACTCCCCCCGCCAACCCCAACGGCCAGGGCGGAGGCCAAAATCAGGCGGCCCAGCTTGCCGCTTACCGCGCCCTCTCCAGCTTCTGCCGCGTCCAGGTCACCTCAAAGCCCACCTCCGACTCCGACATCAAAATCGAAATCTGGCTCCCCGCCGGCGGCTGGAACGGCCGCCTCGCTGTCTACGGCAACGGCGGCTTCGGCTCCAATATCGGTACAAACAACCTCGCCGCGGCGGTCGCCAAGGGCTACGTCGGCACCGGCAACAACGCCGGCCACGACACCAACGACGGCGCATTCGCCGTCGGCCATCCTGAAAAGTTCGTCGACTGGGGTTACCGCGCCGTCCATGAGAACGTAGTCATCGCCAAAGCCGTCGCCGCCGCCTTCTACGGCTCACCGGTAAAGTACTCCTACTGGAACTCCTGCTCCACCGGCGGACGCCAAGGCTGGATCGCCGCCGAGTACTATCCCAACGACTTCAGCGGACTCGCCATCGGAGACGCCGCCAATCCCATGTCCCGCCTCCAGGCCAGCACCATCTGGGAGAACCTCCAGGTCAACGCCACTCCCGAGAGCTTTGTTCCCGCCGCAAAATACGCCATGCTCCACAAGGCCGTCGTGGATCAGTGCGACGCCGTCGACGGACTCAAAGACGGCCTCATCGACGATCCCCGCAAGTGCAACTTCGATCTGAACACCCTGCTCTGCAAGAACGGCGACGCCGCCGACTGCCTAACCGCACCCCAGATCGCGGCCCTCAAAAAAGTGAGCGAAGGCCCACGCCTCGCAACCGGCGAGCTGGTCTATCCCGGCTTCCCGCTGGGAGATCCCTCCCTGCCCGGTCCCATCCTCGGCAAAAAGCCCGAGCAGGTCTCCATCGACACCATCCGCGGGCTATTCCAGGACGCCGCCTGGGACTACCACACCCTCGACGTAGACAAGGACATTCCCAAAACCGACAAGCTCGCCGCGCATCTCATCGACGCCGTCGATTACGCCAAGCTCCAGATCCTCTTCAACCACGGCGGAAAAATCCTCTACTACCACGGCTGGAACGACGGCTCCATCGCCCCGCAGTCGGCCATCAACTACTACGAGGCCGCGGCCAAAGCCAACGGCGGAGTGGCAAAGACCTACAACGAGCTTCGCCTCTTCATGATCCCCGGCGGCAACCATTGCGGCGGCGGCGAAGGCCCCAGCGCCTTTGACAAGCTCGACGTCATCTCCGACTGGGTGGAGCGCGGCAAGGCCCCGGATGAGATCGTCGCCTCCCATGTCGCCCAGGACGGTCACGTAGACCGCACTCGTCCCCTCTGCCCCTATCCGCAAGTCGCCAAGTACAAGGGCTCGGGCAGCATCGACGAAGCCCAGAACTTCGCCTGCGCCAAACCCTGACCGCACCGCCATAAAAAAGGTCCTGTCCAGCTTGCTGGACAGGACCTGATATATGCTAGGAGCCAACCGGCACACAACCCGCGATCTGGTGCGCTGACACCGGAACCCAAGACCATACAGGAGCGCCATGATTCTCCCAAGAGCTTCGTTCGCCACTCGCCTTCATCTACCTCTGTTTCTCGCCGGCCTCTTCGCAGCCGCCGCGGTGTTTGTCTGCTCCACTGCGTGCTCCGCCCAGGCTACCCCTGGCCCGGTCGTCAAGGTCACCGGCGGCAGCGTCCAGGGCAGCCTCCTCGATGCCGGCGGTGCAGCCTTCAAGGGAATCCCCTTTGCCGCGCCCCCCTTCGGCCCTCTCCGCTGGCGCGAGCCGCAGCCCGTCAAGCCATGGAGCGGCATTCGCCCGGCTGCCGACTACGCCAACACCTGCATGCAGCCAAACTCCGGCTGGAACAAGAACTCCGCCGACAAGGCCAGCGAAGACTGCCTCTATCTCAACGTCTGGGCTCCTGAGTGGCCCGCCAAAACCAAACTGCCCGTCATGGTCTGGATGCACGGCGGCGGCAACAACGGGGGCTCCGCCCTCGGCGCGGGCGGCATCGAACCGCCCTTTGACGGCGAGAGCCTCGCCCGCCACGGCGTCGTCCTCGTCTCCATCCAATACCGCCTCGGAATCTTTGGATTCCTCGGCCACCCCGAGCTCACCGCCGAGTCGCCCCATCGTGCCTCGGGCGGATACGGACTCCTCGACCAGATCGCCGCTCTCCAGTGGGTCCACGACAACATCGCCAAGTTCGGCGGAGATCCGGCCAACGTCACCCTCTTTGGCCAGTCCGCCGGCGCGCAGGACACCACCATCCTCCTCACTTCGCCTCTCGCCAGGGGCCTCATCCACAAAGCCATCGCCCAGAGCGGCAGCCCCATGATCGGCGACAAGCGGCTCCAGACCCCCGCGCAGATGGAGCAGATCGGCGTCACTCTCGCCAAGACCCTCCACGCTCCCGCCACCGGCCAGATCGCATTCCTGCGCAACCTTCCCGCTACGGACCTGCTCGCCGCCGGAGCTGACTTCCGCAAGGCCCTCGCCGACCAGCACCTCATCGTCGATGTCGGCGTCGACGGCTACGCGGTTCCCCAGTTCTCTCCCGCGGTCTACCGCGCCGGCAAGGAACTCGCCATCCCCGTCATCTTTGGCAGCAACGGCCGCGAGGGCGGCGGCGCAGGCCCCGGACAACGCCCCGGCGCAACGCCTCCCACTCCCGAGCAGCTCCTCGAGCAGGCCAAGGGCCGCGTCACCAACTCCTATCAGATGTATCCCGATCTGCTCACCCGCGCCCTCAAGAGCTACGGCTACAGCGGCGCGGAAAACGACCTCTCCACCGATCCCGACCACGGCGGCGCGGACCAGCAGTTCGGCACCGACCTCTTCATGCGCTGCGAAACCGTCACCATCGCCGCATGGCACAGCGCCATCGCCCCCACCTGGGAGTACGAGTTCAACGCCGGCAATGCCAGCCACCCGCCCGTCCACTCCGCGGAGCTGGACTTCGTCTTCGGCTACCTGCGCGAACAGGCATCGGACTTCGGCCCCGCCAAACTCTCCGATCAGATGCAGCAGTACTGGACCAACTTCGCCCGCACCGGCGACCCAAACGGCCCCGGCCTGCCCAAATGGGATAAGTTCGACGTCAATACCCGCGCTTACATCGATCTCGGCAACCAGGGCCCCGAGTCCAAAACCGCGCTCCGCAAAGGCGCATGCGCCATCTACGCAGACAAGCTCAACCGCGACATAGACGCCCGCAAGTAACGTGGCGGACCGCGCAATTGAAAGGCTGTCCCGGGTTTCGGTTTTGAGACCCGGGATACCGCAGAACCCTCCCCGATCGACAGCAAAAGTCGGAGGCCGCCAATCGGCGGCCTCCGGCAAACTTCCCTTACGCTGTCTCTACTCACAGCTCCCGGACAATTATGAAATCGTCTCCGGGTCCGGCGTACTCACCTCGCCCTGGTGGTGCTTTGCGCCCACCTCGAGCGTCACCGTCTGCTGTTTGCCGTCGCGCAGAATCGTTACCTGCACCTGTTTCCCTTCGTTGGCCCGCACGGCGCGCTCCCAGTCCGCCGTGGTCGCAACCGTCTCCGCGCCCACCTTCAGAATCACGTCCAGAGCCTCGAGACCCGCCTTCTCGGCGCTGCTCGATCGCTCCACCTGCTTCACCATCAACCCGTTCGCCACGCCCAGGTGCGCCGCCATCTGCTGCGTAAGCGGCTCCACCACCGCGCCGACCCTCAGCGTGCTGCCAAACGACGGCAGGTGGAACCCGCCCGGCCCGGTGTTGCCGCCCATGAATCCCATCGTCGGCGCGGTGCTTCCGCTTGTTCCCAGCTTGTTCCACGCCGACTTCTCCATCTGTCCGCGATCCACAAGCTCCGTGTTTACCGTCTGCGCCGCGCCGTCCCGCACAATCGCCAAAGCCACCTTGGCGCCCGCCGCCATCTCCCGCAGCATCTGCTTCAGTTGCGCGGCGTTCTCCACCGCCTGGCCATTCAGTTGCACCACCACGTCGTTTACGCGCAGCCCCGCCTGGCCCGCCGGAGCGTCGTGGTCGATCATCGTCACCACCGCGCCCCGCGCATCTTTGAGCCGCAGCGCCTGGGCCTTCGCGGCGTCCACATCGGCCACTTCGACCCCCAGGTAGCCGCGCGCCGCCGGCTGCTGCGTACTCGGCGCGGCAAACACATGCGGCAGACGCCCCTGTCCCGCGGCCCCATGCGACAGCATCAGCGCCGCTGCCGCAACCATCCACCAGCCAACTGCAACGTACCGCCTCGAAAAGTGCTTCATCGTACTGTCTCCAACTTCATCCAGCCCGCGCTCTTCTTTCCGGGCGCGCTAGCCTCAAAGCATCGGCTTTCAAAACCCCAACTTCCAATTACCCACGAACAGGAGCTAGCAGCTAGAAGCTAGAAGCTGCTTTACTGTATCTCCGGCACCTGGTTCAAAATCTGCTGCGATACAAAGCGTATGTGCGGATTCTCGTCCGTCGTCGAAACCGAGTGCAGCACCTGCCGCACCGTCGTGTCGCCTTCCACCGGAGTCAGCAAGCCAATGCTGGCCGAGCGAATCCGCGGATCGCTGTCGTTCATCACTGCTTCCAGCACCGCATCGCGCACCCGCACGTCCTGCTCCACATAGGGCTCCAGGCCGGCCAGAGCCTTCTCGCGAACCGCCGCGTTCGCATCGTAACGCAGAGCCACCAGCAGCGCATCCCGAATCCCCGCCGCCTGGCAACTGTGCCCGATCTTGCACTCCTCGGCCAGCAGACTCACCGAATCCCCGCGAACCCGCGCCGAACTCTGGCTCTCGGCCGCCATCATCAGCAACTGCCGAATCGCGGGATCGTCCAGCGAACCCGTCACATGCCGCGGCACCGACTCATTGAACGCCACGTCCACAATCTCGCTGTTCGGCCGCCGCGTAATCGAGGAGACGCTCGCCACCTGCGTCACATCGCCGCTCTTCTGCTCAACGGCAGGCGCTGTTTGCTGCGCCGCAACCGCCGTCTGCGCCGCAGCCGGCGTCGCCGCCGCGCGCCGCGCCGCCAGCGTGTATCCGCCAAAGCTGCCCGCGCCCACGCCAATCACCAGCACCAGAGCCGCCGCCACCGGCGAGCCAATCAGCCCCGCCAGCCCATTGCGCATCGAGCCCAGCATCCGTTCCCGCCAGCTCCGCGGACCGAGCCTGTCCAGCGCGTCATCCAGCCCCAGCCGCGCCCGCGCCACCAGATTCGCATCCGGCTCCGCCACCGGCAGAGCCCCGGCCAGCGTCATCAGCGCCATCACCTGATCGCGCTCGCCCTTGCACGCCGGGCAGCCCTCCAGATGCCGGTCCAGCTCGTGGACCCGCTCATCCTCAAGCTCCCCGTAGGCGCCCGCTACGATCCATTCGTGAGCCAATTCGCACTTCATCGTCCGTCCCTCAGCCTCAAAAAAATCAGCTACTAGCTTCTAGCCTCTAGCTTCCAGCTCCTCCCGCTTTATCCACTCGCGCTTATCCTCCACGAAAAGAGCTAGCAGCTAGAAGCTAGGAGCTAGCGTAGTCCCGCCAGCTGCGCCCGCAGCTTCTTTGTCGCTCTGAAGAGCGTATTCTTGGCAGTCTCTTCCGTCGTGTGCAGCATCTCGCCAATGGTGCGCAGCCGCAGTCCCTGGTAGTGCTTCAATTCAAATACCATCCGCTCCCGCGGAGTCAGTTTGTCCAGAGCCCTCTGAATCTGCTCCCCTAGAACCTTCCGGTCCAGCTCCCGTGCCGGATTTGCGTAAGCGCGCCCGTCGCTCACCACCGCCAGCGTATCGACCTCCGAACCGTCATGGTCCAGCACCACGGCGGAGTCCTCGCGCCGCGTCTTCTTTCTCCGCAACTGGTCCAGGCACAGGTTCGTGACTATCCGGTAGATCCAGGTGTAAAACGAGCACTCGAACCGGAAGTTGCCCAGGTACCGGTAGGCCTTTAAAAACGCCTCCTGGTAGATGTCCTCCGCGTCGTGCTCGGAGCCCGTCAGGTGCAGCGCCAGGCGCAGAACCTGGCTCTCATAGCGCCGCACCAGCGCGTCAAACGCCGCCCGCGAACCCGCCTGCGCCTCGCGGATCAGCTCCATCTCGTCGGCCCGCGCGGCAAGGCGCGCCTGCTCGCGCGAGGTCTGCTCGCTTCCGGCGCTGCCCATCGTGCCCGATACACCCATACCTGCTGTGGATTGTACCGTCCAGCCGCCTCTTCCGCCGTTCAAAACCCTCTGCCGGCCCCCGGGAAGGGGAATCGCAACCGCTTCGGCCATCTGCACGCTCCAGGTAAGAAACTCGCTGCGGTTCTTAGACTGCCTTGGCAAGTAAATCGTCACCGTTGGACTTAGGGACTAGGGACTTAGGACTAGGGACTAGGGACCGAGGGACCTAGGGAACAAGGGACCTCGGGCTGAAGCTCTTTGCGAGTCAGCTAGTCAGCGAGTCAGCTAGTCAGCGTCGCTGGCGCGACGTAGCTAGTCAGCAAGTCA
>Ga0326728_10006257_pt1 | contig 32264 bp, 23 predicted proteins | sample MB3enrmetagenome_FD_207602 | JGI IMG/M metagenome (GOLD analysis project Ga0326728, IMG submission 207602) | Lab enriched peat soil microbial communities from McLean, Ithaca, NY, United States - MB31MN | ecosystem: Environmental > Terrestrial > Soil > Wetlands > Peat | place: USA: New York... | reverse complement strand
CTTCAGGAATCCATCGAAGCGCACCACCGATCCGCTCAGCCGGAAATCATAGGTCTTACCGGTCTGCGCGCTCACCGCAGCTATCTTCGCAGTAGTTACATCAAAGACAGCCGGCGGCATCTGCGAAGCCACAAAGCGCTGCCAGATGAGCCGGTAAAGCTTCAGTTGCTCTTCGGTCAGATAGCGCGCGATCGACTCCGGCGTGCGCGCGGCATCGGTAGGCCGGATCGCTTCGTGCGCATCCTGCGCGGCCTTTTTGCCCTTGTAGGCATTGGGCGAGGCAGGCAGGTACTGCGCTCCCAACTGCGCGCCGATCCACGCCCGCGCGCCTTCTATCGCCTCCGGCGCCACGCGCGGCGAGTCGGTTCTCATGTAAGTGATGAGGCCAGTGATGCCCTCGGCGCCCACGTCAATGCCCTCATAGAGCCGCTGCGCCACGCCCATGGTGCGGCGCACATTGAAGCCCAATTTGCTGGCAGCGTCGCGCTGTAACTGGCTGGTGATGAAGGGCGCCAGCGGCCTGCGCTGCTGCTCGCGCGACTGCACTGAAACCAGCGACCACTGCGCCTGGTCGAGCGCCGCGATCACCGCATCCATCGACCTCCGGTCGGGCAGCGCGCTGGCGATGAATAGCTCTTTGCCTTCTTTGTCCTGGCCGTTGGCCACTCGCGCCGGCTCGCCGTCGATGCCCACAAAGCGCGCCGTGAGCCTGGTCTCCGGCTGCTTCTCCGGATGCAGAATCGCATCCAGCGTCCAGTACTCGACCGGCCCGAAGGCCCCAATCTCCCGCTCCCGCTCGACGATCAGCCGCACGGCGACCGTTTGCACGCGGCCGGCCGAGAGGCCCCGCCGCACCTTATCCCACAGCAGCGGCGAAATCTGATAGCCCACCAGGCGGTCCAGAATGCGCCGTGTTTGTTGCGAGTCCACCAGGTTCTGATCCAGGTCGCGCGCGTGCTGGAAGGCCTCCTGCACGGCCTTCTTGGTAATCTCGTTGAATGTCACGCGGCGAATCTTCTTCCGCTCTTTGGCGGAGGTTCCCAACTGAAGAGCGAGGTGGTAGGCAATCGCCTCGCCCTCGCGATCCGGGTCAGGCGCCAGAAAGATCGCATCCGCTTTGGCCGCGGCCCGCTTCAGATGCGCCACAACCTTTTCCTTGCCCGGGGACACAATCAGCGTCGGCTCGAAGGTCCGTTTTTCCAACTCCACGCCAAGATCGTTCTTGGGCAGGTCCATGATGTGACCCACCGAGGCCAGAACCTCGAAGCCAGCGCCAAGATATTTCTCAATCGTCTTGGCCTTGGCGGGCGACTCGACGATGACCAGTGATTTGCTCATTGCCATCCTTGTATACCATGACCACTCTAACCTGTCTGGCCAGTTGGACTCGAAAACAGGGCCTTGCGTTTCTCCTGGACAGTTCGAATTCCACCCACGCGCAGGGCCGCTTTCCATCTGCGGGAAACACCACCCGCAAAAGTTGCACACTACCATGGAAGACCCTTCCGTTTCCACTCAGAGCAGTATTTCTTCGCTTTTTGTTCTTATTGATGGCGTGTGGAGTGGCTCTAACGGTGGAAAGAAACTCCGTTGGAGCTCGCCAAATAACGTTGAATTATTTGTTCATAGAGGTCGTAGATTCCATCTATCCGGCTGCCGAGCGCCCATGACTGAATTCCTGCGATCTGCAGATCAACGTGTCCAACCCATAGCCTGTTCACTGGTCCCTATCCTTCACATTGTCCGCACGTAATTCTTCCCCGGCAACTGGCGGATGCGGCCGGTGATTTCCAGCTCGAAGAGCGCCATAAAGACCTCAGAAGAAGTCAGTTGCGTCTCCAGCAGCTCAAGAATCTCGTCGATTTGCAGGCTGTCGTCGGTGCGCAGAACCTCTAGCACCATCGCCTCCTCCGGACGTAGTACCGGGTCTGGTAATAAGGATGCCGTCGTCGCGGATTTGGATTCAAGCGGCGCCTCGGCCTCCAGTTCCAGGCGCACCTGCGAGGGCAGATCCTCCCACACGTCCTCCCATGTGGCCACCAGCTTGGCGCCCTGCTTAATCAGCGTGTTGGGCGTCCATGATCCCTTGCTGGTCACATTGCCGGGAACGGCATACAGGTCTCGGTTCTGTTCGGCGGCGCAACGGGCGGTCACCCGCGTGCCGGAGTTCTCCGCGGCTTCCACCACCAGCACGGCTACGGCAAGCCCGCTCAAGATGCGGTTGCGGCGGGGAAAGTTTTGCGGTGCGGGAAAGGTTCCCATCGGCAGCTCGCTGATGATCGCCCCGCCGGTCGAGAGTATCTCCTCAGCCAGCTTCTTGTTCTCTTTTGGATAAATCACGTCTATGCCCGTGCCCCAGACGGCCACAGTGGGCATACGCGCGGCCAGCGCCCCTTTGTGCGCGCTGGAGTCGATGCCCCGCGCCATGCCGCTGATAATCAGTAGCCGCCGTACAGCCAGATCCCGCGCCAGCATCTCCGCCATCCCCGTACCATACGGCGACGGGTGGCGCGTGCCTACGATGGCAATCCCCGGCCGACTCAGCAGAGTGGCCGCACCGTGCACCCACAGCACCGGCGGCGGGTCGTAGATCTCCTTGAGGCGCTCCGGATACTCAGGGCAACTGTAGGTCACCAGCGTCGCCCCCTGCGCCGACACGCGCGCCCACTCCTCCTCGGCCGCCTGGCGCGCCTTGCCATCGAAGATGAACTGCGCGGCCTCGGCGGGAAAGCGCAGGCCTTCTAGCGCAGTTAAGTGCAGCTCGAAGATCTCACTCGGCGCCTTAAATTGCTTCACCGCATCGAGAATCCGCTTCGGACCCAAACCCGGCGCCAGCACCAGAGCCAGCCACGCCAGCCGGTCTTCATCCAGTGGGGGCGCGGCGGGCAGCGGCACGGATTGTGGCATCGTCGTCATGGGAGGGCCAATCTCCGAGAATTGTACAGTTAAATTTCCTCACAGGAAAGCCAATCCTGTACAGATGAGTAATTTCGCTCACGCTATTCCTACGCGAGGCCGAAAGTCAAGCTGCTACCTTCCGGGGTAAGAGTGCAGTTTCCGGATTGGCGACGCTACAACAACGACATGTGAATGGCCTCAAGAGTAGAATAGGCACAACACTCAAGGAGCGAACTCCGAAAATGTTCTTATTCTCTGTCCGCTTATGGTGCAATGCAGCCTTCGCGGCTGGGATTGGCTTCTCCATCCTGGCATTGGGCTCAGGAGCCTACTTTTTCAATTTTCAACTCCACAGTCTTGTCACGACTGGAACCATCACATCGGTAGACGTGCAACCAGACAATGACAAGAATCTTTATTGCGCGCATTTTCGATACGAGGCGGCTGACAAACAGACCTACAGTGGGAGTTGTCACATCTGGGAGAAAAGCGCGACTCAGCCACTCACCGTGGGTGATGCGGTATCAATCCGCTACAAGTCAAACAACCCGAAAGATGCATGGCTCGAAACTCAGGTTCACGATTTTCCGCGCGATACCGCCATTGGTGGTGTGTGCGGGCTTGGGGTAGGTTTCGCACTCCTTTGGTACGCTCGGAGACGCTGAATCTCCTTGAGGCCCTTTTGGTAAACTCGATTACGTCGAGTTGTTGTTCCAGATATATCACCGATAAACCGGAAACTGTACAGCTACACCATACAAAAGTCGAAACTTATAACCCACTAAAGCCGCTTCCCCGCATTCATCACTGAAACATACCGGGAATCTCTACCCAATGTTGATAGTCTAAGAGCCGTGAGTCCCATCCCAGAATCTCGCCTGCGTATCGCCGCCATCGGCTTCCTCAATCCCGCGCCCCTGATGTGGGACTTCGAGCACCCGCCGCTGGAGGCCGCGCTCGCCCTCCGCTATCAGATTGACCGCATGACACCCGCCGAGTGCGCCGGCCGCCTCGCCTCGGGAGCGGCCGATATCGGCCTCATCCCCATCGCCGCGCTGGCCACCACCCCCGGCCTGCGCATACTGCCCGGCTGCGTCATCGCCGCCAAGGGACGCGTGCGCTCGCTGCTGCTGGTTCGCCGCGCCATGCGGCAGCTCCATGAGCTGCGTTCCGTTGCCGCCGACATCGCCAGCCTCACCACGCTGGCCCACGCACGCATCCTCTTCCGCCACTGGGGCAACCCGGATGTGCCCTTCCTGCCCGCCTCCGCCGATCTGGACGCCATGCTGGAGCGGGCCGACGCCGCCATCCTCATCGGCGATCCCGCGCTGCTCGCCCTGGAAGAGCGTGCCAACCGCTTTGAACGCACCGGGGAAGTGCTGTTCTACCACGACATGGCCGAGGAGTGGCGCACACTCACCGGCCTGCCCTTCGTCTCTGCCGTCTGGGGCAGCATTGCATGCAGCAGCCCTTTGGTTGAGAGTATTGCGGAGGATTTTGTCCAATCCCGTGATCACGGCCTGGAGAATATCGACGGGCTGGCCGCCGAGTGGTCGCGCCGAATTCCCCTCCCCGAGGAGACGATCCGCACGTACCTGACCACGAATATCCACTACGTTCTCGACGAGGAGTGCGTGGAAGGCATGAACGTATTCTTCCGCATGGCCACCGAGGCCGGAGTTCTGCCGGAGTACAGCTTCTCCGTTGATGAGCGGTTCTGAGACTTGCATCGAAGGCGGGTTATCTCTTCTCCAGCATGTATCATCTTTGTGTTCAAAAATTTCCGATAGTCATGCAAGGAAATTTCGTATATTATGAATATGTTATGTTTACGTTCGTCGGGCACCACAGAGGATGAGGAACGCCATGAAGGCTAGTTCTGTTTTCTTCGGGTTCGTGTCTATTTCGTTGTTATGCGCAATCACAGTTACGGCACAGAAGCCAACTGCCAAGTACACTGCCCCTTCGCATCGGCAGCCCGCCGACCAGGCCTCCCGCGCTCAGCTCGCGGCTGACCTGGCAGATTTCCAGAGCCATCCCGATGATGCCACCCTGCGCGGCAAGATTATCGAGATGGCCAAGAGCATTAATCCAGCTCCGGAGATTTCTCAACGTGCGCAAGATGAGTTTACCAAGGCTATAGCGCAGATGACCTCCGCTTCTTCCGCCGATGCTTATGAAAGGGTGGCGCAGCTATTCGAGCACGTAGCCGTGCAGGCTCCCTGGTATGCCGAAGCCTACTACAGCGCCGCTTTTGCCCACACTAAGGCCAATGCATTTGACGGCGCCAGACGTGATCTGACGCTTTACTTGGCAGCCGTGCGTCCTGGGGTTGACATCCAGGACGCAGAACAGTTGCGGCGCGATCTTGACCGTAATCAGGCCGAGCAGTTTCAGCAGGCGCTGCAGCTGTTTACGGCGACCCCCACCGACTCCGCCCGGCTCCATGTCATCCAACTGGCACGGACCATGGAAACTCTGCCTGAAATTCCCGAAGCGGCCCGCGGGCATTTCGTAATGGCAGTGGTCTTCATGAACACAGCAACCGATAATTCCGACTATGATCGCGCAATCACGGAGTACAAAGCTGCCTTGCTGGCTGCTCCCTGGTGGGGTGAAGCGTACAAAAAGCTGGCCAGCGCGCAAGAACTCAAGGGCCGGTATGACGACGCCATCACCAACCTGATCTTTTACCAGGCCATCAATCCCACCGACTCCCGCTCCACTTTGGACGAAATCTACAGGCTCAAAGCGCTCGGACAGAAGACGACAGACGAGCAGGCAAAACAACAAGCCGAAGACCAGAAGCACGCACTTTTACAGGAACAGCAACAAAAAGAGCGTACTTCCAATGAAGCTATTAATTATTCCATCGAGGGAAGGTGGTATCTGGTCTCCGAAGCTAACGAAAACTTCTTTGGCGGCGAATCCAATCCCGAATGCGACTATCTTATCAAGCAAAACTTCGGACGCTGGGAGATCAAAAATAGCTGCTCCGCTTCGAAACGGAATATCCATAATATCGAAGCTCAACCGAGGCAGATCAGTTTTAAGCTCACGGGACGAGATCCAGGATTCCAATTCTCGGAGGTGGTTGTTACGTTGGCGCTATCCAGTGACGGGCAATCCCTGGAGGGGACAGCAGTCACTTACGATAAAAAGAACCTTCCGTTTAGTAACTACGCTCTCCACTGGATACGGAGAAAGTAACAGAAGGAATCATCGACAAGAGGCAAGAATTCGAGCCGATGCTCCTCCCGATAACCTTTTAGAACGATAGGGCCAATCCCCGAAGGAATCGGCCCGCTGCCATACGCCGGGTGCCCCAGGTCTCGATTCTGAGACCTGGGATTCCATCACCCAGGACTTCATCCAATCCCGCAACCACGGACTTGAGAACATCGACGCGCTGGCCGAAGAGTGGTCCCGCCGCATTGCAATCCCCGAGCAGACCATCCGCGCTTACCTGACCACCAACATTCACTACGTCCTCGACGAAGAGTGCGTGGAAGGCATGAAGGTCTTCTTCCGCATGGCCGCGGAGTCGGGCGTTCTGGCGGAGTATAGCTTACCTGCCTTTGAAATGTACTCCTGACCAGCCGAACGCCGGTGGAGAAAGCTTGAATCTACCAGAACATCCCGCGAATCTCATTCCTAACGGGAGGTCAAAATGAAGGTTGGAGTTCTAGGATCGGGCGATGTCGCCAAAGCATTGGCCAGAGGTTTCCTCAAGCATGGCCATTCCGTGATGGTTGGTTCAAGAACACCGGCCAAACTTGCAGACTGGGCAACACAACATCCTGCGGCGTCTACCGGCGACTTTGCCGCCACGGCGGCTTTCGGCGAACTCATAGTGCTCGCCGTTAAAGGCAACGCGGCAACGGAGGTTCTTCGGCTAGCCGGCGCGGAAAATCTCAAGAAAAAAACGGTGATCGACACGACCAACCCCATTCTAGATGCGCCGCCAGTCAACGGCGTGCTGCCTTTTTTTACAGGCCCAAACGAATCTCTCATGGAAGAGTTACAAAAAAAGTTTGAGAGTGCGCACCTGGTCAAGGCCTTCAACTCGGTGGGAAGCAGCCTGATGGTGAATCCTCAATTCAAAGAGGGCAAACCCACCATGTTCATCTGCGGGAATGACGAGTTGGCAAAAAAGCTGGTCAGCGGAATCCTGGATCAGTTTGGCTGGGAAACAGCGGATATGGGCAAGGCGGAGGCCGCACGCGCCATCGAGCCTCTTGCCATGTTATGGTGCATCCCCGGCTTTACGCGCAATCAGTGGACCCATGCATTCAAGCTGCTGACCCGCTGATTCGACAACACGGCCCCAACTCATTACCCCAACCCCCAACCGCCGCGAACGCGAAGACTCAACAAAACAGGCCGATCCCCGAAGGAACCGGCCCAATGTCTTTTGCTAACTCCGCAACTCCTAAATCTCCCAGCGCAGCAACACGGCGCCCACCGTAAAGCCCGCGCCCACCGTGGCCATCAGCACCAGGTCGCCCTTGTTGAGCTTGCTTTCCTCGACGGCCGTCTCGATCGCCAGGGGAATCGACCCGTCGGAGCAGTTGCCGTATTTCTCAATGTTGACAATGACGCGGTTGCGCGCCATACCCAGCCGGTCGGCGGTCGCCGTGATGATGCGCAGATTGGCCTGATGGGGAATGAAGCAGCCCAGATCCGCGCCGGTGACATTGTTGCGCTCGAGCACACGGGTGGTCACATCGAGCATCTTGCGCACGGCAAATTTGTAGACCGCCTGGCCGTCCTGGTAGATGTAGTGCATCTTCTTGTCCACGGTCTCGTGGCTGGCGGGATTGAGGCTGCCGCCGCCCTTCATATTCAACACCTCCGCGCCTGAGCCGTCGATCTCATGCACGTAGTCGATGAAGCCGATCTCGCCCTCTGCGCAAGGTTCGAGGAGGACACATCCGCCGCCGTCGCCGAAGAGCACACATGTCGCCCGGTCGGTGTAGTCGGTCATGCGCGTGTTGGCGTCGGCACCGCAGACCAGAACCTTCTTGTGCGCGCCACTCTCAATCATCTTCACGCCCGCCTGCAAGGCGAAGATAAACCCAGGGCAGCCGGCCGAGACGTCGAAGCCCCAGGCCCCCTTAGCGCCGATCTTGTCCTGCACCAGGCAGGCCGTCGCCGGGAACATCATGTCGGGCGTCACCGTGCCAACGATGATCATCTCGATCTCTGTGGCCGGAATGCCGCGCATCGCAAGGCACTTTTTGGCCGCTTCGGTGCATATGTCGCTCACGCCCAGCCCCTTGGCCAGCACGTGCCGCTCGCGGATGCCGGTGCGCTCCAGAATCCACTGGTCGGTGGTATCCACCATCTTTTCGAAGTCTTTGTTGGTCAGAACTTGCGGAGGGACGTAGGTTCCAAAGGCCGTGATCTTGGCGCGGCAGCCCACGATGGGACGAACACTCAGGGTCAATGCATTTCTCCTTGCGGCTATTCGAAAACGCGCCTGTGGCGCCAAAAAAGCGCCGGGTGACCTACTGCGCCCGTACTAGCCCGTTACCGTTGCTTCCTTCCGGACCTGGCGGGGTTGGCGGGATTACGTCGCGTAGGACCCGGCACTTGATGATTTTAGCACCCTGTGGCGAGCCGCCGGTTTCCTTGGACGATGACCGCCCACGTCACGCCGCACAAGAGTCGAGCACATCCTTTTGAGACGCCGTGCGCATATATTTGCGATATTTTCGTTGCAAGACGGGATAGTCTCTATCCGCGACTTTCCCATTCCCTGCTTCATCGCAAATCAATCAGCCGGATGGTTTCCAGGAAGACATCGCCGTCAATCATCAGGCTATGCGCGCTGATCTTGTCCATCGTGTCTTTGTCGGTGTGATGATAGCTGTTGTTGGGGCCGTAGTCGAGGTCGATGATGTCGATGGACGGCACGCCGCGCTGGACGAAGGGTAGATGGTCGTCCTCGATCTGCATCTCCTGCTTGAAGAAGTATTTTTCGTAGCCGAACTTCTTCACCGCTTGCCGCACCAGGCCGACGAGCCAATCCGCCGAGCGACTCTCGCGCTGAATAACGAGGTTCTTGTCGCCGATCATGTCGGCCAGAATGAAGGCCTTGATCTTGCCCAGCGTACCGTCGCGCGCCCACTTGGCGGCCAGATGACGCGTGCCGTAGAGGGAGTCGGAGTCCGTCCAGGCGGATTCAATCGACTCTTCGCCATCGTCGAAGAGCAGCCAGACCGAGTAGCCGTCGAGCTTCTTGCCGCCGGCTATCTGGGCACGCAACTGGTCGGCGATGGCCATCAGCAGGCCGGTTGTTGCGCCGCCGTCGTTGGCGCCGACGAAGTTGATGTTCTTGAGCCAGTAGTTGGTCTCGTAGTGCGTGGCCAGCACGATCACGCCGTCCTTCTTGCCGGGATAGCGCACGATGAAGTTACGCATGGGGACCGGGCCGATGGGCGTGTTCGCGGTGAAGGCATCCTCTTCGAGCTGGTCGTGCTGAAAGTGATTGCGCAGAAAGGCTTCCGCCTGGGCGTGGCCGGGGCTCATGGGCCAGCGCGGGCCGATGGCGACGAATTGGCGGGCATAGTCTAACGCTTTATCCCCGTTGAAGTGCGGCTGGGCGGGGGCGGCGAGCGGAGAGAACAGGAGCAGCCCGAGAAAAACTTCCATCCAGATTTGTGGTCTCCCGGGTCTCAGAATCGAGACCTGGTGTACCCGTGACTTTATGTTCTTCCAAAACGAGAAAAGGCTCACTTTGCCGCCTCCTTGGCTTCCCTGGCCTTGCGCCGCGAGGGATGCACCCACCAGGCCACGCCGATGCCGATCAGATAGAGCCCCAGCATGGGGACGGCGTAGATGCACATCGTCCAGGGGTCGGGGCTGGGGCAGATGATGGCCGCCACGACGAAGACCGCCAGAATCGCGTAGCGAATGTTCTTCCACAAAAAGCGCGGGCTGACGATCCCGAAGAGCGCCAAGAAGAAAATCAGGATCGGCATTTCAAAGCTGATGCCCAGGCCTAGGATGATCGACAGAAAGAAGCCGGTGTACTCCTCGATGGTGACCATGGGCGTGAAGTTGTGGCCGAAGTTTACGATGAGGATCTGCAGCGCGCCGGGCAGCACATAGTAGTAGCCGAAGGCCGCGCCGGTCAGAAACAGCCCCACCGTGGCCGCCATGAACGGCACTACAAAGCGCTTTTCTTTCTGGTAGAGCCCCGGCGCAATGAAGAGCCACACCTGGTAGAGGATGAAGGGCGAGGCCAGAATCGCACCTGCGACCAGCGAAACCTGCAAGTCGAGGTTCAGCGGGTCCATGGGGTGGGTGAAGACGAGCGTCTTGCCGATGTGGTTGAGCGGGGCCTGGATGTAGCCGACGAAGCGGTCGTGGAAGGCCCAGGCGGCGACGAAGCCCAACGCCAGGAAGATGGCCGAGCGGACGATGCGCTTGCGCAGCTCGTCCAGGTGCTCCATAAGGCTCATGCCGGGCAGCTCCACGCGCTTGGCCACAGCCTCGCGCGCCATGCCGATTGCATCCGCTGGATCAACCATGGTTGGCCTGCTCCGTTACCGGGTTCGTAACCGGGGTGGTCTCGCTCGCCGCTTCTGCCGCGGGAAGGTCAAGCGGCGCCGCCATACGGCCCGGCCGCTCTGCCTCGACCGGCTCTCCTATCGAAGGCGGCTGAATGCGGGGATAAGGCTCTTCGCGCTGAAACTCCGCCGGGGATACCGCGGGATACACTGCCTCCCCCGTATAAGGAGATTCGATGCCGGCTGCGCTGGCAGGTGGCCCTGATATCGCTGCTGAGACCTGGGAATCCACAACTGCCGGAGCCGCCAGCGCCAGCGCAGCCACCCGCTCCTCTTCCTTTTTGCGCCGGTCGGCATCCTCGGCCTTGCGCAACTCCTCTTCCATCTGGAACTTGAAGTCGTTGGAGGCCTTACGCACCTCGTACATGAGCTTGCCGATCTGGCGGCCGATCTCCGGCAACCGCCGAGGCCCGAAGACCACCAGCGCCATCACCATCAGGATCAGCGAATCCCACATGCCCAGGTTGGCGACTTCGATTCTCGGCGGCGTTATCATGAAGATTCATGATACCTGCCCGCGCATGGCACTCACAAACGCTGCGTGGGGCTGGGCTTATTGGCTGCTGTGGGAAGCTCCCTTGTCATTGCTGGGGCGCGCGCCAAACCGGGCGCGGCCACCTGGCTCCCCGTCCACCGTGTGTAACCGGCGTCACAGCGTATGCTCTTGCGGCGCACGTAGGCTCTGGAACGGTGTCATGGAGAGGATTTCTTATGTCAGGAATTGCCGTGGAAAGCGCTGTGACCGTTCAGAATCTATTGGCCGCCTTTGAGGGCGAGTCGAATGCGCACGCCAAGTACACCGCCTTTGCCGCCAAAGCCGACGAGGAGAGATTGCACGGCGCGGCCAGCCTCTTTCGCGCCGCGGCGCGCGCCGAGCAGATTCACGCCGGCAATCACGCTCGCGTCATCGGCCAGTTGGGCACACGCGCCGAGTGCGCGATTCACCCCGTCGAGGCGAAGAGCACCCTGGACAACCTGAAGGCCGCGCTGAACGGCGAGAAGTACGAGATCGACACCATGTACCCAGGCTTCCTGGCCGAGGCCACGGAGCGCAAGAACACCGCCGCCATCCGCACCTTTACCGGGGCGCTGGAGGCGGAGAAGACCCACGCGCGGCTCTACAGCGAGGCGATTGCACTGCTCCAGGCCGGAAAGAAGGATTCCTGGATCGGCGAGGCGCGCGAGTTCTACGTTTGCCCGGTCTGCGGCTACACCTCGGAGACCGAAGAGGAGCACGAGCGCTGCCCGGTCTGCAATTGCGCGTGGGAAAGATTCGAGATTATCCGGTAAGATCGAGTGAACCGATGCGCGTGCCTCAATTTACCCTCGACGATTATGAAAGAGTTTTTGCCGATCGCCATCTACTGCACGAAGTAGTCGCGAAGTGGGCAAAGGCCAAACCGGAGGCTCTTGCCCTCTTGAGCGCGGAGGGCGGCCGCGCCGTCACCTGGCGCGAGTTCGACCGCCTGACCACGGCGCTGGCGCGGGAGTTGTCGCGCCTAGGCTTCGTAAAGGGCGATTACCTGGTCACGCTGCTGCCGCTCACCGTGGATCACGTTTTGCTGGAATACAGTTGTTTCAAGATCGGTGTGATTGCCGCTCCGCTAGATCTGCGTTTGTCCTCCGCCGAGATGATGCGCGCGCTGGAGATTTTGCGGCCGCGCGGCTTTGTCTCGCTCGGCGTGAAAGCGCCCTTCGATCTTCGCCCGCTGTGGCGTGCCGTGCAGGCGCAGTGCGCATGGATTCAGCATTGCATCGTGATGGACTCGGATGAAGCGATTGCCGGCACATGCTCCTTTGCGTCGATTGCCGATTCCGCGCTGCGCGCCGCAACGGAGAAAGACCTCGCCGCACTGCCCTCAATCTCCGAGGACACTGGCGCGCTGGTCATCTTCACCACCGGCTCAACCGGCTCGCCCAAGCCGGCCCTGCTCTCGCATCGCAATATCACCGTGCAGAATATGTGCATCGCTGGCGCATTTTTTGGCGGAGACAGCGGCGCTCGCTCGTTGATCAATCTGCCTCCGTCTCATGTAGGCTGCCAGACGGAGTTATTGATGAGCACCCTTTTCGGCGGAGGCACGGCAGTTCTGCTGGAGCTCTTCGACGCCGGCCGTTCGCTGCGGGCCATAGCCCAGCATCGCGTCGAGGTTATGGGTCAGATTCCGGCGATGTTCAACCTGGAGTGGATGCAGAAAGACTACGACCGCCACGATCTCTCCAGCCTGAAATTTGCCGCCTATGGGGGAAACGCCGTCTCGCGGCCCTTCGTGGAGCGGCTTGCCGCCATGGCGCCGGTGATCGGCAGCGGACTGGGGCTGACCGAAGCCGCCGGTTTCTGCACCTATGTGCAGGCAAGCGCGGACGATCACGAGAAGATTCTCGCAGGACTTGGCGAGGCCATGCCGATCTATCCGTGCACCATCCGCCAATCCATGCGCGCCGATGGCAGCGCCGGCGATGAGCTGACGCCGGGCGAGATAGGCCACCTCTGCTTTCACGGGCCGCAGACCTTTCTTGGCTATGTCAACGATCCGGAAGCTACCGCCAAAGCGATCTCCCGCGACGGCTTTTTATACACCGGCGACCTTGGCTACAAGGACGCCGCGGGTTTGCATCTGACCGGGCGTGAGAAGTGGGTGATCAAGTCGATGGGCTACCAGATCTTCCCCGGCGATGTGGAACAGCATATCTGCGCGCTGGCGGAGAAGGTGGCTAACTGTGTCGTCGTCGGCGTGGCGCATGAGGTCGTCTCCGAAGCGGTGGTGGCTGTGGTGGAGAAGAGACCAGAAGTTGAAGTGAGCCGGCAGGAGCTGGATCGGCACGCGCGTTCCCTGCCCTCTTATATGCGGCCGCGCCATTGGATTATTCTCGAAGCCGGCCAGATGCCGCTGAACCGCGTGGTCAAGCCGGACTACGTACGTGCCCAGGAGATGGCTCGCCAGGAGATCGCCGCGTTGCGCGAGCGCGGCGAATGGGACAGCGGGTATGTTAAAGACTGAGTAAAATCGAATCCAGTGCACCGCATCAGAAGATATTGCAGCGGAATCCTATTCCTTCAGTGTCACGGTGATCCTGCGGGCATCGCCGCCGGTTGATGCAATGACGATTTCGCCGGTAGCTTTCTTGCGGATGCTCTTGAACTTCTCTCCCCACTCCACCAGCACCAGTGCGTCTGGAGTCAGTAACTCGTCCAGTCCCAGAGTTTCTAACTGCCGCTCGCCTTCGAGCCTATAGACATCAAGGTGGTATAACTTCACCGGCTGGCCGTCGCGCGCGCCGTCGTACTCGTGAATCAAGGTAAAGGTCGGGCTGGTCACCTCGTCTGCCTCGGCGGCGTCCAGAGCCTCGGCAAGCCCTTTCACCAGCGTCGTCTTGCCGGTGCCCAGATCGCCGCGCAGGATCAGCAACTGCGGCGGCGTGAGCAGTTGGGCCAGCTTGCGGCCAGCCTCGATGGTCTCCGCTCCGCTCTCAGTGGTGAATTCGTGCGTAATGGGGGCGGCTGGGTTCACTGAAGTCATCCTTTGGCCTCAAAAAGAGCTGCCGTCTGCAAGACCTCCGCCGGCAGCCCCTGCAACCAAAGATAACCGTTGGGACCGTTCACGCAAAAGCGAAAGGCCCGTGCGAGTTGCACCAGACTGTCCGTGGCCAGCAGCGTGTGCTCATCAGCCGCGCGCACTGCCAGGTCGGCGGCCAGCCCGTGAAGATACACCGCCGCCTCGACCGCCCGCGCCGCCTCCGTGGGATACTGCGCCAGCAAGCCGGCGATCAGCCCGGTGAGCAGATCGCCGCTGCCGCCCTTGGCCATGCCCGGATTGCCGGTGGTGTTGACGGCCACGCTGCCATAGGGGTGGGCGACGATCGTGCGCGCGCCCTTGAGCACCAGCGTGACCCGGGTGCGCTGGGCGAAGTTGCGCGCCACCTCCAGCCGGTTGGCCTGCACCTCGGCAGTAGAGATGCCCGCCAGCCGCGCCATCTCGCCCGGATGCGGCGTAAGCACCAGAGTGCGCTCCCCCTTGGCGAGTTTGGCCAGCAGCGCCGGCTCCGCCGCCAGAATGTTGAGCGCGTCGGCGTCGATCACGGCCGGAATTGTGGTAGCCGAGAGCAGGCCGGTGGTGAATTTGAGGGTCTCCGGATCCTGGCCCAGGCCAGGGCCAATCGCCAACACAGTCTTCCCCGCAGTGAGCGCCGCCAGCATTTCCGTAGCCAGGTTCTCCGCCGAAATGCAGCCCGCGAGGCTTGCGGCGAGCTGGAAGCTCATCAACTCCGGCGCGATTGCCGCCACCAGCGGCAGCACCGGGGCGGGAACGGCTGCCGTTACCAGGCCGGCTCCGGCCCTGAGCGCCGCCAGGGAGGCCATCGCCGGCGCGCCGGACTTGCCCACCGAGCCTCCGACCACCAGCACGTGGCCGAAGTTGCCCTTGTTGGCCTCCGCCGGACGCCGCGCCTGCGTGAGCGCCAGCGCCGAGCCGGTCCAGTGCAACCCCAACGCGGAGACCATCGCCTCCTCCGGCGAGCCGATGGGCGCCACGACTATGGGTTGTGACCAGCGCCGCGTCAACTGGCCAAAAACGTGCGCCGGCTTGGGCGCGGTAAAGGTAATCACGGCATCGGCAGGCCAGATGGGACCGGCAACGGTCGCGGTGGTCGCGTCGGCGGGCCATCCGGAGGGCAAGTCAACGGCGAGAATTAGGGCACTGCTGGCCTCAATCCACTTGAGAGCGGCGGCGGCCAACCCTTTCAGCGGCGGCTTGAAGCCGGTGCCTACCACGGCGTCCAGAATCAGATCGGCTTCCAGCGCGGCATTGTGACTGGCAAGGTCTTCCGGCGTCTCGATGATGTGGATGAGACCGTGCGCCGGGCTGGTCAGCTCGCGCCAGGCAACAGCCGCGTCGCCGGTGAGGCTGTCGCGCGCGCCCAGCAACAACGTGGTCACCTCCAGGCCGGCCGAGGCCAGCAGCCGCGCGGTCATCATGCCGTCGCCGCCGTTGTTGCCGCGGCCGCAAACTACCGTCACCCGCCGCACCAGTGGAAATTGCTGGCGCGCGAAAGCAGCCACCGCCGCCGATGCCACCCGCATCAGGTCAATCGACGGCACACCAAACCGCTCACTCGTCAAGCGGTCGCAGGTCTGCATCTCGGCTGCGGAAAGAACGTGCATGGAAACCATGGTAGTGCATCGGGCGGCGAGGGATTTTGTCATCGAGGACTGTGCGCTCTTCGATGTCCTCTCCCAGCGCCTAGGGAGTAACTTTTACGGGCGTGATCTCGGTTGCGGTCTGTCCAAACTGAAAGCGCAGGACCCATTCGCTGGAGACGGTCTGGCCATTCACTTGCGGAGGATTGAACTTCCACTGCTGCGCTGCTTGCAGGGCCAATTTGGCGAAGTACTTGCTCGGTCCCTGCGAAGCCACCTCCGCCTGCGAAACATTGCCGCCCGGATCGACCGTAACCCGTATGCTCACCAGGACTTTGCCGTGGATGGTCGCACGCACTTTTTCGGGTACGTCGGGTTGAACTCTCTCAGCGACATCACCCTTCACCATCGCAGCATTGGAGCTTGAAGTTTCCGGAGCCGGGGATGAAGGCGGGAGCGCGGTCGTCGCAGTTGAGGAGCTTTGAGTTGCAGGAGCCGGTGATTGCGGCGGGAGCTCGGCAGTTGCGGGCGCGGGCTGCTCTACAGCGGCTGGCGTCGCTGGCTCAGAGGGGCGAGAGCGCAGCAGCAGCACTGCGGCGACCGCCAGCATGACGAGCGCCACAGCAACGATTGCCGGCACGCGGAGTTTGGCCAGCGCCGTTCTTTCTGTGTTGCCGGAACGGGCAGCTTGGATACGAGCCTTCACATCGCCTAGAGTGCATCGGCGCTCGGGGCTCAAGCGCATACACTCCCGCGCAATGCCGGCAAATGGTTGAGGCACCGACCATGGCACAGTCGGTTCCCCATTCGTCGATCTCTCCCAAGCCGGTGGGTGCTGGGTCAGGGCTTCGACCAGGGTGACGCCCAGCGACCAGAGATCGGCGGCTGGAGAGATCTTGCCCGAGGCGGCTTCCGGCGCGAGATGGACCCCAGGAACGAGAAGATGTTTGCCCGGCTCGCCCGCACGAAGAAGATTGTCAGAAGATATTTTCAACTGATCGTCGACGGCCATGATCTCCGATGGCTGGAGGCTCCCATGCACGAAGCCCTTTCCATGAAGATAGGAGAGCGCGTCGAGGAGCGGGTCGAGCATCTCTCCGGCCTCGGCGGGCGTGAGCGGCCGCTCCAGAAGAATCTGCGAGAGGATCTCATCGGCATATTCCGTCACCGCATAGAGCAGCGGGACCGCGCCGATCTGACAACGGCCACAGTGATAGATGCGCATCAAGTGAGGATGGGAGAGGGTAGAAGCCGCCGCCCAGCCGGCCAGGCGGGCTTCCGCATCGGCGGTATCGGCGGGAATGAGCTTGATTGCGGCCTTCCGCGATCCATCACCCGGTAGTTCCGTGAGGAAGACGGCACTCAGCTCAGAGCCGCCCAGCCATTGCAGGAGGATAAATTTCCCGTCAATGACCAGCCCGATCCAGTCGCTGCGAAATGCCTCTGTAATCTTCACGTACCCCATTCTATCCGAGTACGGCGGGAATCATCTCCCGAATCTGCGGCTTGCGTTACCAATGATTGGGTACGCCCTGGCTTCGGCGAAGGTAGCTCTTCCGGCGTATAGTTTGAAGGGAGTCCAGCGATGAAAGACGCCCTCTACGTCTCCAAAGAGAACTACCTGAAGGCCATCCTCGAGGCCGAGGCTGAGGGGCGCGAGGTAATCCCTGCCTTGCTGGCGCATTGGCTGGAGGTCTCGCCGCCGGCGGTGACCATGGCGCTGAAACGGCTCAAGCGCGACGGCTTTGTGGAAGTTGGGGGAGGCATCGTGCGGCTAACCGATGCCGGCCGCGAGACCGCCTATCGCACTGCTCTGCGCCACCACCTTATCGAGCGCATGTTGAGCGAGATCTTCGGCATGGAGTGGCACGAAATTCACGAGGAGGCCGAGAAGCTGGAGCACGCCGTCTCCCCTACCTTTGAAGCCAAACTCAAGGAAAAACTGGGCAAGGGCGGCGCATGTCCGCACGGCAACCAGGTGCTGCCGGAGAGCCCGGCGCAGCGGAAGAAGCGCGGCGAGTTGCCGCTCTCGGAGGCCGAAGAGGGGCGGCGCTACGTCGTCGTCAGCCTGCATGAGCGCGACCACAAGCTGCTGCTGTTCTTACATCACAATGGAATCGGCCCCGGCCAGAGCCTGCGCGTGCTACGCCAGAACTACGACCAAACCGTTGCGATTGAGCTACCTGCAGGAACAGTCACTTTGGGCCATCCGGCTGCGGAGGCGGTTTGGCTGCGGCCGGAAACCTTGTAACAATTCAATTTAAGAAAAACTATTAACTATAGTTAACAACTTGTGGCATACTGTTTTTGTATGAGCACTGTAGAACTTCCTCCTTTGCCGATCCTCCCCGGCCTCGCGCCGGGCCCTGAGCACCAGGTGCCCTCGCTGCCGGAGGTTCATGCGACGGTGCGCATCTCCCGCTCGCCGCACTACTGGCGGCGGCTGTTGGGCTTTCTCGGTCCCGGATTCCTGATCTCGGTGGGCTACATGGACCCCGGTAATTGGGCCACCGACATTGCCGGCGGCTCGCGCTTCGGCTACACGCTGCTTTTTGTCATCATGGCCTCGAACCTGATGGCGATTCTTTTGCAGAGCCTCTCGCTCAAGCTGGGCATTGCCACCGAGCGCGACCTGGCGCAGATGTGCCACCAGAGCTACGGCCCCAGGGTAAGCTACGCGCTGTGGATCGGCGCCGAGATCGCCATTGCCGCCTGCGATATGGCCGAAGTGATCGGCTCGGCGATTGCGCTGGAGCTGCTCTTCCACATTCCGCTCTTCTACGGCGTGCTGATCACCAGCCTTGACGTGCTGCTGATTCTCCTCATGCAGCGCTGGGGCTTCCGCTACATTGAGGCGCTGGTGATCGCGCTGATTGGCACAATCGTGGGGATGTTCGGTGTGCAGATGTTCCTCTCCAGGCCGGAGTATTGGCCGGTGCTGCATAACCTTTTCATCCCGTCGGCCGCGATCGTCACCAACCCCGAGATGCTCTACATCTCAATCGGAATCCTGGGCGCGACGGTGATGCCACACAACCTCTATCTGCACTCCTCGATTGTGCAGAGCCGCAAGTACGAGCGCACGCCCAAGGGCAAGCGCGAGGCCATTACGATGGCCAACGTGGATTCCGCGCTGGCGCTCACCGTGGCGCTGTTCGTCAACGCCGCCATCCTCATCGTCGCCGCCGCAGTCTTCCATCAGCGCGGCCTCTTCGACGTCGCCGCTATCCAGGACGCCTACAAGCTGCTCAGCCCGCTGCTGGGTGTCACCGGCGCGAGCACGCTCTTTGCCGTCGCTCTGCTGGCCTCGGGGCAGAATTCGTCGATCACCGGCACGCTGGCCGGGCAGGTGGTGATGGAAGGCTTCATCCACCTGAAGGTTTCGCCCTGGCTGCGGCGGCTGATTACGCGCTCGCTGGCCATCATCCCCACCATCATCGTCGTCGCGGTCACCGGCGAGCAGGGCACGGAAAAGCTGCTGATTCTCAGCCAGGTCATTCTCTCCCTGCAACTCAGCTTTGCCGTGGTCCCGCTGGTCATCTTCACCGGCAACCGCAAGATGATGGGCGAGTTCGTCAATGCCCGCTGGCTCAAGGCGCTGGCCTGGTTCACCGCTGTGCTGATTGCCGGCCTGAATGGCTGGCTGCTGATTTTAATGTCTCAGGGCCGCTAATTCCCCGCTTTCCCCTGGAGGTTACGCATGAAACAACGATGGACGATCTGGTATTTCTCTCTCTGTTTGTTGATGTTAACTATAGTTAACCCGGTTCAGATCCTCGCGCAGAGTGGGACGTCGAGCGCTATCTCAGGCACGGTGACGGATGTAACCGGCGCGGCTCTGCCCAATGCAGCAGTCACGGCAACCAACATCGATACCAAAGCCGCCCGCGCCGGACAAACCGACGCGGATGGATGGTTTCTGTTTTCCCAGGTGAATCCGGGCACTTATACCGTGACGGTGAGTGCAAAGGGGTTTGTTGAGCAGACCTCGCCTCCAATCGCCGTAGCAGTCGGGCGCACCGTGACCTTGAACTTCAGTCTTACCTTGGCCGCCGTCTCGCAGCGTGTGGTAGTGACGGCGCAATCGGCCATGCTCACCCTGGAGAACCCAAATACCACAACGACGCTGGAAGCCGCGACGATCGCCAGTCTTCCCAACCCAGGCCAGGACCTGACCTATCTAACTCAGTTCGCGCCCGGCGCGCTGATGAATACCGCCGGTTCCTCCAACGACGCAAAGGCCGCCGGAGGCTATGGAAACGTCGACTTCAACGGCCTTCCCGCAACCTCGAACGGATACATTTTGGACGGATACGACAGCAACGATCCGTGGCTGGGATTGAATATCGGGTTATCGACGAACCTTGTAATTGGTCTGGATGCGGTCGAGGAGGCGACAGTCAACACGAATTCATATTCTGTCGATCAGGGAAGATACGGCGCATCGCAGGTGAATTACTTCACTAAGTCCGGTACGAATAAGTTTCATGGTGACCTTTACGAAATATGGAATGGCTCTTTATTGAATGCCGAGGACTACTTTCTTCACGCCAACGACACGCCCGGCAGCATCGCCAGAAAACCCCGCTCCACGGTCAATGAATTCGGTATCAGCGTAGGCGGACCCATCCGCAAAGACAAGCTCTTCTTCTTCGCCCACTATGAGGGCGTTCGCATTGCCCTGCCGCTGGTTTCGCAGGCCGTCGTCCCCTCGCCTGCCTATCAACAATACGTGCTGGGCCAATTGGCACTGGGCGGAACGGATCCTACTACCGGAACTGTGCTGCCTGCACAGCCGAATGAGATTGCGTTTTATCAGTTGATCTTCAAGCTCTATAATAATACTGCCGGAACTCCGGTTCCAGTTAGTACCTGCCCATTGGACGCAAGCGGTGCGTTGCTACCGGGCACTCAGTCTAGCGGCAATCAATTTACCGGAAGCGGGTGCGCGAATCAGCGCCAGGAATCTCTCACTAACAGCGATAGTGAGAATCTTCTCGTCGTCAAGATCGACCAAACCATTGATAAGAACAACAGCGTCTGGGTTCGCTACCAACAGGACACGGGCCTGCAGGCCGCCTATACCGATCCTATTAACTCAATCTTCAACTCCTACTCCCCGCAGCCGCAGTACACATTGGTTGCCGGCTACACGCATCTGTTCAGTCCTAGTCTCGTCAATCAGCTGAATCCCGGGTTAAGTTGGTATTCCAGCATCTTCGAACCCAACAACTTTGCCCAGGTTCGGCAGACCTTCCCCATTGTTCTGACGGCAGGCACTAACAACGCACCTTTTACAACGATCGGAGGCAACGACAATACCTATCCCCAGGGACGCAAGGTTACGCAGTGGCAGATCAATGACAACCTGATCTGGACGCGAGGCAGAAACACTTACAAGTTAGGCGTCAATACGCGACGCATCGACGTAAGCGACTATGATCTGGGTGAAGGTATCGTGCCTACCGTCGTTTACAACGATCTTGCCCAGTTCACCTATGGCGCGGCTTTCACGGCCAGCCAGACGTTTCCCGTTTCCCTGAAGGAGCGAGTAGCGGCGGGCAACTTCGATCTCTATGCGATGGATACATTCAAGCCGGCGGCGCGCATCACATTGACCGCGGGGTTGCGGACAACCAGGAATACCAATCCGGTGAACCAGCAGAAGTTGTTTGCGCGACCGGCAGAGTCGTTTCTTGATCTCTCGCACGAGATCTCCCAGCCTCTCGATCAAGCGATCCAAACTGGGGTTCGCGGACTCTTTCCGGCGACGCCCCTGCTGGTCTGGCAGCCTCGCGTCTCGGCGGCTTATCAGGTAACTCCGGGGACCGTGCTGCACACTGGGTTCGGTGTCTTCAACGACATCATTCCCGCGCAGATCGCCGATCTTGCCGCCACTAATGCTCCTTACTCACCCACCTTCGTTGGAGGCATCGGCGGCCAGGTGGGCGGCATGGGGATAGCTCCGGGCGTGCCCGGCAGCGCGGTCGATGCTACAACCAATGCCGAACAGAGCTTTCAATCTGTCTTTACCGCTGGAGGAACTCCATGTGCTGGCATTGCGGCGGGCGCGCCCACATGCCCGCTGGCCGTGGGCATGAATACATTTCCAAGCGGCACGCTGAAGACGCCTTACTACTACCAATATAACTTCGGGATCGAAGAGCAGGCAGGGGCGCATGGCGCGGTGCGGATCGATTACGTGGGGACACGCGGTGTGCATGAGCCATATCAGGTGGAGTTGAACGGGTACCAAACTGTTTGCGACGGATGCTTTGCTCCCTATCCCTACCAGCAGCCGCTTGATCAGAGATTCGGCAGCGTCAATGAGTTTCAAACCAACGCGAATAGCAGTTATTCCGGATTGCAGACAGGGATCACCGAGCAGATCGGCGGTCTTACCTTGCGAGGAAACTATACCTTCAGTCATTGCCTGGATGAGGTCTCGAATGGAGGATTACTCTCATTTTCCAGCCAGGGAATTCTATCGCCGCTGCCGGGCGAACTTAGCCGCCAGCATGGAGATTGCGACTATGACGTGCGCCATAACATCTCGGCCTTCGGGATCTACCGGATACCCTTCTCGTCTTCCCGCGCGTTGCTCCGGACGGTTTTCAGCGGGTGGTCGTTTTCCGAAACGGCCTTCATTCATAGCGGGCTTCCGTTCACCGTACTCAGTCAGCCTTATACGGCAAACGGCAACGGCATCTTTCAAAACAGCGGAGCGCAGTTCGCGCGCAGAGTTCCCGGTGTGCCGCTTTACCGGAAGACCTCCTACACCGGCGTCACTGTGGCGGGAACCAAGCAGTGGCTGAATCCAGATGCCTTTGTCTCGGTCGTCGATCCGACAACGGGCGCTTGCACCGGAGGCGATTCTGTTTCCGATTGCCAATTCGGGGATTCGGGCCGCAATACGGTGCGCGGACCGCATTTTACCTACTCGGAGATTTATTTGTCGAAGAAGTTTCCAATCACGAAAGCAGTGAGCTTGCGCTTCGACACACAGTTTTTCAATGCCTTCAACCACCCGAACTACGCATTGCCGAGCAATGTGGAAGCCGGAGTGCCCGGAGTCTTTATTCCGGCAAAATTCGGCACGCTCGAAAGCACCATCTCGCCGCCAACGGGGTTGCTTGGCGTTGGCCTGGGTGGCGACAGCTCGCCGCGCATGATCGCATTTCAGGCCAGGATCGAGTTCTGAGAGAGGCATCCCTTGGATGGAATCCGCAGATTCTCCGCTGCCGAGATGCAGGCCTGCGACCACCTGACGAGTTTGGTTTGGAGTGCCGCGCTCGATAGGACGCGGGCGGCTGAGGGGCGGTCACCAGTTCCTCTGATCTCTGGTCCCTGCGCAGCCCCTTTCCCACTATGCGGTCCAGGTGGCACAATGGATTCATGCTTCATTTCTAATTTTTTTGGGACGGAAGGAGTTCTCTCGATGGCGGATGTTTCTGTGTTGGAGTCTGTCAAGGCGCTGGCGGCGGGACCGCGTGTGCATGCCAACCTGTGTGTGGCGGATCTGGTGGAGACGTCGCTGAAGCGCGGCGAGGGGCATCTGGCGGCCAATGGCGCGCTGGTGGCCGTGACCGGGGTGCGCACCGGGCGCAGTCCCAAGGATAAGTTCACTGTGGACGACGCGGTGACGCACGCGGTTGTCGACTGGGGCAAGGTGAACAAGCCGTTTTCGCCGGAGAAGTTTGAGGCGCTGCTGGGGCGGGTGGTTGAGCACCTGAAGGAGCGTGAGCTGTTTGTACAGGACTTGTATTGCGGGGCGGATGCAGCGTACCAGTTGCCGATTCGGGTGATTAGCGAGTATGCCTGGCACGCTCTCTTTGTGCGCGATCTCTTTGTCAGGCCCGATGCCGCGGCGCTGGCGGCTCACGCGCCGGAGTTTATTGTGGTGGCGGCGCCGGAGTTCGAAGCCGTGCCGGAGCGGGATGGAACGAATTCGAAGGCCTTCATTCTGGCGGATTTTACGCGCAAGATTATTCTGATTGGCGGAACAAAATATGCCGGCGAGATGAAGAAATCAATATTCGGCGCGATGAATTTCCTCGTCCCGGACAAGGATGTGCTGCCCATGCACTGCTCGGCGAATGTGGGCGCGGACGGGGTGACGGCGCTGTTTTTCGGGCTCTCGGGGACGGGCAAGACGACGCTCTCGGCTGACCCGGCGCGGCGGCTGATCGGCGACGACGAGCATGGCTGGGGGCCGACCGGCATCTTCAATTTTGAGGGCGGCTGCTACGCCAAGTGCGTCAATCTGACAGAGGAGTTCGAGCCGCAGATCTTCCGTGCGATACGCTTTGGGTCGGTGCTGGAGAATGTGATTCTGGATGCGGCGCGCAAGCCGGATTATTTTGATATTCGCCTGACGGAGAATACGCGCGCGGCTTACCCGGTGGACTTCATTGAAGGCGCGGTGATTCCGGGAGTAGGCGGGCACCCGAAGAATGTGCTCTTCCTGGCGGCGGATGCCTTTGGCGTGCTGCCTCCGATTGCGCGGCTGACGCCGGATCAGGCGATGTACCACTTCCTGTCCGGCTATACGGCGAAGCTGGCTGGGACCGAGTTGGGCGTCATTGATCCGCAGCCGGAGTTCTCTGCTTGCTTTGGCGCGCCGTTTTTGCCGCTGGCGCCGCGCGTCTATGCGGAGATGCTGGGCAAGCGGCTGACGCAGCACGGGGCTTCGTGCTGGCTGGTGAATACCGGCTGGAGCGGGGGCAAATTCGGCGTGGGCAAGCGCATGAGCCTGAAGATCACGCGCGCGCTGGTGAATGCGGCGCTGGACGGACGGCTGGAGAAGGTGGAGTTTGTCACAGAGGCGGCCTTCGGGCTGAGCATTCCGGTGAGCTGTCCGGAAGTTCCGGCGGAAATATTGAACCCGCGTAACGCTTGGGCGGACAAGGAAGCTTACGACAAGACGGCTGCCGATCTGGCGGCGCGCTTCGAGGAGAATTTCAAGCAGTTCGACGCTTCGGAGGCGATTCGCGCGGCTGGACCTAAGGCCAGGTAAGAACAAGCAAGCAACAAAATGGGGCTTCGGTCGGAGTTGATCTGATCGAAGCCCTTTTTTATCGTTGGAATCTAAAGACATCAAGAAAGAAATGCCCTAGCGCAGCAGGTCTTCGAGCGTGGTGCTCAGGTCCGTCTTGTCGTCGCGGTACTTGACGATCACCGGGGCGTAGAGGCTGAGACCCCACTCCTGGCTCAAGGCGTGGCCCTTGCCGGGAGCGACGGCGCGGGAGCCGGGGACCACCACCGCATTTTCCGGGATGATGAGCGGCATTTCGCCATTGGCTTTCAGGATTTCGCCTTTGACCAGATCGAAGACCGGAGTTCCGCGAGTGAGGATGGTTCCCGCGGCCAGCACCGCGCCCTTGCGGACGATGGCGCCTTCGTAGACGCCGCAGTTGCCGCCCACCAGCACGTCGTCCTCAATGACTACCGGGCAGGCGTTGACCGGCTCCAGCACGCCGCCAATCTGCGCCGCGGCGCTCAGATGGACGCGCCGGCCGATCTGGGCGCAGGAGCCGACCAGGGCGTGCGAATCCACCATCGTGCCTTCGTCCACCCAGGCTCCAGCGTTGATGTACATGGGGGGCATGCAGACGACGCTGCGGGCCACGTAAGCTCCGGTGCGCACCGCAGAGCCTCCGGGAACCACGCGTACACCGTCCTCCGAGCCAAAATGGCGGATCGGGAAGGTGCTTTTGTCCACAAAGGAGAAGCCGGCGGCGGGAAACTCCTTCAGGACGCCCAGACGAAAGCCGAGCAGAATGCCCCGCTTGACCCAGGCGTTAACGCGCCAGCCGGTCGGTGAGGCGGGGTCGGGCGAAGCGGCGCGCACCTCGCCGCTCTCCAGAGCCGCTCTGAACCGGAGAAAAACCTCCATGGCGGTCTGATCTTCGATGGCGTTGGGGTCGGCGGCGAAGTGGCGCTCAATGTCGTTTTGCAGTTCTGTGCTGGTCATCGCACTTTGAGTCTATCAACAGAGAGGTAACAGGGAATAGAAAAACAACTGAAGGAGTGCGGAGGCACACATTGCCCCGCCTTCAGCCGCGCGGCAGAGGCGTGTGCTTCGACCTCAGGCCATAACTGCGGGGCGCAGTCTGGATTGGACCTGCCCGTGCAGACGAATTGGTTGCAACCGGAAGGAGTTCTTCCCTTCAGGAATCATCGCCAGCGGGACGGACGCACGATCGGGTTTTGCATGCAAATGCCGGGATTCCAGCCATGCGCACAGCCGGGGATCGAAGATCTCCGGCTCACCCTGCCAGAAATCAGGTTTCAGGCCACACTGAATCCGGAGATGGTCCAACTGCAACTCGATGCTCGAAATCTGCTTAGGAAAATAGCGTCGAACGTTGTTCACGCCCACATGAAGTCCGGTGACGCCGCGACCTTTGCTTTGTGTCTTGACCACCATAGGTACCTGCCAATCAACGCCGGGTGAGGTAAGTCCAGGGAACGAGGTCAAGAAAAGCCGGATGCCGGTGAAGGGAATCTGCTGTACGGATTCCTCATTTGAAAATCACCGGCCGGTAGGCCAATTGGGGAAGATGATGAACTTCTTTGTTCACCCTGTCAAGACTCATTCTGATCAGGTTCTCAACAGAGCTCCCTACAGGACGTTTATAAGCGCAGGCCCATCAGGAAATGATGAAGAGTCATTGAAAAATAAATGAATTACCGGGGATCGAACCGGCCAGGACCTAGCAAGGCAGGCTTCGCGGGCAATCGCTTCCAGAGAAGGCTTCAATGCGCTGGACGGGTCAGAGTCCAGCCTTGTGGCGGGCGGGCGAGTTCAACATTGCTGCCGAAGCCTCGCGCGTTGTCGATGAAGCGGAAGTAATCCGGTTGTAAGACAAACAAGGTGCTCCGGCGAATGGCCAGGCGAAAGACGCTTCCAAGCTGGAATCGTTCGCAGTAGGCTATGATGAGCACGGCGCGGCGCTTCGGCTCGGTTATCTTGCTGACCGGTCCGCGCATCTGCACGCCTCGAATCTCCTGCCAGCTTGTGGCGCAGCCATAGACTGCGGCGGCGGCGCGGGGCGTTCTGAGCAGGTTCCGGCTGTGCTGGCTGCTCTGGGAAGAGAGCCAGTAGAGCGAAAGTTCTTCATCTACCATGTAGAAGAGCGGCGCCACACAGGGTTCGCCGTCTTCACCAATCGTGGCCAGCGAGAGGGTCGTTTGTTCGCGGAGGAGCGCCGCGATTTGCTCCAGATTTTGCTGCGGTTTGTTCATGGTTCCCCTTGCTGAGCTTATACCCTGCTGGAGTAGTCTGGTTGCTCAGGAGATTATTGTCGAAGATGTTGAATCCCAATCGCGTTTTCTTCGCCTTTCTGGCTGTTCTTGTCATTCCCTTTCCCGTTATTCGCGCCCAGCAGCCTGCGCCGGACGCGCAACGGGAAGATTATGTCCGCGCCCACTACACCAAGTACGAGTACCGCATTCCAATGCGCGACGGAAAGCGGCTATTTACGGCAGTCTATGTGCCCAAGGACACCGCCGCCGGTCCATACCCGTTCCTGATGGAGCGCACACCGTATAACGTCGGTCCCTACGGCGAGGACCAGTATCCGCGCCGCCTCGGCCCCTCCGAGGAGTTCGAGAAGTCGGGCTACATTTTTGTGTATCAGGATGTGCGCGGGCGCTGGATGAGCGAAGGCGAGTACCTGGAGATGCGTCCGCACATCGACGCGAAGAAGTCGCCGCAGGACGTGGACGACTCCTCGGACACATACGACACCATCGAGTTTCTGCTCAAGCACGTGGCCAACAACAACGGTAAGGTGGGCATCTGGGGGATCTCCTATCCGGGCTTCTACACCTCGGCCTCGATCATCGACTCGCACCCGGCTCTGGCGGCGGCCAGCCCGCAGGCGCCGATGACCGACCTCTTCGCGGGCGACGATGACTCCTATCATGGCGGCGCGTTCATGCTCTCGGCCACCTTCGGTTTCTACGCTCCCTTCTTCCATCCGCAGGACGGGCCACAGACTCCCAAACCCACCGTCCCCTTCGACTACGGCACACCGGACAGTTACAAGTTTTTCCTTCAGGCGGGCAACATCGCCAATCTCGACAAACTCTACCTGAAAGGTTCGAACTGGCTCTTCAACGACCAGGCCAAACATAATACTTACGACAGCTACTGGCAGGCTCGCGACCTGTCGAGGCACATGAAAAACGTGCACTGCGCGGTGCTGGTGGTGGGCGGCTGGTATGACGCTGAGGATTTGAGCGGCCCCTACCGGATCTTCTATGCGATCAACAAATTCAACCCGCAGACACCTACGACGCTGGTGGAAGGCCCGTGGGTGCATGGCGGCTGGGCGCGCGGCGATGGCTCTCACCTGGGCGATGTGCAATTCAACGCCAAGACTAGTGAGTACTTCCGCGTCAACGTGCAGTTTCCGTTTTTCGAGTTCTACTTGAAAGGCAAAGGGAAAGCGCTGCCGCACGCGGTGGTCTTTGAGACCGGCGCGAATGTGTGGCACAATCTGGACGCCTGGCCTCCTAAGGCCGCCGCGGCGAAGACGCTCTACTTCCACGCCGCCGGCAAGCTGAGCTTTGATCCGCCCACCGAGGCCAAGGGCGTGGATGAGTACCTGAGCGATCCCAACCATCCGGTGCCGTTTGTGGGCTACACCACCGACACCGTGCCGCAGCGCTACATGGTGGACGACCAGCGCTTCGCCAGCTACCGGCCGGACGTGCTGGTCTACCAGACCGAGCCGCTGGAAGAGGATGTGACGATCGCCGGGCCGATTTCGCCCAGACTCAGGATTGCCAGCTCGGGCACGGACTCGGACTTCGATGTGAAGCTGATCGACGTCTACCCGGAAGACTATCCCGACCCGGATGGCACCTCGCAGGGCAACAAGCGCATTCTGGATGCGCCGCCGCTGCACATGGGCGGCTACCAGCAGTTGCTGCGCGGCGAGCCCTTCCGCGCCAAGTTCCGCTCGAGCTGGGAGAAGCCGGAGGCGTTGACGCCGGGCAAGAAGACTGCGATCGATTTCACCATGCCCGATATCTACCACACCTTCCGGCGCGGCCATCGTATTATGGTCCAGGTGCAGAGTTCCTGGTTCCCGCTGACGGACCGCAATCCGCAGACGTTTACCGACATTCCCAACGCCCGGCCGGAGGAGTTCCAGAAGGCGACCGAGCAGGTTTTTCACCAGAAGGACGCGGCCAGCGGCGTGGAAGTGCTGGTGATGCCGAATCCGTAACTACAGGCTTCCTAGCAACGAAAGAAGTTAGTTTTCTAGTTCTCTGCATCCGGGCAAGGCAATTCGCGTAGTTGGAGCACCCATGGGCGAACGGTCTATTTACCTTCTGGTCATCATCGAAATGATGGCGATTCTAGGCATCATTGCCGCCAAATTGACCAGGAATGTTCAAGCGCCTTTCCTCGTTGGAATCAATACGATGCTTCCGGTGACCGCCCTGCTCGCGGTGATGAGCGGCGGCGCGCTTTGGCGCAGGACGATGATTTTCTGCTTTGTGCTGCTGTATTTGATTCGGCTGAACTGGGTGATGACGGCATGGTATGGCAATACCGCCGGCGAAAAGCTCAAGGATCAGATGTCGCCGGCAGCTTTCTATGCCCTGCCGGTTATACTAGCCAATTCCTTCGGTTGGTTGTATTGTCTGCCGTTCTTCTGGGCGGATAGCCGGCGGGGGCCGGTCGACGCCTTCGACGGAGCCGCAATCGCGATCTACGCTCTGGGCACCGTCTTTCATTTCGGCGGCGATTATCAGAAGCGGCGGTTCAAGCGCCGGACCGATAACCGCGGCAAATTGATTCAGACCGGGTTCTGGCGGCTTTGCCGGCATCCGAATTACTTCGGCGACTTTTTGATTTATGGATCGTTCGCCGTGGTTTCGGCCTCGCCCTGGGGATTGATTGCGCCGCTTGCCAACGTGTTGCAATACTTTATCGATGCCATTCCAAAAAATGAAAAGTGGGCCCATGAACGTTACGGGGTGGCGTGGGAAGCGTATTGTAAGCGAGTGAAGTGTTTCGTACCATATCTGGCCTGATGAGCGGAGCGTTTTGCCTGCCTCGCACATCGATTGCGAGAGGCTTTCACTCCGGCGGTTTTGTTCCGCCCGAGCAGCGCGCAGGCTTATCCATGAGGAAGTTGAGGAATATCCATGCTGAAAAAATCTCGCATGATGTGGGTGCTGGCAGTACTGCTGATGGTGGCCGCGCTCGCGATCCACGCCGAAGAAGGCATGTGGACCTTTGACAACCCGCCGCTGAAGCAGTTGGCGGCCAAGTACAACTTCCATCCCACGCAGGCCTGGCTGGATCATCTGCGCCTGGCGAGCGTACGGCTCAACGACGGGGGGTCGGGGTCGTTTGTCAGCCCCAACGGGCTGCTGCTGACCAACCACCATGTGGCGCGCATCCAGTTGCAGAAGAACTCAACGGCCGAACACGACTATCTGCGCGACGGCTTTTATGCGGCCACGCCGGAGGCTGAGATGAAGTCTCCCGATCTTGAAATAAACGTGCTGGTGGGCATGGAAGACGTGACGGCGCGGGTGCAGAGCGCGGCCCAAGGCATCGGCGACCAGGCCAAGGCGCTCAAGGCCCGCGAGGCCGCGATTGCGGCCATCGAAAAGCAGAGCAAAGACAAGACCGGCTTGCGCTCCGACGTGGTTTCTTTCTACCAGGGCGGCGAGTACTGGCTCTACACTTACAAGGCTTATACCGATGTGCGGCTGGTCTTTGCGCCGGAGCAGCAGGCGGCTTTTTTTGGCGGCGACCCGGATAACTTTACCTATCCGCGCTACGACCTGGACATGGCCCTCTACCGCGTTTACGAGAACGGCAAGCCGCTGCGCACGGACAACTTTCTCAAGTGGAGCGCGAAGGGCGCCGCACCGGGCGAGCTGATCTTCATCAGCGGCCATCCGGGTGACACGGAGCGCGACGACACGGTGGCGCAGTTGCAGTTGGAGCGGGACGTGCGCGGACCGGCCGTCACTGAGTACTATCAGCGCCGCATCGCCGCCGCGCAGGCCTTTGCCGCGCAGGGACCGGAGCAAGAGCGGGAGGTTGGAAGCACTCTCTTTTACCTGCAAAACAGCCTGAAGGTCTACGTGGGCCGCCGCGATTCACTGGCCGATCCCGCCATCCTGGCCAAAAAGCAGGCCGAGGAGGACGACTTCCGCGCCAAGGTGAACGCCAATCAAGAGTGGAAAAAGGAATATGGCAACGCCTGGGACGAGATTGCCGGCGCGGAAGAGAAGGTGAAGCCGGAGATCAAGGGCCTCATGTTCCGGCGCACCGGCGGCCAGATGCTCAGCACGGCGATTGAGATTGTGCAATACGTGGCCGAGGTCAAGAAGCCGGACGGAGAGCGGCTGGAAGCCTTCCACGAAGCGGGCCTGGAATCGCTCAAGTACCAATTGCTTTCACCGGCTCCGATCTATCCCGCCACGGAGAAGCTGTTCATGGCCACCGCGCTCAATCTGTGCCAGGAGAAGCTGGGCAAGAACGACGCTTTTGCGCAGGCCATCCTGCAGGGCGGCGAGGTGGACGCGACCGTGAAATCGCTGGTGGACGGCACCAAGATGGCCGATCCGGCCTTCCGCAAATCGCTGCTCGATGGCGGCGAGGCAGCCGTGGCCGCATCCACCGATCCGATGATCGTGGCCGCGCGCCGTGCTGACCCCATCCTGCGCGAGACCGACCGCCGCATCCACGACACGGTGATCAGCGTGCTGACTCCAGCCGGGGAAAAGCTGGGCAAGGCGCGCTTCCTGGTATACGGCAAGGACGCCTATCCCGACGCCACCTTTACGCTGCGGCTGAGCTACGGCACGGTCGCGGGCTACCCGTATAACGGCACCGTCGCTCCGCCCTTCACCACCTTCTACGGACTCTATGACCGCGCGGCCAGCTTCAGCAACAAGCCGCCCTTCGACCTGACGGCCAAGGAAGATGCGGGCCGCGACAAACTGAACCTGGCCACGCCGTTCGATTTCGTTGCGACGGGAGATATTATTGGCGGCAACTCCGGTTCGCCGGTGGTCAATCGCGAAGGCGAACTGGTGGGGCTGATCTTCGACGGCAACATCGAGTCGATGGCCGGCGATTTTGTCTACGACGGAACCAAGAACCGGGCGGTTGCGGTGCACTCGTCGGGTATGATCGAGGGGCTGCGCAAGCTCTACGACGCGGGCGCCCTGGCCGATGAACTGGAAGGCAAGAAGTAATTCACGCACAAGCCGACTACAACGGGGGGCCATTACGGCTCCCCTTGCTGTTGGCGCGCGGGCAGGATAATGGCCGAGTCAAGCAGGCCGTACGTGTCGAAAAATACTCATTTCGAAGTACAATCAAAGAGCAGCCCCGCGGAGAGCTGGCCGAGTGGTTGATGGCTCCGGTCTTGAAAACCGGCATACCTGAAAGGGTATCGGGGGTTCGAATCCCTCGCTCTCCGCCAGGAACCCTTCCAAGAACATCCAAAGACATCCATTAGAAAGACGTAAGGCTTAGCAAATGCTAGGCTTTACGTCATTCTGCGTCCAGGTGCGTCCAAGTGCAGCCGCGTTTGATAGGGGGTACTTTGGGGACTATTTCTATTTTGAGGCGGGGTATTTTTCTAAAACGGGGGTTTAGGCGA
>Ga0326728_10006256_pt1 | contig 32264 bp, 28 predicted proteins | sample MB3enrmetagenome_FD_207602 | JGI IMG/M metagenome (GOLD analysis project Ga0326728, IMG submission 207602) | Lab enriched peat soil microbial communities from McLean, Ithaca, NY, United States - MB31MN | ecosystem: Environmental > Terrestrial > Soil > Wetlands > Peat | place: USA: New York... | reverse complement strand
GTCCGGAAGAGATAATTGCTGAATGCATCTAAGCAAGAAGCTCGCCTCAAGATAAGGTCTCCCAAGTCCGCTTCGGCGGACTAAGAAGGCCGGTCGAAGACTACGACCTTGATAGGCCGGGTGTTGAAACGCAGCAATGCGCGAAGCTTACCGGTACTAATCGGCCGTTCGGCTTGACCATAAAACTTTCCCAAACCGTCCCCGATCTCATTCGGGGCGTTGGGGGTTCGCGTCTTTCCCTTGTTGCTCTGTTTTCGCGGAAGAATGCCGCGGAAGATTCAGCAGAAGATTTGCAGTTTGCCAGCCTTTCGGTTGTTTGGCTCGATCGCTGGATGTTTTCAGCCTCGAACCGGCTCGCCGCTGTGGCGGGCTTCGAAATTTCCTGGTGGCCATACCGCGGGGGTCACACCCGTTCCCATCCCGAACACGGAAGTTAAGCCCCGCAGGGCCGATGATACTGCACGGGTAACTGTGTGGGAACGTAGGTCGCCGCCAGGATAATCTTCAAGAACGGGCTCCGATTCTTTGCTGGAATCGGAGCCCGTTTTATTGTTGCCCCCCTTTACCCCTGAAGAGCCCTCCATGGCTAGATAGTAGTTGCTAAATTACCGCATCTGTTCATAATAGTCGGTGACTTCTCGTTACACTTCGTTCTCGCGCAAAATCCTAACTTTCGGGGAGGCCCCCATGCCCGCAAGTTCAAACGCCCTGGCTCTGACGGGTTACGTGGGCGACGGCGCTGTTCTGCTCGCCTATAGTCTCGATCCGGAGTTGCTCAAGACCAATGAGCTCGCGGGCTTTTCGATTCAATGCACTCCGCCCGCCGGAGCACCCTTCTTTCTTGAGAATCGTCTAAATTTCAGCAATCCCGTCACTTCCGGCACCACCCCGCAGCAAGCCCCGTTCACCTCTTCGCAGAACGCGCCATTTCAAAAGTTTCACTGGGTCTACTTCCCGGCGGACATTCTTCCGGGAAATTATCATTTCGAGGTGACCGCGAGATATTGCCACGGCTCGACCATGGCGGATGGACCGAAAGCCACGGTCGCAGTCCAATTGGCACCCCAGGTGGGAAGCAATTTCGAGCTGGGACTCACCCGCGGGTACATCAGCTCGCAAGCGTACGCCAGCAAGTTCGGCAATAGAATCATCCGCCCGCTTCCCAAGAGCTTGGACTACAACACGCAGCCGTTCCAGCCACAGTACGAATGGCTCGGCTATCACGCGCGGAAGATGATCTTCGACTTATTGAACGAATGCGTCGCCGATCCCTCCATCACAGTTGATTTGTTCGCCTACGACCTTGATGAGCCGGACATCATCGACAAACTTGAGGCCCTGGGAACGCGTTTGCGGGCCGTCCTGGACAATGCCCCGCTTCATCTTGGGACCGCATTGGAAGTGATCGCGCACGCGCGCCTGGTGAAGTCAGCGGGCGCAGGTAACATTGTGCAGGGGCACTTCCGCAGATTCGCGCACGACAAAATCATTATCGCGAAAAAGGACGGGCGGGCGATGAAGGTGCTGACCGGCTCCGCGAATTTTTCCGTCCGCGGCCTCTACGTCCAGGCCAACAACGTCCTCCTCTTCACCGATCCGAAGATCGCCGGCCAGTACGAACAGGTCTTTCAGTCCGTCTTCACGAACATGAGCGGCTTCTCCAGTACTCCGCTGGCCGCCCAGTGGTTTGATTTTCCCAATGAAGGCGGCGGGATTCCGAATTTTTCCGTGAGCTTCGCGCCGCACAAAGTTGCCAGCGTCTCTCTCGCCCAGGTCCAGCAGGCGCTGAACAACGCAAAATCTTCAATCATGTTCGCCATCATGGAATTGCAAGGCGGAGGGACCGTCCTGCAGACGATTCAGAACTTGCACTTGAGCGGCAAAGTGTTTTCCTACGGCATGACGCAATCCGAGAAGGGATTCAACGTCTACCAGCCGGGGCAGCCGGGCGTGCTCGTCCCATTTGCCGCCCTCGTCAACCATGTGCCGCCTCCGTTTGACCAGGAATTTACTGGAGGGCCCGGACAGGTGATTCACGACAAGTTTATCGTCGTGGACTTCAATGACAAGAATCCGGTGGTCTTCACTGGTTCCTCGAATTTGGCCCAGGGTGGCGAACAGAATAACGGAGACAACCTTCTCGCTATTCACGACGCTCGAGTCGCCGAGGTTTTCGCGGTGGAAGCGATGCGCCTTGTGGATCACTACCAGTTCCGTGCGGCCGCGGAAGCCGCCACGCAGGTGAAACCTCTTCAGCTGAGTTCGTGCGGAAGCCAAACGAAATGGTGGGCGGCGGCCTACGACCCGAATGACATGCGCAACGTCCAGCGGGAGCTTTTCGCATCCGGGCCATCCGCGGTTACTTCGATGCCGAAAGGCATCTTGGGGAAAAGCGCCGGCGCGAACGCACCGGGCGCTGTGAAGAAGGCGAATCGTCAACGACAGGGGAAGCAACCCGCGAAGAAAGCGAAAGCGGCTACACACAAGACCCCAAAATCACCTCGACGGCACAAGAAGTAGGTACGGAGAGGAATTCACACTACACGCAGCGATCCATGGGACGCGCCATTAAGACACACTGGGAACGGTCTTGCTCTTGCGGAGGAGCACGCTCGTCCGCTGCCGATGCCTTTCAAAATCAGTGTCCGAGCGATTTCTCAATCAGTTGATCGCTGAGCGTGGTGTCGAAATACACGGTCAGAGTCGAATTGTCCTTGGTGTCCAGCATCTCCATCTCGTCGTAACTTCGCGCCCCCTGGTGCAGGTAGGACTGCTTTTGGGGCCGCCAGCCCATCGCCCTCATCAGCGCGTATTCTTCGGCGATGGAGATCACCTTGTAAGCTGTCGCGACGCTGGCCCCGTTCCCTGATCCGAGGATCGAACGCAAGAGGCCCGCGGCGATATCGTGGTGCAGCTTGGCCATGGCGTCGTTGTTCAGTCCTGCGTAGGCCGCGGAAGCCACCATGTGCGCGTCAATGTTGACGTACTGCTTTTCAAGAACGCTGTTCGCGATGTCGAGCGCCCCCTGGAAATCCTTCTTGTTGAGCGCCTGGTACATCTTCCCGACTTCCTCCGAGCCCTCCTCCGGATCATACTGCGGGCTCGCGGCGTACTTCATTCGCAGGTCGGTGAAATCGACCGACAAATCTCCCTGTTTCAGTTTTGCGACCATTTCTTCGTATGTGGGGCCAGCCGGGGAGGGAGGCTTATCGGGTTGTTTCTGTTGGGAAGCGCCCGAGACGCTCAGGATGAGAACGGCCGCGGCGACGCCAATCGCCGGCGCACGCCATTTTGGATTCTGCGCGTTGTTCATTCGGTTGAACATGGGAACCTCGTTCCGCTGAGCTATTAGACGCCGGAAGTGCACTCCGCGGCTAGTCCGAATGCGGCCGGCGGCGCCCTTTCGCAGTGATATTATTCGCCGGTGCGAAGATCCGCAAAGATTCTCACCTTCTCCGCGACGCTCTACAAGATCGGAATCAATCGCTGTGTGGACGTGCCGGAAGAAATCTCGAGCGCCCTGGGACGGGGCCGCAGGGTTCCAGTGGTCGTGACGGTCAACGGCCGGAGCGTTCGCGCGGCGCTTCTCCCCGGCTCCGGCGGCGCGCAACGCCTCTTCATCAACTCCGAGTTGCGGAGGGCCGCCGGCGCCGACGCGGGCCAGCGCATCTGGATCGCGTTGCGTCCGGATCGCGCGTCGCGTGAGATTCCCGTTCCTTTCGACGTCGCGGCGGCTCTGTGCCGCGCGCCACAAGCAAAACAAGCTTTCGCCCGCATCACGCCCGCTCTACGCCGCGAATTTCTCCGCTGGGTGCTCGCTGCGCGCGCGCCCGAAACGCGTGCCCGGCGCATCGCCCGCGGCCTCAAGAACATCATCGCCCGCGTCCGCCGCAAACGCCGCAAGCGGCGCAGGAACAAGCCACACTAGACTGGAGTTACGAAGAGACGCGCTCCACAAACGAGCGTCGAGCCGGATTCCGGAATGGGCCGTGGAGCTGGCCGGGCGCTTTAATGCGGCGGACGATCCGTCACGAGTTCCGGATGTTCGCGGCGGAACGTCTGGGCGATGTGGCAGTTCCAACACACGGGCCGGTGCGTTGCGAACGTTCCTTGCAATTTTTCGAGGGGGATTTCATTCCACTGCACGGTCTGTTGTCGCTGATCCACGAGCGCCGGCGGATGTTCGTGCCAGTTGATTTCTCCGATCGGCTTGTTGCAGACAACGCAAGACTGGCTGGCGTACCAGTGATTCACGATCGTTTGAACGAGGCACCCATTCGGGTCGCTTTTGATTTGGGCAAGGCAATCCTGACCGCAATCTTTCTTCTCGGGCCAGCGCGAGCACTCACTCAGCCTGATGTGGGGAGCCCCAGCAGCGGCCTCCACCGCGGCTTTCCTGGCGGCGACGCGTACGGCTGCGTCCTGACCGGTCTCCGGGCAGGTGATGATTCTCTTTCCCCGGAATTTCAGATACGTGCGGAAGCTGCGGACGAGTTCCCAAACCAGGGTGATGGCGAGCAGGGCTGCGAGAGCGAGCAGGATCCATTTCATAGGGCGATCCTTTCGCGCGAAATCTCCGGACGCGCGCTCCGTGCCGCATGGGCGCACTGCCTCAGTGGCAGGAGAAGAGCCGGCCGGAGTTCAAGAGCGGCGTGCTCGAACTCGGGGCCGCCTCCATGGTACGCACAAATTTACGCCTCGCAGCGTGACCGGGAAAGTGATACCGCACACCCGGCGGGGTGACACGAGTCACAGTGAGCGAAGCAACGTTCAAGGTTGGGGTGGCGGCGGTGGCAACCCGGGGCCGAGGGGAGGCCCCGTCGGTGGCGGACCCAGTGGGGACGGCGGCGGTCCCGGTGGGTGAGTGAGGTCAACATCAACCGTTTGTTTCGTCTTCGTGACCTCGAATTCCCCTTCTTGCTTATCAATCTGGGTGACGGCCCCGCGCGCCGTAATCCCGGTCTTCATGTCGATGCGGATGTAGTAGGTCTCTCCGGCCTTGGCGTCGAGATCCGTGCCCGTGGACTTGTCGTTGGAATAGAGCTTGTGCTGCCCCGCCGTGACCTTCACCTTGAAATTTTCCCCATTGCCGAGACGGCCGATCGTGCTGTCATCCACGTAGACGGAAGGTTTGAACGTCGAGTCCATGAATCTCTTGGGGCGATAGAAAATGATCGTGGCCGAGCCGGCGGGCGTTGGCGTGGCATGTGCGGAGGATAACGTCGCGTTCCCCCCGGCTGCTGGCTGGCTCGCGGCCGGGGGCGACGTGGTCACCGACGCCGGCGGCTGCTGTGCGGGTGCAGGACTGGCCGCAGATGGGCGCGAACCTGCGGGCGTGTTTTGGCCAATCGCGGTGAGCGGAATTAGAAGCAGAACGAGGGGCGCGAACGGTCTCACTTGAATCCTCCGCCCAATGCGAATCGATCGAAAACCATGCGGCAACGCACTCAGGCGGCCGACAATTTTGACGTCCGAAAGCATAGCATTGGACAAATGCCGCTTCAAATACACCCATTCCGCGCAAGCGGCGGCTCTCACTCTTTGCTCGTGAAGAACTCTCCGATTCTGCGGATTCCTTCGCGGAAATCTGCCGCCGGCGCGATCAGGCTGATCACCAGATGACCCTCTTGCGCAAAATTGAAAAAATTCCCCGGGTGGACCAGCACCGAGCAGCGTTTCATCAACTCCACGGCGAGCGCTTCATCCGAGCCCGAAACCGGGACGCGCAGCACGGCGTACCAGCCGCCTTCGCGTTGTAGCCGCGTCACGCCAGGAAACTCACGCAACTTGCCGTCGAGAAGCGCCAGATTCGCCGCGACTCGTTCCTGGATTTGCGATTGCATCTCGCCCCGCAACGCAAGAAATTTACCTGCCGCAAGCTGCACGGGCGTGCTCGGCGAAAGGTACGTGTCTGCGATGATTTCCAGGCGCTCGACTGCCGCTTGCACTTGCGGCTGGGGCCCGCTTGCCACAATCCATGCGAGCTTCATCTGGGGCAGCGCGGAGATTTTCGAGAGCCCGCTCAATGTGAATGACAGAGCGCCGCTGCCGGGCGCGAAGCTCGCCGCAGGCTCCGCGGCGTCCGCATAATCCAGAAAGACCTCATCCGCCACGATCGCCAGTTGCTGTTCAACGCAGATCGCCGCAAGTTCTTCCGCTTCGCGCGGCTTGACGAAGGAGCCCGTCGGATTATTCGGATGCACCACAACGACGGCCCGCGAGCGCGGCGTGAGCGCCGCGCGCAGGCCGCCGAAATCCATTTGCCATCCGTGATCGTAAAGCAGCGGGTATACCACCAGCCGGACGTCCGCCAGTCCGGCGAGAAATTCCAGCAGCGGATAACTCGGCGCGGGCACAAGCACTTCATCGCCGGGCTCACAGAGGAGACGAAAGACGTGGCTGTACGCTTCGCTCGTTCCAGACGTCAGCACGATTCGCTCCGGGTTCACGCCGCCGGCAGCGCGTGAAAAGCTTCGACGGCCGGCGTAGTACTCGGCCGCGGCCGCGCGCGTTTCCACGAGGCCCTTGCTTTCGGGTTTGTATTCGAGCGCGCGAGGATCGGCCAGCGCCGCGAGAATTTCGCGCTCCGGGTAAACGAATCCGCAGGTGGTTGGATTCGACGCCGTCAAGTCGAGCAACGTTTTTCCGCTGCGCCGGTGCGCCTCGAGCGCGCGCGCGAAGCGGTTCGGTTCGAGCTTCCAATTTGAGCGTGATGAAAACATACGTCTCGATCCGGGCCTGTGCCCGATCAATGCCGGCCAAGTTGAAACCGCAAGCCGATACGGCCGGTAATTGGCGCACCGTCGTTCTGCGGAGAACTTGCGGCCCCCGCGGCAATCGCATACGTGGCGTTAAAGAGGTTCTGCGCCGCGGCAAACAGTTCCACCCCGTGGCCGAAAGAATGCGCCGCCTCCGCGTCGAGCACGAAAAACTGTCCAAGCGGCAATTGGTTCGTGTCGTACCGCATCCCGACCCGGCGCCCGTCCACCGAGAATGAGCCGCAACGCAGCGTCAGCGCCGCTCCCGCCACCGCTCTGCCGGATGCATGGGTCACGCCGCCAGAAACTTGCGGCTCCTGCGGCGCGCCGGCTTGTTGCGCCGCGGCCGACGTCGCGCCGCGGGCGACAATCAAGAGCAGAGACACGCCTGCGGCCGCATGCGAGCGAACGTCAAGGAAGATGCGGCGCGGGGAAAATCTGCGGTGTCGCACTGGATCCATTTGGTTCCGCGAACGTGGGAATTGTAGAGGGCATGCGGAGGGTTGTCCACCGCGCCGGCCGCGCGGGGTTACCGAGTGTTCTCGTCGGATTCGACGCGGCCGTCGCGGATATGAATGATGTGGTGGGCGTGCTTAGCGATGTCGCTCTCGTGCGTGACGAGGATGATGGTGTTGCCCTGTTTGTGCAAGCGCGAGAAGAGCCCCATGATTTCCTCGCCCGTCTGCGAATCGAGATTGCCCGTCGGTTCGTCGGCCAGCACAATCGCGGGCGAATTCACCAGCGCGCGCGCGATGGCCACGCGCTGGCGTTGCCCGCCCGAAAGCTCGTTCGGTTTATGATGCATCCGATCGGCGAGATCCACCGATTCCAGGGCCCGCTTGGCCTTTGCGATGCGCTCTTCGGCCGGGGTACCGTTGTAAATCAAGGGCAATTCGACGTTGTGAAGAGACGTGGCGCGCGGCAACAGGTTGAACGTTTGAAAAACGAATCCAATTTCCTTATTCCGGATGTACGCGAGGTCGTCGTCATCGAGATCGCTCACGAGCCTGCCCGCGAGCCAATATTTCCCCGAAGTCGGCGTGTCCAGGCAGCCGATCAGGTTCATCAGCGTGGATTTCCCCGAGCCGGAAGGTCCCATAATGGCGACGTATTCGCCGCGCCGGATATTCAGATCGACGTTCCGCAGGGCGTAGACCTTCTCCGCCCCCATCTCGTAAGTTTTCGTGAGCGTTTCGGTGCGGATGGCGACGCCTTCATCAACCAGGTCCTGCCGAAACGACTCCAAAGCTGGGGCCTCTGCAGGCATCGAATGGCTCCTCGGAAAACCTAGATGCGCTTCAACTCTGATTCTCTTCCGGAACTTTCGGCGCGGAGTTGTCCACTTTTACCGATGAGCCCGGCTTGATCGTGCGCAGCGCCTTATAGCTGCCCGTGATGATCTGATCGCCTTGCTGCAGTCCCGTGAGCACTTCGATATCCGTCACTCCGGTGATCCCGGTCTCAACCGGCACGAAAATCGCCTTTTTGTTGCGCACGACGAAAACGCCCTGAACATCCTGCTTGTCGGGATCGCCGCCGCTGTCCGAAGCGGAATCCTCGGCTGGCCGGCTGGCGGCAAGAGTCACCGCACCCTGAGCTCCGGCCTTCTTATTGGCCTCCTCGATGTCGTGGCGCGTGCGGACGGCGAGGGCTTGAATCGGAATCGCCAGGACATCCTTCTTTTGCGCGGTCGTCACCTTTGCCGTGGTCGAAAGCCCGGGGCGCAATCCGTCGGGTGGATTATCGAGCGTCACGACGACCTTAAAGTCCTTGGCCTCCTGATTACTCGTCGTGGATTGCGTCGTCGCCAGACCGGAAGTGCGAAGCACGGCTTGCGTGCCAACCTGCGTGACGTGTCCTTTGAAGACTTTGTTCGGGATGGCGTCAATCGTCACATCGGCCGTCTGGCCGGGCCGCACGTTCACGATGTCGGTTTCATCCACCATCACTTCGGCCGTCACGACGGACATATCGGAGATGGTCATCAGGTAACTGCCCTGGGAACTTTGTATGCCGGGGACGACGTACTCACCAACGCGCACGTCGATGTAAGAGACCACCCCATCAATGGGAGCGGTGTAGGTCGTCTTTTGCAGGACGTCGCGCGTGTGCCGCAACGTGGCCTGGTTTTGCGCGAGAGCGTAGCGCGCCTGATCGAGCTGGGCGTGGGCCTGTTCGGCGCGGGCTTTGCTCGCAGCCAGATTCGCGGCGGCTTGATCGTAGGTGGACTTGGTCGTATCGAAGTCCTGCTTGGCGATCAGCCCCTGGTTGAAAAGTTGCTGCCCACGCTCCCAATCCAGTTTGGCTTTCTCGAATGCGGCTGTACTTTGCTGCACGTCGGCTTGGGCGGAGGCGTCGTTCGCCTCCGCGGCGGTGATCCCGGCCTCGGACCCCTGCAGAGTTGCGCTTTGCGCGTCCACGTCGGCCCGTGGCTGAATGTTGTCCACCGTGACGAGCAAATCGCCTTTCTTGACGTGCTCGCCTTCCTTCACCACGATACCCGTAATCAGGCCGAATCCCTGGGCCAGCACGTTGCTATAGGTCTGCGGGCGGACTTCGCCCGAGGCCGTAATGATCGAGCTGAGATCTTCCGTTTTCACGGTGCCCGTTTGGACCGTGACAACGTCCTTATTCGCCTGCTGGATGCTGACGAGGACGATGATCGCAAGCGCCGCTGCGCCGCCCACTCCGATAGCCACTTTCTTCCACGTTTTCATTAAACTAGACCCTTTTTTAAATTCTTAGACGCGCCCAACCTACAGAGGTTGCTCCCATCTTTAGTACGTCAGAGCGGCGCGATTTGTTTCGTCTGGACCTGCAATCTAATGGTCCGGTGGGGCACGGCGTCGTGGCGAGCAGCCACTGCCGGGGGCGAATGCGCTTCGGGGAACTTGGGCCTACGCCCGTCCCCTGCTCAGTCAGAACATTCTATTGCGGTTTGGCTTCCAAGAGAAGGGCGACTTTTCGTAGCGCAGACGTTCAGTACCACTGCGGCAAAGGCGCCACGGAAAAGCCGGTCATGTTCCGATTACGCACACCGCGCCCGATTCCAGGCAACCCAGCAAGGAATGCAGGACTCTGTAGAGGTATCGGGGATGCCAAGGGGTGTGCGCGCTCAGGGGGTATCGCAGGGGCTCCCAACCCATTGGAACCACGAAACTTGGTTGACGTAGCGGGATTGCAAGAATAGAATCCATCAGAGTAGAAGGGCCGAGGTGTCTGTATGCGTCATTCAAAGCGGTTGATTCTTCTATTGGCAGCCGGCATCTTCCTAATCCCAGCCGCACTTCCCGCGCAAGACGCTCAAGATCAACAGAATAACTCAACACCCCCGGCCAGCGAGAAACAGCAGAAGCAGCAGGAGCACAAGAGCTTCGGCAAGCTCGAAAAGGAGTTGCCGACACCCTATAAAAAGTGGCTCGAAGAGGATGTCACCTACATCATCACGGACGATGAGCGCCACGCGTTTCTGCAATTGGCGACCAACGAAGAGCGCGAGCAATTCATCGAGCAATTCTGGCTGCGGCGCAGTCCCACTCCGGACACTCCGGAAAATGAATTCAAAGAGGAGCACTATCGCCGGATCGCTTACGCCAACGAACACTTTGCTTCCGGCAAGCCCGGCTGGATGACGGATCGTGGACGGATCTATATCATCTGGGGAAAACCCGACGAGATCGAGGCGCACCCCACGGGCGGGCAGTACACCCGGCCGCATGATGAAGGCGGCGGAGACACTTCGACCTTCCCGTTCGAGCAGTGGACCTATCGGCACATGGACGGCATCGGCGACAACATTACGCTGGAGTTCGTGGATACCACGATGACCGGCGAGTACCACTTGACGATGGATCCGGGTGAAAAGGATGCGCTGGCGCACGTTGCTAACGCGGGGTTGAGCGATCTCGAACAATTGGGACTTTCGTCCAAGGTCGATCGCTTCTCGCGGACTGATGGTTCGACGGCGCCTGTTTCCTCCAGCGGGATGGATGCAGATAGCCAAAGTGAATTCACCAGGCTCACGACGTTCGCGAAGGTTTTCCAACCGCCGCCGGTGAAATTCAAGGATTTGGATGAGATCGTCACTCATCGAATCGTGCGGGACGAAATCAAATTCAGTTATCGCTTCGATTTTATGCGCATTACGAGCGACACCGTACTGGTGCCGATCACCATCCAGATCCCCAATGGCCAGTTTAGCTTCCAGGAAAAAGACGGCGTGCACACCGCGACGATCAATTTGTTCGCAAAAGTGAGCACGCTGACGGGCCGCACCGTCCAGACGTTCGAGGACGTCATCCGCCGCGACTTCCCGGATTCCTTGCTCGAACAATCTCTGAAGGGCGATTCGATCTATCAAAAGGCCCTGCCGTTGAGCCCCGGCCTCTACCGGCTGGACATCGTCCTCAAGGATATAAATAGCAACAACGTCGGCGTCGTGAATGCCCGTCTGGCCGTGCCGCCGTATGACGACGACAAACTCGACGCCAGCACGCTCATCCTCGCGGACATGATTCAGCCGGTGGCAACGAACCAGATCGGCGTCGGACAGTTTGTGATCGGCGATTTGAAGGTGCGGCCGAAGCTGGATCAAGCGTTCCGCACCGACCAGCCGCTCGGCATCTACCTTCAGTTTTACAATTTCAAGGTGGACGACAAGACGCACAAGAACGACGCATCCATCATGATCAAGGTGACGCAGGGCGACCACGAGATTGCCAGAGTGGTGGAATCCGGCGATCAGCTGAATGAGAACGGGGAGCAAGTGACGATTCACAGCCTCGTGCCCCTTTCCGCATTCGCGCCCGGGCAGTACCATCTCGAGATTCAGGCGACCGACCAGATTACGAAGCAGACCATTTCCCGTTCATCCGATTTCACGGTGAAAGCGATCCCGGCGAGCACTTCGGCGCAGAACGCGCCCGGGAGGTAAATGGACGTGATGGCTCGAAATCATCGGGCCCTGAGTTGGCTGACCGCAATCGTTCTGTTGGGTTGCGGCACTGCGCACGCGCGCTCGGGTTACGGGCGCATGGCGGGCGTCGTGCTGGATTCGTCGGGGACGCCGCAACTCGGCGCGACGGTTTGGGTTTCGACCGAAGACGCCGCGGACCACACCGTCACCCAACTCCTCACCGATCAGCATGGGTCGTTCTCGGCCGCAAGATTGCGGTCGGGTTCTTACTCCGTGCGCGTGTCCCTCGCGGGTTTTCTCCCGACGCTCGAACGACACATCCAGGTCGCGCCGAATCTCACAACGCTCCTGAAGATTGAACTGGGCACCGTATTCGACTCCCTCAATAGTCTGCGCCGCCAGCCTTCCCAGCCGACCGAGCCGGACGATTGGACGTGGGTCCTGCGGACGGCCACAGCGACCCGGCCGATTCTGCAATGGACCGACGTGGATTTGGACGGCGGCGGGAGCTCCGCCGAGACAAGGGTGGACCGTCCGCGGATCCTCGTGGAAATGACGGGTGGCTCGCTGCATCCGGCCTCGCCTTCGAGTTTCGTAGACGCCCCGGGCACCGAAGTTTCCTATGACCAATCGCTCGGAGCGATGGGCCATCTTTTGATGGCGGGCCAGATGAGTTACGACCGTTCCGCCTCCGGCGGGCTGGCCACGATCTGGGTGCCTTCGGGAGATCCGAATGCCGGGCCTGTTACCACTCTGGTCATGCGGCAGACGAACTTAGGGACGAGCGGCCTGGTGTTTCGCGGCGTGAGCCTGGATCACTCTGAACGGCTCAAGCTGGGGGATCGAATTCGCTTGAGCGTCGGCGCCGAGTACATCATGGAGGGGTTTAACACGCAGGTCAGATCGTTGCGCCCGCGCGGCGAGCTAGATGCTCAGCTATCCCCCAACTGGGAAGCCACCGTGCTGCTGGCAACGGATTCCCCGGACAGCAATCCGTTTCGGGTCGGCGCGCTGGGCGCTGCCTTGGATGCGCTGGATAGCTTGCCCGACGTGCTTTTCCGTGACGGGCGGCCCGTGCTGGAAAATGACTGGCACCAGGAAGTGCGGGTCACGCGGAAGCTGGATGGGAAGGGTTCGGTCGAGGCCGCCGTTTTTCATGATTCGGCCCGGCATCAAGCCGTTTTTGGGATTGGCGCATCTCCCGAGGCTGGTGTTTTTCAGGATCCCTTCTCGGATGCATTTGTGTTCGACGGCGGTAATTCCAGCTCCTGGGGTGCACGGATCGGTTACCGGGAGCGAGTTAACGACCACCTGGAAATCACCGCCGTCTACGCTTACGGCGGGGCGTTGGCTCCGGCCGATGATTCCGGCGGTGCGGTTGCCGGTGGCGATCTGCGCGGTTACCTGTCGGAGCGCTACCGGCACACCTTGGCCACGCGTGTTTCAAGCAGGGTTCCGCGCCTCGGCACCGAAGTAGCCGCCAGCTACAAATGGACCTCCGGACCTGCATTGACCCAGGTAGATTGCTTTGGTGATGCGGCCTATGAACTCGACCCGAACTTCAGCCTTTCGGTCCGCCAGCCAATTCCCACATTCGTGATGAACGGCCATTGGGTAGCCATGGCCGACTTCGGCAACCTTCTGGCACAGGGCTACGTCCCAATTAGTGGCCCTGATGGTCAGGTGTTGCTGGCACCCTTGGTGAGGTCCTTCCGGGGTGGGTTGAGTTTCCAATTCTGACCTTGCCCTTCCCGAAATTGGGACGGAGCTTCCAATAAACAGAAAGGCTGGTCTGCCGGGACGCGCGAAATTTCGATATGTCGTGTATTTACAGTATCTTACGAGTGACAAAAAATCATATTTTCTGGTACGTTAGTTGCTCGTTGGAAGAGGTTAGGACGGGGTGTGGTCAGCCGAGTCTATGACCAGTAACTTGCGCGTGCGATTGGGAGCGGTCGTTCTTGCGGCGACGACCTTGGCGGCCATTGTCTTCGGCGCCGTTAATTTCCAGCAGCGGAGCACGGTTGTCATTCCCGATGACGGGGTGTCGTGGCTGGACACAAGCCAGGGAGTGGTGGCGTGGAATGTGACGCCCGGCTCTCCGGCCGATAGCGCCGGAATCAAGTCTGGGGACCACTTGTTGGCCCTGAGTGGTTCCGAGGTGCGGCGCGCGGTTCAAGTGACGCAGCGACTCTGGCGGGCGGGAGTCTGGAGCGAGGTCAGCTACAAGATTGAGCGAGGCGGCCGGACATTCGAAGCCAAGCTCGTCACGATTCCCGCGGATAAGCCCTTTTCGCTGGAGAACTATCTCCGAGTCGTCGGCCTGCTGTATCTGTTCATCGGACTCTTCATCTTCGCGCGGCGATGGAACGCGGCCCGCGCGGTTCACCTTTACGTTTTCTGCCTGATTTCCTTCATCCTGTACGCCTTTCAATTCTCGGGCAAACTGAGCGTTTTTGATTGGGAAGTGTATTGGGCGAGCATCGCGGCACGGCTGTTGCAGCCCGCATTGCTGCTGCATTTCGCGCTGGTCTTTCCCGAGCGCCGCGCTTCCGCCCTTCGCCAGCGGCTGACGCTCGCGTGCGTCTACGGCCTGCCCGCGCTGCTGATGTTCGTGCACATCGCGGTCGCCACGCAGGCGCTGGGATTCGTTCCGTCGCTCGAAGCGCGCGTGACGCTCGACCAGATCGAGCTGACTTACCTGGGGCTCTATTTCCTGTTTGCCGCCGCAGTTTTTCTCAGGAGTTATCGGCGGACGCCCTCGGGCCTGTTGCGCCAGCAATTGAAATGGGTGACCGGCGGAACCCTCGCCGGCACCGTGCCTTTCCTGCTTCTCTACATTGTGCCCTATTTCCTGGGCGCCACGCCGCGGGTCTGGATGAAGCTGTCGGCGGTTTCTCTCGCGTTGATCCCGCTCTGCCTCGGCTACGCCATCATCCGTTACCGGTTGATGGATGTGGATATCATCTTCCGGCGCGGGCTGGCCTACACGGCGGCGACCGCAGGCGTCGTGGCGGTCTACATCGCGCTGGTAGCGGCGATCGGCGGGCTGTTTCACACGGCATGGCCGAGCGGAATCGCCGGGGAAATCATCGCGATTCTTGTGGCGGCGTTCTTGTTCCAGCCGTTCCGCGATTGGATTCAAGGGCGCCTGGACCGCTACTTCTATCGTGACCGGTTGGATTATCGCCGGACGTTGATCGAGTTCGGCAGAACGCTCACGAACGAAGTCCATCTCGATCCCATGCTGGCCTCGGTGATGGACCGTATTTCGCAGACGTTGCTTGTGGACCGCATTGCGATTTTTCTGGAGACTCCGGACGATCCGGGGCGCTACCAGCTCAGCCGCTCCATGGGCGTGCGCGCAGCCGGACCTCTCGATTTGAGCTTCCTCGACGCCGAGAAGACTCCCTTTGCGCGCGGCTGTCTCTTCTACGAATCGCCGCGCGCTTCGCGCGAGCCGAATCCCTCGGTCCGCCAGACGCTCAACGAACTCGATCTCAATTATTTCATTCCGTGCCGCATTCGGGAGCACAGCGTTGCCGTCCTCGGGATCGGGAAGACCGTGGACGGGGATTATTTGTCGAGCGAAGACGTCGAACTGCTGTTCACGATTGCGGGCTACGTGGCTATCGCCCTGGATAATTCCCATCTCTATTCCTCGCTCGAACAGAAGGCGGCGCAGGTCGAGCGGCTGAAGGACTTCTCCGAGAATATCGTCGAATCGCTCAACGTGGGCGTTCTCGCCGTGGACTTGGACGGCCGCATCGAATCGTGGAACACGCAGCTCGAGCAATTGATCGGCGTGCCGCGAGACGAAGCCGTCGGACGGCGCCTCGACGAAGTTCTGGCGGCCGATCTGGTGGCGGAGATCACGGCGCATGAGGCCGATGAGCGGGTCTCGAGTCTCTACAAGTTCCACCTGCGCAACCGCACGGCGCGGCAGCTTGTGGTGAATGTTTCGATTGCGCCGCTGGTGGGAAAATCGGGCGATCGCATCGGCCGGCTGATTCTGGTGGACGACATCACGCAGCGCGTGCGCCTCGAGGAGCAGCTTCTCCAGAGCGAAAAACTCACTTCACTCGGGCTGCTGGCCGCGGGCGTCGCGCACGAGGTGAATACGCCTCTCGCCGTCATCTCGAACTACATCCAGATGCTGGCGAAGCAGCTTCCCGACGACGATCCCCGCCACGCGCTGACCGACAAAATCGTCAAGCAGACGTTTCGCGCGAGCGAAATCGTCAACAATCTCCTCAATTTCTCGCGCACGGGCGCGGCGGAATTCGCCGAGGTGAATCTGAACCGCGTCCTCGAAGAGACGCTCTCGCTCGTCGTCCATCCCTTCCGCACTGCCCGCGTGCAGGTGATCCAGAACCTGCAGAGGGACTTGCCGCCGGTGCTCGGCTCCAATAACCGTTTGCAGCAGGTCTTTCTGAACCTGTTCATGAATGCGCGCGACGCCATGCCTTCGGGCGGAATGCTCGAAGTGCGGACCGCCGGGCAAAACGGCTCGGTGGAAGTGGAAGTCACCGACACGGGCACGGGCATCCCGCGCGAGCATTTGAATCGAATTTTCGATCCGTTCTTTACGACGAAGTCATCCGGGCGCGGCACCGGTCTGGGCCTTTCGGTGAGCTACGGCATCATCAAGGAGCACGCCGGAAAAATCGAAGTGCGCTCGACTCCGGGCAAGGGCACTTCGTTCCGCCTGGAGTTCCCGTCGGCGCGGAAGGCAGTGCATGCCTAAAGGCTCCATCCTGGTTGTTGATGACGAGACGGAGATTCGCGAAGGCCTTGGACTGCTGCTCGAGTCGGAAGGCTACGGCGTCGTCTGCGCGGAAACAGGCGGTGCGGGGCTTGCGCGGCTCGAAGAGCGGCCCTTCGATCTCGTTTTGCTGGACGTCAGCCTGCCCGATCGCAACGGCCTTGACCTGCTGAAGGATCTCCGCCTGCGCGATCCGTATCTTCCCATTGTCCTGATCACGGCGTACGGGTCCATCGAAATGGCGCGCACGGCTTTCAAGAGCGGCGTGCAGGACTACATCACCAAGCCATGGTCGAACGACGAGCTTCTGGTGCAGGTGGCGCAAGCGGTGGAAGGGCGGCGGCTGCGCGAGGAAAATGTCCAGCTCAAGCGCGCGCTGAAGCAGCGCTACAACTTCCCCAATATCATCGGCAAGGGTGAAAAAATCCTGGCCCTGCTCGACCTGGTGGCGCAGATCGCGCCTTCGCGTTCCACCGTGCTGATCGCGGGGGAGAGCGGCACCGGCAAGGAGCTCATCGCCAAGGCGATTCATTCGGCCTCGACGCGCGCCGATAAAGCATTCGTGCCCGTCAACACGGGCTCCATCCCGGTGGACTTGCTGGAATCGCAGTTGTTCGGGCACGTCAAGGGCGCGTTCACCAGCGCCATCGCCTCGAAGAAGGGACTGTTCGAGATCGCCGATCAGGGCACGATTTTCTTCGACGAGATCTCAACCATCAGTCCGGAAACGCAGGCCAAGCTCCTGCGCGTCATTCAGGAGCGCGAGTTCATGCGCCTCGGCGGGACGGACACGATCAAGGTGGACGTGCGAATTCTCGCCGCCTCGAATGTGGACCTTTTGAGCCTGGTTCGCGACGGCCGATTCCGCGAAGACCTCTATCACCGGCTGAACGTCATCGCGTTGCATCTGCCGCCGCTGCGCGAGCGCAAGGAAGACATCCCGCTCCTCTCGGAGCATTTCCTGCGCCGCTTCTGCGAGGAAAACGCCCGTCCGGCGGCGCGATTCACTCAGGCCGCCATGAAGCTCATGATGGATTACGATTGGCCGGGCAACGTGCGCGAACTCGAGAACGTCGTCGAGCGCGCCGTGGTGCTCTCGACGCAGGACTCCATTCCGCCGGAGCTCCTGCCGGAGTCGGTGCGCACGCGAGAGATTGTGGGCGGCGTCCGTTTGCAGCTTTCTAATGTTCTGCCGCCCCTGCCGGGTGAAACGGGCGCGCGTAACGGCGCGGACAGCTCGAAGCCCTCGCTCTTTCAGATCATGGAAGAGGTCGAGCGGCGCATCATTGCCGACATGCTCGAGCGCACCGGCTGGAACCAGACCGAAGCCGCCGAAAGCTTCCAGATTCCGCTCTCCACGCTCAATCAGAAGATCACGCGGCTCGGCAACGAGACGCGCCGCCGCGGCCGGGCGAGCGGCGAACCGATCGTTCCCGAGCCCGCCGGGAAATAGCCTCCGCGCCCGGGAACTCCAGCATTCCCTAATCTTCATGAGGTTTTCTTGTTATCGCGGACGACGGCCTGCGATAAGTTTGCTTGATCCGTTTTCGTGCTGCTGAGATCCACTTCGAGAACGCTCGCCAGCGCCAAATCCGAGCCAGTGAGATCCGTGTCCCGCAAAACCGCCTGGCGGAGAACTGTTCCTCGAAGCGTTGCGTTGCGGACGATGGCTTCCGTCAGGTCGCAGCGGAAGAGTTCGCTCCCGCTAAAGTCCGCTTCCGTCAAGTCGGCCGCGACGAACTTCACTTCCGTCATATCGCATTTCCGGAACTTGGCCTTTCGCAGGTTGCATTTGCTCATGTCCGCGCCGGACAGCTTGGAAGAATAGAAATCCGCCGATTCCAAATTGCATCCCGAGAGATTTGCCTTCGTGAGAATTACCTCGCGGAGATCGGCGCGGGAAAGATTCGCGCCTGCGAGGTCCGCCCGCTCGCCGCCCGGCTGGCCCCGATGAAACTTCAGGTGGGCATCCAGAATGTCGCTCAGCCGCTTGCCCTTGTGCGCAATCGAACGGGGGCTGCGCAATCCGCCAAAAAGTCCCATAGGAATTCTCGGAGCTCCTCGTAAAAGCGTTTATTGTACTGGAACGGCCTTCGATGGGACAGTGCGGCCGCGCGGCGAAACTGAAGCGAGGCGCCGCTGAGCCGCGGGGGGAAAATGTGATACCTTCGCCCAGGATGGTACCGACATGGAGTTGATGGAAAGACTCAAGAGCCGGGCGCGCGCCAACGTCCAGCGCATCGTACTGCCCGAGGGCGAAGACCCACGCGTCATCGAGGCCGCGGGAGAAATCGCGCGGCAGGGGCTTGCCAAGCCGATCCTTCTCGGCCGGCCAAAGCAAATCGAAGCGATAGCGGCGGAAGCGGGCGCGAACCTTTCCGGCGTCTCGATCGTCGAGCCGGCCTTCAGTTCGCGGCTGGCGCACTACGCCCGGCTCCTTTTCGAGCGGCGTCGCGCACGCGGGGTCTCGCACGAAGAGGCTTCGCTGGCAGCGCGCAAGCCGCTGTACTTCGCGGCGCTGGCGGTGGCCGCGGGCGATGCGGACGGAACGGTCGGCGGAGCCGCCAATACCACGGCGGAGACCGTGCGCGCGGCGCTGCACGCGATCGGCCTCGCCGAGGGCGCGAAAATGGTATCGAGCTTCTTCTTGATGCTGATTCCCGAGCGGGCGGGCTTCCCGGCCAGCGCACTTTTGTTTGCCGATTGCGCGGTCGTTCCGGACCCGAAGCCCGCGGAATTGGCGGACATCGCGCGAGCCACCGCGGAGAATGCTCAAATTTTCCTCGGAGAAGAGCCGCGCGTCGCGCTGCTATCGTTTTCGACGAAAGGCTCTGCCGACCATCCGCGGGTTGAGAAAGTGCGCGAAGCGCTTCGCGTCCTCCGCGAACGCGCGCCGGAACTGGAGGCCGACGGCGAATTGCAGGCCGACGCGGCCCTCGTGGCGGAAGTGGCCACGGGCAAAGCGCCCGGGTCTCCGGTGGCGGGTCGCGCCAACGTGCTCATTTTTCCCGACCTTGACTCCGGCAATATCGGCTACAAACTCGTGGAACGTTTAGGTGGCGCGCAAGCGATCGGCCCGATTCTCCAAGGTTTGAACCGGCCGGCGAACGACCTCTCGCGTGGCTGCTCGGCTGCGGACATCGTGAATGTGGCCACGATTACAGCTGTCCAGGCCATCGCTCGCAAGCAGGAGTCGCCGGCAGGCTTGCCCGCGCAGTCAGGCGCGTGAGCGATTTGATGAAGGACCCGTGAATGCCGCGCAAGCTCGCACTTTCGCTTCTATTTTCAACGCTGGTTTTCGCAGCCGTGTTTGTGGCGGCGCTCCCCGCTTCGGGACAGGAGCAAAACGCAGCGGAAATCGTAGTAAATCTCGCCGCGGGCCGCGTAGATGTGTGTGTCGCAAAAGGCGCGCTGTTTGTGGCCGCCACGGACGAAAAAGTTGAGCCAGGTTCGCATCCGCCCGAAATGATGTCGCTCGGCACCGGCCGGGTCGGAGTCCTGCTGGGCGCCGTGGAATGGATTCGGCCCGGGACTGCAATTCCCTCCGTGCGGCTCGATGTCCAGCTGGAACACACCGTTCGAGAAGCCGGTCCGATGCAGGGCCCCGGCGCAACGGGCCAGCAAGCCTCGGACATCGAAACGATAGGGGTCGCGCTGCTCGAGCAAATCCGCGGCGTGGCCAGCGGGTTTCACCACAAGATCAATCTCGATCCCGCCGAACCGCTCGTCGAATTGCTGCTGGCCGATTACCAGGATGGCTACGGATTTGAAGTTTGGGTGCTGCAGTACCGCATTCGGCAGGAGGCGTTGGGAAACGGCTACTACGAGACGCGCGTCTTGCGGCCCGCGTACATCCAACTTTATCCGCCTGAAAAGGGCCAGCCGCGCACTCTGATGGAGGTGCGATACCCCCCGGAAGCTCAGGGACCGTCCCTGCTGGAATTGCTCAAGCAGAATGACCCGCGCCTGCAGACGATTCGGGCGTCTTCCAGCAAGCTGTTCGAGGCGACGGGCCACCTGCTGGAAGGCGAGAGCCCCAAAGCGAATCCGGACGATATCGGCGCTTTCTTGCGCGCCGCGTTACCCGCCGTTCTTCCGGCGGACACGCACATGGCGTTAGGGGAAATCACGGAAGACAAGGAATTCGTTTGGCTCGTCGAACCCACCGACTCGCGCCCCGCGAGCGCCCCCGGCGATTCGGAGGCCCCTTCGCTCTACAAACACTAGTTCGCCGGCCCAGCGACAATCATCAGGCTGCCATATTGCGCGGCGCAGCCGCTGGCTTCGTCGCCACAGACGTCAAATTTCGCCCCAGGATCGCTGACGCGCACAAGGTGCCTCCGAACATCGCGCCTGTTACTCCCAACATGCACGCGTCCTGCCCCGCCAGATAGAGGCCGCGCACGGGCGTGCGCGGCGTGAGGTACCGTGCGCGGAATCGCGCCGGCGTGTTGGCAAACCCGTAGGCTTCGCCGCACTCGGAATTCATGAAGTGCCGGGTGGAAAGTGGCGTCGAGAGTTCTACGTAGTCGAGCTTGCCCCGCACGGCGGGCACGTGCTCCTCCAGGGCGGCGCACAGTTTCGCGGTGAGAGTTGCTTTGAAGTCGTCGTACCCCGTGGCGCGCTTCTTCCAACGCGTGCCCTCCCAGCTACGGAACCACTCGTAAGGGACCGGAGAAATGACCTCGATCGTCGCCCGGCCGGGATGGCGTCGCGCAAAATCGGGGTCCTTGGCCGACGGGAATGAAATGAACAGCAGCGACGGACAAAACGGTTGTGCGAGGGAGCGCGCATAGTTCGCGTCAGGATCGTATCCGGGATGAATCCAGAGATTCGTGCCGGAAAGCCCCAATTCCGCGGCGGATTGTCTTAGGCCGGCGTACAGGCAAAGGTAAGTCATCGAGGGCGCAAGCGGCCGGAGCTCCTCGAGCACGCTGGAAACTCCGGGTGCTGAGGGTGGCAGCAGCCGCCGATACGTGTTGGAGGCCCCTGCATCGCTGATAACGACGGCGGCGCGAATCTCTCGGCCATCACTCATGCGCACTCCAGCCGCGCAGCCCCTGCGATCAAGAAGGATCTTCTCCACCTCCGCGCCGACGAGGATTCTGCCTCCCGTCTTTGCAATCGTGGGCGCAATCGAAGCCGCGATACTGGACGCTCCACCAACAGGGTAACTGGCGCCCTCGAAATAGGACGCCACAATCGTGGCGTGTGCGGCGAAGCTGCTCTGCGATGGCGGCAGTCCGTAGTCACCCCATTGTCCTGTGAGGACTCCGGCCAATTCACGGTTCGGCGTGATTTCGGCGAGCACCTCCGCGGTGGTCCTTTGCGCCCACCGGAGAAACGGCGCGCGTAGAAAACTTCCTACCAGACGGGCGATCGCCGGTGGGATCGCTTTCTCGGCGGAGAAACGCCCAATTGACTTGGCGCACGAAAGCACCGCGGCGATGTAGCGGTCTACTGCGGCCGCGTCGCTGGGAAAGTAGGACTTCATGCGCTCCCGAAAATTCGAAAGACCCGCGACGATTTCGTATTCGCTTTCCCCGATACGGACGCGGTCGTAGATATCGGGCATCGGACTCCATTCGAGCCGCCCTTCGGAAAGATGATCGAACAGCGCGCGCACGGGCGAGCGGGTGCTTTGCACTTCGCCGACGTAGTGCACGCCGACATCCCATTCGTAGCCGGGACGATGGAAGACGTGAGTGAAGCCGCCCGCAACGTAATGCCGCTCCAGAACCAGCACGCGCCTTCCGGCCTGACGCGCCAAGAGCGCTGCGGCCGCCAGTCCGCCGATCCCGGAGCCGATGACAATGGCGTCCCAGGATTCTTCGTGGGGGTTCGAGGTTTTGTAAGGGGATCCGGTGGTTCGGTTGGTCATGAACGTTCTCCTATGTGGACACTGCCCACATTCTAGCCAAGCATGTTGGCGTTGTCAACATTTCTTGCTAGAATCGCCTCGCCATGCCACGCACCCGCCCCTACCACCACGGGAATCTCAAGCAGGCCCTGGTCGCCGCGGCCATCGAGCTCATCCGCAGAGCGGGCCCGCATGGATTTACCCTTCGGGAGGTTGCCCGGCGCGCCGGCGTCTCCCACAATGCACCGTATCGCCACTTTCGGCGCCGGGACGACTTGCTGGCCGAAGTTGCGGCCGAGGGTTTCGAGCGGCTGACGAAATCCATGAATGAGGCTGCGGCGCGCGGTGCGAGTCCGATCGAACGCTTTCAACTAAGCGGGTGGGGCTACGTTCATTTCGCGTTGCGATATCCGGAACATTTCACGGTCATGTTTGACCGGCCGGGGATTCTCAAGAGTAGCGCGCGTTGCAAGGAAGCAGGCGGGAAAGCGTTTGCAGCGCTGCTGGGCTTTGTCCGGGATTGCCAGGAGGCCGCCGTTCTTTCACCCGGCGACGCACAGCCTATTGCACTCATGGCATGGTCCGTCGTGCATGGCGTGTCCAAACTGGCGATCAGCGGGCAGTTGCCATTTTCGACGCAAGCGAAGGTCCTGGAGTTCACCAGTTCATTGACGAGGACACTGGCTTGGGGATTGGCCCAAGAACCGCCAGGAGTCGCGATTCCCGGGCCCATGCCGCCGCCGTGACCACGTGGCCCGCGTCGCCGCGGGGGCGGCCAGCCTCAGCTCTTCTTCGGGGCGTACTGCAGCTTCACGCGGGCACTCTTCTCCGCAACTGACTTCGCCAGTTCCTCCTTGTATTCGGCGAGGCGTTTTCCCACTGCGGCATCGGAGGTCGAAAGAATCTCCGCCGCGTAGATGGCCGCGTTGATCGCACCGGGCTTATCGATAGCCATGGCGGCCACAGGCACGCCGGCGGGCATCTGCACGCTGGAGAGCAAGGCGTCAATTCCGGACAGCACCGTCGTCGCCATGGGAACGGCAATCACGGGAATTGTCGTCAGCGCAGCCACGACTCCGGCGAGGTGCGCCGCACCGCCTGCGGCGACGATCACGACCTTCAACCCGCGCGTTATCGCGGTCGACGCGTAGTCGTGGGTCCGTGCCGGAGACCGGTGCGCGGATATGACTTCGATCTCGAACGGGATCCCGAATTTCTCGAGCATCTTCGCGGATTCGCTCATCACCGGCAGATCGGTGTCGGAACCCATGATGATTCCTACGAGGGGCCCCGCGGCCTGTGTGGAACGCATCTCTTTATCCACTCTTACTTACCTCCCTCTCTCGTGCGACCGCAGAAGCAGGCGCCTGGATTTGAATGGAGTCTCCACGCCGGATGCGTCCTCCCTGCACGACTTTGCACAGCACTCCTCGGCGCCCGCGGAGTTCTTCCTGCAATCCCGGCCGGATCCCATCCATGCGCGCGCACGGTGTACACGGCTTGGTAACTGCAAGCACTGCCTGTCCGACCTGCAACTCCTGCCCAGGCCGCAGCTCGTCCAGCGCCAAGCCGAGCGTGGTGACATTCTCTCGCACTTCGCCGTGCGCAACCCGAAGCAGCGCGAGCGTCTCTGCATCCATTAACAGGACCTGCCGGCTGCTGTCCGGCCGGCCATGAATGCATCTGGCGAAGCCCTTGTTCGCAACTGCCTCGACGTCATGCAATGCGCGCATGGGACGGCCATGGGCCTCGGAAATGAACAATCCGACGACTTCAGCCACTTCGGTCGCTCCCCGCGACGAGGATCTGCCGTGAAGGCCGGGCAATGTCCTTACGGTAATGAGCGCCCTCGAATGTAATCAGGTGCACCGCCTGATAGGCAAGGTCCGTGGCCGTTCCGAGTGAGGGGCCGCCAGCGGTTACACCAAGCACCCGTCCACTACTTGTGTAGTATGCATCGTCCTTGCGTCGCGTCCCCGCATGAAAGACCTTGGCACCGGTGACTTCGCCCGCCTGCTCCAGCCCGTCGATCCGCTTCCCCGCCTCGAATGTTCCTGGATAGCCGCCAGAGGCCATGACGACGCAGGTGCTCGCGCCTGGCTTCCAGAGAAGTTGCACGTTGTCGAGGTGGCCCTCCGCCGCTGCCTGGAGAGCCTGCGCAAGGTCCGAATCGACGCGCATCATGAGCGGCTGTGTTTCTGGGTCTCCGAGCCGGCAATTGAATTCTAGAACTTTTGGGCCCGCCGACGTAAGCATGAGGCCGCAGTAGAGGAAGCCATTGTACTTCCGGCCTTCAGCGGCGAGGCCGCCGATGGCAGGGCGAACGATCGTCGAGAGAATCTGGTCTTCGAGCGACGGTGAAAGCATTCCGTCTGCCGAGTAGGCGCCCATGCCGCCCGTGTTCGGGCCCTCATCTCCGTCGAAAGCACGCTTGTGATCTCGCGTGGGCGCCAGCGGCGCAATATGCTCGCCATCCGTGAGCACGATGTAGGAAAGCTCGGTCCCGCGCAACGCCTCTTCCATCAGCAGCAAGCTTCCGCTATCGCCGAATTCCCTTTTTTCCATCGCGCGCGCGATGAACGCCTCGGCTTCTTTGCGCTCGGAGGCCACCAGCACGCCCTTTCCAGCGCAAAGTCCGTCCGCCTTCAATACGACGGGGCCCGCGATCGTATTCAACGCCTCGCGCGCCGCATCGGCCCGATCGAAAATTCCGTAGGTCTGCGGCGTGGGAATCTTGTGCCGCGCCATGAACTCCTTGGCGAAAACCTTGCTGCCCTCGAGCTTCGCGCCTTCCTTCGAAGGTCCGAGCAACGCGAGGCCGCGCCGCGCAAATTCGTCGGCGATGCCCAGAACCAGCGGCGCCTCGGGACCCACAACTGTCAAATCTGCTTCAAGCCGCGCTGCCAGATCCGCTAGAGCCCGGACGTCCCGCAGATCGGCCTGTAGGCACTCCGCTTCCGCGCAGATTCCCCCGTTACCGGGAGCACACCAGACGTGTTTGACCAAGGGCGATTGGAGGAGTTTCCAGACAAGCGCGTGTTCACGCCCACCGCTGCCGAGAACCAGAATCTTCATTGTGCAGAATACCCTCGCGCAGAAAGATAGTTGCGCGCGGCGAAGCTGTCAACCGCCGTCGCACTGGGCGGACCTTTCGCTTCGCTTGCTCTCGGAGCCAAAGAAATGTTTACATCATAGGGTGCTGCGCTACTTGGGCATGCCGTGGGACTTTGTGTTGATCCTGGCCGTGCTGGGTGTGCTCGTGCCATGGCGCGGTGCCGTTCGCATTCGAGAATTGCTCTCCCGACCATACATCGCACCGTCGGACCGGGTCGTGTTGTATGCGTCCACCATCGTGTTTCAGTGGCTCGCGGCGGTCGTGGCCTTCTGGCGCTGTCGGGAACGCGGACTTTCCCCGACGAACCTTGGCCTTGTTCACGGCAATCTGAGCCGCACGATCGCCGTTGCCCTCGGCGTGGCCTCGCTGCTTGCGCTTGTGCAGTGGATGGGTTTTCGCCGCTTGCGCCAGCAATCGTTGCCCGAGGGGTCTCGGATTCGGCAAATCATGACCAAACTAATGCCCTCGGGTCGCAACGATTCGCTGGCCTTTATTGCGCTCGTCTGCACCGTGGCCGTCTGCGAGGAGTTTCTGTATCGCGGCTTCGCTTTTGCTGCGATCTATCGTGCCGCAGGTAATTCCACGGCGACCGCAATAATTGGCTCCTCTGCGCTTTTCGCGCTGGCCCATTCGTATCAGGGTCGAGCAGGCCTCCTGAACACGTTTCTACTCGGACTTCTCTTTGCCGCGTGCCGTGTGTGGACGATGAGCCTGTTGCCCGCGATGCTGGCGCATCTCGTTGTGGATCTGATTGCAGGCTTGCTGATTCCGCGAGCGGTCAGAGTGGAAGTCGTAGCGATGGATCGTGTGGTAAGCGGACATATTCTCTAAAAGATAAGAAACGAAAATGCACAATGTCTATAAGTAAAAGCAAACAACTGACCGACCAAGAAGTCCTAAGAGCACTCATGCCCTTCGGGATCGTCGCAGCGCCGGCGAAAACGGAATCGATCCGGCGATACATCTCGCTCTTACTTGAGTGGAATCAGAAGATTAGCCTCACGGGGCTTTCGGATCCCGCTGAAATCGTTTCGCGACACTTCGGTGAGAGCTGGTTCGTGACCAAGCTCGTTGGTTTAGAAGCGGGCCGACTAGCCGACGTTGGCTCTGGGGCCGGATTCCCAGGCCTGGCACTCAAAGTCCTGTGCCCAGGGCTCGAAATCATGCTAATTGAACAAAACAAGAAGAAGTCGGCCTTTCTCGCAGAAGTCATCCGTGCCCTCTCGCTGGAAGGTGTTTCCGTTATCGCGAGCGCCTATGAGGACTGGAGCGTTCCCCGGGCAAGCTTGGATTTCGTCACAGCCAGGGCGATCGGCCAGTATCCGAGGTTTCTGAAGTGGGCGGCACCCGTTCTGAAGCCGAGCGGGAGGGCCGTTCTTTGGCTGGGCGACGAAGAATCTAACCATTTGCAGTCCAAGCCCGGATGGTCCTGGAACCTACCAGAAAGAATCCCGCTGAGCCTTCGCCGGCAAGTCCTGATCGGATCCCCCTTAATTCCAGACGTGGCAGAACTGCTTCGCAGCGGACGTCCCTAAATGCACGCCTGAAAGAATGTTTCACGTGAAATATTCCAGTTTAAGCTCCTGAATTGTTTCACGTGAAACAATCTCATTGAAGAACTCCCCCGCGGAGTGTTTCACGTGAAACATCTTTAGATTGACTTTATCAAGTTTCGGTACTATTTTACCCGAGTCAGGGGTCCAGATTGGCCAAAGCCATAGCGATAGCCAACCAAAAGGGTGGCGTCGGAAAGACGACTACCGCCATCAATCTGTGTGCCTCCCTCTGCGCCTCGGAATACAGAGTCCTTCTAATTGACTCTGACCCCCAGGGGAATTCGACAACGGGATTAGGATTCCCGAAGGATCCGGCCCGAAAGACTCTGTATCACGCACTTATCTTGAATGATTCTCTCGAAAAGGTGCTCCTGAAGACTCAGGTTGACAGGCTCGATTTACTGCCCTCCGACAAGAATCTAGTCGGAGCGGCGGTAGAGCTTGTTGCTGCCGATGGGCGTGAGTATCGATTGAAATCAATCGTTGACTCAGTCCGAGACCTATACGATTTCATCGTTCTTGACTGTCCTCCCGCCCTGGACCTGCTCACACTCAATGCACTGGTCGCTGCGGATTCCGTTCTCATTCCCATTCAGTGCGAATTCCTCGCGCTGGAAGGCGTGGCTGAGCTCCTGGATACGCTGATGAGGATTCGACGGACGCTTAATCCAAGCTTGGCGATCGAAGGGATTCTCCTGACAATGTACGACGAGCGCACGACCCTCTCGCGGCAGGTAGCAACGGACCTGAGGAGTTTTTTCGGTTCGCAGGTCTTTACGACCGTGATTCCGCGCAATGTGAGACTGGCGGAGGCGCCGAGCCACGGGAAGCCCATCATTGTCTACGACATTAGTAGTAGAGGAGCCGAAGCCTACATCCAACTTGCTAAGGAGGTATCTGCCCATGCCGAGAAACGCTTTGGGAAAGGGGCTGGGAGCACTGATTCGTGAGCCGGAGCCGCAGGCCGTCAGCTCTTCTGGCGCTGCGGCTGCCGTCGCCCCGGCGCCTGTAACTTCCATCGGCTCCGGCCCGCAGATGATTGACATCGAGTTGATTGAACCGAGCCCGTACCAACCTCGCACGCGGTTCCGTGAAGAGAGTCTCGAAGAACTCTCTCGTTCCATTCAGAACAGCGGAATCATCCAACCGCTGCTCTTGCGGAAAGTCGGCGATCGCTACCAGCTCATCGCAGGCGAGCGCCGATGGCGGGCCGCTCAACGCGCGGGCTTGCACCGCGTGCCGGCAATCCTGCGCGAAGTTCCGGAAGAGCTGGCGCTCGAGATCACGCTGGTCGAAAATATTCAACGCGAAGACCTCAACCCCGTCGAGCAGGCACGCGCTTTTGAGCGCCTGATGAATGAGTTCCGGTTGACACAGGAGGACGTGGCGATTCGCACCGGCAAAGACCGCGCGTCGGTGGCGAATTCTCTGCGCCTGCTGAGGCTGGAGAAGCCGTTGCTGGATTGGATCGAAGACGGCAAACTTACGGCGGGCCACGGGCGCGCGCTGCTCGGAGTCGGGGATCTGAAACTGCGCGCGGCCCTGGCCATCCGCGCCTCGCGTGGAGGTCTCACCGTTCGGCAGATCGAGCGAATTGCAACGCGCCGCACACGAAAAGGCGAGCGCGAAGCCGTGGCCGAGCCAGTGGACGCGAATGTCCGCGCCGCGCTCGATGAATTGCAGAAGCATCTGGGGACGCGCGTCGGACTCCGGCCGCCGACCAGAAAGTTCCCCGGCCAGCTACGCATCGATTACTACGATGATGCGCAGCTCTCCGGAATCTACGAGAAGCTGATGCGTTAACCTACATATGTAGTTGTATGGCGGCCGCGCCAGACTACTTGCGCCCTTAGAGAAATTGAAAGAGAATGCCTAGTACGAGGTGATGCCGTGACTTGGCGGTTTAGCAAGCGTGACACGAAGAAGGTCGGTGAGTGGACGGGGTTCCTGGACCAAGGAGTGCGGCTTGAAGGTACACTGGAATTGCAAGGTACCTTCCGGCTGGACGCCCAAATGCATGGGAACATTGTTTCAAGTGATAGTCTGATTCTCGGCGAAGGAGCAAAGGTTGAAGGGCAGATTGAAGGAAATCACGTCATGATCTCGGGCCACTTTGACGGCGTCATATTCGCGAAGGGACGAGTTGAGATCCAGGCGAAGGGTGTAGTGACGGGTGAAATTCACACGCCTTGCCTCGTAATTGAGTCCGGCGGAATCTTTGATGGGCAATGCCATATGTTGGGAGCTTCAGAGGCTGTGCGGCCGCTCACGATTCCAATTCGCTCCATTGCGGGCGGGGAGCAGAAGCCGACCTAGGTCCTTCCACAGAGCAATTCCTCGTTTGTATGCGGTGCCGGCGCCGGTGCCCACGCCGATCTCATGGATACGATCCCTCGCCCTAAAGGCGATTCCATTTGACCTGCATCTGGATGCTTTCAGAGACGGGAATTCGACCCGCGACTGGACCCGCAGCGTTAAAACCATGCCTGCGGGGAGTGAGTCACTTCACGTCGGTGGGGAAGATCACGACTTGGCGCTCATCGCCCTCGCCTTCGCTCGCTGTGCGAATTCCGACCTCGTCCTTCAAAGCCAGATGCACGATGCGGCGCTCGCGTGGCGACATCGGGTTGAATCGAAAGGCCGCGCGTGTCTCGCGGACTCTCTCCGCTGCAAGGCTGGCGGATAGGCGCAACTCTTCGATGCGTAGCGTACGGTAACCGGCGGCGTCGAAGCGCACCCGATCGTACGATCGTGGATCGAGGCGGATCCAGCGCAGCGCGACGTATTCGAGCGCCTGCAGCAGTTCGGCGTTTCGTTCGAGAAGCAATTCATGGTCGCGTCCGGCGAAGATGACGCTGACTTCCGGATGTTCGTAGCCCGGGTCTGCCTGTGAATTTTCCAATCGGACTTCGTAAGTCAGGTCCAGGTGCGTTTTAGGTATCAGCTGGTCGAGGCAGAGCCACAGGGCCGCGGAAACCGCCTCGCGATCCAAACGGCCCTCGGCAATCAAGGGCGAAGGTGCGGTCGCGGGCCGCGGCTGGGGTTTGGCCATGGTCGTCAGAACGCTGCTAACGAACGTTCAATTCCGTTTTCCGCCGCGGCCACGCGAAACCTTGGCCGCCACGGGCATCTTCCGGTTCAAATACCACTGCTGGGCTGTGCCCACAAGGTTGCCCGCCAGGAAGTATAGCGAAAGCCCGCTCGGATAATAAATGAAGAAGAAACTGAACATGATCGGCGTGATCATCATCATGCGCCTCTGCCCCGGGTCGGTCGAAGGCATGGGCGTCATTCGTGTGGTGATCAGCATGGTAATGCCCGCAAGGATTGGAAGCAGGTAATACGGATCCGGCGCCGAAAGATCCCGAACCCAAAGAATCCACGGCGCATGCCTCAGGTCAATCGAATAGTAGAGCACACGATAAAAAGCGAACAGGAAGGGAAGCTGAAGCAACATCGGCCAGCACGAGCCGAACGGATTGACGCCTTCGCGCGAATACACCGCCATCACTTCCTCGTTCATCCTTTGCTTGCGGGGATCGCGCATGGAGTACTTCTTGTATTTCTCCTGGATCGCTTTGATCTCCGGAGCCACCTTCTGCATCTTCTTCGCGGCGTTCATGCTCTTGATCTTCAGGGGATAGAAAAGCATGTTGATCGCGAGCGTCAGCAGGATGATCGCCCAGCCCCAGTTGGGCACATAGCGATGGATCCAGCGCAGGGCGTAGAAGAGCGGCTCCGAAAGAATCGTGAACCATCCGAACTGAAGAATATCGTCGAGCGGCGGCTGAACCGATTTCAGCTCGTCCAGGCTTTTCGGCCCGACGAAAAGCCGGAACGCAAACGGCTCCGCAGTACCCGTTCCCGCGGCCATCTCGGCGTTGGGTTGCTGAACGACCTTGTCGCCTTGCTGCACGTTCAGAGTGACGGCCCAGTCGGTCAGCGCCAACTGCGGTGCGGCCGTCAGGACCGTACCGGCGGGCGGCGGCGGCGGCATAAATACTGCGGCGAAGTATTGATCCTCGATCCCGGCATAGTCGAGGGGCCCGTCGATGGTCGTCGGCAGGGTCGGCTGTTTTGCCTGCCCGACCTTCTGCACCGGCAGGGTGGTCAATTTGCCCGCTTGGCTGTAAAGCACCTGCACAGGAAGAACGCCGCGGCTCATCATGCCGGTGCGCACGACCAAATTGCCGAAGCCACCGCGCCAGGCCAGGCTGGCCGGAATTGGCTGGCCGTTCAGCCGCACGGTGAGTTCGCCCGACATCACATAATCCGCAGTGAACTTCAATACCTTGCGCACCTCGAGGTGACCGTCGCTCCAGGTGAGTTCGATCTGCGCGGGCGCTTTAATCGTGTCGGGAGCGGGCGCTCCGTTGGAGGTGATCACGTATAGACCGGAATTTGCAGCCGTTTCCTGCTGCGGGTCGCTCAGAACGACGGAAAACGGCCAGGCGTCTTCCATCCGCGTGGCGTCGGCATGCACCACATCCAGCGTGTGGGGAGGCTGGCTGTCGTCCTCATACTGCTTCAGTTGCCAACTCTGGATCACGCCGCCGCGATTCCAGAGCTCGACGCGGTAAAGACCGTTCTCGACAACGATGCTCTTCTCGGCCGGCGCGGATACCGCCGGCACCGAAACCGGCGCGGCAGCGGGAGCCGCGGCCGGCGTTGCCGCCGAACCCGCCGATGTCCCCGGGCCCGCTAAGGCCGTCGGAGCTTGCACTACAGCGGAAGAAGGTGAAGTTTGCTCGGGAGACTGGGGTTGCTTTGTCGGCTTGGCGATGAAGGCCCACGCCACCATGACCAGGATCGAAAGCACCGCGGCGATCGCCACCCGAACCTGATCGGACATTTCCTTCACGGGCGCTCTCCGCTACGCGGCACCAAAGGCTCGGCTTTGAATTCAGGGACCGGGTCGAAGCCCCCCGGCGAAAAGGGATGGCAGCGCAGCAGGCGTCGCAGGGCGAGCCACGCGCCGCGGCGCGCGCCGTGCGTGCGTATCGCATCCGCGCCGTAGTGCGAACAGGTCGGATAGAATTTGCAGGCCGACGGCGCGAGCGGAGAAAGCGTGAGTTGGTAGAGGCGAATCGCGCCGAGCAGCACGCGCGCGATTGCACCCGGTACGTCCGCGCCGTTCTGCGAGCCTACGGGTTCAGGCCGCGCAGCAGGCTCAACAGTTCCGCCTCCAGCGCGGTAAACTCCGCCTGCTTCACCGAATGCCGTGGATGAATTACGAAGTCCCATCCCGAAGAGATCTCCGATTGGTTGCGCCGCAGAATTTCGCGGATCCGGCGC
>Ga0326728_10006255_pt1 | contig 32267 bp, 43 predicted proteins | sample MB3enrmetagenome_FD_207602 | JGI IMG/M metagenome (GOLD analysis project Ga0326728, IMG submission 207602) | Lab enriched peat soil microbial communities from McLean, Ithaca, NY, United States - MB31MN | ecosystem: Environmental > Terrestrial > Soil > Wetlands > Peat | place: USA: New York... | reverse complement strand
ACCTTAAGGACGGACATTGCAGACATGCCCTTCGAGAAGGGTATAAACCTGCGAAGGCAGTTCTTGTTTCTAATTGTGGCTTCTGGGAAATGGACAATTTTGTGCCACTAGTTACGCATGTAAAGGCAATATGCAAGAATGCCAACTGGGAATATGCGGGTGCGTTGCTGAGGCCGCACGGACCAGCTTTTAGCTACATGTTGAAGCATAATCTTCATGTGAAAGATGTTGTGGAGGCAGCAGAAGAAGCAGGCAGAGAACTTGCTAGAGACGGCAAAATGCAGGAGGCAACACTGAAAACAGTGAGTAGAGAGCTTCTGCCCTTGGAGCAATACGTGGAAACCACGAACCAGTTGTTCAAAACAGCAATTGATAAACATTCCAAGCGCGCTACACCCGAATCATCATAAAGCAAGAAAAAGGATGCGCATAGAATGGGATTAGAGGCATTCTTCAAACCAAAATCCGTTGCAGTAATAGGCGCCTCAAGAGAATCCAGAAAATTCGGACACGTGATCTTCAAAAACTTCGCCCAGTCCGAATTCGAAGGCAAAACCTACCCAGTTAACCCAAAAGCAGAAAAAATTCTCGGCTTCAAAGTATACCCAAGCTTAAAAGAAATCCCAGACGAAGTGGACCTGGCAGTAATAGCGCTCCCAGCAGCCATAGTATCCAGCGCAATCAACGACTGTCTATCCAAAAACGTCAAAGCCGCAGTCATAATATCTGGAGGTTTCAAAGAAACTGGCGAAAAAGGAGAAAAGCTCGAAAACGAAATAAAAAAGAGAATCACAGTAAGCAACCTCAGAATCATCGGCCCAAACTGCATCGGAATCTACGATCCCACCAGCCACGTGGACACTCTGTTCCTGCCAACGTACAGATTGAGACGCCCAAAACCAGGCGCCATAGCTTTTATAACACAAAGCGGTGCATTCGGAGCCGCAATCCTAGACTGGGCCTCATCCCAAGACATCGGCATAAGCAAATTTATCAGCATAGGCAACAAAATCGACGTGGACGAGGTCGATTTACTGAACTATCTCGCCGAAGATTCGCTCACGACCTGCATCATTCTCTACGTTGAAAGCATAGAACGAGGAAGAGAATTTCTGAAAGTTGCTTCAAAGGTCATCGAGAGAAAACCATTAGTAGTGCTAAAGGGAGGAACAACTCCCGAAGGTGCAAACGCGGCTCTTTCTCACACCGGATCGATGGCAGGAGCTGCAAACGTCTACAAAGGCGCTTTTGAACAAGTCGGGGCAATACAAGCACAAAATGTCGATGAACTATTCGATTACGCAAGAGTTCTGGCTTATCAGCCTATACCCAAAGCCCAAACCGACGTGGCAATCGTGACTAACGGCGGAGGATTCGGAGTTATAAGCACCGATGAAGCCTCAAGACTAGGCATCAAACTAGCAAGCTTCAATAAAGAAACCACCAAGACCTTGAAGGAAAACCTTCCAGACTACGCTATACCACGCAATCCTTTGGACTTGGTTGGGGACGCTGACGCGGAACGCTACCGAATGGCATTAAACGCCGTGGCGTCAGACCCAAACGTCGGAGTTCTGCTGGTGATTGTGCTTCCCCAAACATCCTACATAGAGTCGGACGTTGTAGACGCAATAACAGAATGTCAAGTGACTTACAGGAAGCCAATAGTCGTTTGCTCAATCGGTGGAAACTTCACCCAAGTAATGGCTAAAATGCTAGAGGAAGAACACATCCCCACCTACGTAACGCCTGAGAGAGCGATTAATGCGATAAACGCTCTACTAATGTATCGAAAAGTGCTAGAAGACAAAAAAAGAAAACAACGACGAACAGAAGCAGCAAAGTGATGCCCAGGACTTAGCAAGCCTTCGTCAGCACGCCGCCGGGGCGACAACAGGTAAGATCCGTAGAGCAATCAGACATGGAAAGCGCCACTTCAGGTAAAAATGTTTTAAGAAACCTCTGCAAATAATATTCCATCGATCACAATATGATGAAAGGAATTCGTTTTCACGGTCGAGGAGGCGAAGGAGTAGTCATCGCGGCTGAACTTCTAGCTGCAGCCGCCTTCAAAGAAGGAAAAGGAGTACAGTCTTTCCCGTTCTTCGGAGGAGAACGACGCGGAGCGCCAGTTACCGCTTTTGTCAGAATCTCCGACCGACCGATTCGTCTTCGAGGTCCCCTTTATAGCCCAAACTACGTAGTGGTTCTAAGCTCATTCCTCCCAGGAGTAGATGTAACTGAAGGGTTGAAAAAAACTGGGTTGCTCTTAATCAACGGCCAAGGAAGACGAAAAAGAGCCGAGTACGAAGGATGTCGAGTCGCAAAAGTCGACGCGACGAAAATAGCCCTGAAACTGGGCTTAGTGGTCGCTGGATTTGCTGTGGTCAACACTGTAATGCTCGGCGCCTTGGCCAGAGCCACAAGAATTGTGACCATCGAATCCATTCAAGCAGCGATAAGAGAACGATGGCCTGACGATACAGGAGAAAAAAACGCCGAAGCCGCTATGCTCGGCTACCTTCTTCTAAGGGGGGTTGACAAAACTGCCTAGAAAAATACGCCAAAAGTCAGCGCCTATACCGAGAACCGCCATATCAACACCGCCCGAAGAAGGCTTAACCGCAACTGGCAGTTGGCGTATATACCGCCCCGTGATGAACCGGAAGAAATGCACCAAATGTCTCACGTGCTGGCTCTTTTGCCCCGAAGGCGCTGTAAGACTAACGAAGAAAGCTGGACCGAAAATCGATCTCAAATATTGTAAAGGCTGCGGAATATGCGCCGAAGAATGCCCAACGAAATCTATAGCTATGAGATTTGAAGGAGAAATGAAAAGTAATGAAAAAAACCTTTATGACAGGTAACTACGCAGCAGCATATGCTGTCAAGCTCGCGGATGTCAAGATGGTTGCTGCCTACCCAATCACTCCGCAGACAAGTGTCATCGAAAAAATATCCGAGTTCGTTGCCAGCGGCGAAATGCAGGCGGAATATATCAAAGTAGAATCTGAACACAGCGCGATGTCCTGCTGCATCGGCGCATCCACCGCAGGCGTAAGGACATTCACAGGAACGTCGTCCCAAGGATTGCTGTATATGCATGAAATGCTCCACTGGGCGTCGGGAAGCAGGCTACCCATCGTGATGGTCAATGTAAACCGGGCGTTGGCGCCTCCATGGACAATATGGACAGATCAAAATGACTCCATATCTCAAAGAGACACAGGGTGGATGCAGTTTTACTGTGAGGACAACCAAGACATCCTTGACACAGTGCTTCAAGCTTACAAAATTGCTGAAGACCAGAGAGTTCTTCTACCTGCAATGGTGTGCTACGACGGCTTCGAACTATCACACACCTCGATGCCTGTCGAAGTGCCCGACAAGAGAGACGTTGATTCCTTCCTTCCGCCCTACAATACCGCCAATGCCCTGATCGACTTAGAGCATCCAACCACCGTAGGCAGCTTGGTCAACCCTGACTTGTACATGGAGTTTCGTTTCCTAATCCAGCAAGCAATGGAGAACGCAAAACACGTAGCCGAAGAAGTAGCAGAAGACTATTCTTGGAGATTCAACCGCAACTACTCAGGCCAAGTTGAATGCTATAAGTGCAAAGGAGCAGAAGTCGTCATTGTTTCCATGGGAGCTTTAAGCAGCGAAGTCAAAGAAGCAGTTGACCGCCTAAGGAAAGAGAAACTGGCGGTAGGCGCGGTAAAAATCAAGCTTTTTAGACCCTTTCCCAAAGAAAAAATCAGAGAATTCGGCAGTAGGCTCAAAGCCTTTGTGATTGTCGACCGTAACATATCTTTCGGCATGGAAGGAGCGCTTTTCACTGAAATTAAAAGCAGCTTATTCTCATTGGATGAGAAGCCTAAGGTGCTAGGCTTTGTAGCCGGTCTCGGAGGAAGAGACATCAGAGTGAGAGACATAGTTAAAATGGTCAGAAAAGCATACGATGCATTGGCAAACTCCAAGAAATTCCCAGACGAAGAATGGATAGGCCTAAGAGGTGAGAAACTGTGAGCTGGATAAAACAGCTTCCTAAGGAGGTTCCACTTCAATCGGGAACTACTTCCTGTGTAGGCTGCGGAGCAGTCCTAAGCCTAAGGTTGGCATTGAGAATCTTGGGCGAACGCACAATCATGGTGATTCCAGCAAGTTGTTCAGCTATAATCCAAGGTGGGTATCCCGACACATCGTTCAAAATTCCAGTGGTCAACTCAGCTTTCGCTTCCGGTGCAGCTGTCGCGTCGGGCATTGTGTCAGCACTCAGAATCAGAGGAATTGAAAATGTAAACGTTGTAGTCTGGGCAGGTGATGGGGGAACTGCTGACATAGGATTGCAGGCACTCTCTGGAGCCGCCAACCGACAGGAAAACATGATTTACATGTGCTACGATAACGAAGGCTACATGAATACAGGGGTGCAGGAAAGTGGAACAACGCCATTTGGAGCATGGACAACCAACTCGCCCAAAGGAAAAATACTCTTCAAGAAAGACATTCCGCTGATAATGATGGAACACAACGTACCCTATATAGCCACGGTGAACGTTTCGTATCCACAGGATTTCATAGCCAAGCTGAAAAAGGCACAAAGCTGCCACGGATTCAAGTACATTCATGTGTACAGTCCCTGCCCACCAGGATGGAGAATCCCCGCTAATCAGACCACAAGAATAGGCAGACTCGCGGTTGAAACAGGCATCTGGCCTCTATTGGAAATCGAGAACGGAAAGCTTAGACTCACTGGTCCAAGCCAGCGAATTCTCGAAGAAGGAAAAAGAACACCGATAGAAGCTTATCTGCAGGCTCAAGAAAGATTCAGAAAAATAACCCCTGAAAATACTAAAAGCTTGGAAGACTTGATAGAACAGTCGTGGAAGAGGTACGTTGCTCTTCAAAAATGCACAGGTTAACTGCGCTCCGACACAGCTAACACGGATACAGTGGGGAGTAAACCCATACAAGGACCACAGGGATATCACAACTCAACAGATTAGCCTCAAAACTGTGCTGCAGGCATCTACAGAGCACCTATCGCGCGGCGCTGTTGTTACGACGACACGCGCTTGTTTGCTAGTCACAAGTCTTATAAGCGAAGTTCTGCAATGGAAAAGTGAAACCTGAGGTTGAATTCCGTGAAGTGGCAAATCAGTTCGATTTCAGGCGTCTTTGTCATAATATTGTACTGTATATTCACGTTTTCTTCATGGGCATTATACCCGACGATGTACAGTCCTGTCACGAACTGGCTGAGCGACCTTGGAAACTCAAGCTACAATCCGCACGGTGCGATTCTGTACAACCTCGGCTGTATCTTAACAGGGATAGCTCTCTTCCCCTTTTTCATGGGACTTTATAAGTGGTACAGCGAAGAAAGAAGGTTTAGGACGCGACTTCTGGCTGTGCAAATCATTGGATGTTTGGCAGCCTTTTCACTGATCATGATTGGTGTTTTCTCGGAAAACGCGGGTTGGCTTCATAACATGTGGTCTGATGTTTTCTTTGTTCTGAACCTGATCGTTCTGGTGCTGATAGGAGCTTTTCTGTTTCCTCATCCACAATACATCAAAGCAATCTCGTACTACGCGTTTGTTGTTGCCGCCATCAACTTGGCGTTCCTCGTTTTGCCTAGCACTCCTTTGCTGGAATGGTTCACCGTGTTCACGGCGCTTGGATATGTCGGTCTGATATCCTACAATATGATTGAAAAACTGTGATACATTACAGCTATGCGTTAGAGCACTGTCTAAAGTGTCACGCGTGCTCCTGTACAAAGTTTCCGCGAGCAGTCTAATTTGAACTCGTCATCGTTAGTTAGTTAAACGCGCTGCCTTGTCCCGATATTACGTGCTGAAATCGGTTGATACGAGAACTTGAGGAAGCGCAAACTATTTATTATCACAAGTTAATTTAGGCGTAGACGATTTTTTGGAGGTGAGTATGAAATGTCGGGGGAAAATATGGAGAGCATCATACGTGGTTGGGATGAGGCGCTCGAGAAGAAAGACATGGAGAAAGCGCTTTCCTTCGTTGCAGACGACGCAGTTTGGTTCACGAATGAGGGGACGTTCAAGGGTAAGCAGGAGTGGAGGCGCTACTTAACTTGGATGTGGAAGACAATTGGAGATCTTAAGTTTAGTGACGCAGGAATCGGGTTCTTGACAGAGGGAAACAAAGCTGTTAGCCAGTATACTCTGGCTGGCAAAACCACGGATGGCATGAAGTTTGAAGTGCCAGGTGTATGCACGTACGAGTTCAAGAATGAAAAAATCTGGCAACACACAACGATTATTGATAGGCTTTTGTTAGCTAAACAAGCGACTAAGGGAATCGCCGCAAAAAGGATAGTGAATTCTATGGTGAACCGTGCGGAAAAGGGATTGCGTTAGAATAGGAAGTGAAAAAAGAAAATCTCATAGCTGAATGCAGGTCTGAAAGGCCCAATAGTTTTCTTGGATGTCTGCCTGGTCCATAAGCCTGAAAGCATCCTTTCAAAACGCGTTTAGCGAAGCTTAAGTCTATGTTTCTGAAGAGGGTTTCTAGGGTCTCGTGTTCATCTTGTCCCGCTTGGACTCACTTCCTAAGCTTGGACGTGACTCACTTGATACGAGACCCTCTTCTAAAAATAAGCTTTTCAATTTAGGGACAAACCAGCGCGCTTGGAAACTGCAACAGAAGTGAACTACTCGCCCCTTACGGGGTTAGCATCTTCAATTACGACCTGTTGATGTATTCTTCGATCTTGCGCTATTCACAACGCCTGTAGTTCTTACAGCATAGTCTTCAGACCACAAATGCCCACCCCAAAGCTGCTTCCTAATCAGCGAGAACTCATCGAACAGCACCTTAGCGGAATTACACTTCAAAACGCAAACTACGTCAGGGATGCATACCTTTGGTGGAGCAGAAACAAACACACGCAAATAATCGCCGTGATGAACTCGAGCAGCCAGCAGTTGAAAGCCACTCTGATTAGCAATCGTCTTAAGTACTTCTACCAACTAACCTCAACCTAAACATTTCGGAAGCCTCAAAAATATGAAGGATAAGTCCCAAATTGATGGGATAAGTAATTATAATTCATAAAACGTATTTTTAGATTAAAACCAATTTGAATTGTGGTTTCCTAAATGGCCGAGAAAAACGCTTCTGATGTCGACATATTCGGCTTGTTATTAGAAGACAGCCCTGAGCAGGCAAAAAAGAAGCGCAGAAAAGAACTTTTGGAGCCAACAGGCGTAAAAGAACTATTCAGGGAAGGAAACATAAGCATAAACAAGTACACGTGTGAAGGCGTACAATGCAAGTTATGCGTTAAAGCTTGCCCAACTAACGCTTTGTACTGGAAAACCGGTGAAGTAGGAATCATCGAGGACTTATGCGTTTACTGCGGCGCTTGCGTGTTAAAATGCATGGTTGATAACTGCATAAAAATCGAGCGGAAACGGGAAGACGGTAAAATTGAACGCTTCAGCAATACGAGAGATCTTATAATGCTTGGAGAGAAAGTTAACGAAAAGAAGCGTTTTGACCGTGTGAAAGCAATTTTCCCATCAGTTGAGGATTACTGCGAAAGATATACTGCTAAACCAGAAAAATAATCAACTCATTTTGGGAAAATCTGTCGGCAACAGGAATACTGATAAGCAAAGACATTATTTTACAAAACCCCGAACAAGAAGGCAACCTAAACATGAGTAAAACTTACAGTATAGCCGTGCTTAAAGGCGATGGTATAGGACCAGAAGTCTCAGAGGCAACTGTAAAAGTTCTCCAAGCCATCCAAGAAAAATCAAACTTTAAACTTAGCTTTCTTTATGGTGAAGCAGGATACCACTGCATAGCCAAATATGGCACAAACCTGCCCAAAGAAACGTTAGCGCTGATAAAACAAACCAGCGCTTGCCTAAAAGGACCAATGACTACGCCTGAAGAGCCAGGTGCACCAGTAAGCGTAGCCGTGACACTTCGCAAAATCTTCAACCTATATGCAAACGTGCGTCCATGCCGAAGCTTCCCAAGCGTTGAAGCCTTAAAACCAAACGTAGACTTAGTCGTCGTTCGTGAAAATACTGAAGGTTTGTACTCTGGCGCTGAATCTCTGCTTGCTCCAGGCGTCGGAGTAGCCTTAAGAATAATCACAAGGGAAGCATCGCTGAAAATAGCTAATTTCGCGTTTAAACTTGCTTCTCAGCGCAGAAAGCACCTAACTTACGTGCACAAAGGCAACATTCTAAGAATAACTGACGGCATATTCAAAGACGCCGTTAAAGAAGCCCAGCAAAAGTACCCTGACGTGACCGTTGACGACTTGCACATTGACGCGGCAACCATGCAGCTAATCAAAAAACCAGAAGCCTACGATGTAATAGTTACAACTAACCTTTTCGGCGACATACTCTCAGACGAAGCAGCACAAGTAACAGGAAGCTTAGGCTTAGCACCAGGAGCAAACATCGGCGAAACATACGGCATGTTCGAACCAGTACACGGTTCAGCACCAAAATACACAGGCATGAACAGAGTTAACCCCATAGCCACCATAATGGCGGGTTCCATGATGCTCGATTATCTCGGCGAAAAAGAAGCCGCAGCCAAAATCGAAAATGCAGTAATAAGCGTGCTCAACGAGGGCAAAGTGAGAACAGCTGATTTAGGCGGTTCCGCATCTACAGATGAAATGGCAAATGCCGTTGTTGCAAAACTTAAGGCGGCGTGATTGAGATAGCCGTTGCACTTCGAGTAGATAACTCCATTTTATCTCCAAAACCTTTTTTCGCATAAGCATTTTCCAGAAACAGCTTGTCACCAACCTTTAATTTACTGAGGGCTTCTGCGTGTTGACGCCAAGCCGAAACCCGAACAGCGCCAGACTCGTCTTTTAGCTCAAAGACTGTTAGCTTCACGGTTTCCCCTTTGGACGTGGTTACTTCTTTGCTTTCAGGAACCGTTGAAACTTTGCCTTCAACGTTGGCGATTTGGTTCTCAGTTAGGCTGGATATTTTCGTCAACTGCGGTGCAGCAACGTGAACATTTACGAAACTTGTGAAGTCAACGTGTACTTCTATGGCGCCGTTTTGGGTTTCTTTCACTTTAGCGTTACCCAATTGCAGACACACGTTCGCTTTGAGGTTTTTTTCTAATTCTTGGGCTTTTTCATTCCAAGCAACCACCGTTACTTCTCCAGAATCATCCGCTAAAGTGAACCGCATGACTGTTCCGTCGCTTTGATCACTTCGGGTGAACTTGGTTAAGCCTAACACCGCTTTTACAGTGCCCGAAAGATGCACGTTCCCAGACGTTTTATTTAGGCATCCTATTTTGGTAGTGAACCTGTCGATGGCGGGGTATTCGCAGGCTTTTTCTTGAGGCTCCACTTCAATTTGGCTTTTGACGCCAAGATGCAACTCAACTTTGCCATATAGATCTTGCCGCGTGTAGCCGTGAAGAAGCCGAACCGCCTGTCCAACTTTCAACTCGCCCTTCTCAACCAAATCAGCCTTATCATTCCACAACACCACACGCAGAATGCCGTCATAATCAGCAACCATTAACGTTGCGAATTTGCCAGGTTTTTCGCCTTCGAAGGTTCGAGCTGGAAAAACCGCGATTAACCGACCTGCCACTGTAACATCGTTTAAACCAGCGAACAAGCGGCTTGTCGATAGGGTTCCATTGTTGTGAATTGTGTTTTGTTGCACTTCAACGCCGTATCTGGCGGCGATTAACCTCAAAATCGTTTCGTCACCAAACAGGCCACCTGTTCTAGATTTTTCAGCCTGTATTTTTTCGAGAATTTGCTCTTGGCTGATTTCTGGGTTTTTTGCGAGAATTTTGTCGATTATCTCTTGTGTGGTCATTTTGCGCCGACACGATTAAGATATGCTTATGCTTTTAATTTTTTGCATTTCCCCGTAAGCATTGCTATGTTTATTAAAAACGCAGTTCCATCTAGTCTGGAGCGCTGGAGGAAAAAACTGGTGGATCCTGCAGTCTTTTACGTGTTCGGCATAGCGTTGGTTTTTGTGGGAATCATCATTATCGTTATAGCAATTATTACGGCTTCTACACATGGCACTGGAAAAGGCAAGGTAAAGGGTGCGGGCGTAATCATGATTGGTCCTATTCCGATAATTTTCGGGACAGATAAAAAATCAGTTAAAACTGTTTTGGCGCTTGCTTTAGCGCTCACCATAGCGCTTGTGATTGCCATGGTAGTATATTATTGGGTGTTGAGGTAAACTGGCATGTTAAGCAAGCAGGAAAATGAGGACGAAAATGAGGACGAAGGCATAACTGTATCCAGTAGGCTTTTTGGTTTTTTGATTTTAGGAATCGCTTTAGTTTTCGTGGGCATAATGGTTTTGGTGGTTGCATCTCTGGTCTCAGGCGGTTCAGGAAGTGTTGGGGTTGTTATTTTTATTGGTCCATTTCCAATCGTTTTTGGGGCGGGACCAAGTGCTGGTTGGCTTATCTTGATTGGTATAATTCTTGCTGTTTTAAGTATAGTGCTCTTTTTGGTTATGAACAGAAGATTCGAATGGGTTTAATTTAACAGTTAAGAAAAAGGGGTTTTACTCGTTTACTATCTCTTCTTCCTTACCGTAATACGCATAGAGGAAGATTAGGATTAAAGCAACAAACACTGCGCCCATTGAGATATATTGTAGAGTTTGGAAGTATGCGCCTATATCCATAGAGATTCTCCTTGCAATCCTATTCTTGTAACGTCTTAATATTTAAGGAGTAGCTTTTTTCCACTCATTCATCAACATATCATAGCCCTCGTCGTTTTCCTCTATAGTTTCAAACCAGCCTAGATTCTGCGCGATCTTCTGAGTTAACAGATGATAACACATGTGAACCTTCTTGTCTAACACTCGAAAATAGAAATCGTCACACATGCAGAATTCAGCTTCCGGCATGATGAGGTAATCGCGCTCCCTGCCGACAACTATCCAAACGGTTTTTCCGCTCGGCTTGAAAATGTACTTTTTCACCCGGCCCTCTTTTAACGCATCGAGGGCTTTTGTGAATCTTGATCCAAAAAGTTCATAGAGCTCCGTTAGGTTGCTGCCTGACAGTTTGCCCGCTGATTTTGCTTCTCGACAAATAGCATTTAACGTGTCTATTTCTGAGTTATCATTCATTCATTTATACACTAGTCACTGGAAAGATTAGGTGGAAAGTGGGTTTTAGCTTTTAGCTTATGCCGATTGGTTCTCCCTTAGGCTTGGTTTCCGCCTCGTCTTTGGGAAGTACAACCTCTAAGACGCCGTTTTTGTAGCGTGAGTTTGCTTCTTTAACCTTCACTTTTACTGGCAGAGTAACTTCCTTGTAGTATTTGTACTGCGGAGTATCAACCGAAATCGTCAATGAATCTTCTGTGCCTTGAAGTTTAATGTCGCCTTTTTCTACGCCTGGAAGCTCCACAACCACATGGACTTCACCGTTTGTTGCAACAATATCAACCAGTGGCTCACGTTCCTCTTTAACCTGCGGCGCCCCTTTGAGGCCCTTTTTGATGTTTCCAAACTCTTGAATCTCAGGCTTGCCATCTGGGCCAATCTTCATACTGTAACCATAAACGAAGGGTCCAAGCTCCTTAACCGTGCTCCCGTCGGGGAGTTTGCGCTCCTTAACATACTCTTTAGGCACTTTTTCAGTGAAATCCTTCAGCTCCTCATCCATCATTTTTTCCATTTCACGGAACATGTCATCTATATCACTGAAAAACGGGTCTTTAGCCCGCTTCTTCCTTGGCCATTCAGGGTAATCCTCATTATCAGAAGACATATACACTCACCACAACTACCTTGCGTTTTCCGCTCCAATAAATTTTATGTTACAAAAAATGCTTATTTTATGATGCTGATAGGCACTTTTCAAGCGGCTGCTCTGTTGAATGCGCCACAAGCAAATCGTATTGGTACCTTTAAAAGTTTAAATGATGGAAAACAAACTAAATGGAATCAGCCAGCAAAAAAAGTGGCAATTTGCCGGGGTAGCCTAGCCTGGCTAGGGCGCCAGACTCATAATCTGGAGAACATAAATGGTGGCCAAACGCCCCTGTCCAGAAGTCGCGGGCTCGAAGCTGAAATAAAGCGAGAATCCCGCTCCCGGCACCACTTATTTTTGATGCTTCTGCCTCATTTTTGTGACGAATTCCGTCAACAAATAGTAGGGTATCTCTCTGGGTAATGCTTGAAAGTCTGTTTTGGGTTGCTTTTTTGATTTAGAGCTTGAATCAGGCTTAGTCACCACTGATTTCCTTAAGGCAGTATATAAAGCGCCGTGGAAAGGGAATAGAGTGATTAGACATATAGGCAAAATTGCTGAGGGAATTAATTACCATTTAATCTCTTGCTAGAGTTTGGCTGGTTATTTTGAAAGGCTGGCGTTTAGCTTACTTTAACTTTGGAAACTGAAGAAATTTAAGTGCGTTTAGTAGCTTACTAATTAGGTGTAATTTATTGGTAGCAAAGGTTAAGGTTACTAAAGAAGGAATTCTTGTTCCAGAGCCGCTTTTTAGAGAAATGATTGGTACTTACGTTAAGATGGAGCAGATTTTAGCAACTTTAGAAGAGCTTGCAGATGATGAGGCGTTAAAAGCGATTGAAAAAAGCAAGAAGCAGGTTGCTGAAGGCGAATACGTTGAATGCTCCATAAACGACTTGGAGAAAGCCCTGAAGTAACATGCCCTACACCGCTAGGTTCTCAAAGGCATTTCTCAAAAGTACCAAAGATTGCCGAGCAACATAAAGTCAAGAATAACGGGAAGTCTGAAAGAAATTCTTATCAAACCTGGCAACGGCATAATGTTGGTTGGTCCTTTAAGAGGCTTATGGAAGGTGAGGGTTGGAAAATACAGAATCATTTACGAGATTGATGAAAAACAAAACACTGTTGTTTTTCATGATGTTGAGCTTAGGAAAAATGTTTACAAATAGTTTCTGGGTTAATTAGGGTCATAATGACAGTTTTGCGCCGCTGACGGCAAGCTATGGGCTTTAGTTTTGCTTTAGGCGGGTTTGTGTTTGCTCGTACAGCCTACCCCTCGGGTCTACTATATGATCCAAATAGGAAGCAGTATTTACTAGTAATTATCACTCGCTTGTCTTCAATTAGACCTGTCTCATTTGTAGACGTTTTTACGATGGCCAACTGCCAAGAGGAGAATTTTCTCGCTTTCGATTCGGTATAGGACGCGGTACTTTCCAACTCTTGTCGAAAATACGCCTTTGAATTCTCCATGCAATGGTTTATCTACTTTAGGGTTGTTTTCCCATGAATAGACTTCTTTGATAATTTGAACCTTTCTGGTCAAGAGTTCTGATTTGTTTCGAAAAACGATTGGTCAGCTCAACTGTGAACTTGTGTTTCAAGGTGCAAATCCCGCACTAGCTCATCTAGCGTCATGGTTTTTCCCTGTTTAGCTTTACGCAAAGAAGCCCGTAGGTCTTTTACCAATTTCTTGTCCTGCATGACTTCAAGCGTCTCAAGCAGTTCTTCCATCAGGCTTGCTGCTCTCGTAAGCAGTTCTTTCTCGTCGGTTGTTAAGAGAGTCATAATTGTATGCGCCGTTGTTAAAATATGAGCGATGAGGTTCTTATCTTTTGCTTTCCCTTAAGGAAAAATTGTGAAAAGTTTTAAGCGTCTTAATCTGGAGCCTTAGGCGAGTTTGTGTTTGCTCGTACAAGCTACCCCTCGGTCTACTATATGCTTCAAATAACTCTGTAGAAAAGCCTATGCGCTTTTGGTTATCTTAATTAAGATAATAGCCACCTAAAGAAGTGATAAATGTGGAAGCAATCAAAGAGTACAGTTTCACAATAGTCCTTCTTTACTTGATAATCGGTGTTATACTGTTTTTTAGTGATGTAGTTTGGCATGTTATTTTTTCGGGGATAGCTTACTTTTCACTACCGGTTTTTTGGATTTACTTGGCAATTGAAATTTCAGTTTACACCGTGCTATACGTCGCGATAGTGATAATTTTATCAGTTTTATCACAAAAAAGGCACAGGAAAAGAAGGCTTTAATATGCAAACTTGTTCGTTTAGAAATGGTGATTTAAACGGCTGCAGATGACCCTGTGAAAACTACTCTTCGTATGAAAGGGTCGTGATTTTTTATGATTGACCAAAGTGCGGTTCTTTTATTTATTACAGTGGCGCTGGCTAGTGCGGTTGAAGCGACTGAGGCTCTGACCATTATTCTGGCATCAGGCATTACTAGGGGCTGGCGTTCCACATTTGAAGGCGCATTGCTTGCCCTAGCTTGTTTGGCTGTAATCGTGGGCGTAGCCGGTACCGCGCTGGTTCTTTATGTCCCCCTTTATGCTTTGCGAATCGTCGTTGGAACACTGCTGCTTATCTTTGGGTTGCAGTGGCTCACAAAAGCCATACTGCGGCAAACAGGGTTTAAGCCGCCGCATGACGAACGCGACATATACGACAAGCAAGTAGAGACTCTTTCTAAGGAGAAAGGGATTCTTCGGGGCCAACGAGATTCCTTAGCGTTCGCAATCAGCTTCAAAGGCGTGCTTTTGGAAGGTATGGAAGTCGTCATGATCGTTATCAGCTTCGGTTTAGCTAATGGAAGTCAGAACCAGCTGGGAACTGCCGCGCTCGCTGCTCTTGTCGCAGTAGCAGTTATGACGGCAGTGGGCGCTGTGGTCGCGAAGCCTCTGACTAAGGTACCAGAGAATTATATGAAGCTGGGTGTAGGTAACCTGCTGACCGTTTTTGGTCTCTTCTGGATGGGCGAAGGCGTCGGCGTCCAGTGGCCTCTGGGAGATGTATTCCTATTAATACTGTTAGCGATAATCTTCCTGGCAACATTAGGATTGATTGCTTATTTCAAACGAGTCCACGAAAACCAAACGGAGGTTGAGCTATAATGCCCTCCGGTAAAACGCTAAGCGCAGTCTGGAAAGGAGTTAAAAGCTTTTTTACATTCTGGAAGGACTTTCTAGTTGGTGACTCTCCTGTATTGGCATTGGGCGTAGTAGTCATTCTATGTGTCGCTTATCTTTTGCGTGGCTCAGCCGTCTTAGCCCCAGTATCCACTATTATTCTGGTACTGGTTTTGATAACATTTGCTGTCTGGCAAAAAACCAAGACACGACGCCGAACGCCCATAATTAACACGGACAAAGAAGACAAAACAAGAGCATAAAAACTCCCAGGTCAATTTTACGACAAATACGGGCACATCAGTTGAAAATCCGTCTTTGTCAAATCTTATTAAGCACTTGCCACAGAACTCTCATGGGGGAAATCATGAAAGATTACGATAACTTCTTCCTGCCCAGCAGCGACTTAAAGAAAGGCAAAGAGTTCTACCAAGACATGTTGGGCTTGCCAGTTAAGTTTGACTTTTCAGACATGGGCATGATAGCCTTCAAAGTCGGCGACAATGAGCCTGCAATCATCTTAAAGGACATCAGCAAGTTTCCCGAGGCAAAACCGACCATCTGGTTTGTAGTTGATAGCGTGCAGGAAGAGTATAAACGGTTGAAAGCGAAAGGGCTAAAGTTTCTGTCTGAGCCTTTTGCGATTCATACTGGGATGGCGGTTGAGTTTGAAGACCCCTATGGCAACAGACTAGGCCTAACAGATTATTCTAAGCGTTGAATTTTTTCTGTAGCTATGATGTTTGTTTAGGTGTGTTGCTCAAATTTTTATTATGTCTATAATTTAATTAAGCGCAAATTTATATCGATGAGCAAATCCTTGTAGTATTCGATGAAGTTTTAAGGCGCTTGCTTCAAGAGAAAGAAAAGCCGCTTGGGGCAGAAATTAGAAAATTGGGCAATTTTTAAATTTAAGGGATTACTATAGTAATCTGTCTGTGAATTATTATGTCTGTGGTAGAAATCGACGAGAGAGGCAGAATGACTATCCCCAAAAAGATAGGCATCAAAAAATCCAGAGCAATAGTCATACCTGCAGGATCTTTTTTCATAACCATACCTCTTTCAAAAGCGCCGGAAAAAGAAGCAGAAAAATGGTTACCTACCAGTAAAGAAAGAAAAGAATTAAAAATTGAAGCTGAGAAACTTGCCAAAGAAGACGCTGTAAACAGGGCAAAAAGGCGACATCAGGTTTGATGATTGAAACAGACATGTTATATGCCTATGTGAAGAAAGAGGACTGGCTTAAAGAGACCGCAAACAATATCATATCAAGGATAATAAAAGGAGAATTTGGGCAAGTCTACGTTTCAAGAGAAAGCCTTCATGAAATATATTATGTTTCAAAAGAAGAAGGCGTATCAAACGATGAATTAATCAACAGAGGCGCTACTTTGACAGCCATCCAAAACCTTACTTTTCTCGAAACCACCTATGAAATCGACCTGTTAGCATTAGTATTAATACGACAGTACGGATTCACTTCTATTTTTGATGCTTATTATGCAGCTACCGCACTCAACCAAGTAGAGGATCACACAATAATCTCAACAGACAAAGTTTTCGACTGCATCCCGGGGTTAATAAGAATAGATCCACGGCAAATTTGATCGAAAAACATACACGCCATTTATCCTCCTGTTAGCACGTATACTCTACAGGGTACCATGCGCATGCGCTAAGATACTGCCGAACTTTTATTAGCAAAGAAAAACTAAGCTGTTTGCACGGCGATGGCAATGGCAGTTGGTGAAGAGTTTGATGACATATCCGAAATTTATGATTCCACGCGACAAGCGGCTACAGATGTTGAACTCCGCGCAGTTTCAAGCGAACTCGGAGATTGCTGCACAATACTTGATGTGGGCGTTGGAACGGGCAGGTTCGCGAAGCCTCTTTCAAATCTTGGATTTGAAATCGTAGGAATAGACCTCTCCCGCAAGATGATGCTCAAGGCAAAGCAGAAAGGAGTCCGTAACCTCATCTTAGCAGATGCACATAACATGCCCTTCAAGGACGAAACGTTTGACGCTTCAATAATAATTCACGTTCTCCATCTCCTTCCAGATTGGCTCAGTGTTGCACGGGAAATGGGTCGTGTAACGAAGAATAAAGTTGCAGCATTATTAAGCAACGGATTTGGAGAATGGGGCAGGGCAGCGAATGTTTCAGGCAATTCAGCGTCTCCAGTTTATTCAGAGTTTTGGGTTCGCTACGCGCAATTAAGGGCGGAAATGGGATACCCGATTAGGCGGAACAGGCGCATGTGGCAGAACGAAGCGGAGATTCGGGCTAAACTGCCTCCGATGAAAATTACAGTGGTAAGCGATAAGGTCATAACATCGAGCCTCGGTGAACTCATAACGAGATTTCAACAGAGACCATATTCCATGCAGCGAGACATACCAATTGAAGTGCATAACAAGATAATACAGAAACTTCTCGCGCCCACAGAAAACGCTGACACTACAGGTACGGAGGCATCATCCGCTCTGCGAAACAAGCAGATAACGAGACGAATAATCGAGGAACTTGCCGTCTGGCAACCTGATCAACTACGATGACTTTAAAAAAGGATGAATGGATAGCCTCAAAGTAACTCTAACGAAAACCGAAGCTGAAACTTCTAAAAAAGTCTGACAGCGTTAAATGCGGAAAACTGCTTCTTAATAAAACAAAAGAAAAAATGGAGGATGTTGGGGCTGGATATAAAATTTATTCCAAATCTGCCCAAGCACGTTTTTCGAAATGTATAAGAGAAAACGTTGTTTCTGAAATAGCGAAGGATAACTCTTTGCGGGTAAAAATCAACGTTACAGGCATTGTTCAAGGCGTCGGTTTTCGCCCATTCATCTACCGCGCAGCAGTGAAAAACGGCTTAGCAGGTTACGTTCGCAACAGGGGCGATGCGGGAGTAGAAATCCTCTTGGAAGGCGACGCGCAAAGAATCAAGAGTTTTATGCGTGACTTAACTGAGAAAAAGCCGCCTTTAGCGCAAATAGACGCAGTTAAATCGACTGAGCTTTCAGGCAAAGACCAATACGAAAAATTCACGATTTACAAGAGCTCCGAAGAAGCGGAGCTTTCAGGCTCAATCATACCGCCAGACATCGCCATATGCAACGAGTGTCTTGCTGAACTACGAGACCCAAAAAACCCACGTTACGAATACTTCTTTATCACCTGCACCAATTGCGGTCCACGCTTCACAATCATCGAACGATTGCCATACGACCGAGAAAACACCACCATGCGCGAGTTTCCACTCTGCGGCTTCTGCCAAAAAGAATACAATGACCCAGCAAACAGGAGGTTTCACGCCCAAACCGTGGCTTGCCCAGAATGCGGTCCAAAAGCCTACTTAACAACAAAAACGGGCGAACCAATCCAAGCTAAAGACCCGGTGCGTGAAGCGGGAAAACTATTATCCGAAGGCAGCATGCTTGCAATAAAAGGCTATGGCGGCTTCCACATTGCAGCATCCACCATCCAAGAGACGCCTCTGAAAGCACTTCGAACAACGAAGCATAGACGCGAAAAACCCTTCGCAATCATGGCAAAAAGCCTGGAGGCAATAAAAAACTTCGCCGAAGTAAGTTCGAAGGAGCAGGAACTGCTATCTTCCCCAGCACGCCCAATACTACTGCTAAACAAAAACCGCAGTTACAATCTTTCGCCTTTGGTTGCGCCGAACCTGCATAACGTCGGTGTCATGTTACCCTACACTGGCTTGCACTACATGCTTTTTGACCAAGTTGATGACTCCGCATTTGTGATGACCAGCGCCAACCCGCCAAACCAGCCTATCGTGAAAGATAACGATGAAGCACTCAAAACCTTAGGCGGCACGGTGGATTATTTTTTGTTTCACAACCGCAAGATTGCCCACCGATGTGATGACTCAGTCATGCGCGTTCATGGTAGTCGCCAAGTGTTTCTTAGGCGAAGCCGAGGTTACGCTCCAGCACCAATCAGGCTCAAAGCTAAGTCAAAACGGTGCGTCGTCGGTTTAGGCGGCGAACTAAACAACACAGCCTGTGTTTTGCTTGATGATAAAGCATTCATCAGCCAACACATCGGCGATGTAGAAAACGTGGAAACCCGAGCGTTTCTTCAAGAAGCCACAAATCACCTCTACCAGTTAATTAACTGTCATGTGGAAACCGTGGTTTGCGATTTGCACCCGAAATTCACAACGACCAGCCTTGCCAAAGAGATGGCGGAGGCGGAGGGTTTACGGCTGATTCAGGTGCAACATCACCATGCGCACGCCGCCGGTTTAATGGCTGAACACAACTTGGAAGAGGCTGTTACTGTTGTTTGCGACGGGTACGGCTACGGAACTGACGGCGAGGCTTGGGGTGGCGAAATCTTGTTTTGCACGCGTGAATCGGCGAAGTTTAAGCGACTGGGGCATCTGGAACCGCAACCATTGCTTGGTGGAGATGTGGCTAGCCGTTACCCCCTGCGTGTAGCCGCTGGAATGCTCGCTAAAGCTGGCGTAAAATTTGAGCCTTGGCTGATGCAGAACAGTGAGCATTTACCTTTCGGCGAAACTGAAGCCAACCTGATTATTGGCCAACTTGCAAAAGGCTTTGGAACGGTTGAAACCACGAGTTGCGGCAGAGTTTTAGACGCTGTTGCTGCCGTTTTAGGCGTATGTTACGAACGCACCTATGAGGGTGAACCAGCCATGAAACTTGAATCAGCGGCGGTAAATGGCAAGGATGCTTTAAGCTTAAAGCCCATTGTGCATGGAGACACGCTGGATACTGCAACTTTGCTGAGGTCAATATTTGAAAACAAAGAAAAATTATCTGGTAGCGATTTAGCTTATTCTGCTCATGCTTACTTGGCGAAAGGTTTAGCTTCTTTAGCGGTAAAGAAGGCTTTGGTGCTGGGGATTAAAGCTGTTGGCTTTTCAGGTGGCGCTGCCTGCAATCAGATACTTGCTAAAGTCATGCGTGAGACTGTTGAGGAAGCTGGACTGCGGTTTCTGGTTCATGAAGCTGTTCCAGCTGGAGATGGGGGAGTTTCTTTTGGTCAGGCAGTTGTAGGTGGATTTTCACGGTTTTAGACCAATTTCTTTTTATCGCCGTTTAATGCGTGCTTAATAATTGATAAGTATGTGTTTAGCAATTCCTGCCAAAGTAATGAACATTGACGGCAGCAAAGCCAAAGTGGATTTCGGTCAAGGGGTCTTAAGAGAAGTTAACGTGTCGCTTGTTGATGCTAAAGTGGGCGATTACGTTCTGGTTCACGCTGGCTACGCCATTCAAGTTATTGAAGAAAAAGAAGCCTTAGAAACCCTGAGCTTATGGAACAGCATTCTTGAAGCTACTCCAGAATAAAGCAGCAGGTGAACGATAGGCATGGCTGAAAACCTAAAGTTCAGAAACCCCGAACTGGCGCAAAACATAGCGGCAAAAATCAAAAGCTTGTCACCGAAAGCTGGAAAAACAAAAATCTGCCATGTCTGTGGAACTCACGAGTGGACAATAACTCATTATGGCTTGCGTAGTCTTTTGCCGGAGGATGTTGAGGTTATTGCTGGTCCCGGATGCCCCGTTTGCATCGTGCCAGCGGCTGAAATTGATGAAGCTGTACAGTTAGCGCAGATGGGCATAGTGGTCACATGTTTCGGTGACGTTTTGCGTGTGCCAGGCAGCAAAATGTCGCTTTTAGAAGCTAAAGCAGGTGGCGCGGACGTCAGAATTGTGTATGCGGTTTCTGACGCGGTTGAAATGGCCAAACATGAGCCCCAGAAACAGTTTGCGTTTTTCGCGGTCGGTTTCGAAACCACTGCTCCATCAACAGCGGTCGAAGCACTCGGCAACCCACCAAAAAACCTAAGTTTTCTTGTTTCTCACCGTTTGATTCCTCCAGCCATGGAGCTGCTGCTCGGTGTGGGCGATTTGCAGATTGACGGTTTCATTGCGCCGGGGCATGTGAGCGCGATTATTGGTTTGAAGCCTTATGAGTTGTTTCCAAGGGTTTATCGGATGCCCACGGTTGTGGCTGGTTTTGAGCCCATCGACGTGTTGATGGCTATTTACATGATTGTAAAGCAGCAAAGCGAAGGGACGGCTAAGCTGGAGAATGAGTATCCGCGTGTGGTCAAGCCTGAAGGCAACCCAAAGGCGCTGGAAATGATGAATAAAGCGTTCACTGTTACAGGCGGCAACTGGCGCGGAATCGGCAGGCTCCCAGACTCAGCGTTGCAGCTGCGTGAATCGCTTGCAGATTACGATGCAAGGTTAAAACATAATGTTCACGTGGAGCAGGGCAAAGACATCCTGCTTGGCTGCGAATGCCACCTTGTAATCATCGGAAAAATCAAACCCGACCAGTGCCCCATGTTCATGAAAGCCTGCACACCCGAGAAACCTGTTGGAGCATGCATGGTGAGCAATGAAGGCACATGTCGGGTTTGGGCAAAAAACATGGTTGTCCGGTCATAATAAAATATGTAATTTAATAAGATTATGCAAGGAATCATCTTATTTTTTAAGTAGGGTACGGTTTTCCCACATTAGCCTCAAGAACTCTTTATTCCAAAACCTTAATTTGAACCTCATTTTTTCTGATGAAAAAATATCGGGATGTAACGCAATTATTAGGTATATAACAAGATATGGAGCTGTTGTGTGCATTTGTGGTCCCCTAAATATTTTCTTGTAAAATTTTGGAGCCGTGTCAATATTAGGTGCTAAGAAATCATCTAGTGAATTTATGCTCATTATTTTCGCTAAACGAGAAAACGTGACTAATTCAGAAAAATCGCGCGATTTAGCCCGCATTATTTTAGCTTTTTCCGTTCCAAGACGTTTTGTTTCTTTAACAATCTTGGCAATATTTGGCGATGCTTTGAAGTATTCTGCCAAAGTAAGCGAATTAATTTTCAATTGGGCGTCTTTGTTTTTCATCATTTCTTTGGATTCTTCTCTCAAACGTGTTTGTGCTTCTCGAATCGAAAGAAATTCTTCATCGGCCAGCTCAAGAATTCCTGCCAATCGAAAAAGCCTTCTCTGGAGCTGCTGAGGTACGTCATCTCTTTTCTTGTACATCAGTTTGTGGTCTATTCCTGACCATGCATGTTGCAGGACAGTGCGAATCTGGATTTCTGCCTCTAGTGACTGGAATTTGTCCCATTCCGGCAATCTCTTTCGCAAATCTGAAAGCCAAACAACATATTGAATTGAACGATAACCGAATTCTTGAGGCGCTAGTAGTTTGCCTTTATCAATCGAATTTGCCCAGTCTACGTTGAATTCATTCTCCACTAGTTTTGAAACCCTCTCAACATCACTCAAATAATAAACAACTATTCGTATGCCTGATAAATCAGTTACTTGCTTCAAGGGGTCAGAATAATTTTTTCCTGGACGAGAGATTTTTTCTCTAAAGCTCTTAACGCTCTTGGTTCTTCCAGTGACCATTTGACAGCTTATCTTCTCTTTTGTAAGAAGTTCCTTCAATAAGCCCCTCAATTTCCTTGTGTAACACTCGAAAATAGGTCGCCTTTTTTCATATTCTCGTGAATGTTGTTCATTATTGTTCAATTCATTCAAATGTGAGCGCCAATTTCATTATTGTTGTGGCGAGTTTGTCTCTTTTACCTTATTAAATCTTTCATAATATGCATCAACCACCAGGAAAATCTTCAGGAGGTTGTAAGTAATAAAAAAAAAGTGGTAATAGGATTAGCAGATTCTCGGTACTGGATCCCCTATTGGTCTCGCGATTATTCTTTTGCCGCCGATCACCGTTTGCATGGCGACGCCTTTGAATTGTGTTGTGGCTTCGCCGATTATCTGTGCGTTTTTTCCCTCTTCTGTCTGCCTTAAAAATTCTAGGGCTTGCTGAGCCTTCTGGGAAACGATGCCGATTATGATTTTTCCCTCGTTTCCAACTTCCAGCGGGTCTAAACCAAGCATGTCGCATGCCGCCTGCACGTCCTCTCTGATGGGCACCTTGTCTTCGCGGATTAATATGCCAACCTTCGATTTCTCAGTCCACTCATTAAGCGCATCGGCTAAGCCGCCTCTGGTCGGGTCCTTCATGGCGACGACTCCGCCAACCTCGCCCAAAAGCCGTTGAATCATGCGGTTGAGCGGTCGCACATCAGATTTAATTCCGCTCCCAAAAGTCAAGCCCTGCTGCGCCGAAAGCACCGCTAATCCATGGTCGCCGATGGTTCCTGACAGAATTATTTTGTCGCCTGCTGCAAGGTTCGAGTCAAGCGTCCAGCGCGCGGCAACGTTTCGGTATTGCCTCGCCACTTTAAAGTTGCTGTCTAAGGCTGCGGTTCTCTTGCCGATTCCTGAAACATTCATGACCAGGCCGCCTAAACTGCCCTTCTCCACCACTTTCGTGTCGCCCGTGACGATGCCAACGCCCGCTTCGATGCAGGTTTCCCGCATACTCACCAAAATCCGCTCCAAATCCGAGAGCAGCAAGCCTTCCTCCAAAATAAACCCACAAGCCAACGCATAAGGCTGTGCGCCCATAGCTGAAATATCGTTAACTGTGCCTGAAATTGCTAAGCGTCCAATGTCGCCGCCTGGGAAAAAAATCGGCTTAACCGCGTGGGAATCACTCTTAAAAACCACATCGCCGATGACTGCAGCGTCATCCATAGCTTCCAACGGCACCTCAGCAGCGTTGCCTAAACCGCCGAAATATTTCACAATGTAATTTTTGACCAAGTTGTGCATGACTGTGCCACCGGCGCCATGCAGCATCGTGATTTTCTCGTTTTTACTAGCCATTCCAAAACCGCCTTTTGCAGAGTGCAATAGCAAATACAGTACAGGTAAACATAAACGTTTTAGCTGTATGCAACATTCGAATGGAAAAACAGGTCAAACTTCGCTAGGCGGGGTGGGATTTGAACCCTCGACCCCCAACTTAGGGGCTGGTGCTCATCTAGTCAGTAACCTTAGGCCGTATTTTCTTGCGATGGGAAGGTTTTTTATGCTGTATTTACATTTATTATTTACAGCAAACGTGTGCAAAATGTGATGTGCATGAGTAACGTTACAATAAGGGTTCCTGAAGAGTTGAAAAGCCGAATGGAGCAGTGCAAAGGCATTAACTGGAGCGAAGTAGCGAGAAAAGCATTCGAAGAAGCCGCGCGTAGAGAAGAGATGCAATGTGCTGCAGCGGTAATTGACAAACTTAGAGTTGAAAGCAAGATAAAGTGGGATGGCTCTAAGGAGATACGCAAATGGAGAGATGTCGAGAAGTAGTTCTTGACTCTTCAATTGTGGTAAAGTGGTTCAGCAACGAAATCAAGACGGACGAGGCCTTAAGACTCAGGGATTCATACATACAGGGTTCATTGAATCTAACCGTCTCAGAAATATTGATTGCTGAAGTTGCCAACGCCTTAAGGTACAAACCTGATTATGACGTGGAAAAATGGATAACTGCGCTAACTCAACTGTTTAACCTGCGAATGAAAGTTGCCCAGCTAACCCAAGACCTCGTCGCAAGGGCGGGAGAAATAGCCTATGGTGAGAAAGTAACGTTTTATGACGCTTTGCCAGTTGCCATAGCGGAACACAAAAAAACCGTCTGCGTAACAGCAGATGAGGAAACACAATACAAAAAACTTCAGATAAAAGGTTACCCTATTGAACTTTTATAAGTAGCGCCGTAAACTCAGAACCAACAACACAAAAAAACGCCGCTATATAGAACTAATACCTTTTTTTGGCAAAACTATAAAAGCTTAAACGCAATCCCAAAATTGTACACCTCGCGAAACGAAAATTCATCCCTTCTAATTAGGGAACCTAACTAGTCGGTTTAGACTAAAATCTTAGTTGTGATACGGAAAGCCATATAAATTGCTTTTACGTGTTTGTTTGCGCATCGGAGATGTAATAATGCCAAAATGGGGATACTCAATAATCAACGAATTGCTCGATCCGGAAAAAACAGCGAAAGCAAGCGGTAGAGAACTTAAAGTATCCCATAAAGCGGCAAGAGAAGTCTGCAAAGCACTCAAGGGCATGATGCTAAACGATGCGAAACAGTATTTGCGGGATGTTGCAGCCAAAAAGAAGGCTGTTCCCTACACACGGTACAACAAAAAACTGCCCCATCGCCATGGACTCGTAAACAGCTTTTGTGGACGATACCCAATTAAAGCTTCACAACAAATCCTAGGCGTTTTAGAATCGGCGCAGTCTAATGCTGAAAATAAAGGTTTAGACGTTGACAGGTTGCGCATAATCCACGCAGCAGCCTATCAAGGCATGAAATTGAAGCGTTATATGCGAAGAGCGCACGGTAGATCTTCACCAAAATTTGACACTACAACACACGTCGAAATAGTTCTGGACGAGAAACCCACCACTCAAGGAGAACAATAAATGAGTATAGTCAAACGTTTTATAACAGAATCAATCAAAAAAACAGAAATAGATGAATTTTTACAAAAAAAACTTGACCGAGCCGGATACGGCGGAGTAAACATTTCCAAAACTCCGCTTGGAACGCACGTTGTAATTTACGCTATGCGTCCAGGTTTAGTCATCGGCAGAGGCGGAGAAACAATAAAAGAACTCGCTTCAGCCCTAGAACAAAACTTCAAAGTTTCCAACCCTCAGATTTCAGTTTCAGAAATCGAAGTCCCAGAATTTAACGCTTACGTGGTCGCGTCACGAGTTGCCTCAGCGCTTCAGCGAGGTGTTCACTTTAGGCGCGCAGGTTTTTGGGCATTAAATCAAGTTATGGATGCAGGCGCACTCGGCGCTGAAATAGTTATAAGCGGAAAACTTAGCACAGAACGAGCACGTTTTGAAAAGTTCAGAGCTGGCTACTTCCCACGATGCGGAGAACCAGCTTTGGTGGCTATGAGAAAAGCTGAAGCTCATGTACAATTAAAACCAGGCATTATCGGCGTAAGAGTAAAAATCATGCCGCCGGACGCGTATTTCCCTGATAGAATCAAAATTCTCGAGGCAGCGCCCGAGGAAGAAAAAACAGCTGTTCCAAAGGAAGAACCACCTCAAACTAAAGAAGAGCCTCAGCCAGAGCCAGAAGCAGAAGTGCAAGCAGCAGAAATCGCGGACGAACCAAAAGAGGAGGCAAAAAAGTAAATGCGAATCAAAGAAATCGTTGACATGTCCTCTGAAGATAGAACAAACAAACTTGTTGATTTACGCGTAGAGCTAGCCCGCATCAGAACCATGATTAACGCAGGCGGAGCAGTTGAAAACCCAGCAAAAGTAAGAGAACTGCGAAAAACAATCGCTCAAATATTAACCGTGGAAAACGAGAATAAATTGGGCATCAGGAAAACCTCTGCGGAACCTGAGAAGAAACAGAAGAAAAAAGCGGGTAAGCCAGCAAAGAAGCCTAAGGCTGAAAAAGAAACTGAGGAGACTTCCAAATGAAAGTAACCCCCGATATTATTCGTTATGAGTTTATTGGCGCTGAAGGCAAAGTCGCCAGAAGCCCACATGAATGCTACGTTGGCTTAGGCGGCAAAGTCGTTGACGAAACAAAAAACACTTTCACTTTCCTACAGGAAGGGCAAGCGAAGAGTGTAATTAAAGAATCAGCCGTCTTCAACTTTAAGTTTGATGATGGCACAGTTGTAGAGATTGACGGTAAACTTTTAGTCGGCAGACCTGAGGATCGACTTAAAAAAAGCATCAAGAGGTTATGGTAATGTCATTATCTTTTAAGCAACCTAAAAAAACATGCGACGACCGAAACTGCCCATTCCATGGGACTCTTGCAATAAGAGGACGTGTGCTCGACGGCATAGTCCACACGGCTAAAATGGATAAAACCGTGATAGTTGACAGAGAATTCTTACAGTTCTCATCGAAATTCCAACGGTACGAACGAAGGCACGGTCACATTGCATCCCATAACCCACCTTGCATCGATGTTAAAGAAGGCGACAGAGTAAGAATCGCCGAGTGCAGACCAGTAAGCAAAACCGTTTCTTTTGTTGTGGTTGAAAAATTAGGAGAGGAGAAGTAGGATGGCGGCAAAGGCAAAACAGAGAGCACTTGTAGCAAAAGGAATGCTTTCACACGGACAAAAAATTAGCCGTGGTCTTTTATCAGGTTCAGAATTAAAGTGCGCCGATAACACGGGTGCACGAGTACTGCGTTTGATTCAAGCCATGGGTTATAAAGGTCGTCTGCGACGTTACCCATCTGCCACTGTAGGCGATAAAGTAACGGTTTCTGTTAGGCAAGGATCGCCTGACATGAGAAAAAAGATTTTCCAAGCAGTAATTGTTCGTCAAAGAAAAACTTTCAGACGCGTGGATGGTGTTTGGGTTCAGTTTGAAGATAACGCGGCAGTAATTATTACTCCTGATGGCGAAATGAAAGGTTCAGAAATAAGAGGTCCAGTAGCTAGGGAGGCAGCCGAAAGATGGCCAAGAATTGCAAGTGCCTCAAGTATAATAGTGTAGGTGCAAAGATGATGCAAGATACTAAACGAGTAAAAAATCCTGGTAAACAAAGAAAAAAACATTTTAACGCTCCTGCTCACCTGCGTCACAAGCTTATGTCGGCTCCCCTATCACCCGAGCTCGCTGCTTCAAGAGGCACAAGAACTCTTCCAGTAAGAAAGGGCGACACAGTTCGCATTCAACGCGGAGACAACAAGGGCTTTGAAGGCAAAGTTTCACGCGTTGACACGAAAGAATACCGAATCTTTATTGAAGGGTTCACACGTGAAAAGGTTGATGGAACAAACATTTTCCTTCCAATTCACCCGTCCAAAGTTCAAATAAGAAATCTCAACCTCGACGATAAATGGCGAAAAGACATTCTTGGAAGAAAGAAAGAAATAGAAAAGCCCGAGAAAAAAGAAAAAGAGAAAGAAAAAGCAAAGCCAGCAAAGAAAGCTGAAAAGGCTCCAGAGCAGCCGCAAGCAAAGATTGAAGAGATAGAAGAAGAAAAACCTGTTGAAGAAAAGGCAGCAGCGCCTGAAATTGCAAAAGAAGAAGCAGCAGAACAAGTTCCTGAGAAAGTAGCGGAGAAGGCAGTGAAAAAAGCTCCAGCAGCAAAGAAAGCACCAGCCAAAAAGCCTGTCGCAAAGAAACCTGCCGCCAAGAAGCCTGCCGCTAAAAAAGTAGCTCCAGCGAAAAAGAAACCTGTCGAGGAAGAAGCTCCAGTGGAAGAAGAAAAGGCACCTGCTAAAAAAGCAGCAAAGCCAAGGACAGCAGCAAAAAAAGCGGCTGCATCGAAAGAAACGCCAGCAAAAGAGGCGGCAGCCAAGAAAACGGCGCCTAAGCCGCGTGCTAAACGTAAAACCTCTGAAGAAACTGAGGGAGGACAATAATTTTGGGTAAAAAAGGAAAAACAGCAAGGCTGAAACGTAAGCCAGCTCCAAGGTTCTGGCCAATTCACAGAAAAGAACTGCCCTGGATAGTGAAGCCCTCATCTGGTTCTCATTCACTCCAGAACTGTCTGCCGTTAACGCTTGTTCTTCGAGACATTCTTGGCATTGCGCAAACAAGGAAAGAAGGCAAATTGATACTTGCTCAAGGCAAAGTGCAGGTTGACGGAAAAGTCAGGAAAAAAGATGATTTTCCAGTCGGCTTGATGGATGTTATCTCCATGCCTGATGCAAACAAGTATTACCGTGTAATGCCGTCAGATAAGGGACTGTTTTTAAATCCAATAAGCAAAGAAGAAGCAAACTTCAAACTAGTCCGTGTTGAAGATAAAACCACTGTTAAAACTGGTATGCAAATCGCCCTTCATGACGGCTCAAACATGCTCATAAAAGTTGCAGACCCGAAAAAACCAGAAGAAGTTACCTACGACACTTTTGACATATTAAAAGTCGCTTTTCCAGAAAAACAAGTAGTTCTTAGCTTGAAAACCAAGGAAGGAAACCTGGCAGTGATTACTGGTGGAAAAAACATTGGCAAACAAGGCAAAATAGTTGAAATAGAAAAGACTGAGGCTAAGAAACGACGGCAAGCCCTAGTAGTTATAGAAGACGCGAATGGTGTGCGTTATCAAACAATCTTAGACTTCATCTTTTCCATAGGTGAAGCTGAACCACTAATAGGTGTAACGGAGGCATCTGCGGTTGTCTGAGGAAGAAGCTTTAGTTAAGAGTTGGGAAGAGCATCCAATGCTTAAGCCCCGAATTGAAAAAGTTGTGGTGAACCTTAACGTTGGAAAATCAGGTGAGCCACTTGAAAAAGCTAATAAAGTGCTCAAAGAAATAACGGGTCAGACGCCTGTAAAGAAGAAAGCCAAAAAAACTATCCGTGACTTTGGCATACGTGAAGGAGAATCAATCGCTGTTGTCGTAACACTGCGAAAGCAAAAGGCAATTGATTTCCTAAAGAAAGTGTTAACTGTCGTTGATAACAAGATTTCAAAGTCTTCCTTTGATGTGTACGGCAACTTTGCTTTCGGTCTGAAAGAGCACATTGAAATTCCAGGTGTAAAATATGACCCTGACATAGGCATCTTTGGAATGGATATCTGTGTTTCTGTTAATCGTCCGGGGCAGCGAGTGAAAATTCGACGCAAAGAGAAGCAAACCATTGGTCGTAAACACATGTTAACACCTGAAGAATCGTTTATCTTCGTCAAACAAACGTTAGGAGTCGAAATCGTTTAAACAGAGGCTAAAATGTATGGGAAAACAACAATTGAAGAAAGTACGAAAGTACGGCAAAGGTTCACGGCCATGCGTCAGATGCGGCTCTTATGGGCCAGTTATTCGACGGTACAATTTATATTTATGTAGGCACTGTTTCAGGGAAGCAGCCCCAAAACTTGGGTTCAAAAAATATGAGTAGGAGCTAAAAAACATGGACACTTTAACAAATGGTTTGATCACCATCGTAAACAATGAAATGCGAAACAAACGCGAATGCATAATCAGCCCTGCCTCTAAACTTTTGGGGCGAGTCCTACGCATAATGCAACTTAACGGCTACATAGGCGAATTCGAGTTTATCGACGATGGACGCTCTGGAAAATTCAAAGTTCAATTATTGGGTAGAATAAACAAGTGCGGACCGATTAAACCACGCTACCCAGCTAAAGTAGGTGAATTTGAAGATTGGGAAAAGAAGTACTTGCCCTCCAGAGACTTAGGGATAATGGTTGTTTCCACTTCAAAAGGCGTAATAGCACACAAGGATGCGGAAGAAAAAAACATTGGAGGAAGGCTGTTAGCCTTCGTATATTAGGTGTAATTTATGCGGCTTCCAGAAGTATCTAAAACCATTCAGGTTCCCGATAACGTAGACGTCAGCCTAGAAGGCAAAAAAATCAACGTTAAGGGTGCCAAAGGATCTTTAACACGCGACTTTTCCTTTGCTCCAATCGCAATAGAAGGCGAGGGCAAAAATATTCGCCTTTGGGCAAAGTGGCCACGCAAAAAGGAAGCCGCTCTTGTAGGAACAATATACTCGCACATTCAAAATATGATCACTGGAGTAACAAAAGGCTACTCATACAAACTGAAAATCGTGTTCTCGCACTTCCCAATTTCGGTAAAGGTTCAAGACAAATCTGTTTTGATTGAAAACTTTACTGGTGAACGCAGGGCACGCAGAGTAAAAATAATCGGCGATGTCAAAGTGAAAATTGAACCTGAAGACATCATTGTTGAAGGCGTAAACTTAGAAGATGTAAGCCAAACCGCCGCTAACATTGAACAAGCTACAAGAGTAAGGCGCAAAGATCCACGTGTTTTCCTTGACGGCATATACGTGTATGAAAAAAATGAGGGAGTTGCCTAATGACCGAAGAGCCCGAAAAGACCGAAACTGAAAAGACCGAAAAGATCGAAAAGATCGAAAAGAAACCATCAATATCACAAAAGGAACTCAAGGTTAGAGCACGCACTAAAAACAAGAAGCCAGCGTTTGTAAGAGCTGAAAGCTGGAAGTATGATAGGTTCAGCTTAAGTTGGCGGAGACCCAGAGGATTAGATAATAAGATTAGACGAAAAATCAAGGGTTGGCCAGCTGGCGTAAGCGTTGGTTATAAGGGACCAAAAATTGCCAGAGGCTTGCATCCGTCAGGATACAGGGAAGTTTTAGTTTACAATGTAAAAGACCTATCCACCATTGAACCTAATACTCAAGCTGCACGCATAGCACACACAGTTGGCAAAAGAAAGCGCGCCCTAATTGTTGCGGAAGCCAAGAAACTTAACATTAAAATCTTAAATTTCAAAGCTTCACCAGAAGCCGAAAAGACAGAAGAGGAAGAAGCTGAAGGCGAAGAAACAGAGCAGGAGCAAACAGAAGAAGCGGCGGAAGAGACAGAGGTCGAGGAAGAAGAGGAGACGCCAAAGAAAAAAGGGGCATCAAAGAAAACCAAGCCTGAACCTGAGGAGGAAGAAGAGGAACAATGACAAACCTAAGCAGTCAGAGACGGTTAGCGGCTCAAATCTTAAAGATTGGGCAAAACCGAGTTTGGATTGATCCTGAACGGATGGATGATGTTGAAGGCGCAATTACACGCGAAGAAGTAAGAAAGCTAATTCACGAGAAAATCATCGATTCTTTGCCTGAGAAAGGCGTAAGCAGATCCAGAGCAAAAATTATCCGAGAGAAAAAGCGTAAGGGCAGGCGCAGCGGTCCCGGTAGCCTCACTGGCGCTGGCTACGCTAAGGTAACTAAGAAAGAGGCATGGATGAAAAAGATCAGGTCTCTGAGGCGCAAGCTTCGCGAGTTGAAGGCAAGCAGAATCATAACTGAAGCCACATACAGCCAGTATTACAGGATGGCTGGCAGCGGAAGGTTCCAGTCTATAGCTGAACTGGAGCGCAATTTAAAAGCTAATGATTTATGGAGGAAACGTTAAGATGGCAAAAAGCGGCAATTACCGTGTGCAATTAAGACGCAGACGGGAAGGAAAAACTGATTACCAAGCGCGGAAGGCTCTGGTTATTTCTGGAAAGCCTCGGCTTGTTACTCGAGCATCATTAAAGAATGCTACAGTACAGATAACGGTTGCTAAACCGCATGGTGACGAGATTTTAGCTTCAGCCAACAGCCGTGAACTCATCAAAAATTACGGTTGGAAGGCTCCAACTGGCAATGTTCCCGCAGCCTATCTTACAGGTTTGCTTTGCGGTTTAAAGGCGAAAAATAAAGGCGTTGAACAAGCAATCTTGGATATTGGCTTGATTTCTCCCACCAAGGGCTCAAAAATTTTCGCTATACTGAGCGGGGTTTTGGATGCCGGTGTGGATGTTCCTCACAGTGAAGAGAAGATTGTTAAGGAACGCATGAAAGGCGAACACATAGCCAAGTACGCTAAAAGCTTAGGTTCTGGTTCAGAAGAGTACACTGCCAAATTCTCAAAGTACA
>Ga0326728_10006250_pt1 | contig 32307 bp, 28 predicted proteins | sample MB3enrmetagenome_FD_207602 | JGI IMG/M metagenome (GOLD analysis project Ga0326728, IMG submission 207602) | Lab enriched peat soil microbial communities from McLean, Ithaca, NY, United States - MB31MN | ecosystem: Environmental > Terrestrial > Soil > Wetlands > Peat | place: USA: New York... | reverse complement strand
CGCTAATCGAACTGTTTTCGTTGATAATCAAAGCCTAGCGCCATGGCGATGTAGCCCCATATCCAGAGAAGTTCGATTGGGTGCCCTGAATAATACCAGCCTTGAAGTGTTCCAACACTGAAACTTATGTCGGCAATCATCGTCAAAAGGATTCCTACCGAAATCCAAAACCAAGGCGTGGACGGAGGAGCACCCTCAAAAATCAGCAACATCATAATTGCAAGAATTAACAAAATCGAGTCGAGACTCGGGTACGCAAGATCTAACACTTTCGCCAAGACACCGGTTGAATTTGAGAGCAACGGATCCAACAGAAAGCTGAACACTAATCCAATGATCATCAAACCTAAGAGCGATGAAACAAGCACCTTAATCTCACTTAATCCACTGCTAAAGAACTTCACCACTAGCAGAATGCTGATAATCGCTGGCAAATATCCAGCTAATAGAAAATGTCAGCAAGTGACGGAAATGGAACCGGTATATGCCGACCCACCTCATAAATCCCCCACGCAGCCTCACCCAGACACCATAACAAAACCGCTAAGAATAATCCCAAATGCACCGACCCAAACTTTCCTCGACCACCAAACTTCAAAACTACCCGCAACGCGAAAAATGTGCATACGACCGAGACCAACACGAACAGAACGTCCGAGATCGCAATCCGATCAAATCCCCAAGATTGCATGAGAGTGTACAGGACAGCGACACCAATCGAACCTGCTAATGCAACCTTGAGATTCAGCTTCAAATGGTCAGTGACACCTTAGAAAGCCCACGTAAGGATATACTACGTTTAAAGTGATTCTAGACCAGACTAGACTACGGCTAATCGTCGTCAGAATAGACAGACAATACGTGTGCCCACTCCGAAAATGTGGTTCGAGCATCGGTTGAGTCGTGTACTAACATGTCTTCAATGGCATCTTAGCGGACGGTTTGAACCGTATACAGTATACAGCCCGCCGAACTCACAAATTGCTAATCATGAGTTCTTCTTGGATTCAATTTTGTTCTAATGATGTTAGATGAGCCGATGATTGAGATTTGTTTTGAGCGGAGTGCTGATAAGTTCTCTGTTACAGTGTTCCTTAGTTCGAACGTGTCTATGAAAGCATTCACTTGTGGCCAGTCGACGGTTCGGCGACTCTTGATGAACCGATTCAGCCTTGAGGCGTTGAATGGTGTCACTCTCTCAGGTGGTCGGAATGCAAGTCTTGTTCCGATTATTGCCTCTGGTGTGGGAACTTGAAGCCACAGTTCCCATTTCTCTATGAGTTTGAGGAACGGATTAAGTCTCGTTGATTTGTAGCCGAGAAAGTTTTCAAAGAACTCCAGGACGAAAGGAAACCCGCTTTTGTGTTTTAGGTAGATGTGCGCGACCGGGTATCTTCTTCCGCTGTATTCGCCGACTTGGTAATCGTAAACGGGTCTTTGGGTGGCTGCTTGTGTCAGTTCGTCGCATATTTTGTCCAGAGTTTTCATCGTCACTCCAGGTGCTATTAGGTCGATGTCCTTGCTAGTCAGTGCTCTTTCCATATACACGCTCATGGCTTGAGAGCCGAAGAGGATTGCATCGTTTACATATTGCGTGAGCACCGGTGTAATTTTTTTCAAAACGTCAATCCAGATTCTCGCCGGAGGACGTCGCGTGCTCATCACTTCACCCCAACTTGCTTACCTATGATATCGATCGTCTCATCGAGCGAGAGTGGGTATGTCCGTGATTTGAGCCGAAAAGACGTCCGCGGAAAATTTACAAGCCTCTTTCTTATCGCGTATAGGGTTCTAATGTCGTCCACTTCTGGTCTGGATGTATTCAGTAGATAATCTATTTCTTCGAGCAACCCTTCTACTAGATCTTCGACATGTCTTTGCTTTGCTCTCTGGATTAGATATGATTGGTCGAATTTCTTTGTGGCGAGCATTGCAGCACAGAAGGTAAGTGTCCGATACAATCGCTCGGTGTTCTTGTTTCTCGAAAGCATTTCTACTATGGTGTCTTCTAAGGAACCATACACTGTTGTTTTATCGACCTGACCCCGTGCTAGCCCTTCTGTGTCTGTTTTCACTTGGATGGATGATCTAGAAGGTATGGTCCAGTTCAGGCCGTGAAACAGCATGGCTCTCTCACCTACCTCAATGAGTGGTCCTCTGCTTGTAATAGAGTAGACCTGCCTTGGTGGCACGTTTGGTTGCTTGATTGTTTCTTTCCGTAAACTCAACAGACCTGACTTCACCATGATATCAAGATAAGCTCGCAGCGATCTGTGGTTGGAGAGAATTCTCCGAGAACTGAGGTATGCGAGGATCGAGTTGAAAGCAGGTTTGGTTCCATGTTTTTTCAGTACCTCAATAGATTTCAGAACATTCTCTATCACGACAGCGCTTTTGTTCCTTCTGCTCTTAGTTAGTTGCTCGTACACCGTCACTAAGCTCCTATGTACAATTGTACATAGGACATCAATTAATAAAGCACTCTCAGCTCCAAAAAATGGAGCGACCACTATTGTTGAGAGAATTAACCTTCACGCGTTGATTTGAATGCGCCCACGGCTCTATTCACTAATGAAACTACTATAATATGGACTAAGGACACTCTTCTACATCTACCCGAATTGTCTCATTTCTCGACGATTTGAATTGTGTCCCACGGGCAAATCCGTGTGGAAACCACCGGCCCCACCACAACGATTTTCGTTAAAAACCGCAGTAAATGGTTTGAACCGCAGTATGCAGCTATACAGTGTAAGGGTATAGCATTAATCCGCCGTCAATTATGATCTCTGATCCCGTTATGTAGTCGCCGGCTTCGCTTGCTAGGAAGAGGACGACTTGCGCCACTTCCTTTGGTTTTCCCATGCGTTTGAGCGGGATTTCTTGGCTCACTCGCTTCATATACTCTGGATCCTTGGCGGATTCAACGTTGGTACCTGCGTCGGCAATCGCTCCAGGGCTAACTAGGTTGACTGTGATTCCGTATTCTGCAAGTTCCAGTGCCATGACGCGTGTAAGATTGATCAGGCCACCCTTGGCTGTGGCGTAGTTGCCCTCGCCTCTCATTGGCCTTGAACCATTTATTGATCCGATGTTGATGACTTTACCTTTCTTTCCTTCCCGAGTTAGGTATTGTCCAAATGCTTGTGTGCACAGGAAGGTTCCTTTCAAATTTACGTCCAAGACGCGATCCCATCGCTCCTCTGACAGTTCGAGGATGGGGGCGTGGAGGTAAACTCCAGCATTATTGACTAGTGTGTCCATGCGCCCAAATGTTTTAGCTATGTCGTCGAACATTCTTGTGACTGCCTCTGAGCTGCTGACGTCTGTTTTTGAAATCATTGCTCTTCTGCCGATCGCTTCAATCATTCTGGCAGATTCGTTGGCATTCGTTTGATTTCTGCTGAATACCACAACAACGTCTGCCCCTTCTTTGGCGAACTCGAGCGCTATGGCTCGACCGATACCTGCTCCTGCGCCTGTCACTATTGCAACTTGACCAGCAAATTTCATAGGTTAACCCTTTCTGCTTTTCTAAGAGAGTAGGATAATAATAGTAATTTCCTCTACGCGTTTCAAGCTAAAGGTGACGCGCGCACTTACGGTAACGAAACCGTTTGCATTAGCCTCGATCTGAATCCAGGTTTTCAAAGAACGCCGTCAACAACACGTTGGATGTTAACCTGTTCGGGTATCCATTCTAGCGGTCCCACCATCTACTGAGTATAAACCCTAAATCGAGGGAAAGACTGGAAAGAGTGGCTAAGCTTCATGTCGGTCTTGAATTTCAAAAACCGCGTTGCGTTGATCACGGGTGCAAGCACAGGTATTGGAGCTTCAACAGCAATTAAACTGGCAAAATCCGGAGTTAAAATTGTAATCAACTACTATCATTCGGAGCAAGATGCAAAGAAGATTGAGCAAACAATTCTTTCATCTGGTGGAACAGCGAAATTATCTCGGGCAGATGTTCGAGACGCTGCCCAGGTTAAAGGAATGCTAGATGATGCTGTCAAGGAATTTGGTAAAGTAGACATTCTAATCAATAATGCTGGCGGTTTGCCCAAGCGTGTCGCGGTCGCTGATACCGATGACGCTCTTTGGGAAGAGTTGATAAACTTGAATCTTCGCAGCGTCTTCTACTGTTGTAGGGCAATCATTCCGCACATGAGCAAGATGAAGTATGGTCGAATCGTTAACGTCGGCTCGATTAGCGCATTCACCGGTGGAGGCAGACAGGCAACCGTCTACGCCGCTGCCAAGGCAGGAATCAACGGATTCACGAAAGGGCTCGCAAAAGAACTTGCATCGCAAGGAATAACGGTAAATGCTGTTGCTCCTGGCGTTATAGATACGCCATATCATGTAAAGGCGCAGAGTGGAAATCTTGCAGATTTCCTGCCCACCATCCCTTTGAAGCGTGTAGGTACGGCTGATGAAGTCGCTGGGCTAATCGCATACCTGGTTTCGGATGAAGCAAGTTTCGTTACCGGCAGCATCTTTCACATCAACGGCGGACAATATTGATTCGTTTCGCTCGCACTAACTCTTAACCATAGTTCTGAGTTCTTGAAGGCCTAGCTCTAGATCACGTCGGATTCTAGGATCAAGGGATGCGTAAGGAGGCCTTGGCGGCCCGGCCTTAAATCCGCCCAGTTCAGCACAGGCTTTGAACCATCCCACCTCATTCTGCGATGTCAATTCTCTATACAGCTCGGTGAATTTCACATGAAACCGGATAGCCTTATCCAAATCTCGTCGCATGCACGCATCATAGAACGCTCGTGTCGCCTCCGGTGCACCTGGACCAACCACAGAAACGATTCCTTTCGATCCCAATAGTGAATCTCCAAGGAGCCAATTCTCGCCTCCCGGAAAGACGTTAATGCGATCCGAAATGTGGCTTACTACTTGCGTTCTGTGTACTACGTCTCCGTTAGATTCCTTAACCGCCTTGACTTTGTCAAGTTCCATGAGTTTGTCCCAGAACTCTGAAGACATATTGAAACGAAACGATGAAGGATTATTGTAAGCCATAATTTGTATTTCATCAACCGAATCATTCACGCGACGAAAATGGTCAAGCGCCACCTCAAAAGTGACTGGGATAAGGTAAGGCGCTCCTATCATCACCCCGTCCGCTCCTGCATCCTCCGCATACTTCGTGCGTCTAATGCATTCATCGGTGTTGTGAAATGTCGTTCCGAAAACACAGGCCAGTTTGTCGACAGCGGCTACGGCTGTGTCAACTACCTTGGTCCACTCATCATAGGTAGGCGCATAGAACTCTCCCATACATCCGAACGCGACGAACCCGTCGAATCCAGCTCTCTCGTATCCCTCGACGTTGCTCTTGAGACCTTCCAAGTCCAACTCGTAATTTTGTTTTAAAACGAATGGCATCAACGGAAAGATTCCCTTCAAAGGTTTCCTTGCCATATTACTCACCGACCAGGACTAACTCGGCTCAATTATAAAACTCACCATCACGAGTCAGACTGTGCGTCTTTGTTGTATTTCAGTCGTTTAGTCTTGGCAGCGTTTCCACGCAAAGAGCAAACCCAGACCATGCGCCGCCTACCTTCTTCAGAAGAGTTCAGTCCACGTTCCTACGCCCTTCTCTTTTGCTAGACGATAAGCAGCAAGCCCGGCTGCAACATCCTGTATACCTAGACCTGTGGAATCCATTACTGTAATTTCGTCAGGGTTTGTCCGTCCAGGTTTCATACCTGCAATTATTTCCCCAAGTTCCGCGTAAATCAATTCTGGCTTTAGGTATTTCTTATTGAGAGCTACTTCCCGTTTATCGACAACCACTTTAGCTTTGTAATAGACCGACGAGTCAAGTTCCTGTTTATCACCTTCATCAGAACCTACAGTTGTTATGTGAGTTCCCGGACCGATCCATTCACTCTTAATGTAAGCTTCCTTCGAAGGGGTGGCTGTAGAAACGACATCCGCACCTTTGAGCGCATCGGATGCGTTATCAACCGGCCGGACGTTAAGCCCCAACTTCATGCTCATTTCTTTCGCGTACTTTTCCCTCAACTCCGGTACAATGTCATAAACGCGAACTTCTCTAAGTTTGAATATCTCATTTAGGGCAATCAGCTGTGTGCGACCCTGAGTTCCAGCGCCACAGATTGCGGCTACCTCAGAATCCTTTCTAGCGAGGTGTCTCGCTGCTACTCCGGCCACAGCACCCGTTCTGTAGGCCGTAAGTTGAAGCCCATCCATCAGAGCCAAAGGAGTACCGTTCTTCAAATCAGCGATTAAGACAACACCCATAATGCTTGGAAGATTATACTTTTTCGGGTTCTCGAAATAGCCACAGCTAAGTTTCAGTCCTATCACGTCTTGATTGTTTAGGACACCTGCTTTGATACCCCAACCGCCATGATGCTTCGGAATATCCATGAGAATGAGAGGCGGAATAACCGACTCGCCTGTCGCCAGACCCTTGAACGCTTCCTGCACCGTGTTAATTGTGTCTTTCATCGTGAGGACTTTTTCTAAGTCCTTCTTAGAGAGTACCAGAATTTGCACCATTTGACTTCAACTGAACTAGGAGACTATCATGCTACCGTAAATAGGTTTAAGCAAAAATCTCGGACTTGGAAATAACCGACAAATGGCCACAATAGTATAGATGGTTCATGTGAGATGCCGCAGTCTAATTTACACGTGCGAATCTGGAACGAAGTTAACTAATATCTGAACACCGGCGACTCACAAAACTAATTCTTCACGCCTCGAGGAAACCAATTAATACTGCAGAGTCAATGCCCAGAGAGTGAAGTTGTTGGTCAGTCCCTCCCGGCGTGTAGAAGGTATACCTCGTTCGGGGATTCGTGAAATATTTGATCTAGCACGGGGAGTACCGGATTTGGTTCATCTTGAATTAGGTGAACCGGATTTTCGAATTCCAGATCATGCCACGGACGCCGCAATTCAGGCTCTTTCTGAAGGTTTCACGAAGTACACGACAAACGCTGGTATTGAGGATCTGCGACAAGCGATTTCGGAGAAGCTGAAACGCGAGAACGAGATCGATGCAGACTCGAATGGAGAGATTATGGTCACAGCCGGCGCAATGGAAGCGCTTTCTCTCTCAATACTCTGCACAGTTGATCAAGGCGATGAGGTTCTGATTCCAGATCCAGGCTACGTAAGCTACGTAGCACATGTACTGCTTGCCGGAGGAGTCCCCAAATTCGTTCCGCTAAGGGAACAGAATGATTTCCGTATGAGAGCGGAAGACATTGAAAATCATTTAACCAAGAAGACAAGGATGATTATCATAAATTCACCCTCCAACCCGACTGGAGCAGTAGAGCTTCTGGAAGATCTCAAGAGCATCGCTGACCTTGCACAAAAACACGACCTGCTGGTGCTGTCAGACGAACCCTACGAACGACTCGTCTACAAAGGAAACGTTCACCACAGCATCGCTGCTTTACCTGGCATGCTGGAGCGGACGGTAAGCATCTTCTCATTCTCGAAAACCTACGCCATGACTGGAATGAGGATAGGCTACATCGCATCGGGCCGAGAATTGGTTCAATAAAAATGCAGGAACACTTTGTAGGCTCCATTAATTCACCTGCTCAAAAAGCCGCAATTGCAGCCCTCAGAGGCCCGCAAACCTGCGTAGCAGACATGCTTAACGAATACTCGCGCAGACGCGAGATTCTCATCGATGGCCTCAACGCTACCGGTGTCGTAACTTGCAAGAAGCCCGCTGGAACATTCTACGCCTTCCCGAATATTATGAGAACTGGGTACGATTCAAAGACGTTGGCGATAAAACTCTTGACTGAAGCAAAAGTTGTCACTGTGCCAGGTGTTGCATTCGGAAAGTACGGAGAAGGGCACATTAGGCTCTGCTTTGCAACAGGCATCGAAAACATCAATGAGGCTGTGAGGCGCATAGGTAGTTTCTGTGGCAAGCTTACTACGTAAACTGCATCTGTTCCTGGAGCTATTCTTCGCTAGAGTTTTATTAATTCGAGATACCGCGATTAAGACTGGCTATGCAACATAGTGCTATGGTCTTTCCACATTCGGATCACATCGACGCCTCGAACGGCTCTGTGCTTCAGTGAAATCTCGCTTTCTACACCTGAATGTTTTCTTGACTGAAACCTTAAGAAGAGTCCGGATGTTCTGCGATGATCTCTTCGGTGATAAAATTGAGTGTAGAGAAAGAACTTAACAATAAAATCGCGATGGTGACTGGTTGCGGGCAAGGTATCGGAAATGCTATTGCTTTGGAGCTGGCGCGAAACGGTGCTAACATTGTCGCTAATGATCTGAATGCTGTAACAGCAACTGCAACAGCAGAAGAGATAATGAAGCTTGGAAGAGAGGCATTCGTGATAAAAGCGGACGTTACTAATGGCGAACAAGTAAAGTCGATGGTTGAGAAGGCAATCCAGAAATTTGGTAGAATAGATATTTTGGTCAATAATGCTGGCATTGCTACACTCGGGCCTTTCATTCAGGTAACTGAAGAAGAATGGGACAAAGTAATGAGCGCGAATGCAAAGAGCGTGTTTCTCTGTTCAAAGTTTGTTGCTCCACAAATGATGAAACAGAAGGAAGGCAAAATTGTTAATGTCTCTTCGCGGTCAGGAAAGACCGGCAGCAAACTTTACGCTCCTTACACAGCTTCGAAGTTCGCGGTTATCGGGTTGACACAAGTTATGGCTCTAGAATTAGGAGCATACGGCATCAACGTGAACGCTGTATGCCCTGGCATCGTTGAGACAAGCATGCTGGCACGAGAGGTCGCTGAGTTAGAAAAATTGACTGGCATTACGGCTGACGAACTTAGAAAGGAATGGCTCAAAACAATAGCTCTAGGGAGATTAGAGAAGCCTGATGATGTTGCACGCGTTGTGGTCTTCTTATGCTCGAGGGCCGCGTCGTATATGACGGGTCAAGCTATCAACGTCACGGGTGGAAGAGAATTTCATTAGCCGCCTCAACATGATCATGCGGAAACGTTAGTTTTCCAATTCCTGTTTTAACAATTTTTTCAATAATACTAAATCGTTTTCGCATGCTTCGATCATTTCCGTTAGGCCAATATTTCGTATCCGTTTGAGCAGCACATCATAGGTTTTGAGCCGTTCGCCTCGAAGATATGCCTCCAGTACCTTCCTTTCCCCGTCGCCCAGTATCTTCTTGCGCACCACACTAAATCACGTTCCAACGGCGTTTTGACTATCGTGCTTTAACAATTGTTTTGCTAATGTAGCAAACACCTTCTCCAACATGGGCCAGGTGTGACTGTAGCTGCCTTACGAGAGGTGGGGGAGAAGTTGCAGGGTTGTGGCCCCATCTGCTCTTAGTTATTCGTTCGCCTGAGCGAAAAATGTCTAGTGCAATCTTCAACGTGGAACTGTGACCAGAGTCTTTACTCTGGCGGTATTTCCTTGAAGACAAGCGACAGGTCTAAGCCACGCTTAGCGTTGTAGTATTTCATGCCTACGTACGTCAGCGCCCCGATTAACAGGCATACGACCACGGTTAATTCGGTACCAATGCCAAGAGGCCCTGCTATTCCTGGGTTGTATACGGATGCGACGAATAGGAAGACTAGTATGAGAATGTTTGCTGCCCCTAAAATAGAAATCAATGGAATACCGGCCACCTTCTTCTTAGCGAGCGCCGGAGCTGATTCAAAGAGATTCTTTTTCACCCATGGAAGAGCAATGCCTGCTAGCCCATCCAGCATAAATGCGACAATAAACAGGAACGCCAGATTAACCGCACCCAGAATTGTAGGGAGAAAGCTGTAGAAGATCAATGCTACCCAAGCAATCACACTTGTGACGATTATTGATACGACAGGGGTATGGAATCTTTCACTCACATTTGCCAGAACTGAAGGGAAAGTTCTGTCGAATGACCATGCCAAGAAATGGCGAGATGCAATTAGGAAGTAACTGATTATGAGGAAATACCCCCAAGCAATGAAACTCGCGATAAGGATTGCGTTCAGTATAGGGCTACTATTCATCATGGCTACAAACGTATTTACCCAAGGCGGAACACTCAGAGTGTATTGCGCTGGTTGAGCGTTAAACAGGTACCCAATACTTGAAAGAAAGTCGAACCCAAAAGATTGCACCATCATAAAAGCAACGATCGCGAAGAAGATCGTACTGTAGAGAATCGAGATAATTACCGAAACAAACATGCTCTTTTTTATTTCCCGCACTTCCCCGGCCCAATAAGTATTGTAAAAGGCACCAAGAAACGCAAACCATGAGAGAGGTATCGATAGTAACGTCGGCGTTAACCAATCCGACGGAACACTCCAACCTGAACTATGCGCGGTAGCAATTATGTTCTGGTAAGCATTAGCTCCAGCAAAATTGTTGAACGCGGTTTGAAATTGCGGTTGCGTGGTGAGTAAAAGAACTGAGATAATGACAACGAAACCTGCGGTGCCGACTATGATCGCGATCCTGTTCATCACTCTAATGAGTGAAGTTCCAGCGATCATAATCAACCCAATGAGTATTATTACTACAGTGCCGAGGATGAACCCCCACGTTGGCGTACCGATGAGTGTTGCTACGTTCTGCAGCCACGAGTTATTTGTAAGGGTTGCATAGGATCCAAGAGGACCTGAAACACCTACTGTAAGCATTACGTTAGCTATGAAGCCCAGATTCAAAATGTTCGCTATCACAAAAAGAAAACTAAATGCCATGCCCACTACTGGGTGGATAACTCTGCTCAAAGGAACATATCCACCGGCTCCGCTCCTCGGCATCACCGATGTTATGAAACAATAGTAAAATCCCATTACGAGCGACAATATCCCTGCAAAGAAGAAAGAGCCAGCAACGTTGACTCCCGGAAAGAGATACCACTCCGACGCAAAAATTGGCACCCAAGTTGGACCTATGATTGCCCCAATTGCTAAGATAATCGCGTCATTCGTCGTGAACCCACGTACTAACCCAGTTGCTTCTCGAAGGAAAACGGGTGAGCGACGTTCTGTCATGTTTCGCTACTCGACCTGGTAGTAATATTTAACGCTATGGCCCGGTTTTCGAGTTAATGAATCACTTTGATTTCTTCCGGCTGCCGTGATTTTTCATTTGATTTCGTTCATGAGCCGGAGTGTCTTGGATCGATCATAACCCACTGGTCCGTCGTCTTCACGATCAATTAGCATGCCCGTTCGATCGAAGAGCCCCAATAGTCGAGGCTTACCTTTGTGAATTCCGTCGATAACCGCCACTCGGCCCTTTGGAGTTCGGAACACCTGGGGTCGGAAACTAAGGATCACTGTGTCTCCGACTTTGATCACGTTCCCTCTGTCTGGTACTAGAGCACAATAAAGGAACCAGCCTGAATCATCATGCGGCAGATATTGTGGTCTAGCAGGGACCACGTTTTCGAGCAGTGCATCTGGATCATTTCCGACGCATGCGGAAACATATTCGTACATTATGTCACTCTTGACGCTTCCAAAACCAACCGTAGTCATGTAGCTATCTCCAAATGCCAAGGCGTGTCCCGAGAAGAAGTGCGAGACTTCCGTCACATAGACAACTGCGGGAATTTCAGCTGAATTCTCTAGAAGTGCGAAACAGGGTAGTGTTCCAATGAAGGAATGGCCGGGTTCTACGTGTGTTGCTCCCGTCTGAGCTGCAAGTTCCATATTTTCGACACTATTCCGGCCTGCCGCATTGATTTGTTCAACCTTGATTCCCAATTCCTTCTCCAAGCGCTTTGCTGATCGCATCATTGTCTTGAAGCTCGCGGAGACTTGGTATGTTTTATTGAAAATGCTGAACACGAAAGCAGGGTAAGCAGTAAGCCCAGCCACGCTAACGTTGTCCATGCGTTGTATCTGCGTCGCCGCATCAAGGGCTTCTTCCTCAGTAAATCCGCCCCCCACCATTAGGAGTTCGAGACGCGGATCATCAATGATCTTTAACAGCAGGCCCTGTTTGACCTTGAGTTTTGAGGCCATATCTGAAATTTGCTTCGCTTTCTCTACGCTGAAAACCGTGATGACGTCAGGACGGATTTTCTCAAGAACGTATCTTAGCTCAGAAGTCGGGATCTGCCCGAAGTGGCCGACGTGGCCGATAGGGATTCCATGTCTGTAAAGATTCTTCGCGCCCTCTATGTCGTGGGCCATGGCTTGCCGGATTCCTGAATTCATAATGGCTTTGCAAGCGAGCGGATTCCTACCGAACTGCTTGACGCACATGTAATTTGTGAGCCCGTGTCTTGTTGCTTCACGATAGAGCTTATCGGAATTATTGCGAATCATGTCAAGATCTATAGCATAAGTGTCAGCAGGAATCTCGCCGGACCGATGGAGTGAAGCCGCAGCCTTCACTAACCCCGGATTTTGCCTTCTTGTTTTGCTTAGAAGATCCATGCGAAAAAAATATTCCATTGAGTTATAACGATTTACCGTCATTGCCGAGATCACGTGTGACTAGAAAACCTAAACTACTGGATCAGTGGTCAGCGCAATTTCAATCGATGTGAGAATATTTTTGAGACTCGCGGTAGACATCGGCGGAACCTTTACAGACGCTGTTATCCTTGATGAGCAAAATCAGAAAGTATTGCTATCTAAGGTTCCAACTACTCCACCTAACTACACAGATGGAGTAATCAACTCGATCAAAAAACTCATCCAATCCATGGACGCGGTAGAGTCTTTTACGCATGGAACCACCGTCGGAACGAACGCATTAATCCAAGAAACTCTAGCCGACACAGGACTTCTGACCACGAAAGGTTTCAGAGATATCCTTGAAATCGGCAGAGGCAATCGAGTAGAAATCTACGACCCGTACTACAAGCCACCTCCTCCCCCGATTCCTCGCAATCGGCGTCTGGAGATCGAAGAAAGGATAAGAACAGACGGACAATATCAAGTGCCTCTCAACATCAAACAATCATCCGAGGCAGTTGATTCGCTCGCTACGATGGGAGTTGACGCGATTGCGATCTGTTTCATAAACAGTTACGTAAACGACGAAAACGAAAAACGCGTGAAGGAACTCATCAAAACGAAGTATCCACAGCTCTACGTTACGATATCGAGCGAGATTTCGCGAGAATACAATGAGTACGAAAGAACGGTCACAGCTGTAGTTAACGCCTCACTCTTACCCATTATGGTAAAGTATCTTAGCTCGCTTGAAAACGCGATCCAATCTCTCGGCTACCGCGGCCGTCTGATGATTATGCAATCCAACGGAGGAGTCATGACGTCACTTACAGCCAAACTAAAGCCTATACACACGATAAATTCTGGCTTAGTTGGCGGCATTATCGCAGTAAAATCACTATCTGATATCCTAGGTCTAAAGGGTCTGATAGGTGCAGACATGGGTGGAACAAGTTTTGACGTTGAACTCGTAATAAACGGGGATTACGAAACCGCGAAAATGATGAAGGTACGCACCCCACACTCAGGTTTCGACGGTTATCCATTGCTTATTCAGGCTGTCGACATACATGCCATCGGAACTGGAGGTGGAAGCGTAGCTTGGATCGATGAAGTTGGCGCCCTCCACGTTGGCCCCAGGAGCGCGCAAGCTCGCCCCGGCCCAGCATGTTACGGCCACGGAGGCACGGAGCCGACGGTTACAGACGCAAATATGGTTCTGGGAAGATTGAACCCAGATTATTTTCTAGGCGGACAAATGAAGATCTACCCAAATCTAGCCAAGAAATCTGTACAACAAATCGCCGACAATTTTGGTATGGATATGTATGAAGCAGCAGAGGGAATTCTCAAAATCAGCGTTACAAACATGGCAGGAGCGATTCGCACAATGACCGTCATGCGCGGAATAGATCCTCGAGAATTCTCAATGGTTTCATTTGGAGGCGCCGGCCCAATTCATGCCGCTCTGATCGCTAGGGAACTCTCTATACCGAAAGTGATTGTGTCGACGATGCCAGGTAATTTCTCAGCCTGGGGAATGTTGATGACGGACATAAGGCATGATTACGCTCAAACATACCTAGCAGACCTTGAAGACTTGAACATGGAAAAACTCACTGAATTCTACGAGAAGATCGAACAAGACGCACTCAAATCTCTCAATGAACAGGACATACCCGCAGAGCGAGTTAAATTCGTACGAGGACTTGATGTTAAATACATGGGTCAAGGGCATGCAATTACCCTCGTGGTCCCTGACAGAAAATTAATTCCAGAAGACAGGATACGCCTCGCCAAAGATTTCGACGAAGCACATCTTGCACGCTATCTTCACAATGCTCCAGAAATGCGCAAAGAAACAGTTTCCCTCAGAGTAGAAGCAATCGGTTTGATGAACAAAGCCAAACTTCCAAAAATCCAAACGGGAAACAAAGAACCTCCTGCCACAGCAAAGAAACCATCTCGCGAAATCTACATCGACGGCAAATTCAGATCATGCACCGTATACGAAAGATCAAAACTACTCGCAACTAACATAATCCGCGGACCTTCCGTAATTGAAGAAGTAGCATCGACCACAATGTTGCTCGACGGCCAAACCTTGCAGGTTGATGAATACGGACACCTCGTGATAACAGAATTGGAGTAAACAAATTTGTCAATCGACCCAATAACGTTGGAAGTCGTCAGAAATTATCTGCAACGAGTCTCCGAGGAAATGGAAGCAACCGTAATTCGAACCGCTCACAGCATCGCAATTTACGATTCAAAAGATTTTGTCTGCGGAGTTCTCGACTCCGAGCCCAGCCTTCTATCTGCAAGCCTTGGAACCCCTATCTTCCCGAATGCTCTACCTAACGCCGTAAGAACAACATATGAAATAATAGGCAAAGAACACCTCGATCCTGAAGACGTTATCATTTGCAATGACCCCTATTATGGCGGCGGCACACATGGAAACGACGTAGTCGCACTATACCCAGTATTCCTGGACGGAAAACCGATCGCCTTCACAGGCTTCAAAGGCCACGTTTTAGACATCGGAGGGAGTAAACCGTCTGGATACTATAACAATACAACTGAGATTTTCCAGGAACTCTTCCGAATCCCACCCGTCAAACTGTACCGAAAGGGAGAACTAAACGAAGAAGTCGCCAGACTAATCCTAATCAACAATCGCCTTCCCGATGAACTGATGGGAGATTTCAGAGCAATGGTCGCCGCTCTGAAAACTGGTGGAAAGAGAATCCGTGATCTGGTGAGTAAATATTCATACGCGAAATTCGTTGAGTACACACAAGAGCTACTAAACCAATCCGAAAAGTTCGCTCGCAACAAAATCAGTCATCTGCCTGAGGGGAGATATGAGGGCGAGTATTTCTTGGACGGCGACGGTGACGACAATCAGCCAATAAGTAGAAGACTCAAAGTCAGCATGAAGGTACTGATAAAAAATGGCGAGTTGACCATTGATCTATCTGAGTCGAGCCCTCAAAGCCCCGGCCCAATGAATAGTGCAAAGGCAAATTCTATTTCATTCGCGAAATTCGCCTATAAATCACTAGTTGACCCATTCTCCCCAGTCAACGACGGCACCTTCAGACCACTCAAAGTCATCCTAAAGAACGGCACCATCTTCGATCCCATCTCACCAGCACCAGTTGCCTTATGGATTGAGACAGCCCAAGGATTGATTGATCTACTCTTCAAAGTTCTCTCCACTGCCGCACCTGACAAAGTACGAGGGTCAACGTTCGGATCAGACGTAGTAAACTTCATCTACGGAACTGACCCGCGAAACAAACGATTCTACGTCATAGTTGACACGCTACAAGGCGGATGGGGCGGTAACCCAGACTCAGACGGAGCAACACTATACGCTACTTCCGAAGGAAACTCCACCTATCCCATGACAGAAATGCTCGAAGCCAATTATCCGCTACTCGTTCATAGATGGGAACTCATCCAAGACTCGTGCGGCGCAGGAAAATTCAGAGGAGGATTAGGAGTCAGACGTGACTACGAAATGCTCTCCTCAGCACATATCACCGCCTGCTACGATCGCCACCTATACTCACCACCCTGGGGAGTACTCAACGGTGGAGAAGCATCCACAAACTACTTGATTATTAACTCCATACGGGGAACGAGCGAAGAACACACGAAAATAACCGACTATCCACTGGACCGCGGCGACGTAATATCATTCAGAACGGGTGGAGGCGGAGGCTACGGCAACCCCCTCGAAAGAAATCTAAACGATGTATTGAAAGACGTACATCTCGGATACATCTCAGAAGTCAAGGCACGCCAAGACTACGGATTAGCCATCGACAAAAACGGCGCGATTCTCCAAGAAGAGACCAGGCAACTAAGAGAAAGCATGAGCAAAAAACGATCTTGAGAACCTTCCAATCCCAATTCCTGCATGGTACCTAATTGATGGAACGAATCAGCCGCTAGTGAATATTGAAATCAAAGCCTCGTTATTTCTGGTCTGCATGAGGATAACGCAACTTTGCAAGAGCTTAACGGAAAGGTTGCTATAGTCACAGGCGCCAGCATTGGCATAGGAAAGGGAATAACAGAAGCCTTCAGCAATGAAGGAGCGAAAGTTGTCCTTGCGGCTAGGAGCAAACAAAAACTTGACGACGTCGCGAATCATTTGCGTGCAGAAGGGCGAACCGTGCTTAGTGTTCCAACCGACGTCAGTCACGAAGCAGAAGTTAAAGCGTTATTCAAGAAGACTATGCAGGAATTTGGTCGCCTGGACATTCTGGTGAATAATGCCGGCATTTTCCATCAAGCATCACTAGAGGAAATGCCGCTAGAATTGTGGCAAAGGACAATAGACGTCGACTTAACCGGACCATTCCTCTGCACTAGAGAAGCGATTAAAATAATGAAACCGCAGGGTGGAGGTCGCATCATAAACATTGGAAGTATCAGTGCTCAAATGCCCCGTCCAAACGCCGCAGCATACAGTTGTGCTAAGATAGCTCTGGTGGCCTTGACGAAGACTACTGCGTTGGAAGGCAGGGATTTTGGGATTCTGGCGAGTTGTATTCATCCTGGCAACGTGAACACTGAGCAAATGACCGAGACTCCGAACGAACCAATGATGGGTATTGATGCCGTGGTTAAAGCAGTGATGACTATGGCAACGTTGCCCGCTAACGTCAATATGTTTGAGGCAATTGTATTGCCTGCGACTCAAGCATATTTGGGACGTGGTTAGACGCGAGAGTTACTGGCAAGCCTAACTAAACTCAGTAAGATTTCGTCCGAAAACAGTTTTGGTCATGACGCTTGTAACCTCTCGCATCCAACCGGGACCCGGTCCAACACGCTCAACTTAACTTACTTGCGGCATTTCGAATTCTGCTAACTGTCTAATGCGGTGTGCCTGCAACTAGAGGGGAAATGTCGTCAGAATACCTTCTGAGAATTGATCGTAAAGTTAACAGATGGCAACACCGGACTCTCCCGCTCCATGGAACGATTTAGACGCCCTGAAGAACCTCGGGACAAGGCGCATCTTGATGAAGATGGATATGTCCGGCTTGTGCAGATGACTGGTAGAGGTTCTTACGTTGTGTCGGTACCCAAAAGCTGGATAGAAACTGCTGGTCTCAAGAAAGGCGGCCGCGTTGAGTTTAGCAAACAACAAAATGAAGGATTGTTGTTGACGCCTTTCGATGAACACGGGGCGGTTGATGAGATATCACATTGCCAAATTTCTCTAGATTCGGATGAAACGCCGGAGACGGCAATCCGCAAAATAATTTCCTTATACCTTAGAGGTTTTTCGACAATCGAAGTAACCTCCAAATCGGGAACTTTGTCCGCAGCAGTCCGCAATGAAATACGTCAAGTTGCTCGGCAGAAACTCATAGGAACCGAGATGATAACCGAATCATCAAAGAGCACAACACTTCAGGTCTTGCTAGATTATCCTCAACTTCTAGCACCAGACGCTCTGCGTAGAATGAGTTCGATTATGACTTCTATGGTTCGCGACGCTGTTCAAGCCTTGATTGCCAATGACAAAGAACTTGCACTTCAAGTAATCCGTACGGATGATGAAATCGATCGATTCAGTCTCTACATTATACGGCAAATTAAGTGGGGCATTCGGCATCCTCCGCTGGAGAAGATCGGTATCCGATCACCGCCCGAATGTTTAGCTTACAGGGTAATTACCGCGAATCTCGAACGATCTGCGGATCACGCATCTCGAGTAGCGAAGAACACGCTTGTATTTCATCGGCCTCTGGATCAGGTACTTGCAAGAGACATTACAGCACTAGCTCGATTCTCTTCAGATATGATGGAAACCGCACTCCGAGCACTGAATATCAGCGATTATGATATCGCTGAGAGCACATTCCTTGAAAGTAAGAATTTGGCTGTCCTAGCAGCGAGGCTCATTGATAGATCATCGAAGAAAAAAATGTCCGCTCAGGAATTGTCAGCGCTTACGCTCATTTCAGAGAGCCTCAGAAGGATCGGTGAAGGTGCCGCTGCCATAGCAGAAATTGTTCTCGATCTAACGGCCGAAAAGTCGATACAACCACCAGTACGGATTCAGTAATCAGTTAATTTTGATATGATGTTCGCGTCGTTGTAGATATTCATTAGACTATAACCATCTCTTAGTAGTATGGCCCGGTCACGGAAGTAAATCCGCAGATAATTGAACGTAAAAATGCAGTCTTCATATTGTAACAAACCTATTCTCACCCTCGGACGGGAAAGTATGAATCATAACGAGATCTTGGGGATTCATCATGTCACCGCTATAGCCGGAAATCCTCAGCAGAACATCGACTTCTACGCCGGATTCTTGGGGTTAAGGCTAGTGAAACTAACTGTGAACTACGACGACCCAGGCACCTATCATTTGTACTATGGTGACTCTATTGGCCATCCTGGCTCAATCATGACGTTCTTTCCGTGGCCGTCTGGGCAGAAAGGGCGACATGGAACTGGACAGCTCACAACCACCTGTTTCTCAATACCTGATGGATCACTAGAGTATTGGATGCAACGCCTCGAAGCTCACAAGATTCCATATGACGGGCCGTTTCAGCGTTTCGAGGAGAATGTCGTATCGTTCGCAGATTACGATGGTTTAAGGTTGGAATTAGTCGTAACCGGATTCGACCGAAGGAAGCCTTGGGAAGAGGGTCCCGTGCCGCCGGAGAAAGCGATACGAGGTTTCTATGGAGTAACTCTATCTGAAGAAGGGTACGAAAGAACCGCATGGCTTCTGAATGACAAATTCGGTTTCAAACAAAGTAAACAGGAGAACAATCGCTTCAGATACGAGGCCCGAGCATCAGAACCCGGAGGGATCGTCGACGTCATCTGCTCTCCCGACGCGCCTCGCGGATTCGTAAGCGTCGGCACAGTCCATCATGTTGCCTGGAGAACGCAAGACGACGAGCAGCAGAAAAAATGGAGACAAGAGCTTATCGACGTGGGATTGGATGTTACTCCGGTAATTGATAGAAAATACTTTCACTCGATTTATTTCCTGGAACCGGGAGGCGTGCTCTTCGAAATTGCAACCGATCCGCCTGGCTTCACAGTCGATCAGCCTTCTACTGAGCTAGGAACACGTTTGGTACTTCCAAACTGGCTTGAACCTCTGAGAAAGAAACTCGAACTTACTTTGCCACCTCTCAATCTGCCACACAAAAACTCATAGACACCATGGTCATGAAATCTGCGAACGCGCGAATCCTGGAAGAGCTAATCAACTAGCAAACCTACTTTCGATGGTTAGTCGCTCCGATTCACGTACGTTCCGATAACTCGGCTCATCTGAGTGTACCACGGTCTTTTTTGCCTTACGAAAAGATTCAAAATGCACGACGATTATTACTAATCAGGGAATTATGTTGGGTTACATATACGATCCTTACCGAAGAGCATATTCAAGACCAATTCCGCGACCACAACTTTTCTGTCGATATTGCTTCGCGCCGATGGATTACAGTTTCAGGTTCTGTTACCGCTGTGGAATGCCAGTCGGGCACCCATAGCCTTTCGCTTGAAGCCTCTCGTTGCTAACGAAAATAAATTCCTGAGCAAGTGTCTATTTTCGGTTGGAAGAGCAGCATAATCCATTCGCGTTGGTCCACAGCTTTCGAACCGAGCCGCGCGTCACGTTTTCTATTGTGGCATGAGCATCATCATGCTCGAAAACAATAAAACTTCTCGGCAGTGTGATTAGGTTGGATATGATTTCAATGCCTGTCGTTATCATTGAGATGTGGGAAGGAAGAACTGCGGAACAAAAGGAGAAACTAATCAAAGGCATAACAAGAGTTTTCGAAGACATTGGTACAAAACCTGAATCGCTTCATATAATAATCCACGATGTGCCGAAAACGAATTGGGGAGCACGAGGCGAACAGGCTTCAAAAATGACTTAAAGCCTGATGCGCTTCTGCATTTGACTGGCATGAGTCTCGATGTCTGACCGTTGGATCGTGATTGTCAATCTGCAGGCCTAGATTTCCAACCGAAAGCAGCCATTTCAAAGTTCTACAACCGTTATTCACAATTAATCTGGATGTAACTAATTCAATAACGCTGCCATAACCGTCTAGTTACGTAACGTCAAAATTATTGCATTGCAAGGTTTGTAAGTTTTGAAGGCGCATCTCCACACACTCTTTTTCGCCTCGATGGGACATTTCATCAATGACGGAGTAGATTTCATTATCCCTCTTATCGGAGCCGTTTTCTCAGCACTGAAGGAAGTAACTCCATTCGAGGTGACGATCATGTTTTTGGTTTATTACGGCTCCGGTGCTGCGTTCAGTTCATGCGTCGGGAGGCTCGCTGATAAGACTAGGAATCCTGGTTCGCTTATTGGAGTGGGAACTATGCTGATGTCTGTAAGCTTGTTAGGATATTTTGTGACATTAAGCTACACCACTGGAATTTTATTCCTTTCTTCGATGATGTTCTTTTCCTTCCTAGCTGGATTTGGCAGTGGATTTTTTCACCCGCTTGTCGCGTCAGTACTGCGCTTCTCGTTTGACAGTAGCCACAGAGGGCGTGTTCTAGGAATTAATGGGGCCGTAGGCGGTATCGGTAGAACCTTGTACCCTTCCCTGTTCTTCCTTCTGGCCATTTTCCTCACAAATTATGGCTCTCTCGCATTCTTAGGTTTCGCCGGCGCTGTGGTGTCGATCATCATTCTTTTCGGCCTTGGATCTGGATCTCAAAGTTCGCAGAATATGTCTAATCGGCCACTTCACCCAACAGGGAAAATTAGAGATGCACTAACCACGGGCATTGTCGCTCTAACGTTAGTTGCACTCGTAAGCTCTATTGCAGGCGGAGGTATCGCGTCTTGGATTCCAATTTACATCTCAAAACAGAAAGGGTTTGGACTGAGCGGTGCGTTAGGTTTGGCACTTACCGCTATGGCTGCGGGGTCAATTGTAGGCCAACCGTTATTCGGGTGGCTTCAGGAAAGATTTGATGCCCGACTGATTCTTGGAATTAGTTTCGCTGGCACCGGTTTATCGATACTTGGCTATTTGATCATCAACGGGATCTTTTCTTTGGTGATGTTTGCCCTGTTCGGTTTTTTCACATACGCAGCCTTTCCACTTCTTTTCTCTCTATCATCGATTTATGTGGGCGAGGAATCTTCGTCGCTTGGTAACGCAATAGTCTGGGGTCTCGGACTCAGCGGAGGTAACGTAATCGGTCCGCTGATAATTGGCGCGTTCTTAATTGCAGGGTATGGAGGACTAGGAGTTGCGTTCGAGTTTATGGCTGCGACCTTATTGATTTCCGCGGTCGGAGCGGTTTTCCTCCCTAAACTGAGAACATCTGCCTAGGCTTCCAGTTGTGCGACATCCTACGCCGTGTATTTTGTAGAGTTCGGCATAGTTCTACCGAACTCTAGGTCAGAAGTTCATTTTCGTTTAGCCTTAACGCCATGACAAGTGCTGGAGTCGGTTAATGATACCTTATATTTGCTTGTAGAGTGGGATCATCCAAAACCACAAACCGAAGTGGAGACTCACAATTCATGGAGAAGGATCGAATGCAAGAACACTACGTCCTCATAGGGTGCATCATCGGGAGCATCTTTGGTCTGTGGGTCGCGCAGTACATCTCAACACTTCCTAGTTGGCTAGGGACTCCAATATTGGCAAATTGCAGCAATCTAACCTACTGTAGCTTCATCATACCGGTTTCGATAGTTGCAGTCCTCATCATGATCTCGCTTATTCTTTGCGAAATTCTAATGGATCCTAGGAAGCAGCATTAATCCGTCATGCTGAAAACACGCGCGCTCTTGTTTACGGACCGACGGGAATGAACGAACATAAGTGTGTGCTGATAAAGTAATTTTTTCACTTCTGGTAATTGTTCGGCCTATATATAACCCGCCTTAGGCTGCGGCTCATCGGAATGTGTTGATGATCTCATCAGGATGCAAGAGGAGCACAGTGAGTAATGCTTGAGAGGCCACGACTGTTCGGTGATTTGGTAACACAAGTAATCCGTCAGAAGTTATGCACGTTTTGCGGGGCTTGCATGGCAGCTTGCCCTGTAAACGTGTTATGGCCTGCCGGTGAGGAACCTACCATCGTAGACAAATGCGCGCTCTGCGAAATATGCTACTATCAATGCCCAAGAGTGGATTTTTCGAGAGAGGACGTAGAAGCCTTCGTGTTCGGGCGCAGTAGACGACCTGATGAACCAATCGGAATCATCCGAGAGAGTTACACGGGTAGGGCTGTAGCATCGAACACCCAGGCTCATGGACAAGATGGGGGTGTGGTGACCGCTCTGCTTGCATATGCGCTCGACAGCAAAATGATAGACGCGGCAGTAGTTGCGGGAAAAGATTCAATGTGGCGCCCCAAACCAGCAGTCGCAACCAACTACGAACAGTTGGCCAATAATGCCGGTACAAAGTATACCCCGAGCGCAGCCCTATTGGGCGTCCGTTCCGCTCTATACGAATATGGGAAAAGCCGCGTGGGAATGGTTGGGACTCCATGCCAAGTCAAAGCAGCCAGAAGAATCCAGACATCGCCACTGGGCAACAGACGGTTGGCTCAGGCGATGAGATTAGTCATAGGTCTGTTTTGCATGGAAAGCTACGGCTACGAGAATCTCATGAGAACCTATCTCGCGGACAAAGGAGTCGATCTGTCCGCCGTGACGAAGGTTGGCATAAAGAAGGGATCCTTCATTGCGCTGGTTGGCGACACGGAGGTGCTGCACGTACCGTTAAAGGAGATTGACGATTTCGTACGACAAAGTTGTAGACAATGTGACGACTTCACAGCCGAATATGCAGATATTTCAGTAGGAGCAATAGGGAGTGCAAGCGGATATTCCACAATAATTGCGCGAACTGAGATTGGTCTCGAATTGGTCAAGCAAGCTGAAAAAGCTGGATACATCGAATTATGCGCACTCGCTCAAGAAAGCAAGGGTTTCCAGAAAGTACTGAGCATGGCGCAAGCAAAACGTTTGAGAAAAGCCGTGCAAAAACCGATAGGAGCGTCAAGCGAGCAATTCGCATCAAAGGACGAAAGCCACCAGACCACTCCTGAGTAATCGTATCGATAAATGCAACCTAGTTGGAATCATGCTGCATAGACTCCTTCCTCAACGACATACTTCTTTCGAGCTAGGTCCATGAGATTTCGTGTGAAGACAATTCCGTAGATTGCCACGACCATAGCGAAGAGTAACGAAACCCATGCTGCGTTTGCCACATTTCCATTGGCCATGTTAAGGCCGATATATTTCATCATTCCATCGCGAACTTCAAGCGAATGGGTGCCATCTATGTTAGGCCAGTATTCTCCAATCTCTATTCCGGCCCAAGCACTGTTGATTGTACTCGAAATACCTGTTACAAGGTATGGGAAGGTTCCGGGAATGATTATGCGCCGCATCTTTGTACCCCAACCGAGTTCGTAGTTATGCATGACTTCCCAGAACTGTGTCGGGATCGCCTGAACGCCGATCCAGAAATCGAAGAACACGTAATAGAAACAGCTCAGAAAACCCAAAGTGAATACATAGATCTCAGTTGAGTACGCCTGGGGCAACGCCGAGGAGAATAAAGGATATGTTGCTATGAAGACTAGAGGAAAATAGGCGGGAGCGGGAAAAGCGGATACCGCCTGAACGATAGGCGCCAACATCAAACTTGCCTTATGATGCGTAGCTAGAACATAACCCAGAGTCAACGCCAACGCTAACGCGGCAAGCGTTACAACTATCACCCTAAGATAATCTGCACCCATAGAATACAGAAGATAAGGCGTTGACGTGAGGAACGCTTGCCATTCTTTTTGTGGAACTGCAAACGCGATTAGCAAAGAAGAATATCCTAGATACAAAAGCAGGACTATGCCCATGCAGAATGTAAGCGACTTCACAGCCACTCTCAGTATGTGAATGATCGGCGTCGGAGCCCCCGGTTCACCTTCGAACCCGCCACGATGCACAGGATGGGCAAGCTTTCGGGCATAGCGAGAGAGGTATCGAGTTCGACTACGGAAAACATCTACCCCTCTAAAATGTCGACCTGACAAATGACGATGTTTAATCTCAAATGTTGAGTCAACGCCATATTTGGCGACGCCACGCCGACTGAGGATGTTAAGCAGCACTGTAACGATTATGACGCCGATTGCAATGAAGACTAATGAATAGTATACCCCAACAAAGTCCGATTCCTTAACGAAATTCGTTATTAGAGTTCCAATTCCAAAGGTCTTATACGTGGTGACACCGACGATGAACACTTCGCTAACGGTGATGTAGAAGAAGGCGTCCGCGAAACTTGAGAAAAGATTAGATGTCACACGTGGAATCGAGTGCGGGATGTAAAGCTTCCACATCTTTCTGCCGAAACTGAAATCGTAATTCTCAGTTACATCTAGGAGATGTTCTGGGACGGTTTTGAAGGCTTGGTACGCTCCGATCCAAACGTTCCAGGATACGGCGTCGAACACTAGAAAGTCTGCTGCGATTTCTACTCCCCAAAAACCTCCTAACCCTTGAATGAAAACTAACAGGACGATTGGGAGGAAGGCGATTACGGGAATGGATTCAAGAACGTTAACGAAGGGAACGTACGCATTTTCGAATTTTCTGCTCTTAACCGCGAGGTAAGCTAGGCCCCAACCCGACAGCACGGACAGAGCTATCAGAACTAGGATCCTGCCGATCGTTGCGATGGTCGCAAGGGCGATTATTATAATGTCCAAGGCAAGTACGCCTGAAAGTGCTATTTATGGTTCATGTTCAACTCGTTGTAAAGCCGGTCAACGTAATCGAAGAAGACGATGTCTCTTTGCGAGCGCGGCCTAGGAATGTTAACTTTTATCTCATCAACTAATGTTGCGGGTGTGCCATTCATAACGTAGATTCTGTCTGCCAATTGAACGACTTCTTGCAGATTATGAGAGACCAAAATGGCTGACCTTAAGCTAGTTTCAGGGTTGAAGACAAGATCGTAAACTTCCTTCCTCATGCTTGTAGCGGTCAGTTCGTCAAGATGCACGAAGGGCTCATCCATCAAGAGAACTTCAGGCGACGCCGCTAGTGCTCGTGCAATAGCAATTTTCTGTCTCATTCCTCCACTCATCTCCTTCGGGTAATACTCTTCAAACCCAGTAAGCCCGACGAGTTCCAGCATTTCTCTAGCAATACGATCGGATTCCTCGCGTTCGATCTTTTTGCTGATCAATGAGAGTTTCACGTTCTCTAACGCTGTCATCCATGGGAATGTGGCAATTGATTGGTGGATGAGCGAGATTTTGGCCGAAGGCTTCTTGATCTCTTTTCCGTTCAAGAAGACTTGGCCTTTTGTGGGAGGAACCAAGTATCCTAAGTTTCTGATGAGTGTTGATTTCCCACATCCGGTAGGGCCGACGATTGCGACCAGCTCGTTATCGTACGTCTTCAGATTTACGTGATCGTAAACCAATTTCAGTTTATTGTAACCGTAACCGAGATCTCGACACTCAAGCTCAAATTTAGACCTCTCTCCGTCGAGGTTGTCCGAGATCGTCAAGGCACTCATACGCCTCGCAACTCCAACCCAAAAAGGACTATATACACTCCACGCTTCAACGGCCTAATTTTCAGGAAGAAAAAACAGATGAAGAGTTTATGATTGGGCACGTCACGCACCTAGCGGTTTGCTTGTTTTTCTGAATTTTTCTGTCTTGCCGTCATATGATAAGATGCCTGCTAGTATGGTCCACGGGATTAGCAGGTTGCTAACCAGCGACTCGTTCGGTTCTGCGTCATGATGCCATCGCACGCCATTTTGTCTCAGTTTGTTTTGCTACGTCGACTGCACCAGTGGTGTTTTTTGGATTTGTAAGCTCTAAGGAGTTTTTGAATGGTTCGATCTTCGCCAATTCATCTTTGATCAGGCGAATTCTGTCAAAATTTCTTGTTGGTTTCTGAAACCTTAATCCGTCGGCGTGAGTTTCGCCTTTCCGTCTCTCTACTCATCCTAACATTTCTGCAGCGTCTATGATGGGCAAGAGAGCTGCAATGTCAACATGTAATTCGTGAGTTAGAGGTGGCAAAGCTATTGTTGGCGCATGGTCATCGGTAATTTGGACTAAACTGACGATTTGTCCCAGTTTTGCGTTTGCTGGCATTGGAGAGGTTGTTGTTTTGGAAGATCGTGGGGTTATTTGAGATATTTCCGGGTTCAACCTATTCAATCCATGTCGTAGTCATCGAATGTATCGTCATTCACGGAGATGGTCAGATTAGGTTATATACGGTCCTCCCCCCTAGGATAGGATATGTCATCGCACAGAAGAGAGGAAGTAGCTAGGAGGATCGCACGAATTCATGGTCATGTGCATGGAATAATGGGGATGCTTGATGAGGGGAGGTCTTATTCTGAGGTTGTTCAGCAGATCTCTGCTGTGAAAGCTGGTCTGGACAGTGCGGTGCAGATAATTGTTGAGGATTTGGTGGAGGACTGCGTTGCAAAGTCAGGGAAAAACAAGTCGGTAGCTCTTGAACTCAGGGAAGTCATAGCTAGAACTCGATGAATCGTACATCGTGAGGAGAGGATCTTCGTCGATGAGCGGCAAGCAGCAAAAACTTGTAGAAAACGGGGAAGATAATCAGGCAGAGCAAGAACATGAGGAGAGCAAGTCGAGGGAGTGGTTACGACTTGTGCTCATGGGCGTTGCAGCCCTGCTCAGCTGGATCGGAGTATGGCATGCGCTCTTTCCGATTGATTTCATTGCCATACTTGCTACTCTAGTTGGTGGTTATCCAGTCTACAAAGAAACTTTCGAAGCCCTTCGACACGGGCACGTCAACATGGAAGTGTCCATGACTGTTGCAATATTTGCTTCCCTTGTTGTCGGACAATATACGGTGTCGGTTGTAATCACATTCTTCGTTCTTTTATCTGAACGCATTGAGACCTTCGCGGTCGATAAGGGACGGCAAACCATAATCCTACTCGAAAAGTCAGCCCCAAAGAGGGCCCTTGTTAGACGCAACGGGACTGAAATTGAAATTGAAATACACGCCCTCAAACCGAACGACATCGTCATTGTGAGAGATGGCGACCGTATACCCGTGGACGGAACGATTGTCGTTGGCTCTGCATTTGTGAATCAAGCTGCGATGACTGGCGAATCAGCAAGAATTGAGAAGAATAGGGGTGATAAAGTCTACGCCGGAAGTATAGATGAATCAGGCATTATTGAAGTGCGGACAAACAAAGTGGGTAGCGAGACTCTATTCGGCAAGATCATCAAACTTGTAGAGGAAGCTGAGAACAAAAAAGCCCCCATACAGAAAATTTCAGACAGGCTTGCTACTTGGCTTGTTGAATTTGCGATCGGTTTTTCTCTAATTACCTTTTTGCTCACAAGAAACCTGACTTCAACTCTTTCAGTCATAGTGGTAGCCGGCGCTTGTGGAGTTGCGGCAGGAACCCCGCTTGCCATAGTTGCGATCATGGGCAAGGCAGCAAAGAAGGGAGCCATCGTCAAGGGAGGGGCCTACGTTGAGGAGATGAGTAAAATCGACACCGTTGTAATCGACAAGACCGGAACACTCACTTTCGGAGAACCCGTGGTCACAAACATCATCGCATTTGATGGTTATACGCAACAAAAAGTCCTACAATATGCGGCCCTGGCGGAAAGACACTCCAATCATCCTCTAGCTCGCGCAATAACCGACAAAGCGGCCGAGTTAGGAATCACGATTCCGAACGTCGCTGGTTCGCCATCAACATCAAATTATGTCCCGGGCAAGGGAATGGTTTCCATCTATGACGGAGAAGAAAATGTAGTCGGAAACAGCGTTCTCATGATGGAAAAGAATGCCAAGTTTCCACCAAGTCACAACGACCTTTCGAATTCGGAAAACGTTTCGAACGGCGAGTCAACAGTACTCGTAGCCCACACCGGAAGAGTATGTGGTATGATTGCAATTTCGGACAGGGTAAGAGGAGAAAGCAAGAAAGCGATAGCAGATCTGAAAGAGATGGGCATTCTCACTGTGATGCTCACCGGAGATAACAAAACAACTGCAAACAAGGTTGCAGAAGAAGTTGGAATCGATGAAGTTCATGCTGAATTGCTCCCAGGAGACAAGGTCGCTTTCGTCGAAAAACTGGTGGCTCAAGGCCATAGAGTGGCCATGGTTGGCGATGGCATAAACGACGCACCGGCACTAGCGCGAGCCAACGTCGGAATCGGAATGGGAGCAGGAACCGATGTTGCAATAGAAGAAGCCGACATAGTTCTGATGACGAACGACCTTCAAAAGATCGCAGATGTCGCAAGGTTAAGTAAGAACGCCTATCGCACGATAATGACAAACTTCTATGGCACAATCGCCGTAGATGGAATAGGTGTCACTCTTGCGTTCCTTGGCTTCCTGAGTCCCCTCCTGGCTGCGGGCATACACGTTGTCTCGGAGTTAATCTTCATTCTGAATTCCGCTAAGCTGATCAGATGAGGCGACCTAAGGAGTTTAGATAACAGTAATTGGTACGAGATGCAAGAAAACCCAGAAGCATGGTTCGAATCTCGATGGATCGCTTTCCCGCGTTGATAGGGTCTGAGGGTGAGTTCGATGGAGGCGTCTTTGGAGGAGCACCATCAAGCCCACCATTCATAACCATTTTGCCTCTAGAGCCTATTGCGGATCTTACAAACTAGGTCTTTCCTCAGTAGAGCATGCAGGTTTTCTAGACACTCGAGAAATGAAACTTCGTTATGTTGAAGACGGTGTATTCAAAGCATGGCCTGGGAACTATTCACGGTTTTTTTCGATCTTTTCAGGAATAACATGCCGAGGGCGATCAGGATAAGGCCACTGACATTTGAAGCTAGAGTGATCGTTTGAATTGGGATGCCAACGTTGCCGGCACTATATGATTGCTGTGTTATGTTCACAACCGTGTAGCATGCGCCTGCTGGAATCATTGGCAAATTCCAGATGCCGTTCGATGGTCCACTGACAGTAAACGTTAACGTTGCTGTACATGTTGAGCTTGTTGATTCTCCCAAAGTAGCGTTTTGGATCTTGAACTCAGGTTGAGGATTCAGCACAGCTCCTGCATTAGATCTGTAGATCATGAATGTCGCGCCGAGTGTCTTATTGTAGAAGATCGGAATCAAATCGCCTGATACGGTTATGGTGCTTTCATCGGTTAGGTGGTTATTGACTTGAAAAGTACGATTAGCCCAATCGATAACATACGACGCGTTGTTGATGCTCAAGTAACCAGTCATAATGGCGATTTGGGGGACAAAACAGCTTTCGTTAGCACTTATTGGAATGCAACCGAAGCTAGCGTATCCAGTGTAATACGCCCCCGTGAATGGTCCCGAATATCCACATGGCCAGCCTGCAACACCGATACAAGTATTGTCAGAGGATGCGGGGGTTTGAGGAGGATGGTAGAATAATCCGAACATAAGCATACTGAACCCCAAAGCAATCACGATGACCCCGAAACTACTCCATCTGTATCTTCGCAGAGAATTCAATCGAGCTCGCCTCTTCAGGGACACTGCGTCTTATAGCGTTTAGTCAGCTTGCCCTAGGTTCTATTGGTGCCTGATGTGCGATCAAGCACTTCAGGCAGGCTCAGCTGCAATTAAATTAATTTAAATTCTCTGCGACCAAACTCGTTTCAGTTGTGTTTGGGATGAAGCTGCAACAGGGAGTTGGGGTTGTTCTTGTCCTAGTTGGGCTGTACGTCGCCATCTTTCAACTACCCAATAGCTCAGCAGGGACCTTGTCGATCGTAATTTCCGGGTTTACTCTAAATGGTCTGTCGCTCCGTCAGCTCGAATCTATTAGCTTGGGTGCGTTTTTTGTGTTGGTGGGTGCTTCTTTGCTTAAGCGTGGTAGCTGATTTCCGCGGGTTCTTAAGGCCATACTTTCAATCGAGCCGATCTAGATAAAAAACGGGTTAGAAAGGGGGATTTAGGGCGCACGTTTCCTGCGCGCCAAGTCGGGCGTTTACTTGGTTTGAGATTTCAATTTCTCTGTATAGGCTCCCGTCAACTTACCCACCTTGATGAGCAGCCAGATGACGGCAATGACGATTGCCGCTCCGAAGATGAGTCGAATTAGTTGGAAAAGGACTAGAATCCCTGATATGTGTGGCATTGTTCGCTTCACCTCCACGTTGTGACTGGAAGACAGAGAATTAATGTGGATAAAACGGATTGTGGACGATTCGTTCAGAGAAATCGTGCTATGTAAGATCTGATTTGCATTTGAAAATGATTGACGTCTCGGAGTAGTCGAACGGAAATAAAAAAAGGGAAGGTAGGGGATTTTCGGTAGATTTGTTTTGGTTTAGTAGGCACGAGTTTGTGGGTAGGGTTGTCTGTTTCTTGTGGCGAGTATAGCGAAGGCAATGGCGCCGACGGTTGCGATGGCAATTATCACCGCTATCACGGTGTCAATTAGCCACGTGTTGTCAGGCGGGAGGTAGAGTGGTACCGGTTGCGTGACGGTCACGGTCGATTGTTGTTGATACTGATAGGAGTTGTTTGAGCCGTAGTTGTGGTGCGAGCCATGGGGTCGACCTTGAGGAGCGTAGTTGCTGTTCTGATTGCCAATGCTGTTTTGTGACGGGTAGTTGTTTTGAGGGATGCCATTTTGCTGAGGGTAGTTATTGCCATTTTGACTGCCGAAACTGTTTTGTGACGGGTAGTTGTTTTGAGGGTCGCCATTTTGTTGAGGGTAGTTGTTTTGAGCGATGTAGCCTGTTTGATAGTTGGTTGGCGCTGCTTGGATTGTTTCGGAAGTTGTTGTTAGTAGTTGTCCGTATTGACTGTTGTAGACAGATACAGAGATTTGTAGTGTGTCTCCCTGGGTTGTTGATGGTATACTGAACGATAGTGCTCCATTGTAGATGTTGGCAGCGTTCACTGATGTAAGTGCGGTGTTTACGGAGCCAAGGTCCGTACTAGTGGTTGTGTCGTATGCGTCTCCAACCGCGTATAGTGAACCGTTTGGTGTGACGGTCGAGGCGCAGTTTGCCGATACCGGTACCTGTACGCCAATGTACGATCCACTATTCGGTGCTGTGGTCGTTACGGTGCTTAGATTTGCCGTGCAGGCATCGGCTGCGACTAAGCTGCTGCTGGCTCCAACCGCTACAACTGCAGCGGTGATAACCAACAACAGCAAAGCATAGTTACGTGTTTTCATGGATATGTGAGTCATTTTCATCACTGCACAAACTACGCGCCATAGTTACGTATAACCAGGATGGATGATTCGTCTTGTTTAGAACGTCGAGAACTACGCGTAGTACGCGATCATTTACGTGAATCAATCATCCATTCTGATTATAGGGAACTACAGAGTGTAGTTACAATATGATGACAAATGGAGGTGAGAATATGATTGCTGAAATGGCTAGACAACTTATCCCACAGGTTCTGAATTCGATGCAGACGATGTGGCATCAAGGCTTTGCATGGCATAGTTGGGGCCAATACTTCCAGCGCGGTCAGTTCGGCTCTTGGCATTTTGGGCGTCCAAGCCAAAGCTACGGACAATACGGACAGAACTACGGGCAGTATGGTCAGAACTATGGACAGTATGGTCAGAACTATGGGCAATACGGTCAGAGCTACGGACAATACGGTCGCAAACACTGGTAAACCTGACAACCAGACAATTACACTCCCCTACCCCTCTCTTTGGTGTCTCCTTCTCCCAGCTAGCAATTATTTGCGAGGATAACTTATTAAGCGGAAATAGGTAACGACGCGTCGTAGTTAGGATGGCGCGTAAATGTCTTCCACAGCCCTCCGCACGCT